>LXNJ01000073.1_pt1 | contig 64149 bp, 52 predicted proteins | sample 809081 | NCBI WGS metagenome assembly LXNJ01 (sample SAMN04870510, study PRJNA318959) | sponge metagenome | biome: sponge; feature: marine sponge reef; material: water | host: Petrosia ficiformis | place: Greece: Milos, Mediterranean Sea | collected 2013-05-29 | depth 5-7 m
TTGGCGCTGAATTTTCGACGACTTCTTCTCATCGTTTTCGGATTTTAAGGGTTAAAAATATTAACTTAACCGATGGTCCGAAATCTGGGGAGTATTACGCTGAGCTTGTGATCTTCCCAAACCCATGTAATGATGTATTGCGAATAAAGGACGCCTACAACGCCTGTCAAATAGAAATCTTCGATTCCAAAGGTCGGCTCGTTTTGAAGAAGAACATTGAGTCTGAATTTGGAGAAATTGATGTTTCACATTTAACAAGCTCTGTTTACTTTATTCGAATTAACACAATTCAGGGTGAATTCCTGCGAGCCGAGACAATCGTGATAAAATGATTCAATAATCTTCCATAACTTTCGTTGAAGATTGATAATCGTTAACCCATGTTCCGGAGTCTCCTCTTTTGTCTCTTACTCCCGATCATTTCTATTGCTCAAAATCAGAGCTATACCATCAATGGATACGTCACAGATGGCAATAGCGGAGAGGCCTTAATTGGAGCCGCCATTTTTGTTCCAGACAAAGGACTAGGCACCACTTCCAACGAATATGGATTTTACAGTATCGAATTGGAGAGCGATACCGTTGATGTGCATTTTGCATTTGTTGGATATGGTGTGCTGAAATCGAAGTTTTTTCTAGACAGGGACACCACCATAAAAGCTGAGTTGTTAAATATGGAACTAGCTGAAGTGGAAGTTATAGAGTATCGCTATCAGGCTATTTCTCAAGAGACTCAGATGAGTAAAGTAGAGTTAAACATGGATGAATTGGAAAAGCTTCCTGTTTTCTTTGGTGAACGCGACATCATTAAAACCGCTCAACTTCTGCCTGGTATTCAATCCGGAACAGAAGGATCTAGTGGTTTATTTGTCCGTGGTGGATCGCCAGATCAAAACCTCATTTTGTTGGACGGTGTTCCACTTTACAATGTCAATCATCTTTTTGGATTCTTCTCCGTCTTTAATCCGGATGCATTAAGTCATGTGGACATCATCAAAGGTGGATTCCCGGCACGTTATGGGGGGCGCCTTTCTTCTGTGCTGGATGTTCGAATGAAAGAAGGGAATAACAAAGAATTTCACGGACGGGCTCAAATTGGATTAATATCATCGAAAATCACACTTGAAGGACCAATCGCTACAGAGAAGACTTCGTTCATTGTAAATGCAAGAAGAACCTATGCTGATATTTTGGCGAAACCAGTCATACGAGTTGTTGGAGAAGGTGATGTTGATGGCGGATATTATTTCTATGATTTAAATGCAAAAGTCAATCATCGATTTAATGATAACCACCGGCTGTTCTTGAGTTTGTACACAGGTCGTGATAAAGCCTATTTCAACGAAAAGTATACGTCCAGTGATTATGCTTACGTTTTTGAAAATGAATTGAAGTGGGGAAATCTAAGTTCGGCTTTGCGATGGAATTGGAAAATGAGTCCCAAGCTATTCAGTAATGTGGCGATTACCTATTCCACCTATCGTTTTAAAGTAGGATTTCTAGAAAAAGATGAATATTGGGATCCCGAATATAACTTTGATGAATATCAGTTTAGCTATACCAGCGATATAGAGGATTGGAATGTAAAGATTGATTTGGATTGGGTGCCAGATCCGGATCATTACGTTCGCACAGGTGGAAATCTAATCTACCACAAGTTTAATCCCGGAGTCAACCAATTCAGTGTTAAGGAAGACTCCACCAATGAGACGTTTAATTATTCCAACAATCCAGTTTACGCGCCTGAAGTCTATGTGTACATTGAGGACGACATTCGATGGAATGCCCGTTTGAAGACCAATATAGGACTCCATTATTCTGGCTTCAATGTAAATGGGAAGTATTACAACTCTCTTCAACCGAGAATATCGGCTAGATATTTATTAAACGAAAATCTTTCAGCCAAAGCGTCCTATGCCCGTATGACTCAGTATATCTTGCTCTTGAGTAATGCAGGGATTGGTCTTCCGTCTGATTTATGGCTACCGGCCACCGAAAATGTTCCTCCGATGAATGCAGATCAGGTCGCGGCCGGATTGGCCTATAACTGGAAGGAGTATGAGATTAGTTTGGAAGGATACTACAAACGAATGTACAATGTCATAGAATACAAGGAAGGGGCCTTTTTTAGTGGGGGTTCTGGATGGGAAAAGCAAGTGGTAAGTGGCGATGGAGAAGCTTATGGACTGGAATTTTTAATCCGAAGAAAGCAAGGCAAACTAACAGGTTGGCTGGGGTATACATTGGCTTGGTCCTGGAGAGAGTTTGATGAGCTTAATTCTGGTGAGCGCTTTCCTTATCGATACGACCGACGACACGACATCTCTATTGCCCTTAGTTATGATGCTACTGAAAAGTGGAGTTTCGGATTGGTGTGGGTGTATGGAACCGGGAAAGCCGTATCGCTTCCTATTGCTAGTTTTGCCGGCGCAAATGACCCATTAAACGGTAGTGGATTCTTTTCCAATGCGTATTACACGGAACGAAACGGATTTAGAGAACCAGCCTACCATCGATTGGACCTTTCATTCAATCATTATAAGGAGTTTAAGAATGGCACAAGCCGAGTGCTTAGTTATGGCGTATACAACGTCTATAATCGTCAGAACCCGTTCTTTCTATACTTCGATAAAGATTACCCAACGGGGGAGAGAAAACTATTTCAAATTAGCTTGTTTCCAATCCTGCCTTATATATCATATTCCTATAAATTTTGAAAAAGCTTTCGTTACATATCGTTCTTATTATAGCCATAGGAATCTTTTCATGTCAGCGTGAAGTTGCCTTTGAGGATATTTATTCACAGGATGAAGTCGTTGTCAATTCCATTTTCACATCCGATTCTACTTGGTTCGTTAACCTAACTTGGTCCAGGAGTATTTTAGAAGTTGACTACAATGGCTTTGACTTTATCGAAGGGGCCGATGTTAAAATTCTAGACGAATTCGGAAATGCTGCCGAGCTCATAAATGTGGGTACAGGGTGGTATGGTTCAGAGGATAACACCCCCAAAACCGGAGTTCAATATCGCATTGAAGTAAATGTGGATGGTCGGGATCTTGTTACGGCCAGCGATCGCTTACCAGATACAGTAGCCATTACTGAACTGGAGCACAATTCAAAAAATAACTTCAAAGAACAGGAAGTTTACTTTTCTGTAGAGTTTAAAGATCCACCTGGGGAAGATTATTACTATCTGGAAGCCTATCATGAGGATGTGCATCAAAGCGGATATGACAATGCCTATGATATCTTGGCATTAAATGGTAATTTTCAACTCATTTATCCAGAACTACTTGGTCAAGACTATTTTTATGGTCGAGCCTATGTAACTGATAAAGGATTTGATGGTCAGACTATGCGATTGGACTTTATCATTGCCCAATATTGGGATTCTGGATTCATCCGATTGCGATTGGTTCATGCGTCGAGGAACGCCTATTTATATACCTATAGCACCGAAGTTCAGGACATTAGTGAGTTTAATCCATTTGCTCAGCCCGCCATAATTCATAACAACATAGAAAATGGCATTGGCACGTTTAGCGGATATTCCTTTGTGGAGCGTAGACTGAAAATTGGGCAATAAAAAACCCTCTAGGGAAACCTAGAGGTTTTATATCTATTTGAATTTGTATTGCTTATGCTTGAGCTGTAGGTCCTCCAAAATTAAGTGGAATTCCAGGTGTATCAGACTCTTTGATCTCACCATATTGCCCTTCATATCTAGAAACATTATCGTTTAGTGCGCGCAACAAACGTTTTGCATGTTGTGGTGTTAGCACAATTCTCGACTTCACCTTAGCCTTAGGAACTCCTGGCATAATTTTAATGAAATCAAGCACAAACTCAGCATGAGAATGATTTATGATCGCAAGATTTGAATAGGTTCCTTCCGCAATATCTTCCGGAAGTTCAATATTCAATTGCTGCTCTTTATTCTGCTCTGCCATTATGCTTCTGTTTTTTCTTCTGAGGCTACCACTTCTTCTTCCGCGTCCATAGTTCCACCTGTAAGGGCTTCGTATTCTGACTTGGAACCTACGATGATATCTTCATATTCACGAAGTCCTGTACCTGCTGGAATCTTATGTCCAACAATTACATTTTCCTTCAATCCTTCAAGCAAGTCACGCTTACCGCTTACTGCAGCTTCATTCAAAATCTTAGTTGTTTCCTGGAAGGAAGCAGCTGAGATAAAACTCTTCGTCTGCAATGAAGCACGGGTAATACCTTGAATAATCGGTGTCGCAACGGCAGGAAGTGCATCGCGCATTTCGGCCAATTTTTGGTCGTTACGTTTCAGTATAGAGTTCTCATCCCTCAACTGTCGAGGAGTAATAATCTGTCCTTCCTTCAAACGCTCAGAGTCACCGGCATCTATCACCACCTTCTTATCGAAGATCCAATCGTTTTCTTCCATGAAGTCGTTCTTATGAACCAATTGGTTCTCTAAGAATCGAGTATCACCGGAATCCTTAATCTGAATCTTACGCATCATCTGACGCACGATCGCCTCAAAGTGCTTATCGTTGATCTTCACACCCTGTAAACGATATACTTCCTGAACTTCGTTCACAATGTACTCCTGAACTGCAGTTGTACCTTGAATAGAAAGAATGTCCGCTGGAGTAATACTACCATCAGACAATGGCATTCCCGCACGTACAAAGTCATTTTCCTGAACAAGAATTTGCTTCGAAAGCGAAACCAAGTATTTCTTGATCTCTCCGGTTCTTGACTCAACGATGATTTCACGATTACCTCGCTTAATCTTACCGTAAGAAACAATACCATCAATTGCAGAAACCACTGCAGGGTTCGATGGATTCCGCGCTTCGAACAATTCAGTTACCCTAGGAAGACCTCCTGTGATATCCCCTGCCTTAGCACTCTTACGTGGAATCTTAACAAGTACTTTACCCGCTGTAATGCTCTCAGCCTCATCAACAATGATGTGGCCCCCAACAGGCAAGTTATATGACTTAAGGACTTCACCTTTCTTATCGGTAATCATGATCATTGGGATCTTCTTCTTATCCCGCATCTCAGAGATTACCTTTTCTTGGAATCCTGTTTGTTCATCAATTTCAACACGGTATGTAATACCTTCTTCGATGTGCTCGTATTTAATCACACCGGTCGTCTCCGAAAGAATTACCGCATTATATGGATCCCATTCACAAATTACATCACCTTTTTTCAGCTTGGCACCCGACTTCGAGCGCATTTTAGCTCCATAAGGAATATTGCTTGTGTTAAGGACACTTCCAGTATTAGGATCTACCAATCGCATTTCAGCCGTACGACCAATTACGATATCTACAACCTTTCCATCTTCATCTTCTCCCTTAACCGTACGAAGTTCATCCATTTCAACCACCCCGTCATACTTGGCACTTAGGGTAGATTCTTCCGCAACATTAGAAGCGGTACCCCCAACGTGGAAAGTACGTAGTGTAAGCTGTGTACCCGGTTCTCCAATAGATTGAGCTGCAATCACACCAACGGCTTCACCCATTTGAACTTTCTTGTTCGTTGCAAGGTTACGGCCATAACATTTGGCACAGATACCCTTCTTAGACTCACAGGTCAAAGCTGAGCGAATCTCAACCATTTCAATCGGGCTATCTTCAATAAGCGTTGCATGATCTTCGTGGATTTGATGGCCTTCTTCAACAAGTACTTCACCTGTATTCGGATGAACAATATCCACCAATGAGGTACGTCCAAGTATACGGTCGTAAAGCGATTCTACAACTTCTTCGTTTTTCTTCAACGAAGTCATATTCAAACCACGCAACGTTCCACAATCATCTTCAGAGATAATCACATCCTGAGCAACATCCACCAATCGACGAGTAAGGTAACCCGCATCAGCCGTTTTAAGAGCGGTATCTGCAAGACCTTTACGTGCACCGTGTGTAGAAATGAAGTACTCAAGAATCGAAAGACCTTCCTTAAAGTTCGATACAATCGGGTTTTCAATAATTTCACCACCTGCTGAACCGGATTTCTGTGGCTTGGCCATCAGACCTCTCATTCCAGAAAGCTGACGAATCTGTTCCTTAGATCCCCTTGCACCAGAATCCAACATCATATAAATGGAGTTGAATCCTTGCTTATCGGTACGCAAACGAGTCATTACGTGATCCGTCAATCGAGCATTGGTGTTCGTCCAAACATCAATTACCTGATTATAACGTTCGTTATTGGTAATAAGACCCATGTTGTAGTTCATGGCGATATTATCAATTTGCTCCAGTGAGTCGGCAATCATCTTGTCTTTCTCTTCTGGAACGATAACGTCTCCAAGGTTAAAGGACAATCCTCCTTTGAAGGCCATCCAATAACCCAAGCCCTTCATGTCATCAAGGAACTTAGCTGCCTCAGGAACACTAGTCACACTTAGAATATGTCCAATAATTCCTCTAAGTACTTTCTTGGTTAGTACTTCATTGATGTATCCAACGCTTTCAGGTACTACCTCGTTAAACATCAAACGACCAACTGAAGTCTCAATCATTTCACGATTAAGTTTGCCATCGCGAATCACATTCACCATACATTGTACAGTAGCGTGTAATTCAACCGCTCCTTCGTTATAGGCAATAATCGCTTCTTCTGTTGAGTAGAACTTAAGTCCTTCTCCACGAATTACACGAGTTTCATCGGTTTTACGAATCTTGGTCATATAGTAAAGACCAAGAACCATATCCTGCGATGGTACAGCAATGGGAGCTCCATTCGCCGGATTAAGAATGTTATGTGAGGCAAGCATCAATAGTTGAGCTTCAAGAATCGCCTCATTTCCTAGTGGAAGGTGAACAGCCATCTGGTCACCATCGAAATCCGCATTAAATGCAGTACATACCAATGGGTGAAGCTGAATCGCCTTTCCTTCAATCAATTTTGGTTGGAAGGCCTGAATACCCAATCTGTGAAGAGTTGGAGCCCGGTTCAATAGGACCGGATGACCTTTCAATACATTTTCCAAGATATCCCAAACCACAGGATCTCTACGATCAATGATTTTCTTAGCCGATTTAACCGTCTTTACAATACCTCTTTCAATCAGTTTACGAATGATAAAAGGTTTGTACAGTTCTGCAGCCATTCCTTTTGGAATACCACATTCGTGTAGCTGTAATTCAGGTCCAACAACAATTACCGAACGTGCCGAGTAGTCAACACGCTTACCCAATAGGTTCTGACGGAATCGACCTTGCTTTCCTTTCAAACTATCAGAAAGAGATTTTAGCGGACGATTCGATTGCGTTTTAACCGCACTAGACTTACGGGTGTTATCGAATAATGAATCCACCGATTCCTGAAGCATGCGCTTTTCGTTACGCAAGATTACTTCAGGAGCCTTAATTTCTAGCAAACGCTTGAGACGATTGTTACGGATGATTACCCTTCTATACAGGTCATTCAAATCCGAAGTTGCAAATCGACCTCCATCAAGTGGCACCAATGGGCGAAGATCTGGAGGAATAACAGGTACAACCTTCATGATCATCCATTCCGGCTTGTTTTCAAGACGGGTGTTGGCATCACGGAGGGCCTCAACAACCTGCAGACGCTTTAGTGCCTCCATCTTACGTTGCTGACTTGTTTCTGTATTCGCTTTATGTCTTAGCTCATAGCTTAAATCATCAAGTTGAATACGTCCTAAAAGATTTGTCAATGCGTCCGCACCCATCTTAGCGATGAATTTGTTGGGATTGCTATCCTCTAGATACATATTCTCTGCTGGCAGCGTATCCAAGATATCAAGGTATTCCTCTTCTGTAAGGAATTCCATCTTCTCTACTGGAGTTCCATCCTCTTTATTCGCAATACCTGGTTGAATAACCACATAGCGCTCATAATAGATGATCATATCCAATTTCTTGGACGGAATACCCAATAGATAACCGATCTTGTTAGGAAGTGAACGGATGTACCAGATATGTGCTACAGGAACCACCAAATTGATGTGTCCCATACGCTCACGACGTACTTTCTTTTCAGTTACTTCAACACCACAACGGTCACAGATAATACCTTTATAACGGATTCTCTTATACTTTCCACAGTGACATTCATAATCCTTAACAGGTCCAAAAATACGTTCGCAAAATAGGCCATCACGCTCAGGCTTATGCGTACGATAATTAATGGTTTCCGGCTTCAATACCTCTCCCCAAGATTGCTCAAGAATCTTTTCTGGAGAAGAAAGACTAATTGTTATCGAATTAAAGTCACCGCTTGGTTTGTTTTCCTTATTTCTCATGGAAGGAAGAATTCTTTGTTAATGCTCAATTATTTGTCCATGGTCACGTTCAGACCCAATCCTCTCAATTCATGTAGAAGTACATTGAATGACTCAGGTAATCCTGATTCTGGCAATGGTTCTCCTTTCACGATTGATTCATAGGTCTTCGCTCTACCGATCACGTCATCCGACTTAACGGTGAGGATCTCACGAAGGATATTGGATGCTCCAAAGGCTTCCAATGCCCATACTTCCATCTCACCAAAACGCTGACCACCAAACTGAGCTTTACCACCCAATGGTTGTTGTGTAATCAATGAATAAGGTCCAATGGAACGTGCATGCATCTTATCGTCCACCATGTGTCCGAGTTTGAGCATATAAATTATACCAACTGTTGCAGGTTGGTCAAAACGCTGACCAGTACCACCATCATACAAATAGGTATGACCATATAATGGTACATCTGCTTGCTCAGTATAAGAGTTTATATCATCCATGGTTGCACCATCAAAGACTGGAGTACTAAAGGTCATTCCAAGTCTTTCACCAGCCCAACCAAGAACTGTTTCATAAATCTGTCCAAGGTTCATACGAGAAGGTACACCTAGAGGATTCAATACGATATCTACTGGTGTTCCATCTTCAAGGAATGGCATGTCTTCATCACGAACAATTTTGGCAACAATACCTTTGTTCCCGTGACGTCCTGCCATCTTATCCCCTACCTTCAACTTACGTTTCTTGGCAATGTAAACTTTGGCTAAACGAACAATACCCGCTGGAAGCTCATCACCAACACTGATGTTAAACTTCTTACGCTTGTACACTCCGCGTACATCACTAGCCTTGATCTTATAATTGTGGATCAATTCTCTGATCAACATATTCTTGTGATCATCGGTAGTCCATCGTTCTGTAGAAAGCGTTTCGAATGATTCGATGCCGTGAAGCAATTTCTGAGTGAACTTGGTTCCTTTAGGAATTACTGTTTCGTTCAATTCATTCACTACTCCTTGGCAAGCTCTTCCGCTTACAATCACTAGAAGTTTTTCAACCAACACTCCACGCAGCTCAACCAATTCATTGGCCATTTTTGCATCAAGTTCAGCAATTACTTCTTTATCTCTATATCTGGACTTCTTGTCCTTGATAGCTCTCGAGAATAACTTCTTATCGATAACAACTCCAGTAAGTGAAGGCGAAGCTTTCAAAGAAGCATCCTTAACATCACCGGCTTTATCTCCAAAGATGGCACGTAGAAGTTTCTCTTCTGGAGAAGGATCAGATTCTCCTTTGGGAGTAATCTTTCCAATTAGAATATCACCCGGCTTGATCTCAGCTCCAATACGGATAATTCCGTTTTCATCGAGATCTTTTGTTGCCTCTTCAGATACGTTAGGAATATCAGCGGTTAATTCCTCTGCTCCCAATTTGGTATCACGAACTTCTAGTGTATACTCATCGATATGTAGGGATGTGAAAATATCTTCACGCACAACGCGCTCAGAAATCACAATAGCATCCTCGAAATTGTACCCTTTCCAAGGCATGAAGGCTACCTTCATATTTCTTCCGAGTGCCAACTCACCATTTTGGGTGGCATAACCCTCACAAAGAACATCACCTCTTTTAACCTTGTCTCCCTGACGTACAATTGGACGCAGGTTAATACAAGTACCCTGATTTGTCTTTAAGAACTTCGTCAGTGGGTATTCCTTGATATCGTCAGTAAAGCTCACTAGACGCTCCTCATCGGTGCGATTGTAGCGAATAACAATCTTCTTGGCATCAACGTATTCCACAACACCATCCCCCTGTGCGTTAACCAGTACACGACTATCACGAGCCACAGGTCCTTCTAGTCCTGTTCCTACAATAGGAGCTTCGGGACGAAGTAAAGGTACAGCCTGGCGCATCATGTTGGATCCCATCAGTGCACGGTTCGCATCATCATGTTCCAAGAAAGGAATCAAGGATGCAGAAATACTTGCAATTTGATTTGGAGCAACATCCATATAGTCGACTGACTCTGGTCCTACAACAGGGAAATCACCTTCGTCACGTACCTTAATACGATTGTTAACGAAATTTCCTTTGTTGTCGATCTCCGCATTTGCCTGAGCAATTACCTTACTATCTTCTTCTTCAGCACTTAGGTATTCTGCCCCGCAATTCAAATCTACCACACCATCAATTACCGGACGATATGGAGTCTCAATGAATCCCATTCTATTCACCTTGGCATATACACATAGACTTGAAATAAGTCCAATGTTAGGTCCTTCCGGTGTTTCAATTGGACATAGACGTCCATAATGCGTATAGTGAACATCACGTACCTCAAAACCGGCACGCTCACGCGATAGACCACCTGGCCCTAGCGCAGACATTCTTCTTTTATGGGTAATCTCAGCTAGTGGATTCGTTTGATCCATGAACTGAGAGAGCTGGTTTGTTCCAAAGAAAGAATTGATAACGGAAGAAAGTGTCTTCGCATTAATCAAATCGATGGGTGTAAAGACTTCGTTATCACGAACATTCATGCGTTCGCGAATGGTACGAGCCATACGGGCCAAACCAACACCAAACTGATTGGAAAGCTGCTCACCCACCGTACGTACACGACGGTTACTTAGGTGGTCAATATCATCCACATCAGCCTTTGAGTTTACAAGCTCTATCAAATACTTGATGATACAAATGATATCATCTTTAGTAAGCACCTGAACATCATTTTCAATTTCAAGCTCAAGCTTGCGATTCAGACGGTAACGTCCTACTTCTCCAAGATTATAACGCTGTTCAGAGAAGAACAACTTATCAATAATACCACGGGCCGTTTCCTCATCAGGTGGCTCGGCATTACGAAGCTGACGATAGATATGCTCAACCGCTTCCTTCTCTGTATTCGTAGGATCTTTTTGAAGTGTATTGTGAATAATGGCATAATCCGAAGACTTAATATCTTCTTTATGAAGCAAGATGGTCTTCACATCTGCGTCCACGATTTCCTCAATATGATCTTTCTCCAGAATCGTTTCACGATCAAGGATAACTTCGTTTCTTTCGATAGAAACTACCTCTCCTGTATCTTCATCTACGAAATCCTCTATCCACGTTTTAAGAACACGGGCAGCAAGTTTGCGTCCCAATACTTTCTTGAGCCCGGTTTTAGAAACTTTAACCTCTTCAGCAAGATCGAATATTTCGAGAATGTCTTTATCTCTTTCGTAACCGATAGAACGTAAAAGAGTGGTAACAGGTAACTTCTTCTTACGATCGATATAAGCGTACATAACACTATTGATATCGGTCGCAAATTCAATCCAGCTTCCTTTAAATGGAATAATACGAGCTGAATATAGTTTTGTTCCATTGGCGTGGAAACTCTGACCAAAAAAAACACCAGGTGACCTGTGCAATTGACTTACAATTACACGCTCTGCTCCGTTAATAACGAAGGTTCCTCGAGGCGTCATGTATGGAATGGATCCCAAGAAAACATCTTGTACGATGGTCTCAAAATCCTCGTGTTCTGGATCCGTACAGTAAAGCTTCAAACGAGCTTTAAGAGGGACGCTATGTGTCAAACCTCTTTCGATACATTCCTCAATGGAGTATCTGGGTGGATCAACAAAATAGTCGAGAAACTCCAATACGAATTGATTTCGAGTATCCGTAATAGGAAAGTTCTCCGCGAATGTTTTATAGAGTCCTTCTTCCTCGCGTTCTTCCGGTTTGGTATCCAATTGGAAGAAATCCTGGAAAGACTGAAGTTGGATGTCGAGAAAATCAGGATAGTTTAACTGACTTTTAATCGATGCGAAGTTGATCCTTTCGGGGGTCTTTATCGTTGCCAAGGGACGTATGTTTTAATTATTGAAGAGGGTATGGTATGAAGCACAAAAGAGTCTAGGTCTAATGGGGAAACCCAAAAAGACCTAAACCGCTAAAATTATTCCGAGTAAAGCTTACTTAAGCTCAACCTCGGCTCCTGCTTCTTCCAGTTGTGCCTTAAGAGCTTCGGCTTCGTCTTTCGCAATACCTTCTTTGATTGGGCTTGGTGCGTTATCAACGATTTCCTTAGCTTCTTTTAGACCTAGGCCAGTCAATTCCTTAACTGCCTTCACAACCTGTAGCTTAGAGCCTCCTGGTGCCTTCAAGATAACATCGAACTCAGTCTGCTCTTCAGCAGCCTCGCCACCGCCGGCCGCTGGGCCAGCAACAACCGCTGCAGCTGCAGCAGGCTCAATGCCATATTCTTCTTTCAAGTACTCGGCCAGTTCGCTAACCTCTTTTACTGTGAGATTCACTAACTGATCTCCAAGTTCCTTAATGTCTGCCATTTTTTTATCTTTTGATTAAAAACTTCTTGAACTATGATGATAGAGTGCGTACACTTTAATTAGGCGGCCTCTCCGCGCTCTTCGAGCGTTTTAAGAATACCTGCAATATTTCCACCCGCTGCTTTCAAACCAGAAATAACATTCTTGGCTGGAGACTGCAACAACATGATAACATCTCCGATAAGTTCTTCTCTTGACTTGAGATTCACCAAGGCATCCAACATGTCGTCTCCAACATATACGGCTTCCTCAACGAACGCACCTTTCAAGATGGGCTTATCAGCTTTCTTTCTAAACTCCTTAATAACCTTAGCCGGAGCATTCCCAGTTTCAGAAATCAGTAAGGATGTATTTCCTTTCAACGTATCATACAATTCAGAAAAATCCATTTCGGTCTTTTCCATTGCCTTACGTAGCAGGGTGTTTTTCACAACATGGATGGATACTTTCTTGTTGAAGCAAAGACGACGTAGGTTACTAGTCGTTCCTGCATCAAGGCCAGAAATATCTGCCAAGTAGATGTTCTTATTCTCTGTAAGCGTGGACGTTAATTCGTCTATTACCTGATTCTTTTCTTCTTTGGTCATCTTCTTAAGACTTTTTGAATTCTTAGCTGAAGGACTTCGTGTCAATTGGAATGCTTGGGCTCATGGTACTACTCATATGAATGCTCTTCATATATGTACCTTTTGCAGCCGTAGGCTTAAGCTTCATTATTGTCTGAAGCAATTCTCTTGCATTGTCTTCAATCTTATTCTTATCGAAAGATGATTTTCCAACGGATGCATGGATAATTCCAAAACGATCTACTTTGAAGTCAATCTTACCTGTCTTAACATCAGAAACAGCTTTAGTAACATCCATAGTCACTGTACCTGTTTTTGGATTAGGCATTAATCCACGAGGTCCAAGAATACGTCCCAATGATCCGATCTTACCCATTACCGTAGGCATGGTGATAATCACATCCACATCAGTCCAACCTTCTTTGATCTTCTCGATATACTCTTCCATTCCCGCGTAATCAGCACCTGCATCCAGGGCTTCCTGCTCTTTATCTGCAGTAACCAAGGCCAAAACACGTACATTTTTACCCGTTCCATGAGGAAGACTAACAACACCACGAACCATCTGATTCGCCTGACGAGGGTCAACACCAAGGTGAATTGCCAAATCAACGCTAGCATCGAATTTGGTATTGCTTACTTCTTTAACCAATCCAGAAGCATCGCTTAGGGAGTAAACACGTCCCTTCTCAATCTTCGCTTGGTTTTCTTTCTGCTTTTTAGTCAATTTTGCCATTGCTTCCCGTTTTTAGTTCCATGGAGCTTTACCCGTAACAGTCACACCCATTGAGCGTGCTGTTCCAGCGATCATCTTCATGGCCGATTCAACAGTAAAGGCATTGAGGTCAGGCATCTTGTCTTCTGCAATTGCCTTCACATCATCCCAAGAGATCTTTGCCACTTTTACACGATTCGATTCCGGTGAACCTTTCTTAATCTTCGCCTTTTCCATAATCTGCGTTGCTGCAAGAGGAGTCTTTACAACGAAATCAAAAGACTTGTCCGAATAAACCGTAATCTGAACTGGTAAAAGTTTTCCCGTTTTATCCTGGGTACGAGCATTGAACTGCTTGCAGAACTCCATAATGTTCACTCCGGCCGCACCAAGTGCTGGACCTATAGGAGGAGAGGGATTAGCCGCTCCACCACGAACTTGAAGTTTTACAACCTTACTTACTTCTTTTGCCATTTTTAATTACTTAGAACTTCTTAACTACGGATTCAGGAAGCGTTACCGTACCAAAGAAATATGTTCAAGATTCTTTTTCAACTTGCATATAACTAAGTTCAAGTGGAGTCTTACGACCAAAGATTTTAACCATGACCTTCAGCTTACGCTTCTCTTCATTAATCTCTTCAATCACTCCATTGAACCCGTTAAATGGTCCATCAATTACTTTAATTGTTTCTCCAACTATAAAAGGAATGTTGATTTGCTCATTGGATTCCGCCAATTCATCAACTTTACCTAATATTCGGTTTACTTCCGATTGACGCAATGGAATAGCCACATTGTCTTTATCACCAAGGAAACCAATCACTCCAGGAATATTCTTGATCACGTGCTCAACCTCACCCTCGAGCACTGCTTCGACCATAATATAGCCTGGAAAATAATTCTTCTCTTTACTGATTTTCTTTCCGTTACGAATTTGATATACCTTCTCCGTTGGAACCAAAACCTGCATTACTTGTTCGCCCATATTCAAACGAGATATCTCATTATCGATATAGGTTTTAACCTTTTTCTCTTGTCCGCTAATTGCACGAACCACATACCATTTGCCTTTCTTCTCTGCCATTATCTGATATGCTTAGAAGAACTTGTAGTAGAAACTCAACAAATTGCTGAAAGAATAATCCATTGCATAGATTACCAAAGCAATGATAATGGATGCTACGAAAACCAAAAGTGTACTACTCTGAAGCTGAGACCAACTTGGCCAAGTTACCTTGTTAACCAGCTCATCGTAAGACTCTTTAATATAGGTGCCTACTTTCGACATTTTGTTCTTTTCTTCTTTTGCACGGGTGGAGAGACTCGAACTCCCAGCCAATGGTTTTGGAGACCACTACTCTACCAATTGAGCTACACCCGTGTTTGCGGCAAAAGGGCCCTGTATCAGGAACCCTTTTTACCACAATTATTTATTGACTTTTCTTCTTAGTCAAGTACTTCAGTAACCTGACCAGCTCCTACTGTACGTCCACCTTCACGGATAGCGAAACGAAGACCTTGATTCATCGCGATTGGAGAAATCAAATCAACAGAGATAGAGATGTTATCACCAGGCATTACCATTTCAGTTCCTTCAGGAAGATTGATACTTCCAGTTACATCCGTGGTACGGAAGTAGAACTGAGGACGGTAGTTGTTATGGAATGGAGTGTGACGTCCACCTTCTTCTTTCTTAAGAATGTAAACCTCTGCCTTAAACTTAGCATGAGGAGTTACAGATCCTGGCTTGATGATCACCATACCACGACAGATCTCATTCTTATCAATACCACGAAGTAGAAGACCTACGTTATCACCAGCTTCACCGCGATCTAGGATCTTACGGAACATTTCAACACCAGTAATAGTAGAAGACAACTTCTCATCACCCATACCGATGATATCTACAGGATCAGCAGTGTTAATTACACCAGTCTCGATACGACCAGTAGCAACAGTACCACGACCAGTAATTGAGAATATATCTTCAACAGGCATCAAGAAATCCTTATCGATATCACGAGGTGGCATTTCGATGTATGTATCAACAGCATCCATCAATTCCATTACTGTGTCAACCCACTTACCTTCTCCGTTAAGAGCTCCAAGAGCTGAACCTTGTACGACAGGAGCATTATCTCCATCATACTCGTAGAAAGAAAGAAGATCACGGATCTCCATTTCTACCAATTCTAGTAGTTCCTCATCGTCAACCATATCCACTTTGTTCATGAATACAACGATACGTGGAACACCAACCTGGCGTCCAAGAAGGATGTGCTCACGAGTTTGTGGCATTGGACCATCAGTTGCAGCAACAACCAAGATAGCGCCGTCCATTTGGGCAGCACCCGTTACCATGTTCTTTACGTAATCCGCGTGACCAGGACAGTCAACGTGTGCGTAATGACGATTTGCAGTTTCGTATTCAACGTGTGACGTATTAATAGTAATACCTCTTTCCTTTTCTTCAGGAGCATTATCAATTGAATCGAAACTACGCGTTTCTGATAAACCCTTCTCGGCCAAAACTTTAGTGATGGCAGCCGTAAGGGTAGTTTTACCGTGGTCAACGTGACCGATCGTTCCGATATTCAAGTGTGGCTTGGAACGATTGTAATTCTCTTTTGCCATGTTAATAGACTTTGTTAATTATTATTAGTCAAATATATGTGTGGCCGAAGCCAAATATTTCTTACCTCGAGCCAATGACGGGGTTTGAACCCGTGACCTCTTCCTTACCAAGGAAACGCTCTACCCCTGAGCTACATCGGCTTTAGAGCGGAAGACGGGGTTCGAACCCGCGACCTACAGCTTGGAAGGCTGTCGCTCTACCAACTGAGCTACTTCCGCATACATTCTTCCCCTTACATTATATAAGGTAAAAAATGAAAAGTGGGGAGAGCAGGATTCGAACCTACGAAGGCGTAGCCAACAGATTTACAGTCTGTCCTCGTTGACCGCTTGAGTATCTCCCCAAGTTCAAAGAACGTTTAGAGCCGATAGAGGGACTCGAACCCACGACTTGCTGATTACAAATCAGCTGCTCTAGCCAGCTGAGCTATATCGGCTTTTTCCCTTCCAATTTTCTACCTTTTATCACATAAAAAAGCAGTCCTCTCAAAAAGGGACTGCAAATGTAAAAAAAGATTGACTATCTCAGCAAGATGAGATAGTAATTTTTTTATGTCCTAAGATCAACTTCGAACTTTCTCTTTTTTCTTAACGATTTGGCGTCTCAAAGCTTCTACACACTGGTCAACTGCCTCCTCAAAAGTCTTACATTGTTTCTTCACAATTAGGTCATTTCCCGGAACAGAAAGTCTCACTTCAACTAGTTTGTTCACTTTATCCGAAACATTCTCAACTTTTAGGTGCACATCCGCAGCAATTATTTGATCATATATTGTTCCTAGTTTCCCTAATCTTCTCTCTATAAATTCTACCAACTTTCTATCTACTGTAAAGTTTACTGGAATTACTCTTACGTTCATATTATAGGATTTATTGGCCCCTCGGGTGAGCCTGTTTATAAACTTGTTTTAACTGTTCAACGGAATTGTGCGTGTATACTTGTGTGGCCGATAAATTGGCATGCCCCAACAACTCCTTGATTGCATTTAAATCAGCTCCTGATTCTAACATATGTGTAGCAAAGGAATGACGCAACACGTGTGGGCTTTTTTGTTGGACGCTGCTTACTAAGCTAATGTAACGCTTCACTATCCTATAAACAAGTTTTGGATAGCATTTCTCCCCCTTATCAGTCCTAAAAAGCGGAGACCCAAATGCCCCGCTTCCAAAGTTCGAATCACGAGTTTCTTTATAAACTTGAAGCTCTTGAAATAGTTCATTGGTCAAGGGAAGTATACGCTCTTTTTTTCGCTTACCCAATACCTTAATGCTCCTCGTGTTTTCATCGATGTCTGAATCCTTCAATTCAATAAGTTCCGATAATCGCACACCGGTGGAGTAGAGAAAAAGCACCATTGTCCGATCGCGCAATTCAGAAAAATCCTCAGGCCGAGATGACAAATCAAACAACTTCCTTAGATCATCCTTCTGAACAACTTCGTGCAAATGTTTGGGCATCTTCGGAGGTTTAATTCCAGTGGCCGGATTCCGATCAATTTTTCCATTCCTCCGCATCCATTTATATAAGGAACGAATTGCGGACACTTTTCGATTGACGGATCGAGCCGAAACACCATCTTCCATCAGCACCATAATCCAATCGCGTATCATGCTTGATTGCACTTCGGAAAAATCTTGTAAATCATACTCCAACTGAAGAAAGGACTGAAATTGATGTAGATCCGTCCTATAAGAAGTCAATGTATGCTTTGAATACCTTTTTTCGACTCCTAGATATTTTATGAATTCATTCAGGACTTCAGCCATTTGCACAAGATAAAAAAAGAAAAGCCCATTGGAGTTATTCCAATGGGCTTAAATGCTTTTAATAAAGAGACTCCTTATGCGTCCTCTTGGTCGCGCAAGTTTTGAATATAAGCAGCTTTTAACACCTCTTCTCTTCGAGCCACAGATGGCTTCGTGAACTGCTGACGTGAACGAATTTCACGCATGATACCAGTTCTATCAAACTTACGCTTGAAGCGCTTTAGTGCTCTATCAATGTTCTCTCCTTCTTTAACCGGAATGATAATCATATTTAAATTTTTCTTTCGAATCGGGCGGCAAATGTACAACTATTTTAAACCGATACAATATCTAATAGCTAATTATCGAATCAATTGTATCCGTGTATTTCTTCAATCTAGATTGGCCGTCGAGGAAGCCAAGTTCAATTAAAAAGAAATACGAATGTACTTCACCACCAATTTGATGGATCAATTCGGCTGCCGCGCATGCCGTTCCTCCAGTTGCTAATAAATCATCGTGAATCAGAACCCGATCTCCTTTGTTTAGGGCATCAGTATGAACTTCTAATGTAGCTTCACCATATTCCAATTCATAGGAATACTGAACCTTATCATATGGCAACTTTCCAGCTTTGCGAATAGGAATGAAAGGCACATTTAATCGTTCTGCCAACATCATCCCAAATAGGAAACCCCTGCTCTCCATTCCAGCTACAGCATCAATTCCTTGCTCCTGATAACCTTCACCGTAATAATCCGCGATTTCCTTGCATAAGGAAGGATTGCTCAAAAGAGGTGTAATATCCTTGAATAGTATTCCCTCTTTAGGGAAATCTGGCACATCTCGAATTACGGCTTCCAAAGAACTTCTTAATTCATTTAGTTTGGACATATGGACGAAGTCTATTTAAATCTGTTTTGTTGAACGAATTTAGAAGAATCCAGTCTTCAAAAGGCAAATCATCATCCATTTTATTTTGAAATCTAAAAAGTTCCCTTGCCTGTTCATATGATATATAAGGATGTGATAACAGAAGCTGGAAGGAGTCCGTTGGGTAAGGAAATGGCTTCAAGTCTGAAGAATCAAAAATGAACTTCATCGTCCAAGTCTCAACTAAAGAATCCTCAATCCCGTATACTTCCTTCAATTGAGTTTTAGCATAGAATCCTCCCAAGGAATTTCGATAATCGATAATCCTTTTCGACAATATCGGCCCCACTCCGTCCAACTCCTGCAATTCTAGGGTATCCATTTGATTAAGATTAAACTCTAATTCTTCTTTATGAGAACAATAGAATTGATGGCAATGACGATCGTACCAATCGGATTCAATGAAGGACAACTTTCTTATTTCTTCTTCCGATCGAAATCCTGAGAGGGTTATAAACTTTTCTAATGCGTTTATTTGACCCTTATTCAATCCTATCTCTTCCCTTTTCCAATCTTCCACCGAGTTTATGTTAATGAATGCCTCTACAGTGAATGTATGTTTGATCCTAGACCCTTCAGAGAATCTTTTGTTTTCAAATGGAGGCCTTCCATCCTCCTTTCTTACACTCGGAAGGGGAATTTTTTCAATCACAGGACTCACAACTGTATTACAACTCGAATGGAATTCGAATGCCAGTTCCGTAAGGGTGTAAATGAGAATGAGGGAATAGAATATGGTCAATCCCCTTAGCATCCCTTTAGAAGGGATAATACTAAATCGTAATCTCATAGGTCGCAATATTGCCGAAGCAACCTGAATAAAATTTACTTATATGCCTTTATGATCCCTTTCTTCACTCGATCCATATAGGATTTTAAATCGGCTTTCACTTCGCCAGAAAGAATAAGTAGACCAATAATGTTTGGAAAGGCCATGGCTAAGATCATCATATCTGAAAAATCGGTGACCGCACTCAGGGTTGTGGTTGATCCAACAACAATAAACATCAAAAAGATCAGTTTATAAACGATCCCCGATGATTTGGTCTCACCGAACAAATAATTCCAAGCTTTGAGGCCATAATACGACCAGCTTATCATTGTTGAGAAGGCAAAAAGGAAAATAGCCAAGGCCAAAACCCCTGGAAACCATGAAATAGCACTCTCAAATGCCGAAGAAGTCAGTTGTGCACCCTCCAACTCATATCCCGTGTATCTTCCTGTGATAATAATGACCAAAGCAGTCATCGTACAGATTATAACCGTATCAATAAATGGCTCAAGCAAGGCAACAAAGCCTTCACTTACCGGCTCATCTGTTTTTACAGCTGAATGCGCAATGGCTGCTGAACCTACTCCAGCCTCATTTGAAAATGATGCTCTCTGAAAACCCGTAATTAAGACACCGATAAATCCTCCGAACATTCCAGCTTTTGTGAAAGCACCCGCGAAGATGAGCCCAAATGCCGTTCCGATTGAAGAGAAGTTAATCCCCAATATTATTAAAGCAGAGGCTACATAGATAACCGCCATAAAAGGAACGATCTTCTCAGTAACTTTTGCTATCGACTTAATCCCTCCAATGATTACAACTCCAACGAGGATGGCCAAACCAATTCCAAACCATAACCCTTGTCCTTGAAGAAATCCTATTTGATTTTCCATTTGGGCAAAAGCCTGATTGGCTTGGAACATATTTCCTCCTCCAAATGAAGCACCGATCGCCAATACCGAGAAGAAGCCTGCAAGCACTCTTCCCAATACTTTCATATTCTTCTTTGCCAGACCCATGGATAAATAATACATAGGACCTCCACTAACTTCACCATTTTCGCTAATAAGCCTGTATTTCACACCTAGTGTACATTCTGTGAACTTGGTAGCCATACCAAGAAGCCCAGCTGTAATCATCCAGAATGTAGCACCCGGTCCCCCGATCGTAATGGCTATGGCTACACTGGCTATATTACCAAGACCAACCGTCGCGCTTAGTGCAGTGGTCAATGCTTGAAAATGAGAAACTTCACCCTTATCGTTTGGATTATCATACTTTCCACTTATCAGCTGTATAGCATGTTTGAACCCTCGGAAATTGATAAAGCGCATTTTGATCGTGAAGAAAAGTGCTCCGAAGACCAACCAAACTACAATCAGTGGTACAGAGGTTCCAAGATTGATTCCTAGGAGTGCAAAAATATCCACGAAAAAGATATTCCCCATGAAGCCCACGAGTGGTTCAAACCATTCATTAATGCCATTTGCCAACCCCTCCGCCCCTGACTCTGACTCTTCTTGTGCAAACGACAAGATTGAGAAACCCATTGTTAGAATGGTAAGTGCTTGATTCTTCATATTTGGTTTTGGTTAGTGGTGCTTGAAAATATCAATTTTATCTTGAAAAACTATTTCTACTGCCCTTCATCCATTAAACGAAGGCTCTCTTCAAACAAATGAGGCATATAATTGAGTTCATTCTTGGCTTTATCGATAACAAATCCAGTAATCGGAGGTCGCTTAGCCGCTTGCCCAAGACTTTTAGAATCAATTGGACCAATAAGGTTTTCGTCCAAATTATAGTAGCGAGCCACTCGTTTGGTCAGTTCTAAAATTGACATCTGATCTTGTCCTGAAATATGGTAGACCCCTTGTGCCCTCTTTTCAGCTGCGAGAAGACAAGCAGCGGCCAAATCATTACTCCAAGTCGGTGATCGCTCTTGGTCATGAACAATATTGAGCGAGTCTCCTGCAGATAATTTCTGACGAACCCAAGACACAATATTGGATCTCGATGGATTGTAACTCGTCCCGTACACAAGAACTGTTCGCAGAATGGCCCAGTCCAAATTTGACTTCATAACGATCTTCTCTGCCCGTAATTTGGCCAAGCCGTAGTAATTAACGGGATTGGCCTCTGCATATTCCGCATATGGACCGTCCTCACCATCAAAAATGAAATCAGTAGAAATAAAGATCAGATGGGCCGATACGCTTTCACAGGCCTGTACAATATTCTCAACAGCCTGAACATTATGAAGATCACAGGCTTCATGGTTTAGCTCACAATCGTCCACTTGGGTCATGGCTGCCCCATGAATCACCAAATCTGGATGGTAGCCCTCAATTACCTCATGCACATTCTTCTCGTCCGTAATATCCATAGACGTATACTGAACGCCGTCCCAAGGAATCCTTTTTTCTCCCCGACCGCTTGCCAGAAATTCATGTTTTGAATCGGACAACAATTGCTTGACTAGTTTCTGACCCAGCAAGCCATTAGCCCCTGTAAGCAGGATACGCATTTACGAATTGGGCTTTGCTAGATACAGAATTAAGTATACTAAGATTCCTGCTCCACCAAGAAGGGTGAAAACGATAAAGATTATACGCACAATGGACACATCCATATTAAACTTATCGGCTAACCAGCCGCAAACTCCTAACAACTTCTTATCAGACATGGGTTATATATTAATGGTTCTTAAACATTTCATTTAATTCAGCTATTTGCTCTTCTCTACCAAGGACAAACAACTTTGAGGAGGGTAATAATTCCATTTCGGCCCCCGGGTTAATGACGTACTCGCCATCGGCAGACTTATATCCAATGACCGTACAACCCGTTTGCTTTCTAATTTCAAGATCACTGATTTTACGAGCCAAATAAGTCTCAGGAATACTGTCGACCGAAATTTCCTCTAAATTTATTTTTGCCGCACCTTCAACGGATATATGGTCCAAGAATTCCACCACATCAGGAGTCACTACCAAACTTGCAATATGTGCTCCACCTACATGATCAGGCATAATGGTATTGTTCGCCCCTGCCGCCTTAAGCTTACTGTTTGAGCTTTCGTTGGATACTCTGGAAATAATGGTAATATCTGGACGTAATTGTCGCACGCTCAGAACGACATAAAGATTATCTGCATCACTCGGTAGAGCGGTGATTACCGCTTTTGCACGACTTACTTGCGCTTCATGCAATAGTTCATCCTTAGTGGAATCTCCTTCGATAAAAATCACACCACTATTCTTCGTTTCCTCTTTGTTTATTTCACGCTCGTCGATCACAACAATTTGTTGATTGTGGACCTGCAGTTTACTTACTGCCTGACGTCCAACCCGCCCATATCCACAGACAATGACATGATTCTCTAAGGATTCCAATTTCTTCTTCATAATACGATTGGTATATAGATCAGCAATTTCACCAGTTAATAAGCTTTGTGTGAACACCGATAGTGCATAGGCGAAGTTACCAAAGCTCGTTAAGATGAGGAATATGGTAAATATTCGTCCAGCATCATGCAAGGGGGTCACTTCTCGGAAACCTACCGTGGTCACCGTAATAACCGTCATATATACTGCTTCTATAAAAGAGTAATCTTCAAGAAGCATATAGCCCGAAACTCCTAAAACCAGAACGGCCAGGAAAATCCATAGAGCGATTATTAGACGAATGGGTAGTTTGGTTTGGCTCATGAATCAGATATCGAATACGGAACGTTTCCGGACGACAAAATAATCTTTGATTTTCAAAGCGAAGGCCATGAACAAATAAATTATCAAAGGGGAACCAAAAGTGATGAAGGAGGTATAAATAAAAAACAGACGAAATACATCAGGGCGTATTCCTAAGCGACTTCCATATCGTGAACAGACATTGAAGCCATACATTTCCATTTTTGATCGAAGCTGCTCAATCATGTTGATACCCGACTCTTGATTAACTTATATCCTATACCGCAATTTACACATTTTTTATGCTGGCAAAGTTGATTATATAATTCGATCATACCCTGACTTTGAGCTCCATTTTCGGGTGGTTTTCCCGCTATTTTGAATAGGGAGGTAATTTTGTTTTCCTCGCTTTTCTCTCTTTCTAATAAGGATTGTACTACATGGGCGTCCGTATAGGAATCGCCAAACTTAGATCGAGCAACGAAATAGGGGTAAATCAAGTTCATTCGGAGGTTTCTGGTGACGAAGGGTGTAAAATAGGGTACTTGATTTTTGGAAAGGACTCCAATCGCTCGGTGCCATTTCCAATAGGTTGGAATCTTTAGCTGGAGTAGTTTCATCTTATTATCCCAATCTTCTTCAAGGGAGCTCATCTCTAGATCTCCAATCACATGGATGAAACAAGCCAAGGATACAAGACGATTGCTGATACTTCCTCCCGAACGGATTCCAGCCTTCTTCCAACGCAGCTCAATCGATTCATCGGACCATCCAATTTTCCGATGCTTATACTCGGCTTTAATTCTATTTTCATACGATTCCGTTGAATGTCCCTGAAGAAGTCCTGCCTCACCCAACAACAAAGCAATTAATGCAAACAAATTGTCCCTTTTTCTGAACAACCATCGTACATCCAATCGAAATACAAAATCCTGCATAAGTTGATCGTTTCCAGGTTTTCCAAGAATACGAGCCGCCCTTACCAAAGAAGCTTTTCTCCAATCCCAGCCGCATTCTCTTACTAAGGCGAAGAATTCATCGGCCCTTTCTATTATTCTATTAATGGACATTCGATCGATCCATTGATAGAAATAGATGTCATCGAGCAAAAAGAGAGAATCCTTGCAGACCAAACCCGTTGAGTTCTTGAACATATCTTTCAGAGCAGCTTTCAGTTGAGCGTCGACATAATCGGATAGCTGAAGATGAACGGGCGTACGTCCGGAGCTGGTAAGCACTTCTGTGTCTACCTGCCAACATAAATGCAGGATGACTTGATCGTAGCCTGGATCCGTATCGTGTCCGTGACGATACCAATCGCTGCTGTAGGTGTGGAGCTCAACTGCACCATACCAGATAATTCCTCCTATCCTAATCGCGGCTTCTTCAAAATCGGGACCATCGAATCTATTGAGCTTACCAGGGCTTTCAACAATAACTGTTTCGCCATGGACTGTTCTCAACGCCTCTTTAGCGTAAAATCCGAACTTCCAGATAAAGGACATCAAGTCTTCCCGCATATCCCAAAGGTGGGATAGGAGAAGGTCAAATGCGGTAAGTAAACGAATAAGTGATTCACCCGTTTAAAACGGGTATCTCAATGATTTAAAAGTGCTTAGCCATTTGTTGCGCCAAATCATGGGCGGCTTTTTCAACATCCTTCTGAAAATCGGTTCCAGAACCGGCATAAATAATCCCTCTCGATGAGTTCACTAAGAGTCCCACGGACTTGTTCATCCCATATTGAGCTACAGCGTCCAAGTCTCCTCCTTGTGCCCCAACCCCAGGAACCAGAAAGAAACTATCAGGAGCAATCTTTCGAACATGCTCAATGTATTCGGTTCGAGTGGCACCAATGACATACATCAAATTCTGATCGGTTCCCCAGCTCAGGCTCTCCTCAATTACCTTTTGATACAGCGGCTTTCGCCCGCTTTCGTCTTCGATCTGTTGAACTTGAAAATCGAGACTTCCTTTATTGGATGTCAGTGCTAAAAGAATGACCCATTTATTCTCAAATTCCAAGAAGGGTTTTACGCTGTCCGAACCCATATAAGGAGCCACGGTTACCGAATCGAAATTCATCTTTCCAAAAAATGCCTCGGCATAACGCGCACTGGTATTGCCTATATCTCCCCTCTTGGCATCAGCAATAGTGAAGACCTCTGGATAGCGAGCATTGATATACTCCATGGTTCGTTCCAAGCTCTGCCAGCCCTCAATCCCATAGGCCTCATAAAAAGCGATATTGGGTTTATAGGCAACCGCATAAGGGGCGGTAGCATCAACAATTCGCTTATTAAACTCAAAGATTGGGTCGGCATAATCCAATAAAAACTCGGGAATCTTTTCCAGGTCGGTATCCAATCCAACACATAGAAAGCTTTTCTTTTTTCGAATCTGTGCGCTAAGCTGATTTTTGGTCATCGAATTATTCGTTCTCGTCCCAACTTTCTTTCATCTTTTCCGCATTATCGGCAAGCTTTAACTCTTCGGAGAATTTGCTCAATTCGCCATTCATCACATCAGATAAATTATACAAAGTAAGGCCAATGCGATGGTCGGTAACACGTCCTTGCGGATAGTTGTAGGTTCTAATTTTAGCGGAACGGTCTCCAGAGTTAACCATAGACTTTCTTTGACTGGCAATCTCTTCGTTTCGCTTATTCAGCTCTATTTCATAAATCCTAGACCGAAGCACTTTCAAGGCCTTGTCGAAATTCTTTATCTGAGATTTCTGATCTTGACATTGGGCCACAACCCCAGTAGGAATATGCGTTAATCGAACGGCGGAGTAGGTGGTGTTTACACTTTGTCCTCCAGGACCAGACGAACAGTAGGTTTCCTTTTTGATGTCATTCATATTGATCTCAACATCAAATTCTTCTGCTTCGGGCAGTACCGCTACAGTTGCTGCACTTGTATGTACTCTTCCTTGGGTTTCAGTTTGGGGAACACGCTGTACACGATGAACGCCAGACTCGTATTTCAAGATTCCATACGCATCTTCACCACTTACTCCAAAAATGATCTCCTTAAACCCTCCTGAAGTTCCATCGGTATAGTCCATCAATTCCGAGTGCCATCCAATTTTATCTACGTAGCACTGGTACATCCGATACAAATCTCCAGCAAAAATTGAGGCTTCATCTCCTCCGGTTCCCGCTCTTATTTCAACAACTACATTTTTAGAATCTTCGGGATCTTTAGGAATGAGTAGTAATTTAATCTCCTCTTCTATTTCCTTTTTCTTTTCCAACGATTCTTCCAACTCCATTTGAGCCAGTTCCTTCATCTCTGCTTCTTCTTGACCTTTGAGGATTTCTTCTGCTCCTGAAATGTTCGAAAGTAGGTTCCGGTACTCCTTATATACTTTTACAATAGGCTCTAAATCCTTGTATTCTTTATTGTACTGAACATAGATTTTCATGTCGGCAATCACATCCGGATCAATAATCTTCTGTGCGACATCATTAAATCGTACTTCGACTCCTTGTAATTTTTCGACTAAACTCATTTCAAATATTCAAATGTTCCGTGCTCACTTTTAATCGTGACTTTAGGCTCCGCAGAACTTTCTACTCTTCCTATTATTTGGGCATCAACTCCCCACTTCCGTGATATATCAACTATCGATTGAGCACTTTGTTCATCGACATACAGTTCCATGCGATGTCCCATATTAAACACCTTGTACATTTCCTTCCAATCGGTTCCAGACTGTTCTTGGATGGTTTTGAAAAGCACCGGAGTTTCGAACATATTGTCTTTAACAATGTGATGCTCATCAATGAAATGAAGGATTTTGGTCTGAGCTCCACCAGAGCAATGGACCATTCCGTGGACCGAAGGACGGTGCTCTTCAAGGATTTCTTTTATGATGGGTAAATATGTTCGTGTAGGTGATAGCAACAGCTTACCTGCATCGATGGGTGAACACTCTACCGCATCCGTTAATGCAAGAGCCCCTGAATAAACCAACTCTTCGGGAACGGAAGAATCAAAGCTTTCGGGATATTTTTCTGCTAGATTCTTATTAAACACATCATGCCGAGCAGAAGTCAAGCCATTGCTGCCCATACCTCCATTGTACTCACTTTCATAATTGGCTTTTCCTGAAGAAGACAATCCAACTATGACATCGCCCACTTGAATGTTGTCATTCGAAATCACTTTGGATTTCGGTAATCGGCATACCACTGTTGAGTCGACTATAATGGTACGAACCAAGTCACCTACATCGGCTGTTTCACCTCCGGTAGAAAATATATTCACTCCCCATTCGCGCATCTCGGCAAGCAATTCCTCTGTACCTTTAATAATGGTGGAAATCACTTCACCAGGGATTAGATTTTTATTTCTTCCGATGGTAGAGGACACCATAATGTTGTCCACTGCTCCAACACACAAGAGATCATCAACGTTCATGATAAGGGCATCTTGGGCTATTCCCTTCCAGACGGACACATCACCTGTTTCCTTCCAATACATATAGGCCAAGCTAGATTTGGTGCCAGCTCCATCGGCATGCATAATTAGGCAATGGTCATCGCTCCCCGCAATATGGTCGGGTATAATTTTGCAAAATGCCTTAGGGTATAATCCTTTGTCGATGTTCTTAATGGCTGCATGTACTTCTTCCTTACCCGCTGATACGCCACGTTGATTGTATCGATTATCGCTCATTTTATAAAAAAGAAAAGAGCATCCTACACATTGGCAGGACGCTCTGATTTATTATTGTCGGGGTAACTAATCTTCTTTAGTACCGTCCGAGTTTGAATCGTTATTTGGTGACTCATTAACATCTCCAGAATCTTCTTTTGGAACGAAATCGTTGCGAACCACTTTAAAGTCCGTTCTACGATTAAGCTGACGTAACAATGAATCTGCTTCTTCACCATATTCTCTTTGCATTCGGCCTATGAACGCTTCTGTTAGGCGATCACTAGGCTGAACATAGGCTTCACCTTCCCATGTATCAGGAATTACGTACGGTTCACTTTCACCCATTCCCTTTGCAATCATTCGATCGCCATCAATTCCATTTTCAATCAGGTAATCCACACAACTTTGAGCACGTTTCTGTGAAAGCGTTTGGTTGGCCGGATTGCTACCAATGTGGTCGGTATGCGAGCGAAGCTCAATCACAATATTTGGGTTGTCTTCAAGAACAAGGACCAATTCATCTAGAGATTCCTTGGCTTCGTCACGAAGTGCCCAATCGTTGAAGTCATACTCAATACGCGGCAGTACAATTGGCTTCTTAACTGGGTCAAGTGCCTTGTCGTGCTTCAATGCGTGCAAGTATCCATCCGTGGTTTGCTCAAAAGCAGATAATGGAATTCCCACCGTTGTCTCCGTTCCTGATTTAGTTAAGTAACCTCTTCTTTCAAAGTTCAGTGTATACGTTTCTTCTTCTTTAAAGTTGGTTACATCGAAGAAGTAAGCACCATCTTGATCGGTATTGGTTTCAACAGCTGTACCATCTGTTCCAACTAATTTCACAGTAGCTCCATTGATAACTCTTCCTGTCTTGGCATCTGTTACGACTCCGGACAAAGTATAAAACAATGGTTTCAAATAAACTTTGTACAAGTCATCTCCTCCTCTACCTCCATCGCGATTGGAACTCATATAACCATCCTTCACTTCTTCTCCTTTCCAAATCAAAGCAAAATCATCTGAATTGGTATTGATCGGATATTGAAGATTTTCAAGATCACTAAAGGTTCCGTCTTCGTTTACTTTGGCTCTAAATACATCCAAGCCACCCATTCCAAGATGACCATTTGAAGAGAAATACATATATCCATCAGAGTGTAAGAATGGGAATACTTCATCACCCTCGGAGTTAATTACGTTCCCTAAGTTTTTTGGAGCGCCCCATTTACGTGCTCTATTCTCAAATTCGCAAACGTACAAATCGCGTCCACCATATCCACCTTCCATGTCGGCAGCGAAATAGAGCAATTTATCGTCATCTGTAATAAATGGGTGTCCGATACTAGCTAATGTGTCGACTTGCATTTCAAGCTTTTCTGGGTCCCCCCAGTTTCGGCCTTGCTTACGACTCATCCAGATCTCACAACCCAATTCTTTCTTCTTCTCTACACGACAACGTGTAAAGAACATGATGTTTCCTCTTTCGTTCAGGACACCATATCCCTCATGATCAGGAGTGTTAATTGGCTCATCCAAAGGAGTTGGTGTAGACCACTTTGGTTCTGCATCGGAGGCATTACCTCTTTTGCTTCTCCCTTTTTTCTTTTCTTGTTCTGTAATGAAAATATCCATAAATCCTTGACCCGTCCATCCATCGGTATCCTTACCAACGGCCTCGTCTCTTTGAGAAGTAAAGAATATTCCGGTTTGCTCCTTGTTCGCCCAATTCGGCCCAAAATCATTTTGTTTCGAGTTGAAGTCTCTCAAGCCAGTAACATCATATCGCGTTGGAGATGCAATCCATTCAACGGCCTTTTGGCAAGATTCTACTCCTGCTGTCCCTCGTTGATCGCTTGGAGCTAGTTCGCGGTATTTCTCGTAGGCTTCAATGGCTTCCTCATATTCCGCCTGATTCTTAAGCATGTCCGCCATATACAATTGAGCTATGGGGTCTGCATTTCTACTACGCATTACGCGCTTATAATATCCTTCTGCTCTTTTCCAGTCACCAACAAATCGGTAACATTCTGCTAAACGAAAAGTGATGTGTTCTTTTAGTTCACGATCTTTTTCTTTGGAAGAGGCTTTCTTATACAGCTCGGCTGCATCCATATATGCCTTAGCTTCAAATGACTTATCGGCTTCGAGAGTATACTTGTACTGTGCCTGTCCTAAAAAAAAGGCACCAATAGCGAAGAGCGTAAGCGCGAATTTCAAGTGCTTCATGAGGTTAAAACCGGTTAACTATAAGAGGCTAAAATAGAGATATAATTGCAAAGAAAAAAACCCAACTTTCGTTGGGTTTCTCACGTATATTAGTGATTTCGCTTATTTGGTAAAAAGCATTTCGCGGTACTTTGGAAGTGGCCAAAGCTCATCATCCACCATCATTTCTAACTTATCAATGTGGTATCGGATTTTATCAAACCATGGCTTCACATTATCGTCATAGGCAATTGCGAGTTCTCGTGCATCTTCAATTTTATTAGCCTCTCTACGGGCATTTGTCATTTCATCAACACCTTTCTTGATCACTGAAATTCGCTCCGAAATTTTCTTGATCATATCCAATTGCTCTCCAGCGGCAGCCTCAAATTCAGCCTTACCGAGAACATCCTTAAGACCACTTACATTTTGAATTAGTTTGTTTTGATAATTAACCGCAGTTGGAATGATATGATTTCGAGCTAAATCCCCAAATACTCTTCCTTCAATTTGAATGTTCATCATATACTGTTCAAGATAAACTTCATGTCGAGCATGCGCTTCACGATCAGTAAGCACTCCAGTTCTTTTAAACAGATCCAAGGCCTTCTCGCTCACAAAATTATCAAGTGCTCTTGGTGTTGATTTGATGTTTTCAAGTCCAAGTTTCTCCGCATGTTCTTCCCACTCCTTGCTATATCCATCTCCTTCAAAACGAATACTCTTAGACTCCTTGATGTAATTACGAAGGACATTAAAAATGGCTCCATCCTTCTTCAAGCCATCCTTAATTAAGGCATCGACATCCTTCTTAAATTTCACGAGTTGGTCGGCCATTATCGTATTTATGATCATCATTGGAAGACTACATGAAGCCGATGATCCAACCGCACGGAATTCAAACTTATTCCCGGTAAAGGCAAATGGAGAGGTTCTGTTTCTGTCCGTATTATCCAACAATACGTCTGGAATCTTTCCAACAATATTCAACTTAAGATCGGTACGATCCTCTGGACTAAGCACTCCTACTTTAACCGCTTTTTCCAATCGATCTAGGATCGCAGTCAGCTGCGAGCCTATAAACACAGAAATAATTGCCGGAGGCGCTTCGTTGGCACCAAGCCTATGATCATTTCCAGCACTGGCTATGCAGGCACGCATCAATCCAGCATAGTCATGTACGGCCTTGATGGTATTTATGAAGAAGGTCAAGAACACCAAATTGCTTTTTGGATTCTTACCAGGCTTCAGCAGGTTAACTCCCGTATCGGTACTTAAGGACCAGTTGTTGTGCTTTCCACTTCCGTTCAAACCTGCAAACGGTTTTTCATGCAACAGCACCCTGAAATGATGGCGTCTAGCTACTTTGTCCAGCACATCCATAAGAAGTTGATTATGATCCACCGCCAAATTTGCCTCCTCAAACATTGGAGCTACCTCAAATTGATTGGGCGCTACTTCGTTATGACGTGTTGTAACCGGAATTCCAAGAGCTAAAGATTCGGTTTCAAAATCTTTCATGAAATTAACTACTCGCAAAGGAATGGTCCCGAAATAGTGATCATCCATTTGTTGTCCCTTGGCGGGTGCATGTCCAAACAAGGTTCTGTTGGTGAGCATTAAATCCGGACGTGCGTTGTATAGGGCACTATCAACTAAGAAATATTCCTGCTCCCATCCCAAGGTGGATTGAACCTTCTTTACATTTTTATCAAAGTATTGACATACGGCTGTTGCGGCTTCGTCTACCGCATGCAAGGCACGTAGTAATGGCGTTTTATTATCTAATGCTTCTCCTGTATAGGAAATGAAAATCGTAGGAATGCAAAGTGTATTCTCTATAACAAAGGCTGGTGAAGAGGGGTCCCAAGCGGTATACCCTCTGGCTTCGAAAGTGTTACGTATTCCTCCACTTGGAAAACTAGAAGCATCCGGCTCCTGCTGAACCAGTAAATCTCCTCCAAACCTATCCATGGCCTTCCCATTTCCAATTGGAGTAAAGAATGCATCATGCTTTTCAGCCGTTAAACCTGTGAGTGGCTGAAACCAGTGCGTATAATGTGTGGCTCCCAAACTAGAAGCCCAGTCTTTCATTGAAGACGCCACTTGATCGGCGATCGAACGATCTATTTTTTCGCCATGCTCAATGGCGCGGATCACACTTTTGAATGCCTGCGATGGAAGATATTCGCGCATCGTATCGATATCGAAAACATTCTCACTGAATATCTCTGATAGTTTGCGCTTTTTAATTCTGGTAGAAACTGGTTGACGATCGAACGTCTGACCTAGGGCTTGAAGTCTAATGTTGGACGACATAATGAGCTTTTTAAATCGCAACAAAGATGTTTCATAAATAGGGTTTGTGTCGATTTTTATATAATTTTTTATCAACACATTGTTAATTTTAGGGGGGCAATCCGGTTTTTTAGTAAAATACGGACAGAATATAAAGAATATAGAGGGTTAAAATCAGAACACCCTTCCATCTTGAAATCACACCTTTTGGATAAAATAGCATTAAAGGAAGCAGTAGAAATGCAAAACCCAACATCCAATACAAATCATTATATAATCCTTCATCTAGTACGGGAATAGGAACAATCATAGAAGTAATTCCAAGTACAGCTCCAATATTAAATATGTTGGAGCCCAAAAGGTTCCCTAAAGAAAGCGCCTTCTCCTTCTTCATGGCAGCCACAAAAGAGGCAGCCAACTCTGGAAGGCTCGTGCCCACAGCAACCACAGATACCGATATGACCCGTTCGCCTACACCCCATTTCTCGGCAAGATTCACTGCTCCAGAAACCAACCAATGAGAACCAAAATACAAACAGATCGCCCCAAGGATAAGAAACCCTATGGCTTTGCCCGTTTGCATCCCAAATTCCATCCGTTCCTCCTCACTGGCCTTTGCTCGAGCCCTTCTAGAATTTCGAATTAAGAGGACTGGAAAGGCTAAAAGGATTAAAAAGGCAATTGCACCTTCCCAAGGCTGCATAATCCCATCGAAAAAGAGAATTAAAATCATCAAAAGGGAAAAAATCATCATATACGGCCAATGAAGAATTCTAGCTTCCTTGGACACGCCAATACTATAAAAGATAGCGGTAAGACCCAGCACCAAACCTATGTTGGCAATATTGCTACCGATAACATTTCCCAGACTAATGTCCGAATGTCCTTTCAGAGAAGCATTAACAGAAACCAACAGTTCAGGAGCGGAAGTTGCAAAAGATACAATGGTGGCACCAATGACTAGTGTTGACACCTTTAAATACAATGCAATTTGAACAGAACCCCTGACTAAAAATTCACCTCCCAAAAAAAGTGTAACAAATCCCAGAAGCAGGAGGAGCAAATCACTCATTAGGCAGACTCTTCATCTTTGGCATTGTCTTGACTTGGCGTGGATGACTCGGGGGCCTTTTTAACTTCTTCCACCAGATCATTGAATCCTCTTTTCACAGAACCAGCCACATCTTTAATCTCTTTCGCTGGATCATAAAACCCTTTAGTCATATTCGAAGCGGAACTTTCAGCATCTATGCTTTGATCTCTAATCTCCCGCTTAATTTCGTTGGTCGCATTCCTCACTTCCTTTATTCCTTTACCGAGAGTTCGCGCAATTTCAGGGATACGCTTCGAACCGAAGAACATAATGATGAAGAGCAAGATGATCATGATCTCACCGCCACCAAAATCGAATATGAGATAGGGATTTTGCATTGCCGCAAAGATAACCACTATTCATTGTCATTTAAAAGAAAAAGCCTGGGCTCATCACCCAAGCTTTCACACAATATTATTAATTGGCAATTAAGCCTTGTTTTCTTTGTCTTCCTTCTTAAGGCTATCTACCATAACTGGAGTAGCGATGCAGACCGAAGAATAGGTACCAACAATTACCCCAACGACCAAGGCGAACATAAATCCTCTAATGTTCTCACCTCCGAAGAAGAAAATCACCAACAACACAAATAGGGTTGTTAAAGACGTATTAATTGTTCTACTCAAAGTAGAGTTCAAGGCCTTGTTTACGATTTCATCGAAAGGTTTCTTACGATTCTCTCGAAGTCGCTCTCTAATACGGTCAAATACAACCACCGTGTCATTCAGTGAATAACCAATTACCGTTAGAATGGCGGCGATAAATGCCTGATCAATTTCTAAGCTAAATGGTAAAATACCATAGAATAAAGAGAATAAGGAGAGTACGATTAAAACATCGTGGAATACAGCGGCAACCGCACCGAGGCTAAACTGCCATTTGCTAAATCGTGCTAAGATGTACAGGAAGATCACAATTAAGGACATTCCAATACTCCAGAATGCAGCATTCCTAATATCATCCGCAATGGTAGGACCAACCAACGTACTTGACATTAGTCCTCGATCCTTACTTTCTGAATCATTGTAGAATTCATCTTCCGAAATATCAGAAGCGTACATGCCTTGAAGGCCACTGAAGAGTTTATCTTGAACATCTTCATCCACTTCTATACCGCGCTCTTCAATTCTATACTTAGTAGTAATTCTAACTTGGTTTGCACCACCAAAGGTCTTCACCTCCGGACGCATCTGCAATCCGTCTTCGTCCACAAATACCAACTCAAGTGCAGAAGCTACTTCCAATGTATTCACGGGCTGATCGAATCGAACCTGATATGAACGCCCTCCCGAGAAATCGACACCTAGATTTAATCCTCGTGTGAGCAATGAGATCATTCCTACAACGATGATGATTCCAGAAATCGCGTAATACATTTTGCGCTTACCTAGGAAATTGAATTTTGTTCCTTTAAATGCACCCTCGGTCAATTTCGTTGAGAAACTAATTGGACGCTTTTTCTCCAACCAACGCTCATACACCAAGCGGGTAATAAAGATTGCACAGAATAAGGATGTAAGAATACCAATGATTAGAGTGGTTGCGAATCCACGAATTGGCCCAGTTCCGAATACATATAGAATAACCCCCGTTAACAAGGTTGTAATATTCGCATCTATAATGGCCGCATAGGCATGACGATAACCATCTTTGATAGCTAGTTTAATTCCCTTACCAAGTGCGAGCTCTTCCCGAATACGCTCATAAATAAGAACGTTGGCATCTACCGCCATACCGATCGTTAATACGATACCAGCAATACCAGGAAGGGTTAATACCGCACTTAACGAACTCAGTACCCCAAGGATATAGAACATGTTCACCAATAGAGCGATGTCTGAAACAGCACCTGCACGACTGTAGTAGAACATCATATAAAGAAGTACAACCAATAAGGCTATTAAGAAGGAATTCAATCCTGACTTAATGGCTTCTTTACCTAATGAAGGTCCAACAACATCGGCTTGAATAATACGCGCTGGAGCAGGAAGTTTACCTGCCTTAAGAATATTCGCTAAATCTTTTGCTTGCTTAACCGTGAACTGACCTTGAATGGTAGACACACCATTTTTAATCTCGTCGTTTACTGTTGGGAAGGAATACACATATTCATCCAATACAACAGCAACACTTTTACCGATGTTCTCCGCTGTAAGCTTCGACCATGTAACGGCACCACGATTATTCATTCTCATGGTGATCGCAGGTTTACCATAATTGTCGTAATCCTGAGTTGCATCAACAACGGCATCTCCTTGAAGCTCCGCTTCGTCCGTACGATTCGACTTAATGGCGATCAAACGTAGGTAGGTGTTTTCTTCATAGGCTGAATTTACCGCCCACAAGAACTTAATGTACCTCAATTCCGGAGTCACCAATTCTCTAACCTCACGACGGTTCAAGTATTCCATGACGATGGCTGTATCCTTAATGGCCACAAAACCAACAACAGGGCCTTCACCAGCCACTCCTGTTTCGAAGTTGACATTTACTAGTAACTTCTCAAATAGTGGATTGAAGGTTTGATTTGGATCTACTACACTATCATTAGCTGCCGCCTCAGTACCAGCACTATCTCCTTCCAAAAGACTAGAAACATCGCTGCTATCCTCTGGAGTATCCGCTGTTAAAAGATCATCGAAATCTGATCCTTCCGTTTCGGCAGCATCGGTAGTCCCAAGTGAATCGGTCGTAAATCTATTCTTTGGAGCTTCAACAAGGTCTTTTAATCGCTCGTTGGCTGCACTTAAGAACGAAAGAACCTCAACGTTCTCGTAAGTTTCCCAGAACTCAAGTTGAGCCGTAGATTGTAGCAAGCGCTTTACACGCTCGGGCTCCTTAACACCCGGAAGTTCAACAAGAATTCTTCCTGTTCCCTCCATTCTTTGGATGTTCGGTTGAGCTACACCAAACTTATCGATACGAGCACGAAGTACTGTAAACGCACGGTCAATAGCACCATTGGCTTCTTCACGAATAACAGTCATCACCTCATCATCGGTCATCTCAAAGGTTACCTTATCCTTCAAATCACGATTTCCGAAGATATCGGGATCGGCCAGCTTGATGGTGCTTGCTTTCTCTGATTTGATTCGAGCAAATTCCTCGGTGAAAAGTGTGATGAAATCACTTTGGCTATCCTTTTGCTTTTCCAGAGCGGCATCCAATGCCTCGTTGAAAAGTAGATTCCTTGAGTTTCTTGAAAGAGCCTTCAATACATCATGGACGGACACTTCTAAAATTACATTCATCCCTCCCTTAAGGTCAAGACCAAGATTTAACTCTCGGGCCTTTGCTTCGGTGTAGGTGAATTCCTTTACGAAGATGTCATACACTGGCAAGTTTGCCATTGAATCCAAGTAGGTACGCTCCTTCTCAATATCTCCCTGCGCATACGCACGTGCACTCTTTTCAGTATTCCAAACCACAAAGGTGAATGAAAGCTGATACAAGCAAACCAATACGAAGACGATCGCGAATAATCTTATCGCGCCTTTATTCTGCATGCTAATCGATTTTAATTACGGTCGATTGAATTTCGCGCAAATATAGAGTATTTAGTGAATAATGAAAACCAGAATATCCAAGTGAAATTCAGCGGTTAGGGCCATTTTTGATACCTTTGAGATGTACGTTAGACGAGTGATATGCAGATACGTTTAGGAATGGGCCTTTTCTTCTTTGTCGGAGTAGCCCTTACTTTTCAATCTTTTGGACAAGATTTTGGTTTCGAACAAAGTTCGAATGTTTTGGTAATTGAAGGTTCTGACACCTTGCTAATGCCTTGGTCTGGTGGACTTAACAATGGTCAGTTTTCAAATATGGACTTGGACTTGGACGGTACCTTGGACGTCATTGTATTTGATAAAACCGGTGATCGCATTCTTCCATTTTTATATAACAACAGTACCGACACCTACACTTTTGCACCCGAGTACATTTCCAAATTTCCGGAGAGAATAGAAAAATGGTGTATTTCAAAAGATTTTGATGGGGACGGGAAATACGATCTATTTTATCATGTAAGTGCTGGAATTGGGGTATCAAGAAACATCAGCACCCAGGCCTCGGGTCTGAAATTTGAGTGGTGGATCAATACCCCGCAAATCCATTCCGACTATGGATCTGGACAGAGTTCTAATTTATACGTGAGCTCATCGGATGTGCCGGCCATTGCGGATGTGGATAAAGATGGCGATCTTGATATTTTGACCTTTTCTATTTTAGGTGGTTCCGTAGAATATCACCAAAACAGATCGCAAGAGGAATATGGGCATTCGGATAGTCTCGAATATAAACTTGTGGATAATTGCTGGGGAGGATTCACTGAAGCGTTCTCCTACAATAAGGTATTCTTGGACTCTTGTACCGGACAAAAGCCTGCACCTCCTGGAGTAAATTACCGTCATGCTGGTTCTACCTTGTTGGCCGTAGATGAGGACGGAAACGGACTAATCGATTTACTATTGGGTGATGTGACCTTTAGAACTGGAGTAATGTTGTACAATGGGGGAACAATCCAGGAAGCGCATATGACTTCTCAAGACACAGCCTTCCCTGTGAATGACACCTCCATAGATGTTGAAGTCTTCCCTGGGTTTTATTTGGCCGATATAGATAAAGATGGTGACGATGACATGATTGCCAGTCCTAATAAGGTGGGTGGAACTGAAAATTTCAAGGGAACATGGTATTATGAAAACACCGGAACAAATGCTGATCCCGATTATGAATTCCGCAAAAAGGATTTGTTCCAAGGTGATATGATTGATTTGGGTGAAGGTGCATTCCCTAGATTCTTTGATGAGAATAATGATGGTCTTATGGACCTAATCGTTGGAAATCGTGGTTATTTAATTGACAATGCGGTTGATCATGGACAATTAGCATTATATAGGAACATTGGAGATTCAGCGAATGCTGTTTTTGAATTGGTTACCCGCGATTATAGTGGAATTGCCCAGCTTATTTTTCCTCCGGGACTGATTCCTGCTTTCGGAGACATTGATGGTGATGGTGATGCCGATATGTTTATTGGGGGTGAAGAAGGAAAAATTCATTTATTCACCAACACAGCAGGGGCTGGGAATAGTCCAAACTTTGTTTTGACTGGACCCAATTATAATGGTATTGATGTGGGAAATCGCGCAGCTCCTTTTCTGGTGGATTTGGATCGTGACGGACTTATTGATTTGACAATAGGCGATTTCTATGGCCAAATCACTTATTTTGAAAATACTGGAACATCAAGTTCTCCGACTTTTGATTGGGCCGCTGACACTCTTGGTGGAGTTGATGTAAGTGGAATATTTGGAGCATTTGGGTACTGTGTACCTTATTTCTTTGAAGCAGGAGGAAGCTACAGATTGGCTGTTGGAAGCACGCACTCCGTTCATTATTACGACAATATTGACAACAACATTCTGGGTGTATGGGCACAGAAGGATACGGTCTTTGGAGGCACCAGAGACGGAACGGAATTCGCAGCTGCCCTTCATGATCTCAATAATGATGGTTGGATGGACATGGTGGTAGGAAATCTGAGTGGAGGATTAACTTTTTTCAACGGTCTGGACACAGCTTTGTTTGGTGTATTCGAAGAAGCTGATCGCCTCGACCTTCATCTTTTTCCAAATCCTACCAAGTCGGTCGTGAAAATAGGAGGAGATATCGAGGGGCTTATCCATTTTCATTTATTTGATTTAAATGGACGTAGCGTTTTCGATGCCTCACTTCTTGAATTTAATGGAGAAATAAAGCTTCCTGAATTGAACTCTGGAATTTATTTGGTGTTGATTGAGAGTATACATGGAGTCTATCACAAAAAGCTCATCATTGAGTAATACCCCTAGTCCAATCCTTTTCTTCGATGGCCATTGTCATTTGTGCCAGTCGAGTGTTCAATTTCTATTGAAAAGGGAACGCAATCAACGCTTCTACTTCAGTCCGTTGCAAAGCAAATTAGCCGAAGATATACTCCCTGATGAATTACCTGATTCCCTCATTGTTTATAAAAACGGAGAGGTGCTAAGCAAGAGCGACGCTGTTCGAGCGGTATTACTAGAATGTTCATACCCCTGGCCGCTTTTACGAATCTTTTGGATTGTTCCAAGACCCATACGAAATTGGCTGTATGATGGAATTGCAAAAAGAAGATATCGATGGTTTGGCCAATCTGAAGCGTGCATGATACCAGAACCAGGCTGGCAAGAGCGCTTCTTGGAATAGTTCAAATCGCTGGAAAACAAGCACCTACAAAAAGGGGTGTTTGACCACTACTCATATAATGCATCATACATAAACATATGTTTATGTTTTACATTAAAAACATATATAAATATATGGAATCTGTGTCTCATATTTGCAGCAGAAATAAGGCACAAATGAAAAACATTACTCTTCATCAAACCATTCAACAAAAGCCCACAAGCAATGCAGTGAAAATTGCCGTGGCTTATGGGGATGGCAGGTTCGGCCAACATAGGAACAAACGTGGCCATGTTTGAAGCCACTCATGGTTCGGCTCCAGATATTGCAGGAAAAGGGATGGCTAATCCTTCTGGATTAATCAATGCGGCTGTAATGATGTTGTCGCATTTGGGTCAAACAGCGGAAGCCGATAAGATTAAAAATGCCTGGCTTACAACAATTGAAGAAGGATATCACACAGCAGATATTTACACCAAGGGCGTTAGCTACAAGCGTGTTTCAACTGCAGAATTCACTGAGCTGGTCATTGAGAATGTGTCTTTGACCTCCGCCTTCACTTAGTTTGCTTTTTGTAAGCTTCGTCGGAACTCGATCCAAATGAGATTGGCGATACCTTGGACAAGATCAATGCCTGCAAATTGAAATTGAAGATGATTACCAATCGAGGTGTCAAGGTATATCCAAATGGCTTAGCTGAAACCTACTGCACGGATCATTGGAGATGTCGATTTGTTGGAACGGATGCCGAAATAGAAAGTGTGAATAAAGCCTATGCGCCCATAGATTATGAGCAAGTGATCGCTCTCTTGTCCAAACTGAGTGTGCAAAAAGTTGAAGTAATCAAGACAGAAAACCTTTATGAATTTGAAGGTAGAAGAGGCTTTTCTTTAGGTTAGGGTGGATAATGGGAGAATGTTACCCTAGAATCTAAAGTGAGGGTGGTTCATGTGAGAAACAAGGTTCGATACTAAGTCGAGCCTTGTTTTTTTGCTCCAAAACCTGCACATTGTAAATGAGCCGAAAAGGCTTTAAAAGAAAAGCCCCTGGAGTATCCAAGGGCTTCTTAAGTTTAGTATACAGTCAGGGATCAAATATCCATACCGTCAAGAACGGCCATTACCGAACGAACCGCTTCAACTGAATCTTCGAGCAATGCCCTTTCATCATCATTCAAGTCCAATTCAATAATCTTCTCGATTCCATTTTTTCCTAGAATCACAGGTACACCAAGGTAGATTCCTTCCATTCCGTACTCTCCATCCAACCAAGCACATACCGGAAGTACGCGCTTCTGATCCTTCACGATAGCTTCTACCATTTGAGCTGCAGCCGCACCTGGGGCATACCAAGCTGATGTACCAAGTAATTTTACGATCTCTCCACCGCCCGTCTTTGTACGATCTACGATAGCATTAAGCTTATCTTCTTCTATTAATTCGGTCACTGGTATTCCACCTACTGTAGTATAACGAGGTAGCGGAACCATGGTATCGCCATGACCACCCATTAGTACAGCTTGAATATCCTTTGGAGATACATTGAGCTCCATTGCAAGGAAAGATCTGTAACGCGCAGTGTCAAGTACTCCGGCCATTCCAAAAACTTCGTTTGAAGCTTTTCCTGCCGTTAAAAAAGCCTGGTAAGTCATTACATCCAGTGGATTCGATACAATCACAATTTTGGCCTCAGGACTGAATTTCACCACCTGTTCGGTTACCGTTTTAACAATACCTGCATTGGTTGCGATCAAGTCATCACGACTCATTCCTGGTTTTCTTGGTAGACCTGAAGTAATTACAACAACATCCGAGCCGGCGGTAGCTGCATAATCATTTGTAGATCCCACTACACGTGAGTCATACAGGTTAATTGGGCTGGTTTCCCAGATGTCCAATGCTTTACCTTCGGCGAATCCATCTTTGATGTCCAGAAGGACAATTTCATTGGCAACTTCGTTATGAGCTAAAACATTTGCACATGTTGCCCCAACGTTTCCTGCTCCAACTACCGTAACTTTCATATAAGACTTGTTTAAAGTATTCTAATTATTGAGGCGGCAAAGGTATGAAACCTTCACATTTTAAAGAACTTAGTTCATACTTCATTTGTATATTTGAAGCTATGGAGTTGAATTACAAGTCGAAGTCATTTTTGGAATTTCTGGGAGCATTGTTTCTGACTCTTGGACTATCCGCCCAAGTACAGCTGCCACCTGATCGGACAGTATGTGATACAGGAATGCGACAGATTGTTGCTACTGCTCCCATTTTATATGGAACACCAGTTAGTCTATCAGACGATATACATTCTGACCTAATACCATTGGGTTTTGACTTTACCTATTGGGGTACGACATACGATAGCATCGTATTCAGTTCCAACTTCTACATCACCTTCGACTATACCAAGGCCAACACTTATTCTCCTTGGTATATAACAGACTCCTTACACAAAGACCCGAACACTCCAAATAATGCCATCATGTGCCCTTGGACCGATGTGCATCCCGGTCTACCTACCTCTGGTCAAATTTTATACGGGACGTACGGAACGGCCCCAAACAGAGTGTTCAACGTTACTTTTTGTGAACTGAAAATGTTCTCGGGAAATTGTTCGCAGTATATTTTCTCCAGCCAGATAAAAATATTTGAGGCCACCAATCATTTCGAAATTCACATGATTGAAAAGCCAGCCTGTACAGCTTGGAATGGTGGATATGCCATAATGGGATTAACCGACCAAACAAAGACCAACTATATGGACTTTGCCGGAAGAAACTATCCCGATGTGTGGACAGCACAAAACGAAGGATGGGCTTTCTTTGCTGCGGGGCCAAGTGCTTATGTATACATGTCCATTCCATTTGACCCTGTGACTACCTTAGACTCAAATTCCGTGGCCTTACTTGAATGGTTTGATAGCGATAGCACGACCATTGGATATGGTGATACATTGGATCTTAACTTAGTGTCTGACACCATGATTTGGGCGCAACTTCCATTGTGTGGCACCGATCGAATGAGTGCAGATACCATGCTTTTATCGGTAAGCAACATTAAACCTTCCATTGACACCACAACAGATGTTGGTTATTTAGCGTGTTACAATGACAACGATGGCTGGATTAACGGTTCCCATATCGGTGGATTTGCGCCAGTGAAATACAATTGGTCCAACGGAGCAACATCAGCCACCATTAGTAATCTGAGTGCTGGAGTTTATGAGCTCACCTTAACGGATTTGGAGAATTGTGAGGCCAATGACACCATTGTCATAAAAGAACCTGATGAATTATTAATGAGCTTGTTAGAGGCGTCCGATGAGAATTGTGATCAAGCCAATGGACGTATCCTTCTAAGTTCGAATGGTGGAACTGGAACACTATCCTATACATGGAGTATTCCAGGAACCGATTCCGTTCAAAATGGATTGGCCGCAGGAACGTATTATTATACAGTAACCGATGACAACGGATGTGCCCGTACGGGATCTTCGGTGATTAATCCTATTCCAGGCCCTATAGCTGATATTTGGACCCCATTTGACACCGTAAATACATCGAATCCTGTTTTCACATTTATTGACAGTACGAATGGGAATCCCAGCAATTGGGAATGGTCCTTTGGCGATGGCAATTACGCCTATGTTCAAGATCCGGTGCATTCGTACAGCGATGTCGGAGTCTTCAATGTCGTGCTGACCGTTAGTGATAGTGCAGGCTGTCTAGACACCGCTACCTACAGAGTTTTTGTTGTGGAGGAATTCTTCTACTTCATTCCTACCGCATTTACGCCAAACGAAGATAATTTGAACACCTATTTTGTTCCTTCCTTTGTTGGTATTTCTGATGCCAATTTCACTTTCTTAATCTATGACCGCTGGGGTAAATTGGTGTTTGAAACCAATGTTCCTACAGAGTATTGGGATGGAACCTTCATGAATAATGGTGAGCAAAAAGTGGATCAAGGTTTATATGCTTATCGAGTAAACTTCATGTCTCCTTCAGGAAAGGAAATTAAAGAAAGGGGCACTATCCAGTTAATCCGATAAAAAAAGCCTCGGAATCCGAGGCTTTAGTACACAATCTATCTGTTCGATTGATTAAGCATCAATCTTGGCATACTTTGCGTTTTGCTCTATAAACTCACGTCTTGGAGGAACATCGTCTCCCATAAGCATGGAGAAGATTCGATCTGCTTCAGCGGCAGAATCAATGGTTACTTGACGGAGCGTTCGGTGCTCAGGATTCATCGTGGTATCCCATAGCTGCTCGGCGTTCATCTCTCCCAAACCTTTATAGCGTTGAATGTTTACTCCACTTTGCTCAGCACCACCTAAGTCAATAGCAATTCTATCGCGTTCATTGTCATTCCATGCATAACGCTGCTTGCTCGCTTTCTTCACCAAATATAGAGGTGGGGTAGCAATGTACACATAGCCGTTTTCAATCAATTCCTTCATATAACGGAACAAGAAAGTTAAGATCAGAGTAGAAATGTGACTACCATCCACATCGGCATCACACATGATGACAATTTTATGATAGCGAAGCTTCTCAATGTTCAGGGCTTTTTGATCCTCTTCCGTTCCAAGAGTTACGCCTAGTCCTGTAAAGATGTTTCGAATTTCTTCGTTTTCAAACACTCGGTGTTGCATTGCCTTCTCCACATTCAGAATCTTACCTCGCAATGGTAGAATAGCCTGGAACTCACGATTCCGTCCTTGTTTGGCTGTACCACCCGCCGAATCTCCCTCCACAAGGAATATTTCGCAAAGAGCAGGATCACGTTCAGAGCAATCGGCCAGTTTACCCGGTAGTCCTGTACCCGTAAGTACATTTTTACGCTGAACCATTTCTCGGGCCTTGCGGGCTGCATGACGAGCGCGGGCTGCGAGTATTACCTTTTGTACGATGATCTTGGCTTCCTTAGGATGCTCTTCCAAATAGTTATTGAGCATTTCCCCAACCAACTGATCCACCGCACCAATTACTTCTTTATTACCCAGTTTGGTTTTGGTCTGACCTTCAAACTGAGGCTCCATTACCTTAACCGAAATAACGGCGGTCAATCCTTCACGGAAATCATCTCCAGAAATTTCAACCTTTTCTTTTTCAAGCATCCCTGTTTCTTCGGCATACTTCTTCAAGGTTCTGGTCAATGCCCGACGGAATCCCGCTAAATGCGTTCCTCCTTCATGGGTATTAATATTGTTTACATATGAATGGACATTTTCGATAAAGGTGGTATTGTAATGCATGGCCACCTCAACAGGAATCTCATTCTTCTCCCCTTCCATTTGAATGACCCCATCGAATAGTTTTTCCCTATTCTCATCTAGGAACTCAACGAATTCACTAAGCCCTCCTTCTGACTTAAAGGTTTCGGAAACAAAATTTCCATCATCATCCGTGCGTCGCTCATCTGTTATGACTAGTGTAATCCCCTTATTTAAGAAGGCCAATTCTCTTAAACGGGCCGAAAGGATGTCGTAATGATAAATCCGATCGCTGAAGATATCACCATCCGGATGGAACTCAACGATGGTTCCACGGTAATCGGTTGTTCCAACTTCCTTTACATCGTATTGAGGAACACCTCTGTGATACTCTTGCTGATATACCTTCCCGTTTTTGTAAACCGTCGCGACCAATTTATGGGACAATGCATTCACACAACTCACACCTATCCCATGCAAACCACCGGAAACCTTGTATGAATCCTTATCAAATTTACCCCCTGCATGAAGTACCGTCATGACAATTTCAAGGGCTGATTTCTTCTCTTTTGGGTGGATATCAACGGGAATACCACGTCCATTATCCTTAACCCGAATAGCGTTCTCTTCGGTAATGTGTACCTCTATGGTATCGCAATGATCCGCTAAGGCCTCATCGATGGAATTATCGACAACTTCGTACACCAAATGATGAAGTCCTTTTTGTCCAACATCACCGATATACATGGCTGGACGCTTACGAACAGCCTCCAGTCCTTCCAATATCTGAATACTGCCCGCCGAATAATCCTTGGGCTTGTTTTCTTCGCTCATTTTCAAATAGTTAGTAGAAAATCCCTGACATAAACAAATATAACAAAACGACCCCGCACCAATGCCCTATGAGCACTAGTGATTTGGGGTGTTTTTAACGTTTTTTTCAACAAAGAGAAGTCTAGAATCTGTAGGAGAATCCGCCCATTACATTAAAGCGCTGTGCAGCGAACCCATACCACAATTCATATTTGTTTGCGAGTAGATTATTAATCTGCAAGAAAGCGGATAAAACGGGTGAATATCTGTACTCAACCCCTAGGTTTAAATCGGCATATGGATCCAGCGTAACGACTCCGGTATAATCAGGATACAGCTCAGCAGCTTTCCTCGCTCCAACGATAAATAGGTCGGTTGTAAATAGAAACTTATCGCTCATATTATAGCGAGCACCGAAACTCATTCGCAAGTTTGGAAGATGGTAGATTTCACTGAGGGTTGATGTATTGTATTGGTCATAGATTAATTTGGTCCAAATCTCCAATTCATCGCTTTGCTGATACAATAACTCCCCTTCAAGATGAAACACCTTCACCTTGTCATAAAGGATATTCATTTTATTTCTATTCCCTGCCGTGTCGTTCACAAAGACAGCGAAGTCTTCATAGCTCTTGAAATTGGCCATCACATTAAAACTTGCCCTCGAACTTAAGGCGCCCTTCATTCCTCCAAAGAAATCATACTGTTTGTTCAAAGGCCTGATATCAAATCCACTTAACAAGAACTGATTTTGATTGACCATGCTTCTAAATCCTCTATGCGTTAGCTCTCCATTAAGTCCCGCATAGGCAAATAGAATATCGTCTACGATGTTGTACTTCAGATCAACGATTGGATACAAATAGGGTTTTGAACTCCCATCAGAGCTACTTAAATCCATTGCAATATGAGCAGAGAACCCAAGCTTAAAGAACACGTCGCCAAATTCTGAAACAATGCTCGGACGTAATCCCGCAATGAAGTAATTCTGCTCAACTCCTTCGTATTTGCTGTTGTTATACGAAATGGGCACTTCCATCTGAAAAAGCTCGGTCTTTACCGGAGCACTGATCCCAAGGTTGAAATCGATGAAATCTTCTACTGCATCTCTCCGATCGAAGAAATGATGGTATCCAAGATCCACAAAATCGACCAAGGCATCCGTTCTATGTTGTGAACTCCCATATCTAAGGCTCGCGCCTACGGTTTGATAATCCTGCCTGATATCTTCCTTTGCGGCATCCTCTGGCATAAAGGCATAGTAATACACCCGATCGTGATCGTAAATGAAATCAGCCGATAGGGACTGATTCTTATACATGCGCTTGCCCCAAAGAACAATGTCATTCTGATCATATCCATTATAGGCCAGATCTTTTATACCTCCAGCCGAGGACAAATGGCGTGCGTGAACTCCAAGTACATGCTCTTTGGATCTCCTATTGGTGAAATACAATTCGGCCAGTGGAGTAGTATAATTTCCTAATCCCAAGCGGGCATAGGATTTATACAATTTATCAGCCTTGACTCTCCCTAATCGAACGGCTGGAACTTGCTTATAATTGAAATCGGTACTGTACCATATTGGCGACAGGCGATAGCTCAAAGTCGGCGATTCGGTGGTTGTGTCATCCTCCGCTGGCTGCCAGAAAATCATTTGAGCATCAGAAATGGCAGGATCGTAATCCTTAACTACGGTTACCTCTTCGGTATCCAAATCATCGCCTTGAGCCAAACTACAGATTGGAAGTAGGAATCCAATCACAAACAATGGTATTCTATTCAACTTCTTCATCTTATTCTTCTTCAATTTCGTCCGGACCTTGAATGGTGTCGATCCTGTTTTGCAATTCTTCTCGCTCTAATTCTTCAGCCTTTCGATCCTGCTCTTCTATTTCAATTTCGGCTCTCACCTTCATGGCCCATTCTACCACTTCTTCATCGCTTACCCGATCGATTACTTGGTCCAGTGTGTAATAGGCCTGATAATAGTCTTCTAGTTTCCAATAATTCAATGCGAGCAAAACAAGCCCTCTATTGCCCCAATATTTGTAGGAAGGCCTATTCTTAACGAGGTCGAATATTTTGGTCTGAGATTCTTCATAATGCCCTTTTTCATAATAGATCTGGGCCAGATGATACATGGACTCGGCTTTGTAGTTTCCGTTTCCATATTTCTCCAACCACAAATATTCCTCGTAGGCTTCGTTGCTGTTCTGAGTTTCCCAATAACTGCGAGCCAAAATGATATGCGCCTCTTCCTTTTCGGTCGACGAGGCCTTTACCTCATTCAATACATCTTCTGCATAAACAATGGCATTTGAATAATCGTCCATTTTGAAGGAAGCTCGCATCAAGCCCAATTTGGCCGTGAGCTTGTTTTCTGGGTATTGGGCGATGCGCAATAGGGCCTTATAGGATTCCAAAGCCGCAGTCCAATTTTCTCTTGAAAAATGAATGTAGGCGGATTTCAAGGCAGCGTTTTCAGTGAACTTATTCTGATTGGCTTCTCCAACTTTCACGAAATGAATCAGAGTCAAATCAAAATTATCCAGTGAATAGGCACATTCTGCCAAATAGTAATGAGCGTCGAGAGCAAAAATTCCTTCAGGATAGGAGTTTAGATAATTCTCAAAACCACCTATGGAACGTTCGCAATTTCCAGAGAGATATTTTTCGTTGGCGGCATCCCAAGCCAGCGAATCGAGCTGTGCCGTGCTGATATCAACAAAAGACACGCCCTTTACCCAAGCGGCATAGTCATCCACCTGATCAATTTCGATGTAAATCTTCTCCACAAAGTCAACCGCTTGAACTGCTTCTTCTGTATTTGGAAACTGACTTACAACCGCCTTAAATCGATTTAGTGCTTTTTGATTTTCCCTCTCATTGTAATGGATTAGTCCGCATTGCAATAACGAACGCTTCACATAAAAGGAGGTTGGGAAACCACCAATAACCTCTTCGTAAGCCTTGAGAGCTTCCATGTTTTGGCCTTGATCGAATTGTGCGTTCCCCAGCTCATACCACGAATCGTCCAATAGGTCGCTTGCTGGATAGTCGGCGATGAGCTTCTTCAGGCTTTCAATTCTTCCATCCTGTTTAGCCTGTAAACCTTGGCAACGAGACAGCTGAAATAAAGCGTAGTCGCTATCCGCGCCTTCCAATTTTTGCGCATCATTATAGTAGCGTGCGGCAGTGAAATATCCTTTGGTACCGAAATAGCAATCGCCAGCTCGAATCAATGCATCTTTTCGGATAGGCTCGGCATTCGACTTATTATCAAAATAATCTTTAAAACGGTTGGCTGCCGCAGCATAATCTTTCTGCTTAAAATAGGCGTAACCCAAACTGTAGTTTACTCGGTCCGATTCGGCCAAATCAAGAACGGCATATTTACTCAGATACTCCATCCACTGTTTCACGGCAGCGTCGTAATTGGAAGTCCGATATTCACAATCGCCCAACCAATAGACTGCCCAGGCTGTATAATCTTCGTCAATGGGATAATCCAAACTCTTAAGCAGCAATTGTTTGGCCTGACCATATTTTCGAGCATTGAATAGCTGAACCCCTCTTAGATAAGCGACCTTTTGATAGGCCTTCCTTAGGTTGGCCGTTTTCAATTCCAAGCGCTCCAAGCTTTCTAGTGCACGCTGATAATCCTTGGTGTTTAGATAAGCATCAACCAAATAAGTCGAGGCCTCTTCAAAATATTCAGACTCCGGATAATCGTCCAGGAATTTATTGAGTTCTCGTCCTGGGTCGGCAAATGGGTTGCCCACTTCATAGCTCAGCTTAGCGTAATTGAATCGTGTTTCCTCAACTATAACTTGATCGAAATTGAGCATATAGGCGCCACTAAAGGCATTCATTGCCTCTGGTTTTTTATCAGTTTGTAGATAGCAGTCACCTAAAATGAAATAGGCATTCTGTGCTAGGCTGTCTTCAGAATCAACAATCTTATTGAGATAGGAAATTGCTTCCTGATATTGTTCGGTTTTATAGTGAACATAACCCAATTCATATAAATCTGGATCACGCATTTTTCCACCGAGTTCTTTATAGGCAACGAGATATGGAAGAGCTTCTTCAAACTTCTGCTGATTGTAATAGCCCTCTCCAATAAACCGGTTAATCTCCGCTTGCCTGGTTTCCTCTGCGCGCTCCAATAATGCTGTTCCAACTTTTACCAGCTCGTCATAGTCGCCTTGTTCATAGAGGATTTGTGCAATATAGTAGGGAACAAATGGGCCAAAGTCATCGTTGGTTTGAAGCTTTTGAAATTCCTTAAGAGCTAGTGGGAACTTTTCTTCTTTGTATAGAATATGGCCATAGTAAAAGGTTGCCGCAGCAGAAGTATAGCTGTCATCCTTTTTTACTTGCTGAAGGTTCTCTTTTGCCAGGTCAAAATCATCCAGCATGAAATAACTGTAACCCAGCATGAAGTGGTACTGACTTTTCTTCGGTTCAGAAAAACGATGACCCGATAATTTTTCTAGCCACTCAGCCGAGGAACGGTATTTTCTTCGATTAAAATAATGCTCTCCCATGGTATAGGTGAGCTCAAAAATCCGAGGGCTTTGCGGGTGGCTTTCGATGAAATCATCAACCAAGAATTCGGAATCGCCATGATACAGCTCCAGTGCACAAAGAGCAATGTAGTATTCGGCATTTATTCTTGTTTCTGAATGGGGGTCGGTCCTGGTAGAAACCACCTCTCCGAACACCCGTTGTGCCGCAACATACTGCTGCTTATTATATAATTCTAGGCCTTCTTGGTAAAGGGCATCCGGTTGGGTATACCGTTCCGTTTGCTGTGCACATACCAAACTTATACTCGCGGCGAAAAAAAACGCCAGCGATAACGCGCGAATCCTCATGAAATCTGGTTTTTCTAGCTAAAAGTAGTGCTATTTCTATGCCGGAAATTTTGGTTAGTGGTTCACTTATCAAACGGTTTTTGTTAATTAATATTTTGAGAATTTGTACAATACCATCCCACTCAAAATCCAGAATTATAAATTTGTCAAAAACACATCCATGTCAGAGGAGTCGTCCATCATAAATATTTCGAATGCGACCATTAAACAAAGGGAGCATATTATTCTTGATACCGTAAATATTGAGATTAAGGCTGGTGGCTTCTTTTATCTAATTGGAAAAACGGGATCTGGAAAGAGCAGCTTACTTAAAACCCTTTATGGCGACATCAAACTCGGAGATGGACAAGGAAGTGTAGCAGGTGTTGACTTAACGACCATTAAAGATTCAAGCATTCCAACCTTAAGGCGAAACATAGGAATTGTGTTTCAGGATTTTCAATTGCTAATGGATCGATCGGTTGAAGAGAATCTTCAATTTGTAATGGGTGCCACCGGATGGAAGGACAAGAAGAAACGTTCGGAGCGTGCCGAAGAAGTATTGCGATTGGTTGGTATGGAAACCAAAGGACATAAAATGCCCCATCAATTGAGTGGCGGCGAGCAACAACGTGTTTCTATTGCACGTGCGTTGATTAATTCTCCGAAGCTTATCCTCGCCGATGAACCTACGGGTAATCTAGACCCCATTACGTCCGAAGAAATCATGGAACTGATGATGAAACTTAAAAATGATGGTCGAGCCATATTAATGGCCACGCATGATTATGTACTCATTCGGAAGTTTCCTGCTAAAATTCTAAAATGCGAAAAAGGGAAGGTTATTGATCTCCGCGAATAAGAGCATCTAATTTGGAGGCACTTACCGAATTTGAAAACGGACTTCTTTCCAAATCGGATCGATTTCCAGAATTGAATTCTTTGACCATGAGTCGCTTCACTTGATCTTGCATTTCTTGGACACTATTTGCAATCACGCAATAATCTTCCAAACCAGTACCTTCCACCATAGGAGAGTTGACCAAAGCATGCCGGCCCTGGAACAAGGCACTGAGTAACTTTAACTTTATTCCGGTTGCTTGGAAGGTCGGAAGCACATTTATCTGTGCATTCTGAATCAAGTAGTCAATTTCTTTGGTAGAAATATCAGCTTTCAATTTGATATTTGAATTTCTCGCGACCAATTCCCTTAACTCCGGACTTGGATCGTTCCCGGCAATGACAAATTCGACATCCAATGCACTAAATATTTGCTTGGCCAAATAAATGGCAGCTTTGTCGTTCTCTGGGACAGCCAAATTTCCATGATACAGCGCATAGGAACCCAATCCTTCCTTGGCTTCAACTTTAGAAAATGGATGGAAAGCTGATATCCATTCAATATTTGAAAAACGCTGATCGAAATGTTTTTTATCTGGTTCCGAGATGGCCGCCACACCGCTTACATGTTCCAGTACGTCTTCGTGACGTTCCAATTTACTTGCCTCGTTCTGGAAATAGTACCGCTTAAAAATACTGCGTTCCGCTTCCGCCAAACAACGGTAATATTCATGCTCAATATTATGGCTACGTACAATCTTGCGACGTGAAGCAAAATCGGGATGATCCAAATAGTAAGTGGAATGCAAGCCTTCAAACAAAATAGGATAATCGTCCTTTAGGAGGTTTTCATATAGCGACTGACTATTCCTACTTACCACAATAAAGGGCTTTCGGAGGAAAAGATTTTGACGAGAAAGGTTTCGCTCGTAATAGTTCACACTCTGACAATACAGATTGAGTTCTTTATTTCGACCTCTCCCGTACTCATACGCATGCAAATGAATCTTATAGCCCAACTCATACAGCGCCTTAATCTTATAAAACACATCAATCACTCCCCCATAATCCGCCGGAAGCGGAACATCAAAGGAAATGATATGAATGTGTGGATCAGTCAATTTCCTCAAGTACTTTGATTAGTGCAGCTCGCTCGTTTTCCCAACATAATTTCCCAGATGCTTTCTCTAGGCGATCTTTCAATTGACTATTGGTGAAATCAGGACTCAATATTTTTTTAGCACAGGAAGCCAAATGCTCGGGATCGTGTGAATCGGCAACCAGACCAATATTATAATCGCTTACGATTTTGGCCACTTCCACAACTCCGGAAGAAAGAATAGGAATTCCTGCATGCATATAATCGAAGAGCTTATTGGGAAGACTGAATCGATAATTGATATTGGTGTCTTTATCCAGACTAAGTCCAAGATCGGATAGAGCGGTGTACTCCATCATTTTCTCATAAGGCATTCTGCTGTAGAATCGCACTTTATCGGCAAGATTATGAACCTGGACCAAATCCTGAAGACTATCATAAACATCGCCTCCACCAATGATTAGTAGAAGGGAATTCTCTAAGTACTGCATGGACTGAACTGCTTCTTCAGCTCCGCGGTCCACGTTAATTCCAGATCCTTGTAGAATGAGAATATGTTTATCCTCGGGAAGACCCAGATCGGTTCGGGTTATTGCTTCGTTAACGCGATAAGAGGCCGGGATATTTCTTACGACGGCTACTTTTTTACCATAGTCCGTTTCATACAAGTTCGCAATGCTTTCATTCACGGTTATAATGTGCTTGAGTCTTGGAAACAGCATACGTTCCAGCGAGCTCCAAACCTTTTTTACCGTGGGTCGTTCTTGAATTTCTGGAATGCCCGTAAAGTACTCATGGGTATCGTATACCAACGGAATCCGTTTGAGTTTTGAAATCAAGAAGTTCGGCAGCAGGGTATCCAAATCGTTGCTGTATAAAACATCGGCTTTGGTAAAAAGCAAATACCAGAACAATCGAAGGTTGTAAATGGAATAGAAGGGAAATCCCTTGGCGAAAGGAAGCTTAAATCGCTTTGTTTTGTAAGGTCTTTTCAGAGGAAGGCTTGATGGCAGTTTTCTTCCGGCCAGGGTCAGCTCTGCCCCCATTTCAACCATCACCTCGCAGCTCTTCCGAACGCGTTGATCGGTTGATAGATCATTAATCACTGAAACGATTACCTTCTGACCTTTCATACAAAAAATTTTCCGCGAAAATAAGAAATCCACCCGGCACGAAGTTTAACTTTGGCGGATGTCGTTGGAAAAGAATTTCTCTCTACGTGAATACAACAGCTTTGGGCTCGATGCCAAGGCTGCATATTTCGTTTCCATTGATTCAGAAAAAGAACTTCAGACATTTATATCAAGCCAATCGGTGGTTCATCCTCTTTTTGTTCTTGGAGGGGGAAGCAATATTCTTTTAACTAGGGATTTTGAGGGCACCATTATCAAGAATGGCATCAAGGGCATAAAAATTATTGAAGAGGACAAGGATTATGCTCTGGTTGAAATCGGTGGAGGGGATGTTTGGCACGACACGGTACTTTGGTGTATCGATCATGAGCTCGGGGGGATTGAAAACCTTTCGCTAATTCCAGGAAGTGTAGGTGCTGCTCCTATCCAAAACATAGGTGCCTACGGTCGCGAATTAAAAGACTGCTTTCACAGTTTGGATGCCATTCGATTGGATACAGGGGAAAAAGAATCCTTCGATTATAGTGATTGCGCCTTTGGATATAGAGACTCTCACTTTAAGAGGGAGGGCAAAGGCAAGTACATGATTACGAAGGTTCGATTGAAACTGGACAAGAATCACAGCTATCATACTTCCTACGGAGCCATACAGGCAGAACTACAACGATTGGGTGTTGCAGAGTTGAGCATTCGTGCAATTAGCGAAGCGGTAATCAACATACGTCAATCCAAGCTACCCGATCCTGCGGAGATTGGCAATTCGGGATCATTCTTCAAGAACCCTGTGGTGAGCAGAGAGCTATTTCAAAAAATTCAATCGGACTTTCCGAACGCCCCAAATTATCCGGCACCCAATGGCGTTAAGCTGGCGGCTGGTTGGCTTATTGAGCAATGCGGATGGAAGGGATTTCGCGAAGGGGAATACGGTGTACACAAGAATCAGGCTTTGGTATTAGTAAATTACGGTGGAGCGAAAGGTTCTGACATCTACAATCTATCCTCTCGAATTTTGGAATCGGTGAAAGCGAAATTCGGTGTTGAGTTGGAGCGCGAAGTACAGATCTTTTAGCACTTCTTTCGTACCTTTGCAACTCAAATTTAATACGATGAAAGTAATCCTTGTAACTATTGGTTTATTGGCTCTAGGAGTTGCTGGATTGGCTATAAAAATCCTAGGTAAGAAGGATGGCGAGTTTGCGGGCACATGTGCAAGCGCCAGTCCATTTTTAAACAAAGAAGGAGAGTCGTGTAGTGTTTGCGGTGCCTTGCCGTCTGAGCAATGCAAGAATGAGGATCAGTCGATCACGGCCTGATCAAAACCTGGAGTCATCCACTCTTCCAGATCACCATTTTTACCAGAATACATCAGGAAGACCTCCATCCCGGGATGATTCTCTAACCATTTTTTTGTTTCCTTCACACCCATGACCATAAAGGCGGTGGCATAGGCGTCGGCGGCAATACAGTCCTCCGCAATTACACTTACAGAAAGTAAATTATTGCGAATCGGAAATCCTGTCTTCGGATCGATGGTGTGGGCATAGCGCATCCCTGTTTCTTCATCTACAAAAAACTTCCTGTAATTACCAGAAGTAGCCAAAGACACATCCTTGAGCCCCACAATAGCCGAAAAACTTTGGGCTTCGCTATCTGGATGATCGATTCCAATCCTCCATGGATTAGCTTCCTGATTCATTCCTTTCACACGTACTTCACCACCCACTTCAACCAAATAATTAGGAACATTCATCCGATCCAATTTCTCCACGATTAAGTCAACCGTGTATCCCTGTGCGATCGCATTAAAATCGAGCTGTGTAGTAGTCACCGATTTCATGATCATTGTGTCATCCCAACTCAGCCCTGAAAGTCCTACACTCTCCATCAAACTATCTACGGTTAATGAATCTAGAGCAGCATAATTCTCTCGATGAAATCCCCAAGCCGCTACGAGTGGACCAACGGTTGGATCAAAACTTCCGTTGGTTGCTTGATACACCCTAGCCGATTCATCCAAAACTTCTTTAAACAGGGGATCAATGCGTCCAGATGTTTCTGAGCGGTTAAACTGGCTTATTAAACTCGAATCAATGTATAAGGACATGGAAGCATCCACCTCAACAAAAAGTCTCTTAAGCTCTTGATCCAGTCCCTCTATTTCTTCTTGCAACAGGATCACACGCCAAGTTGTTCCTTGTGCATATCCATTGTATTCTGCTCTTGGCTTATCAGGTTCCGGGGAACAAGAGCAAAGAGCTAAAAGGATAGAAAAAAGAAAAAGTCGGTTCATCATTTGGGCTGAAACAAAAATCCCCCCATATCGAGGGGACTTAGATTATCCTCCGAAGTCGTCGAAGGCAATATTTTCTGGAGGAACACCTAGTTCATCCAACATCTGAAACACTGCGGCATTCATCATAGGAGGTCCGCATAAATAGTATTCGATTTCTTCTGGCTCTGGATGCTTACTTAGGTAGTTATCCAATACAATTTGATGGATGAAACCTGTATAGCCTTCCCAATTATCTTCAGGAAGCGCATCAGAAAGAGCGATATTATAACTGAAGTTATCGTAGTTCTTTTCAATTTCTCTAAACTCATCGGTATAGAAAAGCTCACGAGCCGAACGACCACCGTACCAATAACTCACCTTACGATCGGTTTGCTTCAACGTATGGAAAAGATGGAAAATGTGCGATCGTAATGGCGCCATTCCAGCTCCACCACCGATGTACACCATCTCCTTTTTCGTTGGCTTGATAAAGAATTCTCCATAAGGACCTGAAATGGTCACTTTATCGCCTGGCTTCATAGACCAAACGTAAGAAGAACAAATACCAGGATTTACATTCATCCATGTATTCTTCGCTCGATCCCAAGGAGGAGTCGCAATACGAATATTCAACATAACGATATTACCCTCTGCAGGATGATTCGCCATGGAATAGGCACGCATGATCTCCTCATCGTTCTTCATGGTCAAATTCCAAATACCGAACTTATCGAAGTCCTCTTTGTATTCATCATCAACCTTGTACAAATCTTTAGAGAAGTCCACCACTACAGGTGGCACATCAATCTGGATATAACCTCCAGATTCAAAATCTAAGGTTTCCCCTTCAGGAAGTTTCACAACAAATTCCTTAATAAAGGTTGCCTTGTTGTCATTTGATACCACTTCACATTCCCACTTCTTGATTCCGAACACCTCTTCAGGAACACGGATATCCATATCATTCTTCACCTTCACCTGACAACCCAGTCTCCAGTTGTCGGCAATTTCTTTTCTTGTAAAATAGGGAACTTCGGTAGGTAAAATCTCACCACCACCGTTGTCGATCTGACACTTACACATGGCGCAAGTTCCACCACCACCACAAGCCGACGGAAGGAATATCTTATTGTTTCCAAGTGTAGATAGTAGGGTGCTACCCGACTCTACTTCAATTTCTCTTTCACCATTTACCTTAAGCTTAACAGGTCCGGATGGAGCCAGTTTTGCCTTGGCAGAAAGAAGGACACTTACCAATAGGACAACCAATATTGCAAAGACAATTACGGTGACCAGTACGACGTTTGCTGCTAACAATACCATTTCTACAATCCTTCTAGATTACAAACTTATACCTATGAAGCTCATGAAAGCAATTCCCATAAGACCGGTTATGATAAACGTTATTCCCAATCCTTTCATAGGACCTGGAACGTGAGAATATCTGATCTTTTCGCGGATAGCCGCAATAGCTACAATGGCCAAAAACCAACCTACTCCCGATCCAAGAGCGAATACACTCGCCTCTCCAATGTTGGAGAAATTTCTTTGTTGCATGAATAATGCACCACCAAGGATGGCACAGTTTACTGCAATAAGTGGAAGGAAAATCCCGAGTGCTCCGTAAAGAGCAGGAGCAAATTTTTCTACGATCATTTCCACCAGCTGCACCATTGATGCGATAACGGCGATGAACATGATGAAGCTCAAGAAACTTAGGTCAAGGGCAGCAAAATCTGCACCCATCCACGCTAAGGCTCCTTCTTTCAATACATAGTTTTCCAACAAATAATTGATAGGCACGGTAATTCCCAAAACAAAGATTACAGCGGCACCCAAACCAACAGCAGTTTTCACCGTTTTTGATACGGCCAAATATGAACACATACCTAAGAAGTATGCGAAAATCATATTGTCAATAAAGACCGAGCGAACGAAAATATTTACAAGATCCATATGCTTAGTTTTCTTCAATCAGTTTTCTATTCCTTGAACGCTGAACCCAGATTATTACACCAACCACCAATAGAGCTGCTGGAGAAAGTGCCATAAGTCCGTTGTTCACATATCCCATGGCATACAAACCCGTTTCAGCACCCGTTGTCGAGGTTCCGAAAATTTCTATACCCAATAATTTTCCAGATCCGAACAATTCACGGAAGAATGCTACAGTTACCAGAATCCAAGCATAGCCAGCAGAGTTTCCTACTCCATCTAAGAAGGCTTTCCATGGGGTATTACCAAGCGCAAATGCCTCAAAACGACCCATGATGATACAGTTGGTAATAATCAATCCTACGAAAACGGAAAGCTCTTTACTTACATCGTATACATAGGCTCGAAGTACCTCGTTAACTAAGATTACCAAACTTGCTACAACCACCAACTGAACGATGATTCGGATACGGTTTGGAATTAGATTTCGAAGTAAGGAGATGATCACATTACCTACAGCCAATACAAATAGTACGGATAGGGACATAACGATGGCCGGCTTGAGCTGAATGGTAATTGCTAGTGCCGAACAGATTCCCAATACCTGAACGGTAATCGGATTCTCATCGTTTAATGGGATGCTTAAGAGCTTTCTATTCTTCTTTGAGAAGAGTGGCTCTCGTTCTTTTTTGACCTCTTGAACTACTGTACTCATAGATCAATATCATTTAGAGGCTGTTGCCCCATTACCATTAATACTTTCAAAATAAGGCAGGTAAAACGAGATGCCATCGTTTAGCATATTGCTTACACCTGTGGATGTTATGGTTCCACCAGAAATTCCATCCGCCTCATGAGCTCCACTAGCTCCACCTTTCACCACCTTCACTGAAACAAATTCGTTTCCTTCCATCAAGGTTTTTCCAATGAACTGTTCTGCAAAGAAATTCTTATTGATCTCAGCACCCAATCCAGGAGTTTCACCTTCATGGTCAAAGGAGGCTCCGAAAATGGTGTTCATATCAGACTCCAGTGAAATGTATCCCCAAATTGGACCCCAAAGTCCTGCGCCATATAGCGGCAATACATAGTAGGTTTCACCATCCTTCTCTGCGATATAAATAGGGAGTTGACGATCGGAAGCATCTTTCTTCACTTCTTTCTGCATATCCACAGCAAAAGCAACACCGTCTACTTCCTTACCATTCGCATCAATAATCAATTGCTCTTTTATATACTGCGGAAACAATTCTTTCGCTTCTTCTCTACTCGTTTCGTCTTTAGAAAAACCAACCGTACTTAAGATGTCTTGCATCTTTTCACGTTTGATATTCTCTTGTTGTTTTGGTTTAAGAGAGGTCGCTACCAACGATAGCACAACACCTACCACAATAACCATCACAATGGCAAATCCGAAAGTGTAACTATTCTTGTTTACGTCCATGATATCAAGCGTTTACGGTAGTTAGACGTTTTTTTCTTCTCTTGATGTTCCCTTGTATAACGTAATGGTCGATCAAAGGTGCAAACACATTCATTAAAAGAATGGCTAGCATAATTCCCTCAGGGTAGGCCGGATTAAATACGCGAATCATAATCGCAAAGAATCCGATTAGGAAACCATAGATATACTTACCTCTATTGGTTTGAGATCCCGTTACCGGATCAGTAGCCATAAACACCACTCCAAAGGCAAATCCACCGACGATCATGTGTTGCCACCAAGGAAGGCTCATCAACGCATTTACTGAGAATGCGTTAAAGATCAATCCCATTACAGCCCCACCTACAACGGCAGAAAGCATAATTCTCCAACTGGCTATTCCAGTAAATAATAGGATGGCTGCTCCAATTAATATGGCTAGGGTTGAAGTTTCACCAACGGATCCAGGTATAAAACCGAGAAAGGCATCCATCACTGCATAAGATCGACCTGCAGTACCGCCTTCAAACACGGTTTGCCCAGCGGCCAAACTTCCTAAGATTGTTTCTCCACTTACACCATCAACGGCTGCTGAATCGGCCACCCAAATTTTATCTCCCGACATATAGGTAGGATAGGCAAAGAACAAGAATGCTCTGGCAGTAAGTGCTGGGTTAAGGATATTCATCCCGGTACCACCAAATACTTCCTTTCCTAAAACTACAGCAAAGATACAGGCCAATGCAACCATCCAAAGCGGTACATCCACAGGAACAACCAATGGAATTAACATTCCTGAAACCAGATACCCCTCTTGAATGGCATGTCCTCGGTATTGGGCAAATGCAAATTCAACTCCCAATCCAACGCCATAACTCACCACTACAATGGGCAGAACTCTTATAGCTCCGAAAAGCATCATATCCCAAAATCCAGGAAGGGCTCCTAATTGACTGTAATGCTGATAACCGACATTATACATTCCAAACAAAAGCACTGGAATCATAGCCACAACTACCGTGGCCATTGTACGCTTTAAGTCGATACTATCTCTAACATGCGAACCTGTCTTTGTACGGTCGTCAGGAACAAATATGAGTGTCTTTATTCCATCGAATGTGGAATGAAGAAAATGAAGCTTCTCTCCTTTCTTGAAGTTCGGCTCTAAATTGTTTAATAAATCGCGCAAAAATTTCATAGCCAACCTTAGTGCGTTTCTTTCTTTACATAATTGAGTCCTTCTCGAACAATTTTCTGCAACTCCATTTTAGAAGTACATGCATATTCACAAAGCGCAAAATCTTCTTCCGCCACTTCATAAATTCCGAGGTTTTCCATGGCCTCGATATCTCCGATCATAATAGATTTTACCAATTCAACCGGATAAATATCCATTGGGAAAACCTTTTCATACTGACCGGTCATCACAAAAGCTCTTTCTTCACCATTTAATAGAGTATCGAGCGTATATTCTTTCTTTGGAAGGATCCAAGAGAAATAGGCATGCGATAAGCTGAACTTACCTAAACGCGGTGCTCCCCATCCCATGAACTCACCTTCTTTAGCCTCTGGAATTACCGTCAACTGATGGTCGTAATATCCAAGATATCCGTCAGCTCCAACTGCTTTTCCGGTTAGTACATTTCCTGATATGATTCTATTCTCACCTTCAGAAATACCGCCAGCAAGTAAGTCCTTAACTAGAATCCCGGCATGTGCTTGAACGTAGGATGGATTAGAAACCTCAGAGCCAGTAATGGCAATCGTACGACGTACATCAGCCTTTCCCAAATCAAACAATCGACCTAAGATGATAACATCTTGAGCGCTCAAGGTCCAAACGATTTCTCCTTTGTTCACCGGGGCAATGTGGTGGATTTGAACACCAACATTTCCAGCCGGGTGCGGTCCTGAAACAGTGTGTTGAACAACATTCTCAAAAGATCCAATGGAGCTTCCATCATTTGACGAAAGATGCACGGCACCTTCGGTCATTTTTGAGAGAGCGGTCAATCCCTTTTGGAAAGCCTCTTTTTCCGAAGCAATCACACCATCCAATTCAGGCGCCAGTGGATGGGAATCAAAAGCGGAGATAAAAATATCTCTCGGTTTCGATTGCACATCGGCAACCACATTGAATGGGCGCATTTTAATTAGAGGCCATAAACCGGCTTCCAATATTTTGCTACGCACATCATCACCACTTAAGGAAGCTGGATCGGCAGCACCAAAATCGGTATGCGATTGCTCTTTATCTGCGATGATAATGATCTCCGTGATCATTCGTTTATCTCCTCTCCTAATCTCTGCCACTTCTCCTGAAACAGGCGAAGAAACGATCATATCGGACTGATACTTATCGTAAAATAACGGCGAACCGGCTTTTACCTCAGATCCTTGATCAACAAGCATTTTTGGAGTGATGCCGTGGAAGTCCACGGGCTTTACGGCGTAGGAATCAGCCTTAACAAGGTTTCCTGCTTCTGGATTTGCCCGACCTGCAAGCGGTATGTTGACGCCGCGTCGGATCTTGATTTTTTTCGACATTTTTCCCCTCAAAAGAATGGTTAAAAACGGTGGGCAAAGTTAACAATTCAAGGTATTTCGGCATAGTTTTGAATGTAAAATTGAAAAGCATTTACTTTACAGTTAAACATAAGCTCCAAACTTTAATGTCCGTATCTCATAAAAGACAACTGCTCATCGGCCTTTTGCTCGTTTTTACATCCCTACAAATTTCTTTTGCTCAGGACTATTATGATGAGAATATGCTGCGCTTTGAAGACAGGATTTATGTAAATTCCATTGAAACCGTCCTCTTTACGAACGCTGCTAGCCCTCTTGCTCCACCAATAATGATGCTTGGTGGCAATGAACGTTTGACATTACGATTTGATGATTTTGCGGCCGATCGACATGACTATGGCTATACCGTAATTCATTGCGACGCCTGGTGGAATGCCAGTGACGTTGATAAGCAAGAATACATCAGTGGATTTCAGGATAATTTCATTCGAGACTATTCTTTTTCGCTCAATACCTATAAGCCCTTTACCCATTATTCGTTGAACATTCCAAACGATGACATGGGCCTTCTTTTGTCTGGTAATTACCTACTTGTGGTGTATGATTATGACAATCCGGATGACATCGTATTGACCCGAAGATTTATGGTCTTTGAACGAAAGGTGAGCATTACAAAAGACATTAAACGACCCACTGTAGTCGATTATCGCGAAACTCATCAAGAGGTTGATTTCAAAATTTACACGGGAAGCTATCGAGTAGATGATCCTTTTGAGGCCTTTAAAGTGGTGGTGATTCAAAATAGAAATTGGAGATCGGTGCTATACGGTTTACAACCGCGTTTTGTGAACGGATCGGAGCTGAGCTATGATTATGAATACGAAAACCTATTCCCAGGAGGAAATGAATACCGATACTTTGACACCAAAGATTTAACGCTCTTACTTCAACGGGTAGCACGAATAGAATGGGACAGTATTTATCAGGTGTATGTGATGCAGGATTTTGATCGGACCATTGGGCAGTATTCTTTTATGGAGGATATTAACGGGTTACGCTACATTCGAAATCAGCGAGCCAGGGACAATATGACGGAGGCTGATTACGCCAAAGTATTCTTCCGGTTGAATATGGATGAGGAAATTACGACAGGTAAAGTATATGTGTTTGGAGCCTTAACCGATTTCAACATTTCTAGTAAAAGTGAAATGATATGGGATGAATCGCGGAAAGCCTATTTCGGTGAACTCACGCTCAAACAAGGATATTACAATTACGAGTATGTGGTGGTTCCAGATGGAGTGCCGTATACTGATCGAACCCAAATTGAAGGGACCCATTGGGAGACCAAAAATGAGTATATGATTTTGGTTTACAATAGAGAAGTTGGCCTTCGATATGATCGCCTAATTGGTGTCTCGTATCAAAACTATGAACAGCGCTGGTAGTGAAACGCTTGCCGGATCATAAGAAAAGCATTGAACTCCGCACCAAACGAATGGGGCGAAGGGATAGTTGCTTGAATTGCGGAACTCCCTTGAATACCACGCATGATTTCTACCACCATTGCGGGCAGAAAAACGATGGGCGCAAACTCACTTTCCCGGAGCTCATTGCCGAGACCTTTGCCAACATCCTCTCTTTCGACTCTCGCTTTTACTTTACTGTACGCCTCATGTACTTGCGTCCAGGATTAATTGCCAAGGATTTCGTTGAAGGCAATAGCCAACGCATCCATCCATGCCCGGACGGTACTACTTCCCTTAATCCCATAAACAGAAGAAGCTTCTGGGATTCCATACTTACCGCTTTCAATTTCCCTAACAACATGAAGCTTGAATGCTTCACTATACCTTAAAATGCTTCTTCTTTCTATCATACGTTAACACTT
>LXNJ01000074.1_pt1 | contig 64107 bp, 53 predicted proteins | sample 809081 | NCBI WGS metagenome assembly LXNJ01 (sample SAMN04870510, study PRJNA318959) | sponge metagenome | biome: sponge; feature: marine sponge reef; material: water | host: Petrosia ficiformis | place: Greece: Milos, Mediterranean Sea | collected 2013-05-29 | depth 5-7 m
TGAAGCCGGAATCGCTAGTAATCGTAGGTCAGCCATACTACGGTGAATACGTTCCCGGGCCTTGTACACACCGCCCGTCAAGCGATGGAAGCTGGGGGTACCCGAAGCCGGTGGCCTAACCTTCGGGAGGGAGCCGTCGAAGGTAAACTCAGTGACTGGCGCTAAGTCGTAACAAGGTAGCCGTAGGGGAACCTGCGGCTGGATCACCTCCTTTCTAGGGAGATGTCCTTTCGACGAGAAAGGCACACCTGGACCTCCCACAAGTCACTCATCTTCTTGTTCAACCTTCCGGCGCCATCGCCGGCCTGCTCCAACCCGTGGTTCGCCCATGACGTTCAGGGCCGGTTTCGTCGCCATCGTCGGACTTCCGAACGTCGGCAAGTCCACGCTGCTCAACGCGTTCCTCGGGGAGCGGCTCGCGGCCGTCACGCCGAGGGCCCAGACGACGCAGCGGCGACTCCTCGGGATTTACTCGGACGAAGCCTCGCAGGCCGTGTTCATCGACACGCCCGGCCTCCTCGAGCCTCGCTACACCCTGCATCGATCCATGAGGGAAGAGGCGCTTGCGGCGCTGGATGACGCGGATCTCGTGCTGGCCGTGGCGGACGCCGGGTTCGAACCCAGCCTGGACTGGGCCGGCGGGTTCGCGCGCGCGGTCCGTGTCCCGAAGATCCTCTGTCTCAACAAGATCGACCGCGTGGAGGCGTCGACCCGCGAGGGTCTCCGGGCCCGATTCACGAGCGGCGGCTGGGACGAGATACACGGGACGTGCGCCACGGAGGACGAGGGGGTGCCGGAGTTGCTCCAGGCGCTGTCGGCGCGCCTTCCGGAGTCGCCGCCCCTGTACCCGCTGGATGATCTCTCCGACGCGCCGGTCCGGTACTTCGTCGCCGAGATGATCCGGGAGACGTGTCTCGAGGAACTGGAGGATGAGGTCCCCTACGCGGTGGCGATCCGGGTCGAGGAGTTCCGCGAACGGAAGGGGGACAGACCCACGTACATCGAGGCTCTGATTCATGTGGAGAAGGAATCCCAGAAGGGGATCGTCGTGGGAGCGGGCGGAAGGACCATCCGGAAGCTCGGGATCCGCTCCCGCCGGAAGATCGAACGCTTCCTCGGGCAGCGGGTCTACCTCCGGCTCCGCGTCAAGGTCCTCCCCAACTGGCGCAAGAAAACGCACCACCTTAGGGTGCTCGGTTTCCGGGTGCCCGCGCAGGAGAACTGATGCCGCTCGACGACAAACTGCTTGAGATCCTCGCCTGCCCGAAGTGCAAGGGCGAACTGGAGTACCGCGTGGGGGAGGGGGACGAAGCGCTGCTCTGTCACGCCTGCCGTCTGCAGTACGAGGTCGACGAGGGGATCCCGATCATGCTCATCGACGAGGCGAAGCCTCTCTGACCCCGCGCGGACGGTCCCGGGGCCGCGGGCGATCCCGAGGTCGCCGGCGCGTCAGCGGCCGGCTGCAACGGATCGAGAGCGGCGCGGCCTTCGTCATCCCCGACGAGGGAGACGAGGACGTCTACGTCCGCGCCCGCGATCTCGGCACGGCCGTGGACGGGGACCGGGTCACGGTGCGGATCGACGACCGCGGCCGGCGCGGACCCCGGGGGACCATCAGCGAGGTCCTGGAACGGGCCCGCTCGCACCTCGTCGGCGTCTTCCGCGGCGCACGCGGGCAGAGCTGGCTCGAGGTGACCCAGCCGAAGCTCGGGATCGACCTGTTCATCCCGGCGCGCCATCGCGGAGAGGCCGAACCCGGCGACATCGTGGTCGTCGAGGTCACGGACTGGGGGGAAGAGGGTCCGGGCCCGGCGGGCCGCGTCGAACGCGTGCTCGGGCCTTCCGGAGATCCCGGCGTGGCGGTGCTCGCGATCCAGGTGGGCTACGGGATCGGCGATGCGTTCCCGGAATCCGTCGAGGAGGCGGCGAGAGCCCTGGCCGCGCGGGGGATCCAGCCGGAGGATCTGGAAGGTCGAGAGGATTGTCGGGCTGACCGCGTGATCACGATCGACCCCGTGGACGCCCGCGATCACGATGACGCGATCTCCATCGAACGGCTCGCCGGGGGTGGCGTGCGGGTCGGAATCCACATCGCCGACGTATCGCACTACGTGCGCGAGGGGGATGGGCTCGATGCGGAAGCTCGGGAGCGCGGCACGAGCGTGTACCTCGTCGACCGCGTGCTCCCCATGCTCCCCCACGCGCTGTCAAGCGACCTCTGCTCGCTCGTCCCCGGCGAAGACCGCCTGACGCTGGCCGCTTTCCTCACCGTCGATCGCGGCGGAGGGCTGCGGGGGACGCGCTTCGCCCGCGCCATCATCCGCAGCGCACACCGGCTCTCCTACGAAGAAGCGCAGCAGGCGATGGACGGCGAAAGCACGCCGGCGACGGAGGGCGACCCGGGCCTGCGCGACGACCTCCGCGCGTTGCTCGAGGTGAGCCGGACCCTCCGTGAACGGCGAAGGGCGCGGGGCAGCCTGGACTTCGACCTGCCGGAGTCCCGGGTCGTACTCGACGAGGAGGGGGCTCCCGTCGATGTGCGCCGGCGCGAGCGGTTCGATTCTCACCGGCTCATCGAGGACCTGATGATCGCGGCGAACGAAACGGTGGCGAACTGGGCCATCGAGCAGGGAGTGCCCGTACTCTTCCGCATCCACGAGGAACCGAACCCCGAGAAGCTCGAAATGCTGCGCCTCCTGGCGGGCGAGTTCGGGCTCTCCTTTCCGCAGCGGAACCCGCGCCCGCGCGACTTCCAGCGCCTGCTCGACGCGGTGAAGGGCAGGGTGGAGGAGCCGGTCATCTCCGTTCAGGTGCTGCGGAGTCTCGCCAAGGCCCGTTATGAGACGAGCAACGAGGGCCATTTCGGGCTCGCTTCGCCGGCGTACGTGCACTTCACCTCGCCCATCCGCCGGTACCCGGACCTCGTCGTCCACCGGCAGCTGGCTCGCTGGCTGGCGGAGCCCGCGAGCGTTCGGAGGATGAGCCGAAAATGGCTCTCGGAGACGGCCCGCCACGCTTCGGCGCGCGAAGAGAACGCGGCCCGGGCGGAGCGCGATTCGGTGGAACTCAAGAAGGTCGAGTTCATGGAGCGGCATGTGGGAGATCACTTCGCCGGCGCGATCAGCGCCACGGCCCGCTTCGGCTTCTTCGTCCGGCTCGACGCCTATGACATCGAGGGACTCGTCCACGTGAGCCGCCTCGCGGGAGATTATTACGTGCATGACCCGACGAGGCACGCGCTCCGGGGCCGTCGCACGCGGAGGAGCTACCGGCTCGGCGACCCCGTGGAGGTTCAGGTCGTCCGAGTGGATCGCGAGGCGCGCCGGGTCGATTTCGACCTCGTGTGACGCGGCCCCGGAAAGTTCGCCTTCCGGGGGGAAACGTGGTCTATTTACGGCCAGCCATCATACCCCCAGCCATCATACCCCAGTCGGACCTGCCGCTCGCGCGGAGGGCCTGGAGTCGGAAATGACGGAGTTGGTGAGACAAAAAGAACGCGCGGAAGCGCTGCGCGGCCGGCTCGACGAGCTACGGGGGTATCTTTGAGATTCCCGCGAAGCTGACCCGCATCGCCGAACTCGAGAAGAAGATGGCGGCCCCGGACTTCTGGAACGACCGCGACGGGGCGAAGGAGGTCATCGGCGAGACGAACCTCCTCAAGAGCTGGACCCGCCCATGGGCGGACTGCTCCGCTCGCGTGGACGATCTGTCCGAGATGGCGCTCCTGCTCGAGGAGGAGGACGACGCGGAGCTGCAGGCGGAGCTGGAGGCGGGACTCGGGGTGGCGGAGAAGGAGGCTGCCCGCCTGGAATCGCGGAACATGCTGCGGGGGGCGGACGCCCACCGCAGCGCGCTCGTCACGATCAACCCGGGCGCTGGCGGGACCGAGTCGCAGGACTGGGCCGAGATGCTGATGCGCATGTACCTGCGCTGGGCGGAACAGCACGACTACGATGTCGAGGTCATGGATCTTCTTCCGGCCGACGAAGCGGGGATCAAGTCGGCCACGCTCGATGTGGAAGGACAGTTCGCCTACGGGTATCTCTCGGCCGAACGGGGTGTCCACCGCCTCGTGCGCATCTCCCCCTTCGACTCGCAGGGACGCCGCCACACCTCCTTCGCCTCGGTCTTCGTCTACCCGGTCGTGGATGAGGACATCGAGATCGCGGTCAACGAGGAGGATCTCAGGATCGACACCTTCCGCGCATCCGGGGCGGGCGGCCAACACGTGAACAAGACGGACTCTGCGGTGCGGATCACGCATCTCCCGACGGGTATCGTCGTCTCGTGCCAGCAGGAGCGCAGCCAGCACAAGAACAAGTCCAAGGCGATGAAGATGCTGCAGGCCGCCCTCTACCAGCGGGCGGTCGAGGAACGGGAGGCGCGGCGGGCCGAACTCGAGGGGACAAAGACGCGGATCGAGTGGGGCCGACAGATCCGGTCCTACGTCCTGCAGCCCTACAAGATGGTCAAGGACCACCGGACGAATCTCGAGGTCGGCAACGTCGACGCGGTCCTGGACGGCGAGATCGACGGTTTCATCCAGGCGTTCCTCCAGGAATCCGGCAAGACGGGCGCATGAGCTGCCCTTCCTGCGGCTCCGACACTCCCGGGCTCCGGGACGGCGTCTGTACCGCCTGCTGGTACGCTTCGAACGAGCGGCCGAAGCCCGTGAGGGACCGCTTCGAGAAGCTCGCCCGGTTGCGCGATCTCGGCGTCGAGCCCTATGGCCGTGCCTTCGACCGTTCCCACGAGCTGCGCGAGGCCTTCGCGGCGTTCGAGGAGGCGGAGTCCGCCGCTGAAGGGGCGACGGACGGCGGGGGTGTCGCCGAACTCGAGGGTGTCCGCGTTGCGGGCCGCATCCTCTCCTATCGCGACCTCGGAGGCAGCGCCTTCGCCCATATCGGCGACCGCGACGGGCGGCTGCAGATCCACCTGCGGCGCGACCTCCTGGGCGAGCACGGCTCCGCGCTCATGGATCTGCTCGACCTCGGGGACTGGGTCGGCGTCGAGGGGGCCGTCTTCCGGACCCGGCGCGGCGAAGTCACCGTTCGCGCGGAATCGCTGTGCCTCCTGACCAAGACTCTTCGCCCGCTCCCGTTCGGGAAGGAGGAGGTCGCCGAGGATGGGCGTCGGATCGTGCACAGCGGATTCAGCGACCAGGCCTCCCGCTACCGGCAGCGGTATGCGGACCTGGCGGTGAATCCGGATGTCCGCGAGGTATTCCGGATCCGGGGCAGAATCGTCACGGAACTCCGCCGCTGGCTCGACGCACGCGGCTTCCTCGAGGTGGAGACGCCGATCCTGCAGCCGCTCTACGGCGGCGCGCTCGCCCGGCCGTTCTCCACGCACCACCACCGGCTCGACCGGAAAATGTTCCTGCGGATCGCCGATGAACTCTATCTGAAGCGGCTCATCGTGGGGAACCTCGACCGCGTGTACGAGATCGGGCACGACTTCCGGAACGAGGGAGTCGACCGCACGCACAATCCCGAGTTCACGATGCTCGAGTTGTACTTCGCGTTCGCCGACTACGACGACGTGATGAAGCTCACCGAGACAATGGTCGGCGATGTCGCGCGGGAGGTGATGGGGACGACGCGCTTCGAATACGATGGGGCGGTCATCGACCTCGCCGCACCCTGGGCCCGCGTCCGTTGGGATGAGGCCTTCTCGGAGGCCACCGGCCTCGATCCGCGGCGGGCCGGGAAGGCCGATCTTCGCGCCCTGGCGAAGAAGACCGGGCGCGCCGACGCGGACGAACTGTCCCGCGTCCAGCTTCTCGACACGCTGTTCTCGGAGCTGGTCGAAGGCCGGATCACGGACCCGGTCTTCGTGTACGGTCATCCGATCGAGATGAGCCCGCTCGCGAAGCCCATGCGGGGAGAGCCGGACTTCGCGGAGCGGTTCGAGGTCGTCGTGTGCGGTTTCGAACTCGTGAACGCGTTCAGCGAACTCAACGACCCGGCGGATCAGTGGAACCGGTTCGCGGCGCAACAACGTCTGAGAGAGGCGGGCGACCAGGAGGCGATGGCGATTGACGAGGACTACGTCCGGGCGCTGGAGTACGGGCTGCCTCCGACGGGCGGGTTCGGGCTCGGGGTCGACCGTCTCGTGATGCTGCTGACGGGACAGACTTCGATTCGCGACGTCGTCCTCTTCCCCATCCTGCGGGCCGAGGAGGGACGCTCTTGAGCGGAGGGCGGAGGCGCTTCGAACGATTCGTGGCGCGGCGCTATCTGCGGGGGACGGGGCGTCGCATGTCGGTGCCGGGGGTATTCCGCGCCTTCGGCCGCTTCGCCCGCAGGCCGTGGCGGCCGCTGGCGGGCGCAGGCACCGTGGACGAGAAGGACTCGAGGCTCGTCGCCTTCATCTCGAGTCTCGCGGTGGGAGGCGTGGCCGTCGGCGTGATGGCGCTCATCGTCGTAATCGGCGTCCTCAACGGCCTCCAGGAGAGCCTGAGGGACCGGATCCTCAGCGGGGGGCCGCACGCGCACGTGATGGAACTCGATAGCGGGTTCCAGATGGAGGACTGGGAGACGGTGCTCGCGCGAGTCCGGCAGGACGAGGATGTGATCGCGGCCTCCCCGTTCGCCTTCAACAAGGTCATCCTCACGCAGCCCGGCGACCGCTACAACGAGTCCGTCGTGCTGCGGGGGATCACCGAGGACCCGGAGGGGATGCGGATCGCCGGGCTCGTCGAGCACCTCATCATCGGGGAGCCGCCCTTCGGCCCGACCGAGTCCGGGAATCCGGGCATCGTGGTCGGACGCGGCCTCGCGCAGAAGATGGGGCTCTACCAGGGCAAGGTCATCGTCGCGGCGTCCACCCGCGACGCGACGCTATCGGCCGCGGGGCTCTCGGCTTCGCTGAAACGCTTCGAGGTCACGGGCATCTTCCAGACCGGCCTCTACCAGTACGACGACGAACTTGCGATGGCCCCGCTCGCCGACGCGCAGGCCCTGTTCGGACTCGGCGAAGCCGTGACCGGGATCGAGTTCGACGTGAGCGACCCGTGGGAGGCGACGGAAGTGTCCGCGCGGGTGGAGGAAGCGCTGGGCTGGCCGTACCGGGTGGAGGGTTGGCAGGAACTCAACAGGAGCCTCTTCTCCGCGCTCCGGCTCGAGAAGCTCGGCATGGCCGTCGTCCTCATCCTCATCATCCTCGTCGCCTCCTTCAACATCGTCTCGACGCTGGTGATGATGGTCGCGGACCGCACGCGCGAGATCGGAATTCTCCGCTCGATGGGCGTGACCGCCGGAAGCGTCGGAAGGGTGTTCACGAACATGGGACTCTTCATCGGCGTCGTGGGCACGACCCTGGGGGCCGCGCTCGGCGCCAGTCTCGCCTGGGCGCTGACGCGCTACGAGTTCATCACGCTCCCGAGCGACGTGTACTTCATCGACCGCCTGCCGATCTCGCTCGCGCCGCTCGATGTCACGCTGATCATCCTCGGATCGCTGCTCATCTCCTACCTGGCCACGATCTATCCGGCGCGGAAAGCCGCGGCGCTCGCGCCGGTCGACGCGATCCGGCACGAATGACGTCGGGCGGAGGAGGTAAGGCGTCGCCCGCGGCGGGAGCTGCGGTGCGAGCGGCGGGGCTCGTCCGGACCTTCCCGAGCCCGGATGGCGGTCTCCTGCCGGTGCTGAACGGGATCGACCTCACCGTGGACCCGGGGGATGCCCTGGCCATCGTGGGCCCGAGTGGGTCCGGGAAGTCCACGCTGCTACATTTGCTCGGCGCCCTCGACCGGCCGACGGCGGGAGATGTCTGGCTGGGGGGCGAACGGGTGTCGGAACTCGGAGGGGAGCGGCTGGCCGAACTCAGAAACCGGTTCGTCGGCTTCGTCTTCCAGTTCCATCACCTGCTGCGCGACTTCACGGCGCTCGAGAACGTGATGCTGCCCCGGTTGATCGCCGGCGCATCGAGGGAGGAAGCCCGGGACCGGGCCGCGGAACTCCTGGCTCAGGTGGGGCTGGCGGAACGGGCGAGCCACCGGCCGCGCCGGCTCTCCGGCGGAGAGCAGCAGCGGGTGGCGGTGGCGCGGGCGCTGGCGAACGCGCCCCCGCTCGTGCTGGCGGACGAGCCGTCCGGGAACCTCGACGCCGAGGCGACACTGCGCCTGCACGATCTGCTGTTCGAACTTGTGGACGGACACGGCGCGGCGCTGGTCGTCGTAACGCACAGCCGCGAACTGGCGGGCCGCGCGGGCCGGGTGCTGCGCATCGAGAGCGGGGAACTCGTCGCCGCGTGATGGGGCGCCGGGCGACGTAACGGAGAAACGCGATGGATTGCGAGAACTGCGGGGAGCGCAAGGCGAAGATCACCCTCACCGAGATTGAGAACAACGAGATGCGCACGCTCAATCTCTGTTCGACCTGCGCGACACTGAAGGGTGTATCGGCCGGCGGCGGATCCGCGCCCATGGCGGATCTGCTGGCGCACCTTGGCGGGACCGCCGGGGACACGCTGTTCGACGAGGCCGGCGAGCCGTGCGAGTACTGCGGCACCGGGGCGGGCGACTTCCGGAAGTCGGGGAGGCTGGGCTGCCCGCAGTGCTACGCACAGTTCCACCGGCAGCTCCGGGCGCTCCTGCGCCGCGTGCACGGCTCCTCGCAGCACATGGGGAAGGTGTACGTGAGCACGGCCCTCGACGCGGACCCCGAGCAGGTTCGCCTCTCCACCCTCCGGCGACGCCTTGAGCGGGCCGTGGAGATCGAAGATTTCGAATCGGCGGCGGATCTCAGAGACGCGATCCACGCCCTGACGGAGGTGTCGTGACGGACGGGCCCGCCGCCGCGCCGCCCATCGGAACCCACGGTCTCGACTGGTTGGACGAAGCGAGCCCGGATGGCGATATCGTCGTCTCGAGTCGGGTGCGCCTCGCCCGCAACCTCCAGGGGTATTCCTTCTCCGCACACGCGACCGGCGAAGAGCGCGAGGCCCTGCTCGAGAAGGCGCGGGCGGCGACGGAGGCCGCGGGCGTGCTCGAAGAAGTCGATTTCTGGGAGATCTCGCGCCTCGACCCGGTGGACCGCCTCCTCCTGCTCGAACGACGCCTCGTCAGCAAGGAACTCATCGGCGGACCCGAAACCGGACCGCGTCGCGGCTCGGGCCTCGCCCTGTCCCGGACGCGAACGCTCGGCATGATGGTGAACGAGGAAGATCACCTCCGGCTGCAGACGCTGCGCGGGGGCTTCCAGCTCGCGGCCGCGTGGCGCGACCTCGACCAGCTGGACGAGGAGATCGGCGCCCGTCTTCCGTACGCCTTCCACCAGGAGTTCGGCTTCCTCACCTCCTGTCCGACGAATGTGGGGACCGGGCTGCGGGCCTCCGTCTTCATCCATCTGCCCGGTCTCGTCCTCACCCGCCAGATCCGCAAGGTGCTGGAGGGCATGGGGCAACTCGGCGTGACCTACCGGGGTCTATACGGAGAGGGTTCGAGGATCGTGGGGAACCTGTTCCAGATTTCGAACCAGACGACTCTGGGCAAGACCGAGGAGGATCTGATCGACCAGCTCGAACGCCTGGTCGGCCGCGTCATCGGATACGAGAAGCAGGCGCGGGCCGTACTGCTGCGCGAAGCGCCGAACGTGCTCGAGGACAAGGTCTGGCGGGCCTACGGGATTCTGCGTCACGCAAGGAGCCTGCCCTTCGAAGAGATGATGAACCTCCTCTCCGGAGTCCGACTCGGCATCTCGCTGAAACTTCTGAAAACACCCCGGGTAGACGTGATCAGCCGCATGATGATCCATGCCCAGACCGCACATCTCGCGCGCGAGGCGGGGCGCCGGCTCGACGAGGCGGATGCGGACGCGTTCCGCGCGAGCTACGTTCGAAGAGCCTTGAATCGCGCGGGATCGCACTGAATCACGCCACCGGCCGTTTCGTCGACGCCACATGAGGCCCGGATGAACTACAACTTCACGGATCGTGTTCGGAAGGTGCTCGCCATGGCGCGCGAGGAGGCCATCCGCCTCAAGCACGATTACGTGGGCACGGAGCACATCCTCCTCGGGCTGATTCGCGAAGGCGAGGGCGTTGCCGCCGCGGTCCTGGCCAACCTGTCCGCCGACCTCGAAGAGCTGAAGCGGCTCGTGGAGGGGAACATCCGGACGGGGAAGAGCAGTTCGTCGATCGGCGAACTCCCGTACACGACGCAGGCGAAGAACGTGCTCGAGCACGCGATGGCCGAAACGGAGGAGCTCAACCACACCTACGTGGGGACGGAACACCTTCTGCTCGGCCTTCTCCGCCAGGAGAAGGGGCTCGCGGCCAAGGCGCTCGGAGAGGCCGGAATCGGACTCGACAACGCGCGGGCCGAGACGCTGAAGCTGCTCGGGACGGACATGCCGGCCGGCGGCGCGCCCCCCGCCGCCTCCGTATCCGACCCCGCAAGTTCGTCCGGCAAGAAGGGGGAAAAGAAGTCGAAGACCCCGGCGCTGGACCATTTCTGCCGGGATCTCACGCAGCTCGCAAGCCAGGGAAAACTCGACCCGACGATCGGCAGGCTGGGCGAGATCGAGCGCATGATGGAGGTCCTCTCGCGTCGCAAGAAGAACAACCCCGTGCTCATCGGCGAGCCGGGAGTGGGCAAGACGGCGATCGTCGAAGGGCTCGCGCAGGCCATCCAGCGGGGCGACGTGCCGGACAGCCTGAAGCGGCACCGCGTCCTTGCGCTCGACATGGCCGCGGTCATCGCCGGCACCAAGTACCGAGGCCAGTTCGAGGAGCGCCTCAAGGCGATCGTGAACGAGACCTCGCAGGCGAAGGGCGTGATCCTCTTCATCGATGAGTTGCATACGCTCGTCGGCGCCGGCGCGGCGGAAGGCGCGATCGACGCATCGAACATGCTCAAGCCGGCCCTCTCCCGCGGAGAGCTGCAGTGCGTGGGCGCCTCCACGCTGAACGAGTACCGGAAGTACATCGAGAAGGACGGGGCGCTGGAGCGCCGCTTCCAGACCGTGATCGTCGAGGCTCCGACCATCGACGAGACCGTAGAGATCCTTCAGGGGCTGCGGAAGTATTACGAGGACCACCACAACGTGGAGATCCCGGATGCGTCGCTCTCCGCCGCCGCCCGGCTGGCGGAGCGCTACATCACGGACCGGTTTCTCCCGGACAAGGCCATCGACGTGATCGATGAGGCCGGCGCCCGATCGAGGCTCGCCGCGCAGGTGCCGCCCGCCGAGGTACAGGAGTTCCACGCGAAGCTCGAGGAACTCGCGGAGTGGAAGGACGCGGCGATCAGCGACCAGGACTTCGAGCGCGCCGCCTACCTCAGGGACCGCGAGAAGGAGGTTCAGGAGGAGATCAAGCGGCGGCGCGACGAGTGGGAGCGCGCGCGGGCCGAGTTCCGCCCCACGGTCGAAGAGGACGACATCGCCTTCATCGTGGGCCGCTGGACGGGGATTCCCGTGACCCGGCTCAGGGAAGCGGAAACGGATCGCCTGCTCCGCATGGAGGACGAACTGCACGAGAGCGTCGTCGGGCAGGACGAGGCCATCGAGGCGGTGAGTCGCGCCATCCGCCGCGGGCGGGCGGGTCTGAAGGATCCCGACCGCCCCATCGGGAGCTTCATCTTCTGCGGTCCGACGGGGGTGGGGAAGACCGAACTGGCGCGGGCTCTGGCGCGCTTTCTGTTCGCGGAGGAGAGCGCGCTCGTGCGCGTGGACATGTCGGAGTACATGGAGAAGTTCTCCGTGAGCCGTCTCATCGGCGCGCCTCCGGGCTACGTCGGTTACGAGGAATCCGGCGCGCTCACGAAGGCCATCCGGCGCCGGCCGTACAGCGTCGTCCTGCTCGACGAGATCGAGAAGGCGCACCCCGATGTCTTCAACATCCTCCTCCAGGTGCTCGACGAGGGTCGGCTGACGGACAACTACGGCCGGGTCATCGACTTCAAGAACACCGTGGTCATCATGACATCGAACGTCGGGAGCCGGGACATCGGCAGTTCGACGCGCGTGGGCTTCACGGAGGAAGCGAGCGGGATCGACTACGAGCGGATCCGGGAACGAGTCTCGGACGAGATCGACCGCGTGTTCACGCCCGAGTTCCTGAACCGGGTCGAAGCGACGATCGTCTTCCATCCGCTTTCGAAGGAGCAACTGGGAGAGATCGTGCATATCCAGCTCCGTGAGGTGCAGAAACGCCTCGCGGAGGAGCGCCTCGAACTCGAACTGACCGATGCGGCGATCCGTTTCCTCGTGGACCGCGGCTATGACGAGAAGTTCGGGGCGCGTCCGCTCAAGCGCACGATTCAACGGCATGTCGAGGATGCGCTCTCCGAGCGGATCCTGATGGCCGACTTCGAGCCCGGCGACCAGATCCTCGTGGACATCGCCGAAGATGAGGACAGCCTGGTGTTCGCCACGCCCACGACTTCTTCGGCGAAATGAACCGCCGGCGGCCGCTCGCCGGCGCGGCGGGCGGACTGGTGCTGACGGGCGTGATCCTCGGGCTCGCCGCGGTGGACCCGGCGGCGGCGCAGATCCAGCTCGACCAGTCCTCCGTGCGCGTCGATTCGGTCGTGGTCGTGGGGAACCAGCGCCACTCCGAGAACCTCATCATCACGCGGAGCGGCCTCCGTGCGGGCAACGTCGTGCGCCAGCCCCAGATCCAGGACGCCATCCGACGTCTCTTCAGCACCGGGGATTTCTCCGACGTCGAGATCGGGGTGGCGGAGTCGGACGATCCCGAGCGCGGCGTGTTCTACATCCGCGTGGAGGAACGACCCTACATCACGCAGTACGCGTTCAGGGGACTGGAACGGGTGGACGAAGATGTCATCCGCGACACCATCGGCCTCGCGAGCAACAGTCCGCTCGACCCCAGCCGGATCGGGCGCGCGCGCGTCACGATCCTCGAACTGTTGTCGAACGAAGGGTTTCCGACGGCGAGCGTGGATACGCTCATCCGCCCGGACCCGGCGTTCCCCCCCGACCTGCTCGTCGTTTTCGACGTGGACGAAGGGCCGCGGCTCGGGGTGACGGCGATCACGTTCGAGGGGAATGAAGCCTTCACGGACGCGGAACTCCGGGCGGCGATGGCCACCGATGAGGAGGGGTTCTTCTGGTTCGATTCGGGCGAACTCAAGCAGGACGAATTCCGGCGCGACCTGACGGAGCGGCTCCCTGAGTTCTACCGCTCGAACGGCTACCTGGACTTCGAAGTTCTCGGCGACTCGGTGATATCGGACCGCGTCACCGGCAAGGGCCGGATCGAGATCCGCGTCGAGGAGGGGGCCCGGTATCTGCTCGAAGACCTGAGGATCACCGGGAACCGCGCTTTCCCGCTCGCGACGATCGAACCGATCGTGCGCCGCGGACAGCACGAGGCCGAGGGTGATGAGGCGTATCCTCCCTTCAACTTCACCGCCTTCTACGCTTCGCCGGCGGACCTCGGAGACCTGTACCGGAACAACGGGTACCTCGCCTCGCGCGTCACGCCGGACGTGCGGCGCGTGGATGTCCCCGAAGGCGAGCCGCCCCGCGTCACCGCCCATCTCATCATCGAGGAAGGCGCGCGGAGCTATGTCCGGGAGATCGCGATCGAGGGGAACACGGCCACGCACGACCGCGTGATCCGGAACCGCCTGCTCATCTTCCCCGGGGACGTTTACTCGCAGGAACGTCTGATCCAGTCGTTCCAGAACATCCAGGGGCTGAACTTCTTCGAGCCCCTGCCTCCGGACGAGGCGATCAACATCCGCCCGCGCCCGGACGGGGACATCGACATCTCGCTGCGCGTGCAGGAGAAGCAGACGGGCACGCTGAACTTCGGGATCACGGCCTCCGGTTTCACCGGGCTTGCGGGGTTCATCGGCTATTCGCAGCCGAACCTGTTCGGACTCGCGAAGACGGGAAGCGCCCGCTGGATCTTCGGCCGCCGGCAACGGGACCTCGACATCAGCTACTCCGATCCGGAAGTCCTCGGAAGCCACTATTCCGCCAATATCACGCTCCGGAGTTCGCGCGACCAATTCACCGGCTTCAGCCTCGGGGACCGCCGCCAGACGGGCGGGCTGACCGAAGTCGGGATCCCCATCTTCGGGATACGAAACACGCGCGTTTTCGTGGGATACTCCCTTTTCGACGACGACGTGCGGGGGCTGGACACCACGAACGTGATCGGACGGCGGTTCTCGCTCTTCTCCGGTTTGCGGTCCGCGCTTTCCTGGCGACTGGTCCAGGACAGCCGGAACAATCCCCTGTTCGCGACGAGCGGCGCCCGGAACCAGCTCGCGCTCCGGCAGACGGGCGGCTTTCTGGGAGGGGACGGGAACTACCGGAAACTCGACCTGACGAGCGAGTGGTTCGTGCCGGTGGGCCGGCTGGGCGGAGGCCCCGGGAGCACGAGCCCGCCCATCGAACTCACCTTCGGCCTCAGCTTCGAGGCGGGGCTCGTCATGGGCCGGAACCCGTTTTTCACCGAACGCTACTACGCGGGGGGCACCCAGGCGGGGATCCAGTTACGAGGGTATGACGAGGCCTCGGTGACCCCATCGGGGCACATCCCGAACGACGCCCCCTTCAGCGACCTCGATCGCGTGGGAGAATCGTTCTTCCGGACCGGCGTGACTTTCGGGATCAAGCTCACGAGCAGCATCTTCATGAGCGCTTTCATGGACGCCGGGAACGTCTGGCTGGACAGCAGCCAGCTCAATCCGACGGACCTTCTGGTGGGGGCCGGGATCGGCGCGAGTCTCGTGACGCCCTTCGGTCCCCTGGGTCTCGACTACGCATACGGGTTTGACCGGCGCGATGTCCTGGGCCGGCCGGATCCGGGTTGGCAACTGCACTTCAAGTTCGGACGAGTGTTCTGAACCGAGAGGGATACCGACATGAACTGGATTCACAGGGGCGCGGGGCCGGCGGCGATGGGCGCGCTGGCGCTCGGCGCACTCATCGCGGGTCCTCTGGCCGGCCAGGAACAGCCGGGGGCGCCGCCGGCGCTGGAGGCCGTCCCGCTGCCCCCCGAGGGGACGCCGATCGTCTACGTGAACACGCAGGCCATCCTCCCCGTGGCGCCCGGCGCGGATTCGGCCGGGGCCGCGTTTCAGCGTCTTTCCGTCGAGTTCGAGGGCGAACTCGAGGCTTTCGCGATGGAGATCGACTCTCTCATCGCGGCATATCAGCAGCAGCAGTCGCTGCTCGACCCGGCGGGTCGCCAGCAGAAAGAGGGGGAGATCCGCGACAAGCAGCAGGAGGCGGCGACGAGACAGCAGGAACTGAACGTCGAACTGGATCGGCGTCGTGCGGAACTGCTCGAACCGATCGTGGTGCGGGTGAACGAGATCATCGAGGAGATCCGCGCGGAACGCAGCTACTCGATCGTGCTCGACATCGCCGCGGGCGTGGTGGCGGCGGACACGTCGCTCGACATCACGACGGCGGTCCTCGAACGTCTCGGCGTGGACCTCGCCGCCCTCTCGGCCCAACCCGGCGGCTAGTGTCGGGGCGAGTCCGGCCCCGTTCCGCGAATGCCGGCGTACACGGTCTCCGATCTCGCCCGCCGCGTGGGCGCGGAGGTGCTGGGTGATCCCGACCGTCAATTGAGCGGCGTCGCCTCGCTCGACGTTGCCGGACCGGGAGACCTCGCATTCTTCGCCCGCGCAGCGCTGCGGGAGGCCGTCCACGGGACCCGGGCGGGGGCGGTGTTGACCCCGCGGGGCTTCGAACCGCGCGGCGTCCGGTTCACCGTCCTCAGGGTCGACGACCCTCATCTCTCCTTCGCCCGGATCGTGCGGCTGTTCCATCCGGAGCCGGAGCCGCCGCCGGGGATCCATCCGTCCGCCCGGATCGGCGAGGGGGCGCGAATCGACGATGCGGTGTCGCTGGGTCCGGGCGTGGTGGTGGAAGACGGAGCCCGGATCGGGCGTGGAACGTGGGTGGGACCGGGGACACTCATCGGCCGCGGAGCCCGGCTCGGCGTCGACTGCCGGCTCGGCCACGCCGTCTCCATCCTCCACGACGTCGAGCTGGGCGACCGGGTGCGCGTGCACGCCGGCGCGCGCATCGGGACGGATGGTTTCGGGTACGTGCCGGGGCCGGAAGGGGCGTACAAAGTGCCGCAGATCGGCGGTTGCCTGATCGGAGCGGACGTCGAGATCGGAGCGAACTGCACGATCGACCGCGGCGCGCTCGATGACACGCGGATCGGGGACCGGACCAAGCTCGACAACCTCGTGCACGTGGGACACAACGTGCGGATCGGGAGCGACTGCCTTATCGCCGCGCACGTGGGCATCGCGGGGAGCTGCGACATCGGCGACGGAACGCAGTTCGGCGGCCAGGCCGGCGTGGCCGGCCACCTGACGATCGGCGCCGGCGCGCGCATCGCGGGGCAGACGGGCGTGGTCCGGGATGTGCCCCCGGGAGCGGAGCTGGGAGGGACGCCGGCCCGCCCTCAGCGGTCGTGGCTGAAGGAGGCCGCTCTCCTGAGCCGGCTGCCGGACCTGTTTCATCGCGTCGCGAGGCTCGAGCGGCGGTCGGGCGCCCGTGAGGGCGAGCGGCCAGGCCCGGGGCGCCGGTCGGACGACGGCAGCGCTTGACGGCGAAACAGCGCACGATCGCGCGGGCCGTGGAGGTCCGCGGGTACGGCATACACACGGGCGAGCTTGCCGTCGTCAGGCTCCGCCCCGCACCCGAGCACGGCGGGCTGCGCTTCCGCCGCACCGATCTTCCCGGTGCGCCCGAGATCCCCGCCACGGTGGAGTCCGTACACTCCGCCCACCGTGAGACCGCCCTCCGATGCGGCGAAGCCGTGGTTCGCACCACCGAACACGTGCTCGCCGCGGCGCACGGGCTGACGCTCGACAACCTCCGGATCGACGTCTCCGGGCCCGAACTTCCCGCTCTCGACGGGAGCGCTGCCATGTGGTGCGACCGACTGCTGGACGCCGGACCGGTCGCGCAGGCAGCGGAGGCGCCGAGCCTCCGGATCGACCGCCCGCTCCACCTGGAGGTCGGGGGGACCCGGTACGATGTCCTCCCGGCGGCGACCGCCCGGATCTCGGCGACGATCGACTTCGAGCACCCTCTCATCGGACGGCAGTCCGCGAGCGCGCGGCTGGAGCCTGTGCAGTTCCTGCGGGAGATCGCGCCGGCCCGCACCTTCGGCCTGGCCGCATGGGGGGAGGCGCTGCGCGAGCGGGGACTCGCCCTCGGCGCGACGCCGAAAAACACGCTCGTCCTCTCCGCGGATGGGCTTGAAGCCGGGCAGAACCTCCGTTTCCCGGATGAGTTCGTGCGCCACAAGATTCTCGACATCGTCGGCGACCTCGCCCTCGTGGGCGCGAGGCTGCAATGTCATGTGGTCGCGGAACGGCCGGGACATCACGGCAATCTGGAACTCGCCCGCCGGCTGGTGTCGTGCGGTACGACACGGGGAGCCGGCTCGCGCGAGAACGAGACGAACGAGGAAGGGTGATGGACGTCACCGAAATACTGAACATCCTCCCGCACCGGTATCCGATGCTCCTGGTGGATCGCGTGCTGGAGATCGAGCCGGGACAGCGGATCGTCGGCCTGAAGAACGTGAGCGCGAACGAACCGTTCTTCGCCGGGCATTTCCCCGGCCGTCCCGTGATGCCCGGCGTGCTCATCATCGAGGCGCTGGCCCAGTGCGGGGGACTCCTGCTGATGGGCGGCCTCGAAAACCCCGAGGACAAGGTCATCTACTTCCTGTCGGTGGACGGTGTGAAATTCCGGCGGCCCGTCATCCCCGGCGACCAGTTGATCCTCGAGCTCGACCTCGTTCAGGGGCGGGGCAAGCGCGGCAAACTGAAGGGGGTGGCCCGGGTCGACGGCAGGGTCGCCGCGGAGGCCACGATTCTGGGACAGGTCATGGACCGGTGACGTCGGCGGGCTACGCTCCGGGGCGGCATGCGACGGCGGTCGTCGATGCGTCGGCGAGGATCGCTGCCAGCGCTACCGTGGGCGCGTACACCGTGATCGGCCCCGACGTGGAGGTCGGCGAACGCGTACGGATCGGCCCGCACGTGCTCATCGAGCGGGACACGCGCGTGGCCGAGGATGTGCGCATCGCGAAGGGGGCCGTCCTGGGTTCGGACCCACAGGACCTGAAATATGCGGGGGAACGCACCTTCCTGGAGATCGGCCCCCGCACCGTGGTGCGCGAGTTCACGACGCTGAACCGGGGGACGGCCGCGAGCGGCCTGACTTCGGTGGGGGCGGACACGCTCGTGATGGCCTACGTGCACATCGCCCATGACTGCCTCATCGGGGATCATGTCGTCCTCGCCAATGGCGTGACCATGGGAGGACACGTCGAGATCGGAGAGTGGGGGATCGTGGGAGGTCTGACGGGCATCCACCAGTTCACGCGGATCGGCCGCCATGCGATGGTCGGAGGAGGGGCCCGCGTCTCGCGCGACGTTGCACCGTACACGCTCGTCGGGGGGAGTCGGACCCGCACGTACGGCGTCAACCGTATCGGCCTCGAACGCCGGGGATTCGAGCCGGAGGCGATCCGCGCGCTGCAGGCCGCATACCGGACGATCTTCCGGTCCGGGGACCCGCTCCGCACGAGTCTCGATCGCGTCCGGCGCGGAGAGATGACGCCCGAAGTGCGGGAACTCGTGAAGTTCATCCGGGACTCCGAGCGCGGCGTGACCGCGACCCGCGTCGGACCGGACGATGATCTCCCGCCGGAGCCGCGCGAGACGAAGTCCCGGTCCGCCGTGTGAGCCGGATCCCGGCCGGCGTCGTCGGGGTCGGGAAGCTGGGCGCCGAGCACGCCCGGCTCCTCGCGCAGAGCGACGCCTTCGAGTTGGAGGGGGTCCACGACCGGTCGGCAGCGCGGGCGGAGACGGTCGCGCACACCTGGTCCGTGCCGGCCTTCCCGGAGGCGGAGACGCTCCTCGACCGGGTCGACGCCGTCGTCATCGCGGTGCCCACTCCGGCGCACCATGAGGTTGCGACCGCAGCGATCCGGGCGGGGTGCCACGCGCTGGTCGAGAAACCGCTGGCCGCGAGCCTCGCCGAGGCGGATGAGATCCTCGCGCTCGCGGAAGAGAAGGACGTCGTTCTCGGAGTCGGTCACGTCGAGCGCTTCAACGGCATCCTCCTCGCCGCGGACCCGTGGCTGGATCGGCCGCGCTTCATCGAGTCGCTGCGCATGGCGCCGTTTCAGCCCCGCGGGGCGGACACCACCGTGATCCTGGATCTCATGATCCACGACATCGACCTCGTCCTCACGTTGACGGAGGCGCCGCTGGCGGACGTACGCGCGGTCGGCGTGCCCGTCATTTCGCCCCGGATCGACCTCGCCAACGCGCGCCTCTCGTTCGAGGACGGCACGGTGGCGAACATCACCGCGAGCCGGGTGGCGCTGAAGGCGCTGCGGAAGCTGCGGTTGTTCCAGCGCTCCGGGTACTTCAGCTTGGATCTGGCGGCCGGAACGGGACATCACTACAGGCGGCGCGATCCTCAGACCGCGACCGAAATCACGGGAGTGGAGGCGATGTTGGAGCATGTGCCGCTGGAGGCTCGCGGCGGCGAGGCGCTCGCCCGGGAACTCGAGGCCTTCGCCGACGCGATCGCAGGACGTCCGAGCCGCCTGGTATCGGGTCGCGCCGGCAGGGAAGCGCTGGCGGTCGCGATCCGGATCACCCGCGAAATCGAGGAGTTCGTACATGTCGTTGCTCAAGATTCGTGAGGAGCGGAAGAAGCTCGGAGGCGCGGTCAAGCGGGGACCCCGGACGCTGGTCCTCCTCATCCTCCTGGCGCTCGTCCTCATGCTGATGGCCTACCTCGGCCGGGTGTCCTGACCCCACATCCACGCCGGCGGCCGACGGTCTTCATCTCCGCCGGCGAATCCTCCGGGGACCACCACGGCGCGGCGGTCGCGCGGGAGATCCGCCGGAAGCTGCCCGAAGCAAGGCTGTTCGGGATCGGAGGCGCCGAGATGGACGCGGCCGGTGTGTCGAGGATCGCCGGGCTGGATGAGTTGTCGGTGATGGGGGGGACGGAGGTGCTGCGGCGCCTGCCGGGCTTCCTTCGACTGGAGCGCAGGATCCGGCGCCTCTTCGTGAGGGAGGAGGTGCGACTGTTCCTTCCGATCGATTACCCGGGGCTGAACCTTCGGCTCGCTCGAAGCGCGCGGCGGGGGGGACGCCGGGTCCTCTACTACATCGCGCCGCAGGTGTGGGCCTGGCGGGAGCGCCGGGCGAGAAAGCTCCGGCGCGACTGCGACCGCGTCCTCACGGTGCTCCCGTTCGAAGCACCGCTGCTCGAGCGGTACGGCGTACGGACGGAGTTCGTCGGGCACCCGCTCCTTGACGGTCCGCGCCCTCCGGGAGACGGTGCGGGGGCTCCCGCGGCCGCGCAGCGCCGAACGTCGCGTGCGAGGAGGGTGATCGGACTTTTCCCCGGATCGCGGGCGCAGGAGGTCCGGTGCATGCTTCCGGTCTTCGCCGACGCCGCGCGGCGACTCTCGCGCCGGCATCCGGATCTCAATTTCGTCGTCGCGCGCCCCTCTCACCTGCCGGAATCGCTCTACGCCGCGGCGGGATTCCCGACCGCAGGCGCGCGCGAGGTAACGGAACGGTCCCGGGCTGCCCTCACGAAGTCCGGCACGATCACGCTCGAACTCGCGCTCGCGGGCGTGCCGATGGTGGTGGGCTACCGCATGGGCAGGCTGGAGTGGGCCGTCGGCCGCCGGCTGGTGCGGGTGCCGTCCATCGTGCTCGTCAACCTCGTGGCGGAGGCCCCGATAGTTCCGGAGTTCCTGCAGGATCGGCTGACGGCGGAGCGCGCGGCGGAGGCGCTCGAGGCGCTCCTCGGCGAAGAGGCGCCCGAGCGGCGCGAGATGCTTCGCGGTTTCGGCGTCGTTCGCGAACGGCTCGGGAAACCCGGGTGCGCGGCCCGGGTCGCGAGGCACGCGATCGATCTCCTGGAGTCCCCGGGTGGCCCGGGCGCACCGTGCTGAGCGCGCGGCGCATCCCGTTGGATCTCGCGGTCCGGCTTGTGCGCGCCGCGCTTCCCATCAGCCGGACGTGGCGCTTCCGGCACCCCGACGACCCCCGCCGGCCGTACCGGCCTCTGCTGAAGCATGAGGTCCACGCGTGCTGGCACGAACACCTTCTTCCACTCACATGCCTCCTCGCGGGCCAGGAACTCGCCACGCTCGCGAGCCGTGACCGCGATGGCGAGATCATCTCGTGCATCCTCCGGCGCCTCGGTTACGAGGTGGCCCGGGGCTCGAGCACACGCGGCGGTTCGGCCGGCTTCCGCCAGTTGGCGCGCTCCTTCGCGGCGGGACGCGGCGTGATTCTCACGGGTGACGGACCCCGCGGTCCGCGGCGGTCGTTGAAGGAAGGCACGGCGCGCATCGCGATGCTGATGGACAGTTCCGTGACCGTGGTCGGAGTCGCGGCCTCGACCGGCCCACGGCTCCCGAGTTGGGATCGCTTCCTCATCCCCGCCCCCGGGGCCACCGTGTTCGTGTCGCTCGCTCCGGTCCTTCAGGATGGCGCTCCCGACACCGGAGACATACAGGCCGCACTCCAGCGGGAGGTGGCGCGCTGCGAGCAGGCGGCGCGGGAGGCGCGCCGCGCCCGTCCGCCGCTCATCGTGCGCGAGGGACGCGAGGGAGAGGGGTGCGAGGGGGGTCGGGCGCTGCGGCCGGGGCGCGGGACTCCCGTGCGGCGCTCGCTCGAACGCCGTCTCCGCGGCCAGTGGCGCCGTCCGCGCCCGGCGCTGCCCCTGAGGGGGCTGGCCCGCACCTACGGCGGTGTCCACGAGGGTCGGCACCGCCTTTACGATCTCGGCCTCCTGGCCGCGCACTCCGCCGGCATCCCCGTGATATCGGTCGGCGGCGTCACGATCGGAGGAAGCGGCAAGACACCGCTCGCCGCCTGCATTGCCCGTACGCTTCAGGAGGCCGGGCATCGCCCGGCCCTTCTCGCGCGGGGATACACCGACGAGCTCGAGCTGCTCGCGCATGAAGCACCGGGAACATCGATCCGCGGCCACCCGGACCGGCTGCGGTCCGCGCGGCGGGCAGCCGCGGAGGGAGCGACGGTCGCCATCGTCGACGATGGCTTTCAGCACCGCCGCCTCTTCCGCGATCTGAACCTCCTCGTCCTCGACCGGGATGCGCTTCGCCGGACGAACCGGGCGCGACTCCCCGCCGGTCCGTTTCGCGAGTCCTGGGAACGGGCCGTCGTTCGTGCCCACGCGATCCTCACCACGGGGCGGGAACCCTGGACGGCCGAACTGTCCCGCTTCGACGGCGAACTCCGGGCCCGCATCGAGCGTCTGGCCCCCGGCGTCCCCGTGGCGACGGCCGTGTTCGGCCACGGGCCCCCCGAGGCCGCCAGCGCCGGGGCGCGCGGCTGGCCGGGATCGCCGGCACCGCGCGTTGCCTTGACCGGGATCATGAAGCCCAATCTCTTCTTCGCGCAGGCCGGCGCCGCGTGTGCGTCGGTTCGGGAGCAACTCGCGTTAAGCGATCATGGAGTTCCATCGCCGCGAGAGCGGACGGCCGTGACCCGGGCGGCGGGGTGGGGCGGCGTGCTCACCACGCGCAAGGATCTCTCCCGGCTCGGCCCGCTCTTCGACCCGGACCTGCCGATCTGGGTGCTCCCCGAGACTCTCACATGGAAGACCGGCTGGGAAGACGTGAGACGCCTGATTTTCGATGCGGCATCGGGCCGGAGAGACCCTGGTCCGCCGGCCGAAGAGTGACCCGGATTCTCGTGGCCTCGGTCGGACGGAACCGGGTCACCGCTCTTCGAAGGGCGACGGAGGAATATGAAGACCGCCTGCGGAGGTACATCCGCTTCGAGGCCATCGTGGTCGCCCCGGCGCGACTTCCCGATGCGCGCGCCCCGGAAGCGCGGGAGCGGGAGGCGGCGGCCCTCGCGCGGCGGCTCCCCGACGAGCTGGAATTCATCGCGCTCACGCGCGAAGGTGAGCGCTGGACCACGCGGGCCCTCGCCGACTACCTCGACGACATGCGCACCTACGGACGGCCCGGAGCCGCGTTCGCGATCGGAGGGGCGCACGGCCTCGCCCCGCGGCTGCTCGACCGGGCTCGGGCCCGGCTCGCGCTCTCGTCCATGACGCTCCCGCACGAAGTCGCGCGACTCGTTCTCACGGAGCAACTCTACCGGGCAGCCACGATCCTCCGTGGCGAGCCGTACCACAAGGGGCCCTGAGCGAACCGTGAGCGGATCGATGAACGCCCCCGCCGAGTGGTTCAGGGACTGGTTCGGCCGAGCCTATCTCGAGCTGTATCCGCATCGGGATGAGGAGGAGGCCGCCCGCGCGGTCGCGCTCTACCGCGAGCGCACGGGGCTCGCGGCGGGCGCCCGCGTCCTCGACCTCGCCTGCGGCGCCGGGCGGCACCTGCAGCGTCTCCGGGCGGCGGATCTGCAGGCGGTCGGGATCGACCTTTCCGCACCGCTCCTCGATGCGGCCCGAGCGCGCCCGGGCGTGGACGGATCCCTCGTCCGCGCGGACATGCGCGGGCTCCCCTTCGCCGCCGGGACGTTCGACGGTCTGGTGAATTTCTTCACCTCCTTCGGCTACTTTCTCACGCCGGAAGAGGACATCGAAGTGCTCCGGGAAATCCGGCGGGTGCTGCGCCCCGGCGCCCCCTTCCTGATGGACTATCTGCACGCGGCATGGGTCATCGACCGCCTCGACCCGGAGTCCGTGGGCGAGATCAACGGAACCCCCGTGAGGCAGACGCGGTGGGTGGAAGGAGACCAGGTCTTCAAGCGGATCGAGATCGGAGGCACCGCCGGCCGCGAACCGGAGGTCTACCACGAACGCGTGCGCCTCTATTCCCCGGATGCGCTGCGCGCGCTCCTCCGTGAACAGGGACTCGAGGCGACGAACACCTTCGGCGGTTACGACGGGACGCCGTTCCGAGGCGACTCGGCCCGCCTGCTGCTGATGGGACGGACACTGTGAATCCGCCTGTGAGTCCGCCGGAGAACCCGGAAATCCTCTCGCGTCCCCTGGGCGTGCCCGGCTCCATCTCGCACGCCGTCCTGGGGGCCCACGACCCCGGCTTTCTCCCGCTCGCCAACGGTCTTTCCGCCACTCGGCCGCCCCCGCGTCCCTCCCGGCTCGGACCCGAGTCCTTCGGCGTCTCCGGAGCCGGGGCCCGCACACGCCTCGAGTCCGTCCTCCGGGGGCAGGGAGCCTTCGTCACGGCGGGGCACCAGCCCGTCCTCCTCCTCGGGCCCCTCTACGTCCTCTACAAGGCGCTCACCGCGATCTCGCTCGCCGCCCGACTCGAGCGGACGCTCGGCGCGCCCGTCGTTCCGCTGTTCTGGATCGCCTCGGACGACCACGACTGGGACGAGGTGGGAAGCGCGGCGATCCTCGACCGGTCCGACGCGGCGCGGACGCTCACCCTTCCCGTCCCCGCTGGCGGCGAGCGCCGCTCCGTCGGATCGCACGTGCTGGACGGTCCCGCAATGGACGTCCTCGACACGCTGTCGGAAATCGTTCCCGAATCGGAGTTTACGGCGCACTACCTGGAGTTGGTGCGAGATGCCTATGCCGAGGGACGTTCGGTCTCCGCGGCCTTCGCCCGCTTCCTCGCGGGCGTCCTCGGCGATCGGGGGTATGTCTGGATCGATTCCGCGAAGGCGGACGTCCGGCGCGCCGCGGTCCCCCTCTATCGCCGGCTTCTCGCCGACTGGGACGGAGCCCTGGAGGCCGAGGCGGCGGGCGGACGCGCGCTGCGGGCGTCGGGTTTCGAGGCGCCGATTTCACGCGTCGAGGATGCGCTGCCGCTGTTCTTCGACGAGGGCGGCGGCAGACATCGGGTCCGGCGCGACGGGACGGCGCGGCCGGACAGCTGGCACGAACGGCTGGAGGCCGCGCCCGAGAGCTTTTCGCCGAACGTCGCGTCCCGCCCCGTGCTCGAGTCCTACCTCTTCCCCGTGGTCGCGACGGTGCTGGGACCCGGCGAGATCGCGTATTGGAGCCAACTCGGGCCGCTGTTCGGCCACCTCGACGTGCCCCTTCCGTCCATCCATCCGCGCGCGGCGTGGACGTTGGTCGAGCCGCGCACGCGACGGGTTCTCGAGCGGACGGGGCTTTCGCCGGAGGATCTCGCCGGGGGAGCGGAGCCGGTCGTCGAACGCCTCACGCGGGAGGCGCGGCCGGAAGCGGTGGAGCGTGCGCTCGGGCGTTTCCGGGAGGGCGCCGAGACCGGGATGGCCGCGATCGAGGAGGCCGTGGCCCAAGAGGTGCCGGGGCTGCGAGGGGCGGCGGGGAAGATGCGGAAAGGCGTCCTCGATGCCGTCTCCGAACTGTCGCGCCAGGTGGACCGGGCGACCCGGCAACGACTCGACGTCCGGCTGGACCAGGTGCGCCGCGCGGGGGCGAACCTCTCTCCGCGGCGGCGCCCTCAGGAGCGCGTGCTGAACCCGCTCTCCTTCCTCTGCCGCTACGGGCCCGGACTCGTGGAGCGGCTCGCACGCGAGACCGACCGCCAGGTCGCGTCCTTCTTGGCGGGCCGCGCGGGAGATGGATAGCTTGCGGCGTTCGCGGGTACATCGTCCCGGAGCACGCGATGGGCATACGGCGGGCACACCGGCGCGCACATCGGCGGGCACACCGCGAGCGGACGTTCTTCCACGGAGGGCGCGACAATGAGCGGCACGGGAGATCCGAGATGACCTTCGCCTTCATGGTCGTCCTCGGGCTCATCGTCCTCATTCCCGTGCTCGCCATCGTGATCGACTCGCCCCTCTCCGAAGCCCTCGCGCGCCGGATCGGGAACGGAGACTCCGGAACGAACCAGTCCGCGCGCATCGACGCGCTGGAGCAGGAAGTCCAGTACCTGACGCAGACGGTCGAGGGCATCCGTGAGGAGACCGCCTTCGTGCGCGCGCTCGTGGAAGGAGACGAAGCGCTCCCGGCCCTCCCCGGCGGGGAGGCGCGGCGGCCGGCCGGAAACAACGGGGAGCGCTGACCTGACCGAGGGGAAGGCGCCGGGGCAGGGCCGTTCGGCGACGCGCGTCGCCGCCGGCATTCTCGCCAGCCGCATCACCGGGTTTCTGAGAGACGTCATCATCGCCGCCACCTTCGGGGTCGGGCCGGTCACCGACGCCTACGCGGCCGCCCTGAAGATCCCGAACGCCTTTCGCAACCTCCTGAGCGAAGGCGCACTCTCGGCCTCCTTCGTGCCGGTCTTTTCCTCGTTGATGGAACGGGGCGACACCGCCGGGGCGCGGAGGCTCGCGCAGGGCGTGCTGGGCGGCCTCCTCCTCCTCACGGCCCTCGTCGTGGCCGCGGTCGTCGCCGCCGCTCCCTGGCTCCTCGGGATCCTCGCGCCGGGCTACGACGCGGAGTTGAGCGAGCTTACGACGCGCCTGGTCCGCATCCTCTTCCCCATGTCCGGGGTGATGATCGTTGGTGCGTGGTGCCTCGGGATCCTGACGAGCCACCGCCGTTTCTTCCTCCCCTTCGCCGCGCCCGTGGTCTGGAACCTGTCCCAGATCGCCGGCCTCCTGGCGGGGGCGCGGATGGGGTGGGCGCCGCTCATCGTCGTGCTCACCTGGTCCACCCTCGTTGGAAGCGTGCTGCAGGTTGCGGTCCAGCTTCCCGCCGTGTACGGCCTTCTCGGGACACTCCGGCCCCGGATCGATTTCCGCTTCGAGTCCACGCGCCGCGTAGCGCGCAACGCCATGCCGGTCGCGGCGGGGCAGGGGATCTTCCAGCTTTCGAGCCTGACCGATGTGTTCGTCGCAAGTCTCCTCGCCGAGGGCGCGCTCACGGGAATCTACTTCGCCCAGCGCATCGCAATGGTGCCGATGGCCCTTTTCGGCGCCTCCGTGGCCGTAGCCGCGCTGCCGGAGATGTCCCGCGAAAAGGGGGTCGAAGCCCTGCGGTCCCATCTTTCCACCGGCGTCCGGCGCGTCGCCTACTTCATTCTCCCATCGGTCGCCGTGCTCCTCCTGCTCGGGGACCTCGTGACCTCGCTCATTTACGAGCGGGGGGCCTTCGAGGCCGAACACGTACCGGTCGTGCAGTGGGGTCTGGGCGCCTACGCGCTGGGACTCGTCGCGACGGGCCTCACGAAGCTGTTCGCGAGCGCGTTCCACGCCCTCCAGGACACGCGGACACCGGTGAAATACGCCATGGCCGGGGTGGGGACCGGCATCTTGATCGGGGCCGGGACCGCGCTGTGGATGGAGGACCTCGGCTTCGGGCTGCGCGCGGCGGCCGGCCTCGTCTTCGGCAGCTCGGTCGGGGCCTGGGTCAACCTCGTCCTCCTCATGCGCGGCCTGATGCGGCGGGGGGCGGGAGGTTGGTTCCTCCCCGTCCGGCGTTCGCTCGCCCGCATGGCGGTCGGCGCCGGCCTCGCGAGCGTCGCCTTCTACGTGATTCGCCTGCTGCTCGGTGGCCGTCTGCCGGACGGATTCCTCGGCGACGCCACCCTCCTCGCGGCCGCACTCACCGCCGGCGGGCTCTGCTATGCCGCCTGCGCGGGCCTCCCGACGGGGCTCCGAACCGTCGGGGAACCCCCGCCGCCGGACGGGAGAGGATGAGCGGGGAGCGAGGACCGCGGGGGACGGATCCCGCCGCGCTTCGCGAGCAGGCGCGGGGGCTGGACCACGAGCCGGGCGTGTACCTGTTTCGCGATGCCGGGGGGGAAGTCCTCTATGTGGGAAAGGCGAAGTCGCTCCGGTCGCGCGTCGCCTCCTATTTCGGCGCCGAGGCGAGCCGGTCCGTGAAGCTCGTCCGCCTCGTGCGGGAGATCGACAGCATCGAGACCTTCCCGGTGCGTTCGGAAGCCGAAGCCCTCCTCCTCGAGTGGAATCTCATCCGCGAGTTCGGTCCGCGCTTCAACATCCAGCTCCGCGACGACAAGAGCTATCCGTACATCAAGGTCACGATCACTGAGCCCTTCCCGCGCATCTTCGTGACGCGCCGACTCAAGGATGACGGTGCGCGGTACCTGGGCCCCTTCACCGACGTCGGGGCGATGCGTCGGGCCCTGCGCACGATCAAGAAGATGTACACCGTGCGGTCGTGCCATTACCGCATGCCGGCGGAGCTTCCGCCGCGGCCCTGTCTCGACTATCACATCGGCCGGTGCAAGGCGCCGTGCGCGGGCCTCCAGTCCGAAGCGGACTATCGGACGATGATCGACGAAATCCTCGAGATTCTGGGAGGGCGGACGGGGGCCGTCAGACGCTCGGTGGAGCGCCGGATGGCCGAGGCCGCCGAGGCGCTGGACTACGAACGGGCGGGGGAGTTGAGGGATGTCCTGCGCGGCCTCGACCAACTGGAGAGTCGGCAGGCCGCGATCGATCCCCGGGGCGGGAGCCACGATGTGATCGGGTTCGCGCGCCAGCCGGCGGGCGGGGCGGTGTGCGGCATCGTGCTGAGGGTGCGGGAGGGGAGGCTTGTCGGTCGCCGGATCCACTATCTCGCGAACGTCGGGGAGGAACCGGACGAAGCCGTGCTCGGGGCCCTCGTGAAGGGGTACTATCTGCGCCAGCCGGACGATGTGCCCTCGGAACTGCTCGTTCCGGAGCCGTTCGACGAACAGGATCTCGTGGAGGAGTACCTTTCGGGCGTCGCCAACCACCGATTTCGCATCCGGGTGCCGGCGCGCGGCCCGAAGCTGGAACTGACGCGGGCCGCGAGCCGAAACGCGGCGCACGTGCTGGAGCGGGACCGACTGGAGCGGGGGGACGAGGCGGAGTCCGATGTCGAAGCGTCGGGCCCCTCGCCCGCCGGAGTGCGCCTCGCCGAAGCGCTCGCGCTGGACGCGCCCGCGCGGGACCTCGTCTGCTTCGACGTGTCGACGCTCGCGGGCCGGGAGTCGGTCGGGAGTTGCGTGTGGCTCCGGGACGGACGGCCGCACAAGGATGAATACCGCAGGTTCCGAATCCGGGATTCGGAGGAGGGTCGGACGGATGACTACGCCATGATGCAGGAGATCGTCTCGCGCTACTTCGACCGTCGCGTCCGGGAGGGAGGCGCGCTGCCGGATCTCGTGGTCGTGGACGGGGGCAGGGGACAGCTTTCGGCCGCGCGCCAGGCCATGGATGGCGCCGGGGTTTCGGACCTGCCCACGGTGGCCCTCGCGAAGCGCGAAGAGGAGGTATTCCGACCCGGGACCGCGATCCCGCTGCGGCTTCCGCGCACGGACCCGGGCTTGCACTGGCTGCAGCGGGCGCGCGATGAGGCCCATCGGTTCGCGCTCAGGTACAACCGGACGCTGCGCCGCCGCCGCGCCCTCAGGTCGAGGCTGAGCGAGATCCCGGGGGTGGGACCGGAGCGCGAGCAGCGCCTGCTGGAGCGGTTCGGCAGCCTCGACCTCATCCGGCGGGCCACGCCCGCGCAGCTTGCCCGCACGCCGGGGATCGGCCACGCGACCGCCACGTCGATCCTCGCCGCCCTCCACGAAGAGGATCCGGCCCGGGGAGCCGTCTCATGAGCCGTGGCGGAACTCCCCCCGCGGGTCTGTGCGCGCGCTGCCGTCACCGCCGCTGGGTGAGGAGCGACCGCGGGTCCGCCTTCCTCCTGTGCCGGCTCTCACGCCGGGACGCACGCTTTCGGCGCTATCCGACTCTGCCGGTGCTGCGTTGCGCCGGCTTCCGGGCGGAGGAAGAGGCTCCATGACCTCTCCGGCCGCTTCCGCCGCGCGGGTCCGTACCCGCTTCGCCCCGAGCCCGACCGGGGCTCTCCACCTGGGCAACGCGCGCACGGCGATCCTGAATTGGCTCTTCGCCCGGCGACACGGCGGCGCCTTCGTGCTCCGCCTTGAGGATACGGACACGGAGCGCGCGGTCCCGGGGGGAGAGGAGATGATCTACGAGGCGCTGGACTGGCTCGGCATCGCCCCGGACGAGGGACCGCGGGAAGGGGGGCCGTTCCCGCCGTACCGCCAGTTGGCGCGCGCCGAGCGGCATCGGGCCCGTGCGGCGGTGTTGCTGGAGTCGGGGCGAGCCTTCCGCTGCTATTGCCGGCCGGACGAACTCGAGGCGAGGCGGCAGGCGGCGATCGCCGCGGGGGAGCCCACCGGCCGCGATGCGCGCTGCCGCGACCTTCCCGCCGAGCGGGCGCACCCCGGTGAGGCGGAGGGACGCGAAGCCGCCATCCGGCTTCGTGTGGAATCCGGGCCCGTCGAATTCACCGATCTCCTGAAGGGCACCCTTTCGATCGACGGCGACGACCTGGGGGACCTCGTCCTCGTGCGGAGCGACGGCCGGCCCACATACAACTTCGCGGTCGCGGTGGACGACATCGAGATGGAGATCAGCCATGTGATCCGGGGCGTGGGCCATCTTTCGAACACACCCAAGCAGGTTCTCCTGTACCGGGCATTCGGGGTTCGGCCGCCGGAGTTCGTGCACATCCCGACCGTCCTCGCCCCGGGGGGAGGGAAGCTCTCCAAGCGGCGCGGGGCGGCCGGCATCCTCGACTACCGGGAGCGCGGGTTCCATCCGGACGCCGTGCTCAACTACCTGTCGCTCCTCTCGTGGTCGGCGGAGGACGGCGAGGAGTTTCTGAGTCGGCAGGCGCTCGTGGAGAGCATCGACCTCGAACGGCTGGGAGCGGCCGATACGGAGGTCGATGAGGAGAAGATGGCCTGGCTTTCCGGCCGGCACCTGCGGGCGGAACCGGCCGAGCGGCTGGCCCGAGACTGGGCGGCGCGGCTCGATGCGGAGGAACTGGGGCTGAACGACGCCGATCTCCGCCGCGCGGCGGAGGTGTTCGCGAAGCGCACGCGGCTCCTCTCCGACGTCACGTCCGAAGTCGAGCCGATCTACCGCGCGCCGGAGACCGGCGGATCCGCCGGGCGGGAGTTGCTCTCCGTCCCCGCGGCCCGGACCGCGATCCACTTCGCCCGCGCGGCGTGGGCGGACACGGACTGGCGACCCGAACCCCTCGCCCGCGCGCTTCGCGGAGCGATGGGCGACGCCGGGCTTGCGGGGCGTGCCTTCTTTCCGCCCGTTCGGGTCGCCCTGACCGGGCAGCTTCACGGTCCCGACCTCGGCGAGGTCGCCTACGCGCTCGGACGAGCGCGCACCCTCGCGCGGCTCGCGGCGGCGATGGAAGCGATGGAAGCGATGGAAGAGGAGCGAAGCGTATGAGTTGGCGTCTCGAATGCGGTCTCTGCGGGCGGCCCGTCGCGCGCGGGCTGGCCACGGTGTGCCCGGACTGCGGGAAGCCTCTGCTGGCCCGGTACGACCTCGGCGCCCTGGACGGCGAAGTGCTGCAGCGGGCGTGGGCCGGACGCCAGGGCGGGATGTGGCGTTTCCGGGAGATCATGCCGGTCGAGCCGAACGAGGCTCCGGTGACGCTGGGGGAGGGCGGCACGCCCCTGCTCGAGATCGAGATCGGAGGAGACTTCGAGGGCCTCACGCTCCTCGTCAAGGACGAGGGCCTCAATCCCACCGGGAGCTTCAAGGACCGAGGCCTGTGCGCCGCCGTCACGCGGGCGGTGCACGAGGGGGCGACGGACCTCGTCATCCCGAGCGCCGGGAACGCCGGAGCGGCCCTCGCGGCGTACGCGGCGCGCGCAGGGGTGCCCTGCAGGCTGTTCATCCCCGAGGACACGCCGGAAGGCGTCGCCCGGCGCTGCGAGCACTACGGCGCCGACATCGTCCGGGTGGACGGACTCATCGACGAATGCGGCCGTCTCTCCGCCGAATACGGGGCGGAAACGGGGGCGTTCAATATCTCCACGCTCAAGGAGCCATACCGGATTGAAGGGAAGAAGACGATGATGCTGGAGATCGTCGAAGCGCTCGGGTGGCGGGCGCCCGACGCCATCGTCTACCCCACCGGCGGCGGCACCGGACTCATCGGCAGCGCGAAGACGCTCGCGGAACTGCGAGAACTGGGTTTGGTCGATGGGGACACGCGGCTCTACGCCGTGCAGGGCACGGGTTGCGCGCCCATCGTGCGCGCGCACGCGGCGGGCGAGACGTACGCCGAGCCGTGGCGGAACGCCTCGACCGAAGCCTGGGGACTCCGGGTCCCGGGGGCGCTCGGAGATTTCCTGATGCTCGAAGCCATCCGCGAATCGGGCGGAGGCGGAGTCGCCGTTTCCGACGAGGCGATGAGGGAAGGGGCCCTCGAACTGGGCGCGGCCGGCGTGGGGGCGGCGATCGAGGGCGGAGCCACACTCGCCGGGGCACGCGAACTTCGGCGATCCGGAGAGCTGCGCGATGGAGAGACGGTCGTCCTCTTCAACACCGCACACCTTCTCACGTATTAGGCCGGTTTTCCTGCGCAGACTCTTCGCCGAGTCTCCGTGCGCCGGGGCAGCGTTCCGGCTATCTTGGCGGGGTCTACGACTCTAAACAGAAACAGGGGTTCAGAGCGATGTCGAACATGGTGCGTACTGGCGCGAGGACGGCGACCGCCGCGGCTCTGGCGTCGATCTTCACGTCCGCGGGACTCTTCGGGCAGGAGCAGGAATGCCAGTTCGAGCCGAACAGCGCGGCCGCCACAGCTTCCGAAGCGATTCAGCAACTCGCTGAAGCCGCAACGGCCGCAGACAGCCTCGCGATCTTCACGGAGGCGTGGGAGGCGCTCGAGGCGGATCTGGACAGCGACAATCCGGTGGTCGCCCTGCTGGGCGCTCAAATCCAGATGGGCCTCGGCAGTTTCCCGGATGCCGTGGAATTTCTCGACCGCTACGACGCAGCCGCGTCTCCCGAGTGCCTGATGCACGGTGAAGCGCAGCGCTACAACGGCTGGGTCCGGCTCTACAACCAGGGCGTGACGGCGTACAGCGCGTCCGAGAACGAGGCCGCGCTCGACGCCTTCATGCTTGCGAACGACTTCAAGCCCGACCTCCGCACGTACAGCAACGCAGCGCTCCTGCAGTCACAGATGGGAGACAACGCAGGCGCCATCGAGACGTATCAGGCGGCGCTCGCCGCCGATATTCCGGACGCGGACCCCGAGGCGTTGCGGAGCACCGTTCGCGGCCTCGGCGACATGTTGATGATGGAAGACCGGGGCGATGAGGCCGTCCAGACCTACAGCGACTATCTCGCCATGTATCCGGATGATGTCGTCATCCAGATCCGGTATGCCGGAGTCCTGGCCGACCGGGGGCAAACCGAGGAATCCGGGGCGATCTACGCCACGACGCTCCAGCGCACGGATCTGAGCTACCAGCAATGGCTCGAGGTCGGAGTGGGGTTCTACAACGCGCAGAACTTCGAGGATGCGGCCACCGCGTTCGCGAACGCGCGCCAGGGGAACCCCTACAACAAGGAAGCGAGGGAAAACTACGTCAACGCTTCCATCCAGTCGGGGCGTCCCGGACCCGTTGTCGCGCTCGCGGACTCGCTCACCCAGTGGTATCCCTACGATGCGCTCTCCCATCAGCTGCACTTCCAGGCGCTCGGCCGGGCCAACATGAACGAGCGGGCGATGGAGGTCATGGGGGAGGAGCAGCAGTTGCCCATCTCCGTCACGTTCGCTCAGATGGCCGCGGCCGCGAACGGCCGGTACATCGTGCAGGTCTCCTTCACGAACCGCACCGCCGCCGGCACGCTGCAGGTCACGTTCGAGTTCCTCGATGCCGCCGGGCAGGTCGTCACGGAGCAGACGCACGCCTTCGAGGCCGACTCCGGCAGCTTTTCGTTCGAGATCCAGTCGGATGTACCCCTGGCCGGATTCCGGTACGGGACAATCGAAGGCTGACCGCGGGCCCGGGCGCGGGCCACTCCCGGGAAGTCGGAGCGGCCCGCCCGCGGTAGCCCCGCGCGCCAGACCATGATTCGAATCGCCAGCGTCGAGCCGGGGTCGATCGCGGCAGACCTCGAACTGCCGGCGGGCCTCGCCGTGCTTGAGATCAACGGCAAGCCCGTTCGGGACAGCCTCGACCTTCTCTTCCATCAGGCGGAGCCCGCGCTCCGGGTGCTCACCGAGCAGCGGACGGGCGAGCGGGTCCTGTTCGAGATCGAGAAACCCGCGGATGAACCGCTCGGGATCGTCCCGGAACCCGACAAGATCCGCCGCTGTACGAACGCGTGCACGTTCTGCTTCGTGAAGGGCAACCCGAAACTCGACAAGCTTCGGGCGCCTCTGTATGTGAAGGATGACGACTATCGACTGTCCTTCCTTCACGGCCACTACATCACGCTGACGAACCTGCGTCCGGATGACTGGGACCGCATATTCGAACAGCGCCTGTCTCCACTCTACGTGAGCGTCCACTCGACCGACCCCGCGGTCCGGCTCGAAATGCTGAAGAACCCTCGGAGCGCGAATATCGAGCCGGATCTCGACCGGCTGGCGGAGGGCCGCATCGTCGTGCACGCGCAGGTCGTACTCTGTCCGGAGGTGAACGACGGCGAACACCTGACGCGAACGATCGACGACCTCTATCGCCGCGGGAACGCGATCCGGTCGCTTTCCGTCGTACCCGTGGGCCTGACGTCGTGGAACGCGGCGCTGGGCGGTCGCACCCTTGAACCGGGCGAATGTCGCACGGCGCTCGACGCCATCGACGCGATCCGGAAGCGGGCGCTCGCGGAGCGGGGACAGGGGTGGTGCTACGCCGCCGACGAGATGTACCTGCAGGCGGGACTCGAGCCACCCGGCGCCGCGTATTTCGACGATCACGAACTCGAGAGCAACGGCGTCGGAGCGATTTCCACCCTGACGGATCGCGTGACGGGCCGGCTGGGGGCGCTCCGCCCGCTGGAGGGGCGCAGGGTCGTTGCGGTCACGGGCGCCTCGATGGGCCCGACGATGACCCGTCTCGCGGGCCGCATCGCGCGGCGCACCGGCGCCGAAGTGTCGACGGTGACGGTCGAGAACACGCTGTACGGGCCGACGGTCACGACGGCCGGCCTGCTGCCGGGCGCGGATCACCGGCGCGCACTCCTCGCCGCGGGCGACTTCGACGTGGCCCTCTTCTCGGCGCAGGCGCTGAACGACGGGGACGTCTTCCTCGACGACTTGAGCCTCTCCGAGCTGCAGGCCGGTTTTCCCGGCCGCCGCGTCGAGCCTTCCCACGACCTCGTCGACGTCCTTTCGCGGCTCTAACAGCGATGGCTCTCCGCACGGTCGCCATCGTGGGCCGCCCCAATGTCGGCAAATCGACCCTCTTCAACCGGATCCTGGGGCGGCGCGCCGCGATCGTCGCCGAGCAACCCGGCGTGACGCGGGACCGGCAATTCGCCGAGGCGGAATGGGCGGGGCGGCGCTTCCTCCTCGTCGACACGGGAGGCCTCGTCGTCCGGCCGGATGAGCACATCGACCTCGAAGTGCGCCGGCAGGCCGAGACCGCGATCGGCCACGCGGACGTCGTCGTCTTCGTCGTGGACGCCCGCGACGGCGTCCAGCCCGTGGACCGCCACGTCGCCGACCTCCTGCGCCGTTCGGCCCTGCCCGTGGTCGTCGCGGCGAACAAGCTCGACGAACTCGCGGACGCGATCGAGCACGTCGACTTCTACGAACTCGGCCTCGGCGACCCTACCCCTCTCGCGGCCCTCAGCGGCAAGGGGTCGGGCGACCTGCTGGACCGCGTGGTCGCGGCCCTCCCGGAGTCGGCGGAGACCGAAGGGGGCGACGCCGACATCCGCATCGCCGTCATAGGGCGCCCCAACGTCGGCAAATCCAGCTTCGTGAACCGCCTCCTCGGAGAAGATCGCGTCATCGTCCACGAGGAGGCGGGAACGACCCGCGACGCGATCGACACGGACCTCGCCCTGGGAGAACGGCGGGTCCGTCTCATCGACACCGCGGGCCTCCGGCGCCGGGCCAGGATCGTGGATGACCTCGAGTTCCTCGGCCGGCTGCGGGCCGCCGCGGCCATCGACCGGGCCGATGTCTGCCTCATCCTCGTCGACACGCAGGCCGGCGCGGCGAATCAGGACTTCCGGATCGGACACGAGGCGTGGGATGAGGGGAAGGGCCTCGTGTTCGTGGCCAACAAGTGGGATCTGATCGAGGACCGCGGACCCTCCGCGCTGGCCGGCTTCGAGCGCGAACTCCGCGAGCGCGCGCACTATCTTCGCTGGGTGCCGATCATCACCTGCTCGGCGCTGACGGGGAAGCGGGTGCGGAAGGTCATCGACCTCGCGTTCGAGGTGCAGGAAGCGCGGGCGCGGCGGGTGCCCACCCCGGAGGTGAACGAAGTCCTCCAACGGTTGGTCGCGCGGCGGCAACCCCCCCAGGGCGGCCGGGGGGACGTGCGGCTGCTGTACGGCAGCCAGGTGGCGGCGTCCCCGCCGCAGTTCGTACTCTGGTCCAACCGGCCACACGACCTCAAGGAGCACTATGTGAGATACCTCGTCGCCGGCTTCCGGGAGGCCTGGGGATTCGAGGGATCTCCCATTCGGATCAAGCTGAAGAAGCGGTCGGGGCGCGAATGACGGCACCGCTCCTGACGCTTGCCGCCTATCTGATCGGGGCCTTCCCCACGAGCTACCTCGTGGGACGAGCCTACGGGTACGACCTCCGGCGGGAGGGGAGCGGCAACCTCGGGTCCACGAACGCCTACCGGGTGCTCGGGTTCTTCCCGGCGGTGGGCGTCCTCATCGTGGATCTGCTTAAGGGGTTCGTGCCGGTGTGGCTCTTCCCGATGTGGGACGGGCGCACCGGCGCCTGGGCGCTCGCGTACGGGCTCGCGGCCATTTCCGGACATGTGTGGCCCGTGTATACGAGATTCAGGGGAGGGAAGGGGGTCGCGACCGCCGCCGGAACGATGGCCGCGCTGGTTCCGGTGGCCGTGATCGTCGCCTTCTTCGTGTGGATCGTGACGGTGATCCTCACGCGGACGGCCTCCATGGCGTCCCTCCTCTCCGCGGCGCTCGTGCCCATCATGGCGCGCGGTTCGGCGGCTCCGCGCTCCGTCGTGTTCTATGCGCTCCTCCTCGCCATCACCGTCTGGTGGACGCATCGTTCGAACCTCGCGCGGATCGTGAAACGTGAGGAGTTCCAGGTGGATTGGCGCCGCGGCCGGCTCCCGCGCCGAGAGAGAACGGCGCAGGAATCGAGGGAGGACGAGGCGTGAGCGAGCAGAAGGTCGCCGTACTGGGCGCGGGCAGTTGGGGCACGGCACTGGCGGATGTCCTCGTGCGGAACGGCCACGACGTCCGGCTGTGGGCGCGGGACGCCACACACGCCGCCGCGATGCGCGAGTCCGGCACGAACGAACGCTATCTGCCCGGAATCGAACTGGCTCGCCCGCTCACCGTGACCTCCGAACTCGCGGCGGCGTTGGCCGACACCGGTTTCGTCCTCTCCGTGTGCCCCTCGCACGCGGTGCGCGAAGTGCTGCGACAGGCCGCGTCCCACCTCGGCGACCAGGTTCTGGTCTCGGCCTCGAAGGGGATCGAGATCGGGACGCACCGGAGGATGTCGGAGGTCATCGTGGAGACGCTGGGCGAGGCCGCGGGGCCGCGCACGGTTGTGCTCGCAGGACCCAGCTTCGCGGAGGAGCTTCTCCGCGGACTCCCCACGGCGGTGGTCGCCGCGAGCCGGAGCGAAGCGCATGCGCTCGCCGTGCAGAGCCTGTTCCGGAACGGGTACCTTCGAGTGTATACGCAGCCGGATGTGGATGGCGCGGAACTGGGCGGCGCCCTCAAGAACGTGATCGCGCTCGCGGCCGGGATCTCGGACGGGCTGGAACTGGGGTCGAACGCGCGCGCGGCGCTCATCAACCGCGGCCTGGCGGAGATGGTTCGGCTCGCCCGGCACTTCGGAGCGCGGGAGACAACGCTCGGAGGCCTCGCCGGGCTTGGAGACCTCGTCCTCACGTGCACCGGGCGCCTGAGCCGGAATCGATCCGCCGGACTCGCCATTGGAGCGGGCCGCCGACCCTCGGAAGCCGTACGGGAGATGGACCAGGTCGTGGAAGGCGTGCGGACGGCGCGCGCCGCGTACGAGCTGAGCCGGGATCTGGGCGTGGAGATGCCGATCACGAGCGGTGTATATTCGATCCTTTACGAGGATGTTGCGCCCCGGGAGGCGCTGGCCCGGCTGATGGCCCGAGAGCCGAAACCCGAGCGCTGGGGCTAGTCGCGAACCGCCGGGAAGCAAGGGAAAGGGGAAAGCGTGTCCGACCGCATCGCCCCGAAGGAATACTACTCGATCGGAGACGTGTGCGAGATCGCAGATCTCAAGCCGCACGTCCTCCGTTACTGGGAAACGCAGTTCTCGACGCTTCGCCCGACGAAGAACCGGGCGGGCAACCGGGTATACCGCCCGAAGCAGATTCAGCTCGTGCAGCTCCTGCGGCACCTCCTTTACACCGAGCGGTACACGATCGAGGGCGCGAAGCGGAAACTCGATCAGCTGCGCGCGGGCGGGGAACTGGCGGCGGAGGCGCGCGTCGCCTGGGACCGCGAGACGATCCGCGACCTCCGGAGGGAGGCCGACGAGCTGGTACAGCTCCTGGAGGACGGCGAAGCCGGGTGACCGAAGCGGAACATCCCGTCCTCCTGTGCACCAACGACGATGGCGTGAAGTCGATCGGGCTCACGCTGCTCGCCCGCGTGGCCGACGCGTTCGGTGACGTGTGGACGGTGGCGCCGGACCGCGAGCAGAGCGCCACGAGCCATGCGCTCTCGCTGTTCCGCCCCCTCCGTCTGACGCGGCTCGGACCGCGACGCTACATGGTGGACGGGACGCCGACCGATTGCGTTCTCCTGGCCCTGAAGGAGATCCTCGAGGTACGGCCCCGGTTTGTCCTGTCAGGGGTCAACCACGGTCCCAACATGGGGGAAGACGTCCTCTACTCCGGCACGGTGGCGGCGGCGATGGAGGCGACGATCCTCGGTGTGCCCGCGATCGCCTTCTCGTTCACGGGGAGCGACGACCGTGTCCTCGAAAGTTACGAGGAGTTGCTCGGCCGGCTCATCTCCGCCTGTCTCGCCCGGGATTCCTTTCCCGATGAGACGTTCTTCAACGTCAACCTTCCGGACCGGCCGGCCGATGAGGTGAAGGGGATCACGGTGACGGCGCTCGGGCGCCGGGTGTACCACGACTCGCTCCGCCGGATCCACGATGAGGAAGGGGACGAGTATTTCAAGATCGGAGGGGGACGTTCGGCGTGGAGCGGCCGGGGAGATTCGGATTTCCGCGCCGTGCGCGCCGGCTTCGTTTCGGTCACGCCGCTCCACCTCGACCTGACGAATTTCGAACTGCTGAACGAGGTGAGGTCGTGGCGGCTGGGAAGTTGACGGGACGGGACCCGGCCGCGGACTACCGGCGCGACCGCCGCCGGCTCGTGGAGCGGCTCCGGGACGGGGGGGTGAGCGACCTGGCCGTCCTGCACGCCTTCGACAGCGTCCCGCGGCACGCGTTCGTACCCGAAGTGATGCGGGCGCGCGCATACGAGGACGTGCCGCTCCCCATCGGCCGGGGGCAGACGATTTCGAGCCCCACGATCCACGCCCTCAGTCTCGAATACGCCGAAATCCGCCCCGGCCATCGCGTCCTCGAGGTGGGGACGGGGGCGGGATTCCAGACGGCGCTCCTCGCGGCGCTCGGAGCGGTGGTGTACTCGATCGAGCGGATCGCGCCCCTGTACGAGACCGCGGCCCGCACGCTGGGCCGCCTCGGCGTGGAAGCGCGTCTCATGCACGGGGACGGGAGCCTGGGCTGGCCGAAATACGCTCCCTTCCGGGCGATCATCGTGGGTGCGGCCGCCGCCCGCCCGCCCGAGGCGCTCTTCAATCAGCTCGCCGATGGGGGGCGCCTCATCGTGCCCGTCGGGACCCGGCGGCAGGAATTGCGGCGCTACACGCGACGGGGCGACGATTTCGCGAGAGAGACGATCACCGGGGCCCGCTTCGTCCCGCTCATCGAAGATGAACCGAGGGGCGAGGGCCCGCGGTGAAGCCCGTCGGAGCCTGGGCCGGGGTGTACGCGAAGGGCCTCGCCATGGGGCTGGCGGATCTCGTGCCCGGGGTTTCGGGAGGGACGATCGCTTTCATCTCCGGAATCTACGACGAGCTTGTCGCCACGCTCGCGGGTCTCGACGGCCGCCTGCTCGGGGCGTTTCGGGAACGGGGGGTGCGGGGCGTATGGCAGGCGGGCAACCTGGGCTTCCTCGCCGTGCTGCTCGCCGGCATCGGCACGAGCGTGTTCGCGTTCGCCGGGTTGCTCCACTGGCTGCTCGCGAACCGGCCCGCGGAGCTGTGGGCTTTCTTCTTCGGCCTTGTGGCGGCGTCGGTCCTGCTCGTCGGCCGAAGCGTCACCGATCGCCGGGCCGGCATCTGGGCCCTCGCCGCCGCCGGGGCGGCCTTGGCCGCCACCATCACGTCGCTGCCCCCGCTCATCCGGTCCGACGCGCCCCTCTTTCTCGCGGCGGCCGCGGCCGTGGCGGCCTGCGCCATGGTTCTGCCCGGCATCTCCGGCAGCTTCATCCTGCTCATCCTGGGCGCATACGCGCCCGTGATCGCAGCCCTGAACAACCTGGACTTGGTCCGGCTGGCGGCCGTGAGCGTCGGAATCGTCGCCGGCCTGCTCGCGTTCAGCCGCGTCCTGCGGCGCCTCCTCGCTCGTCACCGGACACCCACGCTGGCCGTGCTTACGGGGTTTCTCGTCGGCTCACTCAACGCCCTGTGGCCCTGGAAGGCGCAACTCCGCGAGCTGTACACGCACAGCGACGGCCGCATCGAGTGGCTGCTGCGTAACCGCTGGCCCGCGGGCGCCGAGGAGATCTGGCCGGCGGCGGCTCTCGCACTCCTCGGGGCGGGCGCCGTCCTCGCCATCGATCGCATCGCCGGCGGGCGCGGGCCCGGCCAGCCGTGACGAAACCCAAGTAGCGGCGATCCGCCGGGCCCGGTAGCTTCCACGCCGTTCGACAACCGAGCAAGAAACGAGGGGGACGGCAGATGGCGGACGCGCTCGCCAGCGGAAAGCCGCCGGGCGGAGGGGACGGCCGACAGGACGCCTTCGTCCGGTCCACGTTCCGTCTGGCCACCTGGGTCAACAACAACATGCGGGCGGTGCTGGTCGGGGCTGCCGGCATCGCGATGGTCGTCGTAGGCGTCGTGTACTACACGAACTTCCAGGCTTCGGTGCGCGAGCAGGCGGCGAACGAACTCGCGACGCTGCGCATGACCACGACCGATCCCGAACTCCTCATCGCCGATCTGGAGACCTACGTCGAGCGCTTCGATGGCGTCGCGGCGGCGAACGAAGGCCGGCTCCTCCTGGCGCGGACCTATCTCGACACCGGGCGCTCCGTGGAGGCCGCGGAGGTCGCGAGCACGATTTCAGAGGCGCCGGATCGCCCGGTCGGACTCGCCGCGCGCACGCTACTCGCGGCGGCCCAGGAAGCGTCCGGGGACGCGGAGACGGCCCTCGCTACGTGGCAAGGCCTGGGAGAGACGGCGCGTTTCGCCTTCCAGCGTCGCGAGGCGCGCGCTTCCGCCGCGAGAATCCTCGCGTCCCTCGGCCGTCTCGAGGAGGCCGAGACGATCTTCGCCGCCATCGCCGAGGAAGCCGCCGGCGAGGACCCGGTGGAAGCAGGCGTTTACCGCCTCCGGCTTGGAGAGCTCAAGGCTCAACGGGCGGGCAGCGGCTGATTCCGGAGCCCCTCCGGGCCAAAGCTCGTTTCGTGACGCATCCCCCTTTGGTTCCTGCGACATCGTGATGGCGCATAAGATATATTATGTAAACTTATGTGAAAAGATGACCTTCCCCGCAAGGGCATCGAGGGGATTCGTGGAGGTTCCCCCGGCGAGACTTGACCGCGCGGCCGGGGGCTAGAGTGTGAAGGTGTGGGAGTACTTCACCATGAGCGCGCGGCCGGACGAGAACGGGAGGCGCGGGTCCACGCCGCCGTTCGTGCGGTCCATGAAGTAGCCCTCGTTGTAGACCACCCACAGATCCACGCCCTCGCGGAAGTGATAGCGGAAGCGGGCGTTCACGCTCACCTGGTCCGTGGTGGAGTTGTACTGCGCGAGCGTGCTCAGCGAGAGGTGCGTGTCCAGCGAGAAGTCCAGGTTGAGTCTCGCCAGGTGCGTCGTCAGGAAGTTGCGGCCCGGCAACTCGAAGCGGTTGATGTCGTAGCTCGGGCGGATCTCGAAGTGTCGCGACAGATTCAGCGCCGGACTCATGCGAAGGCTCACCCGGCGACCGTCGTAGAAGCTTCCGGCCGAACCCCCGATCTCCCCCCGCACGAGGCCGCCGCGGGAGAGCCGGAGCGAGGCCTCGGCTTCGTGGAACCAGTATTCCCCCGGATCGACCGTCAGTCGCGCGATCGTGAACGGGTTCCGGATGCTCTCGAAGCTTGAGCGGGACGTGAGGGTCATGAAGGTCCCGGACTTCATGCCGATCATCACCTGAGGAGCGATAACTCGCGACTCCGGCGTGAGATCCACGTTCCTGTAGTAGTGCTGCGTCTCGCCGCTGATCGTCACGGCGCGCAACTTCGAGTCGGCGCCCATGAACCAGGAATAGCCGGCGGATCCGCCGAAGAGCGTGAACTCGTTTCGCAGCTGGAAGCCCAGTCGCGGCAGGTAGTCTCCTCCCACGCGGCGATACTGCGCGCCGTAGGCGAACCCCTCCTGCCTCCTCCGCTCGAACTGCGCGAAGAAGGTCCCCGCGTCGAGCGGGTTGCGTTCCACCACATCGTCGTCGAAGGACTGGGCCCACCGCAGCGTGAGGTACTCGTCCCCGAACAGCCGGACCTCGCCGTCCGCGCCATAGGCCACGTTCGTCTTGCCGTACGCGTCGATGCGCGTCGTGACGATGCCGCCGACCGACGAATTCTGATTGAAGACCTGCTGCTTGAGCCGCAGGACCCCCATGTTCTCCCCCGGCCGCCCGGCGTTGGGGGCCGTCTGCATGTTCAGCATCCCGAAATCGAGCCCGCCGGCCCTCCCCACCACGCGCGCCCCCCCGTAGATGCGGACGAGTTCGCCGCGGTCGAGCCCGATTCGGCGGCTGAAGAAGACCCGGTCGGTGATGCCGCCGGTCGCGAAGTCGAAGGTCGCCGACCGTTCCTGGAAGAACTGCCGTTTCTCCGGGAAGAAGAGGGGGAACCGGGTGAGATTGATCTGCTGGTCGTCCGCCTCCACCTGGGCGAAGTCCGTATTGGCGGTGAGGTCGATCGACAGGTTCGACGACGGCGAGTACTTGAAGTCGAGGCCCGGCTCCCCGGTGGGGTCGTCCGTCGTCTCCCAGTACGCCTGGACATCCGACGGCTCGCGCAGGGTCGGGATCTGCGTCATCCCGCCGAGGAGGTACGGCGTCACGTAGATCGGGTTCGCGCGATTCACGTCCCTCAAGGTGACCCGCTGCGCCAGCGATGGCTTGCCGAAGCCGAAGAACCCGTACTCGGGGGAGATGTCAGGGTAGACGTGGCGCTCGTTCTTGCGCGAAATCGAGCGGTAGACCGAGAGCCCCATCGTCACTTCCCCACCCGTGTTCTGAAACCCGAGCGTCGAGAACGGGATCTGCATCTCCGCCGACCATCCGTCGCTCGTCCGCTGGACCGCGGCATCCCAGTGCGCGTTCCAGTCGCTGTTGAAGGGTCGCGTGCCCGCGGTCCACTCCGCGTCGCCCCAGACCGCGCGGTCGGATCGCGCGCCGTTGGGGTTCACCACGAAAGCCACGGCCGTCTCGTGGTCGTTGTAGCTGTCGATCACAACGGAGAACTGGTCGTCGCCGCTGAACCCGTCCCGTATGAAGCTGTTCGCCCGGATCCCGCCGAGGTCGGAATCGAACAGTTGCCCCGCGACGTACAGGTATCGTTCGTCGTAGGCGATCCGGATTCGCGTCTCTTCGGTGAGCGCCCCGCCGTACGTGGGCGAGTACATCACGAGGGGCACGGGATCGATGTTCTCCCACGCCGGCTCGTCGACGAAGCCGTCGAGGTGGACGTGGCCGTGGCCCTCGAGGCGGTGGAGGGGCACCGACGGCTTCCCTCGCCCGCCGTCCTGGGCGGCCGCGACCGCGGGCGCCACCGCCGCGAGCGTCGCCCCGAGGTACAGGGCCGCCCGGGCCCGCGCCCCCGCTTCCCTGCCCCGCGCGCGCGGGTTCACCAGATGAAGGTGTGGGAGTACTTGATCATGATGTTTCTTCCCGCCGACCACGGCAGCCTCGGATCGATCCCCCGATCCCGTTCGAAATTCAACCCTTCATTATACACAATCCAGAGGTCCGTGCCCTCCCTGAAGTGATAACGGAAGCGCGCATTGATGCTCGTCCGGTTGTCGAGGTTGTTGTACTGCGCGAAAGTGCTGAACGAAAGGTGCGTGTTGAACGCGAAGTTCAGCCGCAGCCGGCCGAGTTGCGTCGTCGCCGCCTCGCCCCGGCCGGGGAACTCGATCCGGTTCACCTCGTAGCCGCCCACGACCTCCAGGTAACGGGACACGGTCCACGTGGGGTTGAAGATGAGGCCCACGCGCCGCCCGTCATAGAAGCTCCCCACCGTCGTTCGGATATCGCCCCGGAAGATCGTGCTCCGCGGCAGCATCCAGTCGATCCCGGCCTCCGTGAAGTCGTACCCGCCGGGCGGGATCGAGACCTCCCCGATCCGGAACGGGACCTCGATGTCCTCGAACTGCGCGTTCGCATAGGCCGTGATGTTCGCGGTCGACTTGAAATCGAACGACACCGATGGGCGGATCGAGCGGGACTCGACCGCGAGGTCCGTGTTGCGGTGATAGTTCTCGCCCATCAGCAGGAGGGTGACCGCGTTCACCGTGGCGCTCGGGCCCCCGAGCCAGGTATGGGCGAGCTGGCCGCCGTACAGCGTGAAGTCCCTCCGCAGCTGGAATCCGAGGCGCGGCACGTAATCCGGACCCACGCGGCGGTAGTAGAGGTTGTACCACATGCCGCGATCCGTCCGCCGCTCCCAGCGGGCGCGGATGAGACTCGCGTCGAGCGCGTTGCGCTCCCTGACCACCTCGTCCCGGGTCTGCGCCCACGTCAGCGTGAGGTACTCGTCTCCGAGCGGACGCAGCTGGGTGTCCAGCCCGTAGGCGACGTTGTCCTCGCCGTTGGAACCGTACCGCGTCGCGAGGATCCCCCCGACGAACGAATACGGATTGAGCACCTGCTGCTTGAGGCGCATGACGCCCATGTTCTCGCCCGACCGGCCGGCGGCGGGGGCCGTCTGCATGTTGAGGAGCCCGAAGTCCAGGCCCCCGAGCCGGCCCACAAGCCTCGCGCCCCCGTAGATGCGGACGAGTTCTCCCCGTTCGAGACCGATCCGCCGGCTGAAGAACACGCGGTCGGTGAAGCCTCCCGTCCCGAAGTCGAAGGTCGAGGAGCGCTCCTGGAAGAACTGGCGTTTCTCGGGGAAGAAGAGAGAGAAGCGGGTGAGGTTCACCTGCTGGTCGTCCGCCTCCACCTGGGCGAAATCGGTGTTGACGGTGAGATCGATGGCCAGGTTCGACGAAGGGGAGTACTTGAGGTCGATGCCGGGCTCCGTCACCTGGTCCTGCTCGGTGCCCCAGAAGGAAGCCGCGTCGGACGGCTCCCTGAGGACCGGCGTCCGGCTGAGTCCCGCGAGCGCGTAAGGGGTCACGTACACCGGTGTCGTGGGCCGGACCTCCCGAAGGGTCATCCGCTGGCCCTGCGACGGCTTGAGGAACCCCCCCTGCCCCCATTCGCGGCCGATGAACGGGAAGACGTGGCGCTCGTTCTTCCGGGCGATGAAGCGGTAGACGATGATCCCCATCGTCACTTCGTCCCCTTCCGCCTGGAATCCCAGCGTGGAGAACGGGATCCGGTATTCGGCCGACCACCCCTCCTCGTTCCGAGAGGTGAGGACGTGCCAGTGGGCGTTCCAGTCGACGTTGAACGGCATCACGTCGCCCGTGAAATCGCCGTCGTTGGAGAGGGAGCGATCCTGGCGGATGCCGGCGGGCGTGGTCCCGAGCCAGACCCCGGTCTCGTAGTCGTTGTAGCTGTCGATCACGACCGAGAGGAGATCGTCGCCGCTGAACGCGTCCCGCAGGAAGGTGTTCGAGCGGATCCCTTCCGGATTCGTGTCGTACATCCGCCCGGAGAGGTAGAGGAACTCGTCGTCGTGCGCGATTCGGACCTCGGTCCGCTCCGTCATCTCGCCGCCGTGAGTGGGAGCCCACATGAACATCGGCAGCGGCTCGATCGCGTCCCATGCCGGCTCATCCACGACGCCATCCACGTCGATCTCGCCCGTGAACCTGGGGATCGGCACCGGCACGGACGATCGGCTCGCCGCACTGTCGGTTTCCGAACCCCCGGCCTGCGCGGAGAGCCCGGGAGCCGCAAGCAGGAAGACCGACACGATCCACGCGCACGGAGCCGCGAGTCGCTGACATCGACGGCCGATGTGGGTCAACGGGGCCCCCCGCCTACCAGCTGAAGGTGTGCGAGTACTTGACCATGATGTTTCGCCCCGCCGACCATGGCAGCCTCGGGTCGAGTCCCCGGTCGCGATCGAAGTTCAATCCTTCATTGTACACGATCCAGAGGTCCGTACCTTCCCTGAAGTGGTAGCGGAAGCGGGCGTTGATGCTCGTGCGTTTGTCGAGGTTGTTGTACTGCGCGAACGTGCTGAACGAGATCTGCGGATTGAAGGCGAAAGCGAGCCGCACGCGGCCGAGCTGGGTCGTCATCGCCTCCCCGCGGTCGGGAAACTCGATCCGGTTGACCTCGTAGCCGCCGCCGATCTCCAGGTAGCGGGAAACGCTCCACATCGGGTTGAAGATGAGCCCCGCGCGCCGACCGTCGTAAAAGCTGCCCACGGTGGTCCTGATGTCGCCCCGGAAGATCGCGGTGCGCGGCAGCATCCAGTCGATGCCCGCTTCCCGGAACCAGTATTCGCCCGCCGGGATCGACAACCCGGTGATGCGGAACGGGATCCGGATGTCCTCGAACTGCGTGTTCGAGTAGGCCGTGATCGTCGAACCGGACTTGAAGGCGAGTTCCAGTTCCGGGCGGATCGACTGCGACTCCGGCGTGACGTCGGCGTTGCGGTAGTAGCTCTCGCCCATCACCGAGAGCGTGACCGTGTTCAGCGCGGCGCTCGGCCCCTGGAGCCAGGTGTGGCCGACCTGGCCGCCGAAGAGCGTAAAATCGCTGCGCAACTGGAATCCGAGCCGCGGCGTGTAGTCGGGCCCGACCCGCCGGTAGTAGAGGTTGTACGACAGGCCGCGGTCCGTCCGGCGCTCCCAGCGGACGCGGAACAGACCCGCATCGAGCGGATTCCTCTCGTTCACTTCCTCGTCGAACGTCTGCGCCCACGTCAGCGTCACCCACTCATTGCCGAGGGGGCGGATCTGCGTATCCACGCCGTAGGCGACGTTGTCCTGCCCGTTGCCCCCGAGCCGGGTCGCGACGATCCCGCCCACGAACGAATACGGATTGAACACCTGCTGTTTGACTCGCATGACGCCCACGTTCTCGCCCGAACGGCCGGCGGCCGGCGCCGTCTGCATGTTCAGCAATCCGTAGTCGAGCCCTCCGACGCGGCCGACGACGCGGGCGCCCCCGTAGATCCGGACGAGTTCTCCCCGCTCGAGACCGACCCTGCGGCTGAAGAACACCCGGTCGGTGAAGCCGCCGGTCCCGAAGTCGAAGGTCGAAGACCGTTCCTGGAAGAACTGGCGTTTCTCGGGGAAGAAGAGAGAGAACCGCGTGAGGTTGATCTGCTGGTCGTCCGCCTCCACCTGGGCGAAGTCCGTGTTGACCGTGAGGTCGATGGCCAGGTTGGACGATGGCGAATACTTGAGATCGACCCCCGGCTCCGTGGTCCGGTCCTGCTCCGTCGCCCAGTAGGCGGCTGCGTCCGCCGGTTCGCGCAGTACCGGCGTCCGGCGCAGGCCTCCGAGCGCGTACGGAGTCACGTAGATCGGTGCGGTGGGCCGAACCTCACGCAGCGTGACGCGCTGGGTCTGCGACGGCTTCATGAAGGCGAGCCGGCCCCACTCGCGCGCGATCGGCGGGTACACCTGGCGTTCGTTCTTCCGGCTGATGTAGCGATAGAGGGTGATCCCCATCGTCACTTCATCGCCCTGCGCCTGGAATCCCAGCGTGGAGAACGGGATGCGGAACTCCGCGAACCAGCCCTCCCCGTTGCGCGTCGTGCGCACATCCCAGTGCGCGTTCCAGTCCTGGTTGAACGGAGGGAGGTCGCCCGTGAACTCGGCGTCGTTGGAGATCGAGCGGTCCTGGCGCACTCCCGCGGGGGTCGTGCCGAACCAGAGCGCGGTCTCATAGTCGTTGTAGCTGTCGACGACGAACGACAGCAGATCATCCCCGCTGTAGTTGTCGCGATAGAAGGTGTTTACGCGGATGCCGCGAGGGTTCGAGTCGTACATCCGGCCGGAGACGTAGAGATAACGATCGTCGTGCGCGAGACGAATCTCGGTCCGCTCGGTCGGCTCTCCACCGTGGGTGGGGGACATGATGAAGAGCGGGAGCGGATCGATCGTCTCCCACACGGGTTCGTCCACGACCCCGTCCACGTCGATCGCCTCGGAGATGCGTGCGATGGGGACCGGCTCGCGGGGCCGGAGCGCCGCGACATCCGTGCCATCCGCGGCGCCGGCCTGGGCCGCGAGTCCCGAGACCGCACTCACGGCCGCCACGCCGCCGCCGATCACAGCTCGCACGAGTCGGCCGGCACGCCGCGGCGGTCCACTCCGCGTGCGCAGGAAGGACATGCGGTTCAATCCTGCCGGGTCATTCAAGAAGCTCTGTGCCGCAGTGCTTGCAGTGGCGGGCATCCGCGTCATGACGCGTCGAGGCGCAGCGCAGGCACATCCGCTCCATGGCGGCGCGCAGGGTCGCTCCACGCCCCGCGATCTCGGCCGTCACGATGCCCGTCGGGACGGCGATCACCCCGTACCCCAGGATCATGAGAAGCGCCGCGAGCGTCTGCCCCGCCGTGGTCTGGGGCGTGATGTCGCCGAACCCCACCGTCGTCACGGTCACGATGGCCCAGTAGACGCCGCGGGGGATGCTGCTGAAGCCCGCCTCCGCTCCCTCGATCACGTACATCGCCGCGCCCACGACCGTCACCACGACGAGCACCGCGACGATGAAGACGGCGATCTTGTAGGCGCTCGAACGCAGGGCCCTGATCAGAAGTCGCTCTCCCCCCACGAACTGGGCGAGCTTCAGGACCCTGAACACCCGCAGCACCCGCAGCACGCGGATGACGGCGAGCGCCTGCCCTCCGGGGATCAGCAACCCGACGAAGTTGGGCAGGACGGCGAGCAGGTCGACGATCCCGAAGAACGAACGAGCATATTGGCCGGAGCGCTCCGCCGAGATGAGGCGCAACGCATACTCGATCGTGAACAGCACGGTGAACACCCATTCGAGCGTCCACAGCAGGCCTCGCGCGCGCACATCGAAGTCCTGCACGCTCTCCAGCATCACGACGACGACGCTGGCGAGGATGACGCCGATGAGGATGAGGTCGAACAGCCGGCCGGCCCGGGTCAGGTTGCCGAAGATGATGCGGTGGGCCTCGCACCTCCACCGCGGTCGCGTCGAGAAGACCGGATGATTCTCGTAGTCGATCGCCGGACGCTCGGGCTCCCGCCGGGATGGGACGTACGACATCGTCCGGTTCTTGGCCATCACAGCCTCCCGATGAGGGACCGGAGGCGCAGCGCCCACACCCGCCACACCGCCTCACGCACGATCGCCCCCGACATCTTGCTCTGTCCGCGGCGGCGGTCGGTGAACACGATGGGCACTTCCCCTACGCGGAACCCTTTCTTCCAGGCGCGGAAGTTCATTTCGATCTGGAACGTGTACCCGGTCGACCCCACGCGGTCGAGGTCGATCGTCTCCAGCACGCGGCGCGCGAAGCACTTGAAGCCGCTCGTGGAGTCGGCGAGGCGCAGTCCCGTGGCGATGCGCGCGTACTTGTTCGCGTAGTAGCTGAGGAGCAGACGCGACATCGGCCAGTTGATGACGTTCACCCCCGCAGTATAACGAGATCCGACGACGACATCGAAGCGGGCGGTCGCCGCGATCAGGTCGGAAAGATACCGCGCGTCGTGCGACCCATCGGCGTCCATCTCGAAGACCCACTCGAAGTCCCGCTCGAGCGCCCAGCGGAAACCCGCGATGTAGGCGGTCCCGAGCCCCGACTTCCCTTCCCTGTGCAGAACGTTCACGCGCGGTTCCGCGGCGGCAAGGGAGTCGGCGAGGATGCCCGTTCCGTCGGGAGATGCGTCGTCGACGACGAGGACCGAGAGCCGGCTGTCCTGCGACAGCACGCGCTCGACGATCCCGGCGATGGAATCGATCTCGTTGTACGTGGGCAGGATGACAAGCCCGCGCTCGCTGCCTGTGGAAACTGTGGCAGCGAGGGGACCGTCCTCGGGGTCGGGCGACGCCGTAAATGAAGTGTCGGGGCTCATGTCGCCCGGAATTTATCCCCCGGGGGACCGCTCACGCATCCGCGTAACCTGCAGCCCGCGGTCAACCTGTCCGAGAGCGACCCCGCGCGATCGCGAGTCCGGCGCCGAAGGCGAGGAGTTCGGCCGCTGTTGCCCACAAGCGGGCGGCAAGCGCGAGCGCGGCGGCGGGCCCAAGCGAAATCGAGGCCACCACGCTCAACAGGCTGACGATCGCCCCCTCGCGCACGATCAACCCGCCGGGGGCGATAACCGCGAGGTAGCCGACGACGTACGAAGTCGAAAACACTCCACACGCCACGATGGGGTCGACAGGGTTCTCCGCGACAAGCCCCTGGAGGAGGGCCCAGAATCCCAATCCGTGTAGCACCCAGACGATCAGGCCGCCGACGGCGGTGCGCGCCAACACCTTCCCCCTGATCGATACCGGCCCTGGATCTCCGGGTTCCCGGAGCAGCCGCTGCCCGAGCCGAACAACGAGCCGCAGCGTGGGAGGGGCGAGAGCCACGGCTACGCCGACCGCACCCAGCACGATCGGCCACGGACCGAAGCCCTGGAACGCGCGAGTGCCGAGTGTCGCCAGGCCCAGGCCGGCGCCGGCAGCCAGCATCACGCTCTGGAATACCAGCAGGGTCGCCAGTGCGCCGGCTCCGGAATCACCGCGGGTCCGGACGTAGCCGACGAGACCCGTCACCTGCCAGATCTTGCCCGGTACATACCGGCCCAGGTTGGAACCGAGCCACGCCGCGGCCGCCTCGGCGATCCCCGTGCGTCCGCCCGCCGACCGGAAGAGGGCGCCCCAGAGACCGCCGCTGATCCAGAGAGCCGCGGCGGAGGAAGCGACTCCGCAGACGACCCACACCGGGCTGAAATGCCAGTTCGCGCGCGTCGACTCCGTGACGCCCGGCCAGGCGGCCCAGGTTCGGGACAGTGCCAGAGCCACCGCCACGAGCGAGACGAGCAGAAAAACGCCGGTGGCCACCATGGCGACCCGGGACCGTCCGGGGCGCCGGGACCGGCCGGCCGCCTCTTCGTCAGCGGTCCGCACCGTTCTCCCCACCGGAGATTCGCGTCTTCACAAGCACCAGGGAGATCAACAGCAGTGTGGCCAGACACGTCCACACCCCGATGCGAAATGACAGACTCCGGTACTCGAAGGTGAGACGGTGTCGTCCCTCCGGAATCAGTACGCCGCGGAAAGCGGTGTTCGTGCGCCACACATCTGTCTCCGCACCATCTACGAACGCGCGCCAACCGGGATCGTGGATCTCGCTCACGGCCAGCATCCCCGCCTCTTCCGCCTCGACGTCGAGCTCGATCCGACCCGGCTCGTATCGAACGATCGCCGCGGCGCCCCTCCCGGCGGCAGGCGCGGGCCGGCCACGGAGCGGCTCCACCACCGAGAGGGTGACAGGATCCAGGTTCTCCCACGTCCGCGCCACGGCCTCGGACGCACTCGCTACGGTTTCGACTTGCAGGGGGAAGAACGCATACCCGGCGCCGGCCGGCAGTTCGTACAGGTAGCGGCCGGAAGCCTCCGCGAGCGGCTCGACGCCCTCCTGTGCTCCGGTTGCAATGAAGTAACGGACGTTGAGGAGCGAGCGCACGGGATCGCGGAGGAGCCCCTCGTCCGGAGCGATCCCGCCCACGAGGGCCGAGTACGGCTCGAGGAGGAACTTCTGCCGACCCGTGGCCGATGCGACCCGGTGAAAAGCCAGTTCGTTCGGCCGGTAGTTGCGTACCGGCCCCCCGAGGTTCGGCGCCCACACGCGGTCTCCCGGCTCCGCGCGCTCCTGGATTGCCCTGACCACGAGATCGGGGGCCAGTACGGCTTCGGCGACCTGGACATCCAGATAGCGGGCGTCCACGCGCCAAAGGTCCAGGACGCCGAAGACCAGGACCGGCGTCAGCGCAAACGGCGTAAGTCGACGGCGCGAGACCGCCCAGGCAACGCCCCAGGCGAGCGAGAACCCGGCGACGAGCACGAGGCCGTTCGCGCGCAGCGCGGAGAAAGCCGCCGCCCCGGGTTGCCGCGGCCAGCCGTCCGGATACCACGACAGCAGAACGAAATTCGCCAGCCCGCGAGGGTCGAGAGCGGCCCAGACCCCGAGGATCACCATGGGTCCGCCGAGGAGCGCGAGTGGAATCCAGGATACCTGGCTATCGGCTTCCCGCCGGTGGAGGACGGCCTCCCACCCGTACGCGGCCAACAGCGCCACGAACACGGCCACGGGCCCGAGCATCATCGCGGGCGCCCGCAGGCTTCCGATGAGAGGGAGTACCGTATAGGCGATGCGATGGACGGGGGTCGCGGCCCCGAGGGCGAAGAGCAGGCCCGCAAGAATCCCGATACCGAGAAACGCGACGGTGCGCCGCTGTTCACCTGGAAGCCCGCCGCGAATGCCCGCCGCGAGACCCAGCACCGCGAGGGCCAGCGGCACCGATCCGAGGTACTCCGTATGCAGCTTGAACGGGTGCTGTCCCCAGTACCCGCCCAGGGATCCCACGAGATCGGGCAGAAAGAGCGCGGTCACCTCCTGGGGGGGCAGCGCCCACGAGGCGGCGAAGTCGTAGCCCGTCTCGGCAGCGGCGCGCGTGACGTTCGCGAGCAGGCCCAGAACAGGAAACAACTGCGGCCCCGCCAGGGCGATTGAGGCCAGGATCGTCAGCCCGAATCCGACCACCGGTCGGACGTAGACTCGCGGGTCGCCTCCCTTCCCCGGCCGCGGAACGCGGAAGACGAGATGGAAGAGGAAGAAGGCGGCCAGGACGAGACTGGAGAAGTACATCACCTGCGTGTGCGGCGTAAACACCTGAACCGCAATCGTAAGCGCCACGCCGCAGAACCAGCGCGCCTCCCCGCTCTCGAGTGCGCGATTCAGAAATCCGAGCGCGAGCGGGATGAGCGTCATCGCGAACATCCGCCCGTCGTGCCCCCCGTACAGGTGCGATGTGACGTAACCGGTGAGCATGAACGACGCCCCGCAGACGACGGCCGATGAGGGCCGCAACCGGAACGAGCGCGCGAGGAAATATCCGAACCCGCCGCCCAGAAAGGTGTGCAGGACGAACGTCCAGCCGATGGCCCTGTGGAGCGGCATGAGGAAGTAGAGGACCGTCGACGGGTAGAAGATGGGCCCGGGCAGGAGGCCGACGAACGGCATGCCTCCGTACACATTCGGAACCCAGAGCGGCACACCCCTGCCCGCCTGGATCTCATCCACGTAAAAGCGTCGCAGGGAGATCCCCTCGAACAGCATGTCCGATCCGGAGATCAGCCGCTCCGGGTAGAAAATGAAGTCACGGTAGAACAGCACGGCCACCAGGGCGGCCGCGCCCAGAAACCACCAGACGGTGGCGGCCCGTCCTCGCGGGGACCCGTTCACGTCAGTCGGCATCGGCGGTGGGCTGAACAATTCGGAAGATCAGGGTTGCCGGATCGCCGCCCGCATATACGGGCTCGAAACGCGCCTCGGCGTCTCGAATGGCTGGAATCAGGTAGGCGTCCGCGACCAGACTGAGCCAGTCGACCACTACATAGTCCGCTCCCATGCCATCCAAACCGTCCATAACGATCTCCGGATCGAAGGAGAATGGATACACGTCACCGCGGCGGCGGGCGTGCCAGAAGAAGAGCCTGGGTTTGCGGTTTGCGATGATGGCATCCGGATGCGTGTTCGCCCCTGCCCAGCGCGCCGCAGCGTAGAAGCTCTCGTACTCAGGTCTGTGACAAGGGCGTCCTTCTCCGTACGCTGCGGCACATGCCAGTCGCGCCGGCGCCTCCCGGATCACCCACACCGACCCCAGCGTCGCAAGCAGGGCCGTCGCGGCCCACGTCAGCCAACGGCGCGAGGGTGGTGGAAGTTCCTGGATCGCCGCAAACGCCAGCAGCAGGATGACGGGCATCAGGGGGAGCAGGAAGCGTCGGTCGGTCCACACCGAGGGCCACAGGGCGATCAGGGCAGCATACAGCAACAAAAAGGCTTCGGGGCCCCGGACCGCTTGCCGCGAGTGGATGACCCACCCGGCCAGCGCGGCGGTCGCTACCAGTACCCCGAGGGCGAAGCCGGCGCCGGGTCCGCTGCCCGTCCCGAGAAAGACATCCGGCAACACCTGGCTCAGATAGGTCCAGCAATTGTCGGCAGCCCGCGTAACGAGTCCGGCGAGGCTCACGGTGCCGACCTCCGGGACGTACGGGTTCACAAGCCGGAGTTCGGCCAGATATCCGGGCCCCTCCGACGCCAACCGTTGATAGAGCGCCCAGGCACCGAGCACACCCGCCGCTACGGCTCCGGACCAGGCGGCCCGGCGACGTTGACCGCCCAGCAGCCAGGCCAGTGGCAGCGCAAAGAGTACCGTCATGCCGGCCGTTCTGGTCGCGAAGGCTGCGGCCGCGGCCAGCATGGCCCACGCCGCCGACCTGCGGCCCGGGCGAATCGACAGCCATAGCGCGGCAACCACGAGCAGCGTGAAAGGTGCCTCGCTGAGTATGTAGTGACCGTACTCGAGCAGCGTCGGATTGACCGCCAGAACCCCGGCCGCGGCCAGACCCGGCCCCACCCCGACCCATCGGCGCCCGAAGTGTGCGGTGGCCCAGACTGTCGCTGCCGTGAACAGCAGCATGGTGACCTTCGCCACCCCGACGCCGCCGATCCAGCCGAGCCCCGCGAGCAGAGCGGGAAGAAGCGGAGGATAGCGCGTGTGCAGCGGCGTATCGGGCAGGTAGAGGTCACGGTACCCCTCTCCACTCCGCAGCGCGTCGCCCAGAATGAGGTATCCGGCGTTATCCCCGCCGGGAAACAGCGTAGGCTCGAAGACCAGCAGACCCAGCACGAAATGGAGTGCCGCGAGTCCGATGGACAGAGACGCGAAATGCCGTTCGCCCCAATGTTCCGCGTCCGTGGTCATGGGCGTTTCATGGGCGCTCGGATCTCGATGAAATCAAGGTGCTGGATGGCCTCGAACTGCTGTTCGACAGTTGCGACCGTGAGACGCTTCTCCTGCGGATAATATGCCTCTTCCGCATTCAGGGCTCTGAGGCATCCGCGCCGCGCGTCCGCGCGAACGAAGAAGGCATTGACGCCCCTGCTGTCCGTCCCGACCAGGTCGTAACCCTTCCGCTCCCCCAGTTTCGCCAGAGCAGCCAGCGACGCGCCGTGATACCAGCCGCTTCGGTGCTTGCGAAAACGGACAAAACCGGGGTCGTAGGGGACACTGATCGGTCGCTGCCCGAAGGACGCGTTGTACTCGATCACGACCACTCTCGGCTCGATGACATCGAGCGCTTCCCAAAGCCAGTAGTCATTCCCGTCGACGTCGATCGAAAGAAGATCGATCTCGCCGTGCGCCCCGGCGCCCGAGATCGTCTCGTTGATATTCTCGACGGTCACATGCGCTCGTTGGACCTCTACGACGGTCCCATCGCGTCTCTCCAACCGCGCATAGTCTTCGCGGGCTCGCCGCGCGTCCGCGGCATCGGACTCGAGCATCAGGCCGCTCCATCCGAACCAGGTCGCCAGATTGGCACAGTTGCACTCGCGGCCGTCGCCCACGCCGAATTCCACGAATCTTCGGTTCGTCACGCCGATCTCGGAGAAGATGAAAGCCAGGAGGCCGTCCTCTCCGTTCTGGGAGGACACCTTGAATTCGCGCCGTCTGAGGAACTCCCTGTATCCGGGCCCGTCGGGATCCGCGACCGCCTCCCCATATTCCGCGAGCAGCAGGTGAGCGAGATTGGCATCGACCTCCGCGAGCGCCCGCGGACGCAGCAACCGGTCTTTGAGCCTGACGCAACGCAGATACAGGGCGTAGAGATACCAGCGGACGACCGCCAACCGGATCATGCGCCCGTCTTGGACCCGCGCCGGACGGCCACGGCACGCTCGTAGTGGCGCACGAGCCGATCCACCACCTGCGGCAGCCCGAAGTGTTCGCGCATGTGCGCCCTTCCCCTCTCGACCCGCTCCCGTGCCGCGGCGGGGTCTTCGATCACCCGCATGATGGCGCGCGCCAGCGCGCCGGCGTCGCCGGGCGGGACCAGCAGCCCCGTCTCGCCATGCCTCACGATGTCCGGGATTCCTCCCACATCGGACGCGATCAGTGGCAACCCGAATTCGAGCGCTTCGAGGAGAACCACGCCGAGCCCCTCCGTGTCGCCTTTCCCATCGACGACCGCCGGAAGGATGAAGAGATCGCTCGTCCGGTACGCCTCGGCGAGCGCTTCTTCACCGACTCGGCCCTCGAAGCGGACGAAGGCGTCGGCACCGACGCGGCGGGCCTCCGCTTCCAGCGGGGCGGCCTGGGGCCCATCGCCGATCACCGTGAGCGTCGCGTCGAAGCGCTCACGGACGCGAGCCAGCGCCCGTATCAGGATATGCACGCCCTTCCGCTCCACAAGACGGCCCACAAAGAGAAGTCGCACCCGTCCCGCGCGCTCCAGCGGCCGGGCCTCGGCGGTCATGCTCCCGGGTAGCGATCGATCGGAGATGGCCGCGCTGAAGGGAATCACGGGCACTTCGCGCGACGTGTACCGAGCCACGGCCGCGGCCGTGGCGGTCGAGATGGCAGTCACGGCGTCGGCACTCTCGATCGACCAGCTCAGGAACGGCACGGCCCATCGGAGACGACGTTCGATCCAGCGGATTTCGACGGAATAGAAGCTCGAAACCACGGCCGTCCGTCCCGATGAGGCGCGCGCAAGGGCCCCGAACCAGCCGTGCGGAACCGGCCAGTGCACATGGACCACGTCCGGGGGCGACGACGTCCCGAGACCGATCGACGCCAGGCTGCCGCCGAGCATGTACCCCGGCAGAAGCGCGGCGTAGGCCGGCCGGCGGCGAAGACGGTCCGGTGCGGTCTCCTCGTGCGTGAGGGTTTCGAGCCGGGCCGGGGCGTACCGGAAGCGGCGCACGGGAATGTCTCGCCACTCCGTCGCGCCCCCACCCCGGTAGGCGGGCGCCAGTACCTCGATGTCCACGCCCCGTTCGCACAGGCCGAGCAACAATCTTCCGAGCCACGGGGTGATCACGTCGTCGTCATGGCGGGGGAAGGCCGTGACGACATGAATGACCCTCACCGGGTTCCGCCGCGTTTGAGCTCCTCGATCTCGTCCCGCAGCTGCGCCATCGTCTCCGCGAGGAACCCGAGCACAAAGAGGAGGAGGCCTCCCACGACCAGGAGAAGTACGAGCGTGAGCAGCGGACGATACCCGAGGCCGAACCCGAAGCGCAGCACGAGGGCCGCGAGCCCCGTGACGCACCCGGCCGCGATCATCGCGAGGCCGCTCGTGCCGAAGAAGAGCAGCGGCTTGCGTCCGAACACGAGCTGGAACCACACGGAGACCAGATCCAGCATCCCGATCAGGATTCGCCGCCGCCCGGAGAACTTGGGCTCGCCGTGCCGTCTCGGCAGGAGATCGATGTCCAGCTCGCCGAGCCGGTATCCGCGGGCATGGGCGAGCACGACAAAATAGCGGTGCCAGTCGTGCCGCAGCCTGAGGCCCGTGAGGACATCGGCCCGAAACGCCTTCATGGAGTTGAGGTCGCGAACGGGCACCTTGAAGATCGCACGCGCGAGCCGGTTGTAGATGGACGAGATGAAGCGCTTCTCGTAGCGCCCCACCTTGCGGCCCGCGACGAGGTCGTAGCCCTCGTCCAGCATCGCCGCGAAGCGCGGGATCTCCTCCGTGGAATGCTGCAGATCCGCGTCGAAGAGGACGAGGTACTCGCCGCGGGCGGCCGCCGCGGCCGTGAGCATCGCCTCCGTCTTCCCCCGGTTCGCGCGATGCCGAAGCACGACGGCCCCGCCGCCCAGCCCCGCCCGCGCGGCCGCCTCCTCGGCGGCCTCGGCCGTCCCGTCGCCGGAACCATCGTCGACCAAGACGACCTCGGCCGCGAGATCGTGCTCGGCGAACGTCGCCGCGAGTTCCGCGAACAACTCGGGCATGTTCTCGGCTTCGTCGTACGCGGGGACGATGACCGATATCCTCGGGTCCCGCACCTCACCCCTCATACGCGCCTCCGCAGCCGCGCCGGGAGGATCCCGAGCCGGTCCCGGTACTTCGCCACCGTGCGGCGCGCGATCCGCACTCCCGCCTTCTGCAGGCGGGCGGTGATCTCGTGGTCGCTGAGCGGCGCCGTGCGGTCCTCCTCCGCCACCAGTTTGCGGATCCGGGCCCGCACTCCCTCCGACGACAGGTCTTCTCCCCCGCGCGTCGAATAGCCGCCCGAAAAGAAGAACTTGAGCGGATAGAGTCCGCGCGGCGTCTGAACGTACTTTCCGTTCGTCACGCGAGAGACGGTGGATTCGTGCATCTCGATGTGTTTGGCCACATCCCGAAGCGTGAGCGGCCGCAGGTGTTCGACACCCTGCTCGAAGAAGTCGTGCTGCCGTTCGACGATGAAATCCATCACCTTCAGCATCGTCCGGCGGCGCTGCTCGATCGCCTGGATCAACCACCGGGCACTGTTCAGCCTCTCCGAGATGAACGCCTTGTTTTCCCCCTGGAACCGGGCGCGATCCGCGGCCACATCCCGGTAGACGGGCGAGAGTTTCAGTCGCGGCAGCGACGCGTCGGCGTGTGAGACGCGGTACCGCCCCTCGACTCTCTCCACCGTCAGGTCCGGGATCACGTAGGATTCCGACGTGTCCGCATACCTGAAACCGGGCTTGGGGTCGAGCTTCGCGATCTCATCCGCCGCCGCCTGCACTTCGCGCGGCGTGACTCCGTACTCCTCCGCCAACTCGGGCCACCGATGGTTCGCGAGATCGTCGAAGTGCCCGTCGACGATACGGTAGGCCAGCGACGCCTCCCGCCGACGGTCCTTCAGCTGCAGCAGGAGGGTCTCGCGCAGGTCCCGGGCCGCGATTCCGCTCGGTTCGAAGGACTGGACTCGGGCAAGCATCTCCTCGACGTCGTCCCGCGAGACAGTCCACGTCGCATCCGGCCGACCCTCCAGCCGTGCCTTCAGCCGTTCCTCCAGCCGTTCTTCCAGGGCCTCCAGAATCCGGTCGAGCGAACATGAGAGGAACCCGTCGCGGTCCACGTTCCCGATGATCTCTTCGCCGATCAGCAGCTGACGCTCGCCGAGACGAAGCAGGTTCAACTGCTCGTGGAGATGATCCCAGAGACTCTGCGTGGCGGCCGGCACGGGCGTGTAATACTCCCGATCGCCGTATTCCTCGGGCCGCCCGCCCGCATCGAAGTCGTCGAGGAGAACATCCTCCCAGTCCACTTCCTCCGCGGGGTCGTCGCCCGCGTCATCGGCCGGGGAGTCACGCAGGTCATCGGGGCCGTCCGGCTCATCTCCGGGTTCCACGAGGTCGAGGAACGGGTTGTCGACGAGTGCCTGTCTCAGGTGGCCCTGAAGATCGAGCAGCGGCATGTGCAGAAGGTCCATCGCCTGGTAGAGGCGAGGCTGCGCCTTCTGTTCCTGCCGCAGGTGGGGGCCCGCGGAAAGATTCGGCCGTCCCGATGCCATGTTCAGAGCCTGAAGTCCTCCCCGAGGTACAGTTGCCGGGCTTCCGGGTCGTTCACGAGGTGGTCCGCCTCGCCCTGCACCAGGATCTTGCCTTCGAACAGGAGGTACGCGCGATCCGTGATCGACAGCGTCTCGCGCACGTTGTGGTCGGTGATGAGAACCCCCAGACCCTTGTCCCTCAGGCCCCGCACGATGCGCTGAATGTCATCGATCGCAATCGGGTCGACCCCGGTGAAGGGTTCATCGAGCAGCAGGAACTTGGGGCGGGTCGCCAGCGCCCGCGTGATCTCGAGCCGCCGCCGCTCGCCCCCGGAGAGCGAATAGGCCTTGTTCGCCCGAAGGTGCTTGATGGACAATTCGTCGAGCAACTCCTCGAGGCGGTCGCGCCGCCCCTGCCGCGTCATTTTGATGGTCTCGAGAATCGCCATCACGTTCTGTTCGACCGTGAGTTTCTGGAAGACCGACGCCTCCTGGGGGAGATAGCCGATGCCGGCGCGTGCCCGCCGGTACATGGGCCAACTCGTGAGCTCTTCGTCATCGAGGTAGACGCGACCCTCATCCGCCTTGAGCAGGCCGACGATCATGTAGAACGTCGTCGTCTTCCCCGCGCCGTTGGGGCCGAGCAGCCCGACGACTTCCCCCTGCCGCACCTCGATCTCCACCTGGTTAACGACGCAGCGCCGCTTGAAGGAGCGGACGAGGCCGTCGGCCCGTAGTACACTGCTCAACAGGATCTCCTGGGTCTGAGGACGGGAGACGTGCCGGACGCCACGGGCCGCTCCCGTCCCGGTTGGCGAGCACGCAGGGCAAGCTGCACATCCCCGCTCCGGTGGTGTCCGCGCCGGTCCGCGGTATCCGGAGGTGCGCCGACCGTGTCGGGTGGCGTCGTTGTGCTGTCGGGCCGGACGTCCGACGTGTCCGGCGGCGCACCGAGCGAGTCGCCCGCGGCCGCAGCCTCCGTACTATCGGTCACGGCCGCCGCGCTATCCGCCACTGTCGCGCTGTCAGCCGCCGCCGCGCTATCCGCCGGCGACGGAGTCCCGAACGCCTCCCGCGGCTCCAGATAGGCGCCGATGGCGTGTTCGCCCTCGACCGCAGCGGGTTCTCCCGCCTCGAAATCCACCTGAATGCGCCGCGCCACGAGATAGTTCAGCGAAGGTCGTGCGCTCGTCGTCGAATCCCGGACCATCCGGTAGAGAGCACTGGCGTTTCCGCCGAGCACGAGTTGCCGCATGAAGGGGTCGGACGCCGGCGTCGAATCCGCCACCGGTGCGGCGGAGCGCTCGAAGACCGCGATGAGCGTATCGCCGCGCCCCCAGTTCGCGGAGCCGTCGGTCGCCAGCTCGATCTCCGCGGGCCCATCGTCCTCCGCCTCCGCTTCCGCGGTGTCTGCCGTTGCGTCCGCCGCTGTGCCCGCCGTGGTGTCCGCGCTGACTCCGGCGGAGTCCGTCGGGGCGGGAGCGTCGGGCGCCTGCTGCGAGGCAGCCGTCGAGTCCGTGGCGGTCGAGTCGGCGACGGTCGAGTCGCTGGCACTGGCGGTCGAGTCGCTGGCGCTGGCGGTCGAATCGGCGACGGTCGAGTCGCTGGCGGTCGAATCGGCCATCGCCGGCTCCTGCACGGGCGGCACGATCCAGGACGAGTCACGCTGGACCGCAACGGCACCGCCGACCGCATAGGCCGTGTCGATCTGGCTCCCGTACATCACGAAGTGAATCGAATCGCCCCGCAGCTCGTGGTTGCCGGAGAGCGCCCGGCTCACACCCTCTCCGTGAGCCTGCACCTGCTCGACCTCGCGATTCGCCAGATCGATGTCGATCAACTCCGCCGCCACTTCGAATCTCTCTCCCGACGCGTAGCCGTCGCCGACAGCGTGGATCTTCTCGAGTTCCTCGTTTTGGGAAACGAACCGTATCGAATCGCCCTCCAGCCGGATCCCTTCGGCCTCGATCCACGGCTCGCCCCACAGGACGCCGAGGCCATCGGCGCGAGTGAGCATGGCGCTGTCGGCCTGGGCGTTCAGATCGCTCCGGACGATCACCGCGTCCCCGTAGAAGCGGGCCTCGTCCTCCCCGGCGAAGATGGCCAGCTCCGACTCGACCGTGAACGGCTCGGGCGACTCGGTGTTCGTCGGATAGAACGTAACGGTCGGCCGCCCGGGCGCGGTCGTGACGGCGTCGATGCCGGCGACGGCTCGCAGAAACTCCACGCGGGGGCCGATGAGGGTGGAGCGATCCGTCAGACGGACGAGTTCGACGTTTTCCTCGGCGATGATGAAATCGGAGAGTTGAAAGTACAAGAGCCGCTCCGACTTCAGCGTCCGTATCGAATCTTCGTAGACGACCGCGCCCAGCAGCTCGACCTGCCGGGGTCCGTCGCGCTTTATCGCGCTGTCCGCCTCCATCGTGGCGGTTCCGCAGGTCCACAGGTACCGGCCGCTGAGATGCGTGACGTGCGCCCCCGCCACATCCCGGTTCGTGACGCTCCTCGTGTCGGCTTCAAGCGGGCTCCATCGGAGATTGCACCGGTTGAGCGCCGACCCGACGCCCGCCTCGGGCTCCTGCGCGACGAGCGGGCCGGCGAGCCATGTCGCCACCGCCAGACAGCGCAACAACCGGATGCGTCCGCGACTCACGGGCGCGTCGCCGCGGTGGTATCGGGGGGCGCCGCCAAGCTGTCCGGCAGGGCTCCCGTCGTGTCGGGCGGCACGGGCACGCTGTCCGGCGGCGCTTCCGTCGTGTCGGGGGGGGCCGCCAGGCTGTCCGCCGGGGCTTCCGTCGTGTCGGGCAGCACGGTCGCGCTGTCCGCGCGCGCCGTCACGCTGTCGGGCGATATCGCCGTACTGTCCGCCGCCGCCGCGGAATCCTGCGCCGGAAGCGCCGCCGGATCGATCTCCGTCGCCGTCGAGTCAGCCGGCGCCGGTTCGTCCGCCCCCTGCTCCTCGGCGACGAGCTCCTCGGCGACTCCCGTGGTATCCCCGACCGGATCCGCCGGCAGGGGGATCGCCTCCGAGTAGACGACCTGCGGCCGCATCTCTCCTGCCTGATTCAGGACGACGACCGAGTCGAGCGACGGATCCGACTCGAACGCCGTCCCGTCGAGGGTCAGACCCTCCACCCCCCGCAGGAGACGAAACGCGGTATCGCCGTACAGACGACCATCGAGATTCTGATATCGGAGACGCTCCGTCTCGAGACGCTGGTCGTCCAGACGGTCCTCCACGACCACCCGCCCCTCGGCCTCGAGGTCGCCGGTGAGTTGATGGAAGATCCCGAACTCCGCGGTCACCTCCGTCGATTCCATTCCGCGCGGATCGAAGAAGGTCAGCGTCATCTCCCGCAGGTGAATCTCGTTCTCCGCGTGCCACTCCGCCGTATTGGCGTCCACCACCGCGCGCCGGACTCCGTCGCGCGTAACGAACGTCCGCATCCCTCGAACGGCGGTATCCACCCCTTCGGGCAGCGGTTCGCTCGCGGTCGGAGGCGCATCGTCGGACCCGCACGCGGCAAATAGAGGCAGCAGCGAAACCCAGGCGAACAGACTGAGCCGCGCCGGTCCCCCCAGCGTGTCGGTTCCTCTCGTTCGCGCGCTCTCGCTGCCCGCGCGCCCCCCCCTTTCAACCCGCAAACCGTCCTCCTTCCCGGAACTCGGCAACCAGCCCATCCCACTCCCCTCGGGCGACGAGCAAAGCCTCCGCAAATTCGCGCACGGCCCCTTCCCCGCCGGGCACCGTCCCGACCCACGCCGCGCCCGCCCGGACCTCGGGCACGGCACCGACGACGGCGGCCGGCAACCCCACCCGCTCCATCACCGCCAGGTCCGTGAGGTCGTCGCCAAGGTGCGCGGCCTGGTCCCAGGTGCAACCGCATCGCGCCAGCATACCCCGAAGGGCCGAAAGCTTTCCCTCTCGGGAACCGAGCGAAACTTCCGCGATGTCCAGCTCCCGCGCCCGCCGGCCGACGGCGGCCGAGCGCTTGCCGCTGAGGAACCCGATCACGAGGCCTGCCCGCTGCATCATCCGGATGGCCAGGCCATCGAGGGCGTGAAAGCGACGCAGCTCCCGCGGGGCGCTGAGGGGCGAGTCCGCGCCGATCCAGATCGAACCGTCCGTGAGCACGCCGTCCACATCGAGGGACACGAAGCGAACGGACTTCGCGAGTCGGCGATCCATCGGGGGTCTCGGGCTCAATGGGAGCGGGCTCTCAGACCGCCACGGCTTCGCGCACGCGCATCGCCCCCTTCACGACATGCTCGAGTTCGGCGAGCGGCAGCATGTTGGATCCGTCGGAGCGGGCCGCGGCCGGGTCCGGG
>LXNJ01000075.1_pt1 | contig 64037 bp, 54 predicted proteins | sample 809081 | NCBI WGS metagenome assembly LXNJ01 (sample SAMN04870510, study PRJNA318959) | sponge metagenome | biome: sponge; feature: marine sponge reef; material: water | host: Petrosia ficiformis | place: Greece: Milos, Mediterranean Sea | collected 2013-05-29 | depth 5-7 m
CAGGTCGTCCTCAACATGATCGAGTTCGGGATGGACCCGCAGCAGGCGATCGACGCGGCCCGCTTCCGGCATATGGGTGGGCTGCGCGTCGCGGTCGAGCGGCTGACCGGCGGACTCGAGACCGGCATGAGCGCGCTCGGCCACGAACTCGTGGACTGGGAAGACGCGTCGTTCGGCGGCGGTCAGATGGTGATGAAGCTGGAGCGCGGCTGGGCCGGTGCGTCGGACCCGAGGAAGGACGGCCTCGCCATCGGCCACTGACGACCGCAGGGTCGTGGCCTCCGGGCTATCCGGCCACGGAAGGCATTTCCGCCGGTAGGCGAAGGCGGTGCGCCCGAGCGCCCTCCCCGCCCCCCATCTGGTATTAGCCGCCATGAAAATCGGCCTCCTTCTCGGCCGTCAGGCGCCGGAGAGGCGGCGGCCGGGGGTCCATGGGGCCCCGGCCGCTTCGAGCGCGGTCTCGGCACCGGCGAAGGCGCCGTCCATGAAGCTCCGGAACTCGGCAAGCCAGGCGCTGAAGTCCGTTTCGGCGATCTCCAGGTTGCGGCGGTGGGTGGCCGTCGGCGTCTGGCGCGTGTCCCAGTGGCCGCCGATCACCCGTCCCACGCGGTTCGAGATCGAGGGCACGGTGGACTCGTTCAGGCGCTGCCGGGCCGGGTTGCCGAAAAGACGGATCGAGAAGTCCTGGAGGCCGGCGCCGAGCGCGTCGAGATCGCCGAACAGGTCGAGCGGGGCGTCCGGCGCCTCGAGGAGCGCGGCCCGCATGTGACGTAGCCGGTCGCGTGCGCGGCCGACTTCCTCGCCGGCTGAGGCGATGCGGCGCCTCAACTCCGACGCCTCGTTCTGGAAGGCGACGACGGCCTCGAAGTCCGTGCCCGGCTCGGCCGTGGGCACCGCTTTCACTTCGAAGGTCTGCGCCACTCCGACCTCCCGCGCGCCGGTGGCCGTGACGACGACGAGTTGCGCGGAGTATGCGCCCGGGGCGACGAGGGGCCCCTGAGGCGGCCCCACCCACGGCGGCGTGAAGCCGGGCACCGTGAGGTCGATCGGATCGGGCGCCGGGGCCCGCAGATCCCAGCTCACGCGGTGCAACCCTTTGCTCGCGGGCCCGGCGACCCAGCGCACGGTCCGGCCGTCCGCGTCGGCGATGGCGATCAGCGCCCTCGGGCCGCTCTCGGTCGCTTCCTCGTTCAGCACGTCGTAACCGGGGAACGCCACGTCGCCGCCCTGGTCCCGCACCATCCGCTCCGTCGCGCGGCGCGCTTCGGCCGCCGTCGTCACCGTCTCGGGCAGGTAGTAGGTGAGGGTGGCCCCGAAGTCCGGGTTCGGCGCCGTGTAGTCGTCCGACCCCAGCGTCGGCTTGCCGCGGGCCTGCATGGGGACCGACGGGATGTACCACCAGGCGTCGCGGATCGGGAACACAGCCCCTCCCTCCGCGGCGGCCACGGCCGTGTTCGTGCCCCCGGCGAGTTCGCGCAGCGGGGTGTAGTCGTCGAGCACGTAGAAGCCGCGGCCGAAGGTCGCGCCGACCACGTCGTTGTCGCGGCGCTGGACTTCCAGATCGCGGTGCGGGATGGTGGGACCGGGCAACAGGTGCCAGTTCGCGCCGCCGTTCACGCTCGCGTACATGCCGAACTCGGCCCCGAGAAAGAGCAGGTTCGGGTTCAGGTGATCCTGCTCGATCGCCCACGCGATCGTCCCGTCGGGCAGATCTCCCGCGATCGAACGCCACGTCCGGCCCGCGTCGTTGCTCTCGAACACGAGCGGCCGGAAGTCGCCCTCCTTGTGGTTGTCCGCCACGGCGAAGACCGTCGCCGCGTCGAACTGCGACGCCTCCACGTCGTTGATGAACGCCCGTTCGGGCACGCCGGGAAGAGCGTTCGCGAGCCGCCAGTTCGCCCCGTCGTCCTCGGTCACGTGGATGAGTCCGTCGTCGCTCCCCGTGTAGATCACGCCCGCCGTCACCGGCGACTCGGAGATCCCGGTGAGGGTCGCGTACTTGGACATGGCGCCGTTGTCGATGAGGTCGTCGACGCTCCATACGCGGCCCATGAACTCCAGTTCGTAGCGGTTCACGTCCGTCGTCAGATCGCCGCTGATCGCCGTCCATGAGTGACCCCGGTCGTCGGAGCGCCACACGCGCTGCGACCCGTGGTAGATGCGGTCGGGGTTGTGGGGGCTGATGAGGACGGGCGCGTCCCAGTTCCAGCGCTCGGGCGGGTCGCCGGGCGCGGGCTGCGCCTGGATGTCGAGCGCCTCTTCGCTCTCCCGGTCGTAGCGGTAGAGGTTCCCCTGCTGCGTCTGCAGGTAGAGGATGTCCGGATCCCGCGGGTCGATCTGGACCGCGTACCCGTCCGCTCCCATGGGCGCGTACCAGTCCCGGTTCCGCACGCCCTCGACGTTCGTCGTGCGGGCGGGCCCCCACAGGGTGCCGAGGTCCTGCGCGCCGCCGAGCACGTGGTAGAACGGCTCCGCGTTGTCGAGGGCGAGCTTGTAGAACTGCGAGATCGGCAGGTTCGGGAAGTGCCGGAACGTGCGGCCGTCATCGAAGCTCTCGTACAGGCCGGCGTCCGTCCCCACGAGCAGGTGCAGGGCGTCCTCCGGGTCGATCCAGAGGGCGTGGTTGTCGCTGTGTTTGTCGCGCGCCGTCTCGAGGTTCCCGAACGTCGCGCCCCCGTCCCGCGTGACCTGGATGAAGACGTCCATCTGGTACACGACGTCCGGATCGTGCGGGGAGGCTTCGATCTCCTGGTAGTAGTGGGGACCGGTGCCGCCGGAGATGTACGAGTTCCGCCGCTCCCAGCTCTCCCCCTTGTCGAGTGAACGGTAGAAGCCGCGCTCATCGTCGTTCGCCTCCATGGTGGCGTACACGACTTCCGGGTTCGCCGGGGTGACCGCGAGTCCGATCTTTCCCACGTCGCCGCTCGGGAGTCCGGCCGAGATCCGGCGCCAACTCTCCCCGCCATCGGTGGACTTGTAGATGCCCGAGTTGGGTCCGCCGGCGAGGTGCCCCCAGATCTTCCGGCGACGCTCGTACGCCGCCGCATAGACCATGTCCGGATTGCCGGGCGCGAATTCGATGTCGGTGACGCCCGTGTTCTCGTCGATCTCCAGCACGAGCCGCCAGGAGTCGCCGCCGTCGGTGGACTTGTACACGCCGCGGTCGCCGCCCGGAGCCCAGAGCGACCCCTCCGCGGCCACCAGGATGACATCGCTGTCGCGCGGGTCGACGAGGATCTTCCCGATGTGCTGCGAGTCGCCTAGGCCGACGTTCTCCCACGTCTCCCCGCCGTTGCGGCTGCGGTAGACGCCGTCCCCCCAGCCGACGTGGCGCCCACTGACGTTCTCTCCGGTCCCCACCCAGACCACGTCCGGATTGTTGGGATCGACCGCCACGTCGCCGATCGAGTACACGGACTGGTCCTCGAAGATCGCGTCCCACGTCACGCCCGCGTTCGTCGTCTTCCACACCCCGCCCGAGCCGACCGCGATGTACCAGGTGCTGCTCCGGTGCGGGTGTACGGCGATGTCCGCGATCCGGCCGCCCATCACCGCGGGACCGATCTCGCGCAGGGGGAGACCGGCGACGACCTCCGCCGCCAGCGCCTGGTCCACCTCCTGCGCCCGAACTTCCGCCATCGCGGCAGGAGGGAAACCGGGAACTCCCATGAAGACGCCCCAAACGACCAACGACCGTGCGCGCGGCAAGTGCCGCCTCGACGAATCCCTCATCTCGCTGCTCTCCTTGTACCTCGCCCTCGAGTCTGTGCGTGACTTCGCCGAATACGCTATCTCCGAAGACCCCGGCCAGACAGGGCGTACGGAAGGGCCGCGAAGCGACGCGACGGACGAGGGAGATGGAGGGCAGCCGGGTCGCGCGAGGCGGCCTGCCGAACCTCCGCGTCAGTTCCTGCGGGGCGACCGGGAACGCCAGGCGGCGGCCAGCGCCCGGTCGAAGGTCATGAGGTCCTCGGGCTCCCGCCGGATACAGCAGGCAAGATGAACAAGATCGCGCGCCTGGAGTTCAGGGTGCGCGGTCGACAGATGTCGTGCCCGTTCCACATCTTCTCTTTCGACGGGCCAGACTTCCGCCACTGTCGCGTCCACGAGATCGAAGGCGACGTTCAAGGTGCGCCGTTCGCCTCTTCGGATGTACGTGTGGAGCAGTTCCTGAAGTATTTCCGCCGACGTCACGAGGCGTCGGTCGCGCCGCTTCGAGCGAAAGAAGAACGCCCGGGCCTCCGCCTTGAAAGCCTGATCGGCGCCGACGAAATACATGAAGACGTTCGCGTCGACGAAGATCACGTCGTCTCGATCCCGGAGAGCCTGGACTCCGAGATCACTCGCTTCACTTCGGGCCAGTCGGGTTCCGGAGCGTCGGACCGCCGCGCATCGCACGCGGCGTTGAACTCGCGAAGTTCCTCCAAGGTGAACTTACGCGGACGCGTGGCGGCCAGCCTCTCGAAAATCATGCGCCAGGATCCGGAAACCGAGTCTCGACGAGCATGCGCTTGGTCTCCTCCCAGCTCGGCTCCTTGGCGCCGGGTGGATGCATCGCGTCGCACTCGGCGGCGAACGCCTGGAGTTCCTTTACGGTGAACAGGCGTGGACGCGCCGCCTCCAGCTTCTCATCGGCCGCTTCCCGCAGCCATTGCCCGAGCGACTTGCCTTCGCGCTCCGCCTGGGCCTGGTAGCGGATCTTGGCGCTTTCCCTGACGACGAAGTGAATCCTCGACATGACCCCTCTTGTATGTGCATGATTATGACACATGCACAATATCATGATGCACGCGTTGGTCAACGGCCCATCCAGGTACCGGTCTGTCATCATCCGTGCATCAACGATCGAGCGGCGGCGCGGTCGCGGGAGGGCGGCGGTGGTGCGTCGCCTGCTCGTAGGCGTAACCGAAGCCGAGAAGCATCGCCTCCGTGAACGGGCGTCCCAGGAACTCGAGACCCACGGGGAGGCCGTCGTCCGTGAACCCGGCGGGGACCGTGAGCGCCGGGAACCCCGTCAGCGGGCTCAGCGAGCGGTTGTCGCCGAGGGCGTAGCGGTCGTTCGGGGCGGGGTTCGTCTCCACATCGTCGGCGATCGGAGCCGGCGGGTGGTCGAAGGTGGCGTAGACGAAGGCGTCGAGATCGTGCTCCGCCATCGTCGCCATGACGTCCTGCCGGACCCGCTCGCGGTCGAGCAGATACTCGAGATAGCCGGGGTCGCGGGTCGTCTTCCCCAGGAGATCGGCCATGCCGGCGGCCCGCCACGGATTGACGCGGCCCGAGAGGAGGATCGAAGCGAGGGTGCGGTACGGCGGGTCGCGGAGTTCGGCGAGGTAGGCGTCGGTCACTTCCTCGGTCTCGTAGGAGTTGGCGCCGAAGATGCTGCTCACCCGTTCGATGCCGGGGACAGCGACATCGAATACTTCGGCTCCCAGGTCGCGGAGAGCGCCGGTCGCCGCTTCCATCCGGGCGCGCACCTGCCGGAATCCTTCCGATGTCGTGTCCACGGAGCGGTCCATCGGCTCGCGGATGACGCCGATCCGGGCGCCCGCCAGCGCTCCCGTATCGAGTCCCGCCGCGTAGGAGTCGGGGATCTGCCCCACCGAATACGCGGTCACCGGGTCGTTGGGGTCGTAGCCGGCGATGACATCGAGGAGGATGGCCGCATCCATCACGGTGCGGGTCATCGGGCCCATGGTGTCCGTGGTGGGGTTGGCGGGCATCATCCCGAACCGGCTGACGAGCGGGAGCGTGGGACGGAGACCGACGAGCGAGACCACGGCCGCGGGTCCGCGGATCGAACCGCCCGTGTCCTCGCCGATGCCGATCATGCCGAGGTTGGCCGCCACGCCGGAGCCCGTGCCGCCGGAGGAACCGCTCGGGTTACGCCGCGGGTCGTAGGCGTTGCGAATGATCCCGAACCCCGATCCGACGTAGCGCGAGGCGAACTCGCCCATGTTCGTCTTCGCGTGGATCAGAGCGCCCGCGTCCTTCATCCGCGTGACGATGGTTCCGTCCCGCTCGGACATGTAGCCCTCGAAGAGCGCCGACCCGTAGGTCGTGGGCATGTCGCTCGTCTCCACCTGGTCCTTGAGGAGGACGGGGATGCAGTGCAGCGGTCCGGTGAGGCCGCCGGACGCGAAGGCGGCGTCGAGGCTTCGCGCCTCCTCGAGGACTCGCGGGTTCACGACCGCGATCGAGTTGAGAAGCGGTCCCTGTTTGTCGTACGCGTCGATGCGCGCCAGGTAGCTCTCCACCAGGCCCTCGCACGTGAGGTCGCCCGATTGGAAAGCGGCGTGGACTTCCGCGATCGTCGCCTCTTCGACCGCGAATGCCTGCGCCTGGAGCGCGACGGGAGCCGCCGTGAGCGCCAGGGCGAACGAGAGGGCCAACCTGATTGCGATCGACGTTCGAGCAGACATGGCAGCACCTGTCCTCGGGGGAACTCGATTGACCGGCCGTTGATGAGCGTCCGTAGCCTCAACTTTAGCGAGACGTGATCCGCCCGGAAGGCTTGGCCCGACAGGAGGACGCGTCACCCCGCCCCGGTGCCGCAATAGCGGATTGCGGTGACGGCGAGGATGCGGGCCAGTTCGACGAGGTCCTCGGCGCGAATGCTCTCGTCGGGGCGGTGGGCTTCGCGGACGTCGCCGGGGCCGAAGAGCACCGTCGGCACGTGGCCGTGGTTGACGAGGAGCCGCATGTCCGCGCCGTAACGCACGCCCCCGACGCGAGGTTCCGTGCCGCCGAGTGACCGGGCGGCGCCAGCCAGGGCGCCGACCACGGGGTCGCTCGCGTCCGTGCGGGCGGCCGCGAACTGCGCCCCGACCCACTCGACGATGGGCGGGTGGTCGCGCAGCCACGCATCGCCGGAAGCGGCCTCCGCCACGGCGTCCTCCAGCGCACGGCGCGCGGCAGCGAGATCCTCTCCGGGCGCGACGCCGTAGCGACCCTCCACGACGAGGCACTCCGCCACCGTCGAGGGCCAGATCCCGGCTCGGAGCCGTCCCATGGTCAGGGCGTACGGCAGCGCTTCCCCGCGGAACAGCGGGTCGGTGACATCGCGGTTCCGATCCGCCTCGAGGGCCCGAAGTCGCTGGAAGATGGGGATGAACTTCTCGACCGGGTCCACACCCTCTTCCCGCAGCGCCCCGTGCGCGGCGCGCCCGGGGACGGTGAGGCGGAAGCTGAGGGCGCCGGCCTGCGCGGGCGCGATGACGAACTCCGTCGGCTCGACGACGATGGCGCCGTCACCGGTGTGCCCGCGCTCGATCGTGGCCAGCATCCCCGAGCCACCATCCTCCTCGCCGATCACACTCTGGATCTGGAGCGCGCCGTTCAGTTCGATCCCGGCGTCGCGCAGCGCCCGCGTCGCCGCCAGCGCGGCGCAGAGCTGCCCCTTCATGTCCACGACCCCGCGTCCGACCAGGCGGCCGCCGCGACGCGTGAGTTCGAAGGGCGGGTGCGTCCAGCGCTCGACCTCGCCCGCCGGGACCACATCGATGTGGCCGTTGAGGATCAGTGTGCGGCCCTCTCCCCGCCCCATGGTTCCGACGACTCCCAAACCCTCGTGGCGTTCCACGTCGGCGGTGTAGGCGGGGTGGCGGCGCAGTGGCTCGAAATCGATCTCCCACACGTCCGTCTCGAGACCGATCGCGCGCATCTCCGCGGCCACGCGCCGCTGGGCCGGCGTCTCGCGGTTTGCGACGCTCTCGATCGCGATGAGGTCGGCCAGGAGCGCGAACAGGCGTTCCGCGTTCACGGCCTCCGCGGCCCGGCGCTCTTCGGACGACAGCGCGCCGCGGTCGCCCGGAACGTTCCCGCGGGAACGTCCTGCGTCGGTCTCCTTCCCGTCGCCCGGCATGGCCTCCTCCCCCGCGTCCATGCGCGGAGTATGTCACGGATCGGCCTCTCGGGGCGACCCGCCATGGTGGTCTCGTCCGGGCGTTGCGCAATGGCTACCGTACCGGCACGGAGCAGGACTCAGGCGGAATGAACAAGGCGGGATGAACAAGGAGCACACTCCATGCGCCTCCGGACACGACCTTCATTGACGAGGTTTACGAGGCTGGCCGCCGCGACGCTCGCCGTCGCGCTGCTGCCCGCCCTCCCTCTCGCGGCCCAGTCCGTCACGCCGGCGGACGACCCGGGCCTCGGCCGCCTCCTCGCGGAAATCGAACGGCTGGCGCCGGGCAGCGGCGGCACGGTGGGGGTGGGCGCCGTCCACATCGAGACGGGCCGCGCCGTGTGGTTCAACGAGGACGAACGCTTCCCGATGGCCTCGACCTACAAGGTTCCGATCGCGGTCCACCTCCTGTCGCGGGTCGACCGGGGCGAGATCACGCTCGCGGACATGGTCGAACTCGAACCCGGCGACATCCATCCGGGCAGCGGGACGATCTCGAACCTGTTCGACGATCCCGGCGTGGCGCTCTCGCTCCGGAATCTGCTCGAGTTGATGCTCCTCATCTCCGACAACAGCGCGACGGATCTCACCCTGACCGCCGCCGGCGGACCCGGCGCCGTGAACGCCCGCATGGCCGAACTCCGGGTCGACGGCCTGAGCGTGGACCGTCCGACTTCGGTCCTCATCGGGGATTACTCCGGCGTGGACACCCCGGAGGATGGCCGCATCTCGCTGTCCGAGTTTCGCGACCTCGCGGGCAACGTCACGGCGACGGACCGGGCGGCCGCGCGCGAGACCTTCGCTACCGACCCCCGGGACACGTCGACGCCCCGCGCCATGGCTCACCTGCTGGCGATGACCTGGGCGGGGAAGGCGCTGGGCTCGAAGAACACGGAGGTTTTCAAGGACATCATGCTGCGCGTGCAGACCGGCACCGGCCGCATCAAGGGTGTGCTGCCTCCCGGGACGCCGGTCGGCCACAAGACGGGCACGATCGGCGGGACAACGAACGACGTCGGGTACATCTACCTTCCGGACGGGGCCGGGCATGTGATCACGGTCGTGTTCGTGAAGGACTCCGAGCGTCCCGTCCCGGTGCGCGAGGCGGCGATCGCCCAGATCTCGCGCGCGATCTACGACTACTTCCTGTTCAATCCGGGGACGCCGGCAGACGCGGCCGCCGGGCGCGACAACCCGCGCTACGGGGTGTGGAAGCTGCGCTCCGACGCGCCGCGTCCGTCGCTCAATGTCATGACGTACGAGCCCTGGGAGGACGGCGGGATGAAGATTACCGTCGAGTCCACGAACGCCCGCGGCGGCGAGTCGAAGTGGAGCTACGAAACGATGTTCGACGGCGCATTCCACCCCGTGACCGGACGGGACGGGGTCGAGACCGCAGTGGAAGTCGTGGACGAGTTCACGAACCGGATCACGAGCCGCCGGGATGGCCGCGTCACGCAGGTCATCATCAACGTCCTCTCGGAGGATGGAAACCGGATCGACAACGAGTACCGCAGCACGGACGCGGAGGGGAACGAGCGCGTGTCGCACGCGGTGTACGAGCGGATCGGCGGGTGAACGACGCGATGCCCGGCGCGATGTCCGGCGCGATGTCCAGGGACTACGATGCCATCATCATCGGGGCCGGCGTCATCGGCGTCTGCACCGGGTTCGAACTGGCCAAGCGGGGCTTCCGCACGCTCAACGTCGACAAGCTCCCCGCGGCCGGGTACGGCTCCACCTCGAACACGTGCGCCATCATCCGGCTCCACTACTCGACGCCGGACGGCGTGGCCATGGCGCGCGAGTCCTACTTCTACTGGCTCGACTGGGGGAAGTACGTCGGCGTGCCCGACCCCTCCGGGCTGGCCCGCTATGTGAATACCGGCTGTCTCGTCACCAAGACCGAGAAGAACCGCTACCTGCAGAACGTGAAGGAGAGCCTCGACGAACTTCACGTGACCTACGAGGACCTGGATGCGGCGGGCATGAAGGAGAAGCTCTCCTTTCTCGACACGCGACGGTTCGGACCTCCCGTAACGGAGGAGGAGCCGGGCTTCGGGCGGCCCACGGGCGGAGAGGTAGCCGGCGCCCTCTACATCCCGGAATCCGGCTACATCAACGATCCGCAGCTCTGCTGCCACAACGTGCAACTCGGCTGCGAGGCGCACGGAGGCGAGTTCCGCTTCAACACCGAGGTCACGGAGATCCTCCGGGAGAACGGCCGGGTCGCCGGAGTGCGGGTGAAGGACGGGTCCGAGGTGCGCGCGCCCGTGGTGGTCAACGTGGGCGGTCCCCACTCCTTCGTCATCAACCGGATGGCGGGCGTCGAGGAGGGAATGAACATCCGGACGCGCGCGTTGAAGCAGGAGGTCTGTCACGTCCCCGCGCCGGAGGGCGTGGACTATAACGTGGTCGGCATGCTGATCTCGGACAGCGATATCGGGTGTTATTCCAGACCAGAAGTCGGCAACCACATCCTCATCGGGTCGGAGGATCCGCCCTGCGACGATCTCGAATGGGTGGAGGATCCGGACGACTATGACAAGACGTTCAGTTATCAGTGGAGGACGCAGGCCCTGCGCGAGGCCCAGCGGGTGAAGGGACTCCCCGTGCCGGAGGCGCGGCAGGGGCTCGTCGATCTCTACGATGTGTCCGACGACTGGATCCCGATCTATGACAAGTCCGATCTGCCCGGCTTCTATATGGCGGTAGGGACATCCGGGAATCAGTTCAAGAACGCGCCCGTCGCCGGCCAGCTCATGGCGGAGCTGATAGAGGCGGTCGAGGACGGGCGCGATCACGACGCGGACCCCGTACAGTTTCATATGAAGTATACGAGGCGGGACTGTAACCTCGCGTTCTTCAGTCGACTCCGGACGATGAACCCGGATTCGTCCTACTCGGTCATCGGCTGAGCCGCCGCCACTCGACTCGCATTCGATGAGCCCTGGACCGCTGGGGAGGCTGAAGTCCGCGCTCGGAGCGGGGGTCTTCCGCCCGGGCCGCCTGTGGGAGGAGAAGCCGCTCCGCCGCCACTACGACGTGGTGATCATCGGGGGCGGCATCCACGGGCTCGCCACGGCCTACTACCTGGCGAAGGACCACGGCGTGCGGGACATCGCCGTGCTCGAGAGCCAGTACATTGGGTTCGGAGGGTCCGGGCGGAACACCGCGATCGTACGGGCGAACCAGCGCACCCAGGAGAACGTTCCGCTCTATGACGAGGGCCTGAAGCTGTGGCCCATCCTCACGGACGAACTCGACTTCAACCTCATGTTCCATAACTGCGGCAACCTCAACCTCGCGCACAGCGAGGCCGCGGTGGCCGCGCTCCGCCTTTCCATCAACACGGCGAACTTCTGCGGAGTGCGCTCGGAACTGCTGGACCCGCAACAGTGCGGGGAACTGGTCCCGGCGCTGGACGTCTCGGACCGGCCCGCGCATCCGATCCAGGCGGGCATGTACCACCCGCCGGGGGGCGTCGTGCGGCACGACGCGGTGGTGTGGGGACTGGCCCGGGGCGCCAGCCTGCACGGGGCCTCGATCCACCAGGGCGTCGAGGTGCGGGGGATCGATACCGACGGCGGGCGGGTCACGGGGGTGCGGACCAGCGCGGGGCCGATCGGGTGCCGAAGGCTGGGGATCATGGCGGGCGGGTACGGGCCCGCGGTCGCGGCCATGCTCGACATCGAACTGCCGGTGAACCCGCTCGCGATCCAGGCCATGGTGACGCAGCCGCTGAAGCCGTTCCTGCACCACGTCGTGAGTTCCGGGGCCTATCACGTCTACGCGAACCAGACGCTGAAGGGGGAGATCGCGACGGGCGCGCACATGGACCCGCAGGTGAACTACACGACGGACGTCACCGCGCGCTACTTCAAGCACCAGGCGGAGGCGCTGACGGATTTCATGCCGTGCCTGAAGGGCGTGCGGTTTCTGAGAGTGTGGGCGGGGCTGGCGGACATGACGCCGGACATGGCGCCCATCCTGGACGGCAATTTCTCTCACGACGGGCTCTACCTGGATGTGGGATGGGGGTACTTCGGCTTCAAGTCCGGGCCGGTGGCCGGGAAGTACATGGCGGCGTTCATGGCGCGCGAGGAGGCGCCGGAGATCCTGAAGCCCTTCGCGCTCCGCCGTTTCCTCGAGAACCGGTACATGGGGGAGACCGCCGCCACCATGAAGTACGGACAGTGGGACTGATGGCGGCACTGACCGTGCGACTGACGGTGGCGCTGACCGTGGGACGGACCCTGGAGGGCCGGTCGTGACGTTCCGGTTGACGTGCCCGGTGTGCGGGAAGCGCGACGTGTACGAGTTCACGTACGGCGGGCCAGAGCGGGGGCCTCGGCCCGCCGAGACGGATCTCGATGGCGGGGCGGAGGGGCATTTTCGCTGGTCGCAGTTCCGCATGAACCGTCCGGAGCCGCGCGAGGAGTGGTGGCACCACGGTGCGGGCTGCGGCGTCTGGTTCTCGACCTGGCGCGACCCGGCCACGAACCGGGAGACACGGCCCGGCGGCGCGGAGGCAAGCGGGGATTCGGCGAGCGGGGGAGACTCGCCGTGAGCCGGCTGCCCCCCTCCGCGACGGAGCGGATCGACCGCTCCCGGCCGCTCGGTTTCCGCTGGTGCGGACGCGCGCTGGAGGGGTTCGAGGGAGATACCGTCGCATCGGCGCTCTGGGGGGCGGGGGTCCGCACCTTCGGCCGAAGCTTCGAGTATCACCGGCCCCGGGGGCTCTACGACCTGGAGGGAGAGGGGTCGAGTCAACTCGTCTCGATCGACGGCGTTCCGAACCAGTCCGCCGGGACGACGCCGCTGCGCGAGGGGATGGAGGTCGGAGCCCAGAACGTGCGCGGCGACCCGCGGTTCGACGCCTTCGGTTTCCTGGACCGGATGGACCGGTTCATGCCGGCGGGTTTCTACTACCGGCTCTTCCACCGGCCCGCCTGGGCCGCCCGCTTCTTCCAGGAGCGGATGCGCGGGCTGGCCGGCCTGGGCGTGCTGCGGCTCGACGCACCGGACGGGGCGCGGGCCGAGGAGCGGGTCGAGCGCTACCTGAACGCGGACGTAGCCGTGGTCGGCGGCGGTCCGGCCGGGATGTCCGCGGCGCTGGAGGCCGGGCGCCTCGGCCTCCGCGTGTGCCTGTTCGAGCGCCGGCCGTGGCTGGGGGGGCATCTCGACTGGCGCGTGCGGGACGGTCGTCGGCTCGCCGCGGAGGTGTCCGAGCTGGCCGAGGAACTCGGGCGCATGCCGTCCGTGCGCGTGTTCCGGCACGCTCCGGTCACGGGAGTGTGGGGCGAGAACCTGCTGACGGGCTTCCAGCGCGGTGGGACAACCCACTGGGAGTGTCGGGCACGAGCCATCGTGGTCGCGACGGGCTCCATCGAGCGGCCGCTCGTGTTCGAGCACAACGATCGCCCGGGCGTGATGCAGGTCGACACGGCGATCCGGCTCGCGCGGACGTACGGCGTCCGCCCGGGCGCGGCCGCCGCCTTCAGCGTGGGCGACGACCTCGGGCTCGAGGCGGCGGTGGACCTGGCCGCGATCGGCGTGGATGTGCGCGTCGTCGCCGACGCCCGGCGCGACGGGCACGACCCGGACCGGGTGGCCGCCCTGTCGTCCGCGGGGATCGACTTTCGGCCGGGGTGGGCCGCGAGTCGCGTGCGGGGACGGAGTCGGGTGAGGGACGTTGAACTGGCGTCCCGGGCCGGGAGCGGCACGGCGGGCGGCGCGGCCGGCGACTCGCTGCGCGTGGCGTGCGATCTGCTGGTGGCGAGCGCGGGACGCCAACCGGACACCGGGGTCCTCTCGTGCGCCGGCGCGCGCTTCCGCCACGGCGAGCGCACCCGGACGTTCGAGCTCGAGCGCCTCCCGTCCGACGTGTTCGCCGCGGGCGGCGTCCTTCGACTCACCGATCTCGAGGCGCTCACATGTTCCGGGCGGATCGCGGGGCTGGAAGCCGCCGAGGCCTGCGGCGCGGACGTCGGGCGGGCGCTGACCCGGGCACGCGCGCGTCTGGCCGACCTGCCGGGACCCGCGGAGGGTTCCTCGATCGTGCGCGGACCGGCCGCAGGGCGGGGCCTCGCCCCCGGCCGCAAGGCGTTCCTCGATTTCGACGAGGACGGCACGTGGAAGAACGCGGCCCAGAGCGCGGCGTACGGCTTCGATGTGCCCGAACTCGCGAAGCGCTTCGGGAACTTCGGTCTCGGCCCGGGCCAGTACCGTGTGCCGGGCCAGAACCTCGCCATGGCGATGGCCGAGATCGCGGGGCGGCCGGTCGGCAGCTTCGCCGCCACCACGGTGCGCCCGCCGGTCATCCCCCCTTCCCTCGCGACGCTCGCGGGCCCGAACCACGACATCCACAAACAGACCCCTCTGCACGACGACCAGGCCTCGCGGGGCGCCGTGTTCCGCCGGGCGGGACCCTGGCTGCGGGCCCGCTACTTCAGCGGGGACCGGCAGTGCCTCGAGGAGATCCGCAACGTGCGCGAGAACGTCGGCCTTCTCGACAGTTCGCCGCTCGGGAAGTTCCGGATCTGGGGGCCCGACGCCCTGCGCGCGCTCCAGCGCGTCTACATCTCCGATATGACGCGGTCCCGGCCCGGCCGCTGCGCGTACTCGGCGATGTGCAACGACACGGGCAACATCATCGACGACGGCGTCGTCGTGCGGACGGGGGAGGACGAGTTCTACTTCACGACGAGTTCGAACCGGGCGGGGGCCACGGTCGAGTGGCTCCGGTTCCACACGCGGCACGACGGGTGGGACTACAACCTCGTGAACCTCACCGACGCCCTCGGCTCCATCAACGTGGCGGGGCCGAACGCGCGGCGGGTGCTGGGCAAGATCACGGACGCGGATCTGTCGGACGAGGCGTTCCCGTACCTCGGGTGCCGCGAGATCGAGGTGGGAGACGGGGTCGCGGCGCGGTGTCTGCGCCTCGGGTTCGTGGGCGAGTTGTCCTATGAACTGCACGTCGGTGCGAGCTACGCCCGGTACGTGTGGGACCTCCTGTGGGAAGCCGGGGCCGAGTACGGCATCCGCCCGTTCGGGCTCGAAGCGCAGAACTGCCTGCGGGCCGAGAAGGGACACGTGATCATCGGGACGGAGTCCGAGCAGCGCGTCACCCTCATCGACATCGGCATGGGCTGGCTCTGGAACCGCGGGGACACGGCCTCCGGCAAGGTGGGGGCAGTGGCGCTGCGCCACTGCGAGGAACAGCCGGAGAGGTTGAAGCTCGTCGGACTGCGGGTCGACGACCCCGCGGACCGCGACGCGGGGGCCACGGGCCATCGTGACGTCGCTCACCGCCCGGGGGACGGGGCGCTCGTCGTGGACGGGGACCGGATCGCCGGCTTCGTCTGCACGACGCGGCACAGCGAGACGCTGGGCTGGCAGTACGGACTCGCCCTCGTCGAGGACCGGCTCGCGGAGCGGGGCCGTTCGCTCGACCTGTACGAGTCGCTGGGCCGGCAGACCGTGCGTTCGAGCGCGACCGTGGTGCCTCCCCACTTCTACGATCCGAAAGGAACGCGCCTGCGGATCGCCCCCGGAGGGCGCCCGGGCCCGTCGGGCGACGCGCCATCGCCGGCGGCGCCCGCGGCCCATCGCCGGTCTCCGGTCCGCTTCGACGCCGCGCCCGCCCGCACCGAGCACCGGGCCGGCTGGCACGTCGTGCTCGACTACGAATCGGACCGCGCACCCGCCGACGCCCTGCGCCGGGCCTGCCTCGTCGACCTCTGCCACCGCGCGCGCTGGGACGTCCAGCATCGGAACATCGGGACCCTGCGGCCGTTCGGCCTCGACGTGCCGCGCAGACCAGGAGAGGTCGCGGTCCGCGATGGGTTGATGATCAACCGGATGAACGGAACCCAGGCCTCCATCTGGCACGTCGGCCCCGGCGCGGCCCCGGCCATGCCGGACGGTCCGCACTACACGGACACCACCGACTCGCACTGCTGGCTCGCCCTCCTGGGAGATTCCGTTCCCGAGGTCCTGGAGAGTGTCACGTCCCTCGACCTCTTCGAGCCGGGGTGCCCTCGACCGCTCCTCACGCAGGGCCCGATCCTGCACGTGTCGTGTCAGGTCGTCACGTGGCGAAACGACGCCGCCCTCGTCTCGTTCAGTCGGGGATACGCCCAGACATTCGTCGAAGCACTCCTTGACTCGGGTCGCCGCACGGGGCTGCTCCCGGCCGGGGAGCGGGTCTTCATCGACTGGGTGCGGGCCCTGTACAGCTGAGACGTTTTCGCGGACTGGCTCGATCAGAGCCGGGCTCAGTTGCGAATGACGCGCACTACCTTGCCGTCTTCGTCCACGACGAGCATGGGGCCCCGGACGACTTCCTCAAGGAACTCAAGCGGGAGATCGCCGGGCCCGGCCGCTCCGGGGCCGGCCTCATCGCCCACCGCCGCTCTCGCTCCTGGCAACGTGTACGGATCCGTCTTGCTCAGGTCCACGACGTGTCCGATGTCCGCGAGCGCCTGCACCGTAATGGCGCTCACGTACCGGCCGAGGGCTCCGCCAGACATGATCTCGTCCCTGATCGGAACGTGCCTCCAGTGGCCCCCGCCGTCCATCGGCACCTTCGGGCCGGTGTAGGCAAGCCCGCCTGCGTCGTCGAACGCCTTGACGGCCAGCGGGCCGGGGAAATGCCAGCCGTCGTCCCCGTTGCGCTTGATCTCCGACCAAGCCGAGCCGGCATTGAAGCCTAGCGCGTGCCCCAATTCGTGCAGCGCCACCAGATACACCAAGCCCCACCCGCCGAATCCCGGTCCCTCGAGGTACGGATCTCCCAAGACGACGCCGCTGTCGATGAGCAGTCCGGACTCCTCGCGCTCTGAGCAACCAATTACAGTGGTGGATCTCGATGGGTCTCCGCGCCACGTGACGACCACATCGTCGATGGCACCGACCATCCGCGCATGGGACCCGCACGGGTAGCCGTCGATCCGCACGTCGGACAGGTCCCCAACCACGACCTCCTCCCACCGGTCCGCTGCACGTCGGATCTCCTCCTTGTGCCGCTCCGAGAGCCCGGGCCCAAAGATCAGCTCTATGTCGAAGCGGTCCGGATTCGGCGCCGGCGCAACGTCCAGCGCAATCTCCTGCGTCGCCATGAGGCCCTTCGGATCGCTCGCCGCCACCTCCAGCACCCCCTCGCCCTCCCCGCGTGGTGCCAGCCACAGCACCGCCCCGTCGATCCTCCCTGTTGCGACGCCCTCGTCGCTTGTCTCCACCGTGTAGACCAAGGGATCCCCGTCGGGGTCCAGGAAGTACGGGGCCAGATCCAGCGCCACCGCCTCGCCACCCGCCTGCATCCAGTACGCCGGCAGCGCCTCCACCGGCACCGGCGTCTGGTTGTCCGTCTCGGCAAAGAGGGCCATCTGCTCGCCTGTGACCACCTCTACACCCTGGGCGGCCGCCAGCACCGGGGGCCTCCCGAAGCTCAGGCTCACGGCGTCCGAACTCCCTGTCGGTCGCTGCACGACCACCGGCGCGCTCACCGTGTCTCCTGCGCCGATCTCCAACCAGGACGACGACGACGTGCCCCGCTGCACCGAGACCGGCATGCGTAGCGCGAAGGGTGCGCCGGCCGGCATCCGGGCCACCACCCGCGCCGGCCCCGCGTCCAGCACGTCCGCGTCCGTGCGCGCAAGCTCCACCTCGAGCGGGAACGGTGCGCCGGGGTTGAAGCTCGCGTCCAAGCCACGCAAGCTACGCAGGCCCGCGAACAGCCCAGGCGGCAGTTCGGCCAGCTCGTTGTTTCTTAGGGTCAGCTGCTGGAGTCTTTCAAGCCCCGCGAAGACGCCCGGAGGCAGTTCGGTCAGGCGGGTGCTGTGCAGCCAGAGTGTCTCCAGCCGCGACAGTCTCCCAAACACATCGGTCCGCAGGCCACCCAACGGATTCCCGTGTAGGTAGATGGCTCGCAAGCTGTCCAGACCCGCGAAGACGCCCGGAGGCAACGCCGACAGTCGGTTCCGGTGAAGCCTGACGTAACGGAGATGGCCTAGGCCGGCAAACACGCCAGCCGGCAGAGCCTCGAGTCCGTTCTGGTAGAGACTCAAAACCTTCAGCGACACAAGGTCCACGAAGATGTCCGGCGATAGCGTCACCAGATTCGGATTGTAGACAATATGCAGGTCGGTCAACTGCGGGAGGCCCGCGAAGATGCCCGGCGGAAGATCGGAGAGCTGGGTTCCAGAAACCCACAGCACTCTAAGACTCTCGAGACCCGCGAAGACGTCCGGCGGAAGCTCGGTCAGCAAGGGGCTCCTAAGGAACAAACGCTCCAGATTCGTCAGCCGGGCAAAGTCCCTGTTCTCCAGTCTCGCGATGGTGCGCAGAGTCAGATCCCGAATCCCCGCCAACTGCCCCTCCGTCACCTCCGCGCAACCCGCCGCCCCCGTCACCCTCACGATCTCAAGCGCCACCGCCGGCGTCCGCGCACACACCCCTTCGTCGCTCTGCCCCCACCCGGTGATCTCCACGCTCGCGCTCGCACCCGCCCATGCGACCAACGTCTGCTCCCCCGGTTCCTCCCCCAGCGTCCACGCCGTCGCCGCCAACCCCTCGATATCACTCGCCACCTCCGGCGGGTCCACCGTTCCGTGTCTATCCGCCAGCTCGAAGCGCACGGTCGCGCCCGGAACCCTCCCGCCCAGCGAGTCCAACACCGCCACCACCACCGGCTCCGCAACCAGCTCGCCCACCGCGGCCCGCTGCCCGTCGCCCGCGTATGCCACCACCTCCGCCACCTCCGCGTCGCTCGGCAGCGCGGTTGCGCCGATCTCGGTGCCCGGCCCGTCGTCGACCCTCGCCGTCAGTATCTGCGGGCCCTCAACCGCGCCAAGCGTCCACACCGTCCACGCCGCCCCCAGGCTGTCGCTCACCACCTCCGCAGGATCCACCGTCGCGCCACCCTCCCCCGCCTCGAAACCCACCCGCGTCGGCCACGTCACCACGGCGCCCCCAGCGTCCACGAGCCGCACACCCACCGGCTCCGGAAGAACCCGGCCTGCGACCGCTTGCTGGCCGGCGCCCAGCACTTCCAGCACGGCGGCCTCCTGGCTCACCCGCACTGACGCCATGTCGTCGACGCCCGGCGTCAGTTCCGCCACCAGATCCGCCTCCCCGTTTCCCCGCGCGGTCACCTCCCCGTTGCCGTCCACCGTGAACACCGTTGTGTCCGTGCTGCTCCACTGGACCACCCGCCCGCTTCGGAGTTCAGAGTCCCGACCCACACGAACCCGGAACTGAGTACGCTCCCCGAGGTGCGCCAGATGCACCGAGTCCGGGAACAGCACCACCGTGCTCGGCTCCTCAGGCGGCCGCGGCTCGACCGGGGGGTCCTCGCCACACCCGGCGAAGGCCAAGGCGAAGGCCAAGGCGAAGGCCGCGCGCAGGCTCGGGCCAGGCCGAATCAATCCTCGCAGGAACGGAATGCCGGTGGCGCGAGTGGGGGCGAGAGGACGGGATGCGGACATGTCTCCGGTGCAAGCTCCGGGCCGGGGCGCAAGAGATGTTGGCAATGCCAAAGAACACCGGCGACCGTTGGGGCGGCAAGGGAGACACAACATTTCGGCGCATGACCGTGGCGGCGCCTGCAGGAACGGTTCGGCCGGCTGCTGCGCGCTCAGCCCGCGGCGGCGAGGGCCCGGTCCAGGTCTTCCTTCAGGTCCTCGGCGTGCTCGAGGCCGACGGACATCCGGAGGAGGTTCTCCGGCGCGCGGGTCGCCGCTCCCTCGATCGAAGCCCGGTGCTCGATGAGGGAGTGCGTTCCCCCGAGACTCGTCGCGCGGGCGATGATCTTCACCGCGGCGGCGACCGCGAAGGCTTCCTCCCGACCACCCGTCACATCGAACGACAGCATGCCGCCGAAGCCGGACATCTGACGCGCCGCGAGGGCGTGTCCCGGATCGTCCTCCAGACCCGGGTAGTGGACCCGCTCGACGCGCGGGTGGGCGTCGAGGAAGCGGGCAAGTTCCATGGCGTTGGCGCAGTGCATGGCCATGCGGGCGGCGAGGGATTCGAGTCCCCGTCTCGTGAGCCAGGCGTCGAAGGGCGACGGCACCAGGCCGCCATCTTTCTGGATCCCCCGCAGCGCTTCAAGCGTCTCGCCCCGCTCGCGCGCGATCACCGCACCCCCGGTCACGTCGCTGTGGCCGCCGAAGTACTTGGTCGTGGAGTGCATGACGAGATCCACTCCGAGATCCAGCGGCCGCTGCAGGAGCGGCGTCGCCCACGTGTTGTCGCAGCACGAGATCGCCCCGCCCTCACGCGCGATGCCGGCGATGGTCTCGACGTCGGAGATGCGGATGAGCGGGTTCGACGGCGTCTCCATCCATACAAGGCGGGTGCTCGGCCTCATGGCGGAGCGGACGGCCTCCAGATCGGTCATATCGACGAAGCTCGCCTCGATCCCGCGCTGGGCGAACTGCTCCCGCAGGAGTACGCCCGTCCCGTAGTACGCGTCGTCCGCGGCGACGACGTGGTCCCCCGGCGAAAGCGAGAAGATGACGGAAAACGTCGCCGCCATCCCGGAGGGGAAAGCAATGGCTTCGGGCCCGCCCTCCAGCGCGGCCAGCGCCGCCTCCAGCGCGGCCCGGTTCGGGTTCCCGGAGCGGGAGTAGTCGAACCCCCCGGGGTACGACCCGTCCTCCGCGCGCTCGAAGGTGGTCGAGAGCGTGATCGGGGGCGCGATCGCCCGGCTCGCGCCGTCCGGGTCCATGCCCGTCTTCACCGCCAGCGTTTCAATTCGCATTTCCGACCTTTCCGGGGGCTCTGGATCAGCGTCGCCGGGTTCGAAGAGACCCGCCGATGAGGACGCCGACGGGGCCGATGACGAGCATCGCGATGGGGTACCATGCCGGTCCGTAGGGAGCGCCGGACGCGGAGAGGCCGGCGAGCGAGGCGAGGCTGAAGAAGACGAGAACCGCCGCCAGGACGCCGGCATGGAGCCGTGGTGCGCGCGGAGCCGCCCAGGCCGCGAGGAAGCCGGCCAGGATGGTGACCGCGAGGCGCACGCCCAGACTCGTGAAGATGAACGCGACGCCCGGCTCCGTGCCCGGTTCGACGCCGAAGAGCGAAAGCAGCAGCCGGCCGGTGAGCACAGAACCCAGCGTCAGCACGACGAAGCCCAGGATGACGGCCGCGACGCTGCGCAGGAGCGAGGCATCGTTCATGCGCGACCACGTCTCGACCGCTTCGTCGAGGTCGGGACGGTGGCCGGGCGGAGGTCCGGGAGTAGAAGGTGGGGAAATCGAGGGTCCGGAAGGGGTCATCGTGTCCCCTCCACAACGGGCAGGACGATGTGCGATGCTCGGTCGCCGGCGTGGTGGATCATGTTCTCCGCGACCTCCCATTCGGTCTCGTCATAGTTGTTGCCGCCCGTGTTCAGGTTGCGGTCGAAGCGGGGGAAGTTGGAACTCGAGACCTCGATCCGCACGCGGTGGCCGGGTGCGAACCAGTGCGCCACCGAATGGAGATCCACCCGGACCGGATAGACTTCGCCTTCCTCCATCATCACAGGCGCCTCGTATCCGTCGCGGTAGCGCGCCCTCATGATGCCCTCGACGATGTTGATCGCCCGTCCATCGGGATGGACGTCGAGGAGCTTCACGGTGAAGTCGGTGTCCGGGGCGCTCGAACTCACGTAGAGCCGGGCCTCGAGCGGGCCGGCGATCTCGAGGCCGCTGTCGCCGACCGGATCGCCGGTGTAGACGAGGACGTCCTCGCGTTCCTCGATATCCGACTGGTCGAACGCGCCCGGCTGATCGTCCGGGTTCCCCGTGCAGCAGACGGATCCGCCGCGGGAGGGGACGGGGTCCGCGGGATCGTAGACGAATCGGTCAGCAGGTTCGTCCCCGGGCGCTTCCGTGGAGAGGGCGCCATCGCCGAGACGGCTGTTCGCGTTCCCTCCGCTGCGAAGATAGAGGCGCGTCGTCACGGCTCCGGGGGGCGGCCACGTGTCGGCCGATGCCCATGCGTTCCGGCCCAGCACGTAGTAGTGAACCTTCGGGATGCCGGTGATCCCGTTGTCCACGCCCTTCAGCCAGTAGTCGAACCAGGCGAGATAGAGCGAACGGTACGGCAGGCGGGCGTCGCCGAAGTCGACGTCCCCGACCACCGTGTGTTCCGTGGCGCGCTCGGACATGCAGTGGCTGGTGGGAGAGAGGATGACGTACTGGTGCGCGCCGCCGCGGTCGCTCACCGCGTTGTCCTGCATCATCCGCCACTGCTGAAGCGTCTCGTTGGCGCCGAGGTCGTACCACGAGTTCACATGGAGCGCCGGCGTGTCGAAGCGGTCGGCGTCGCCCAGGTATCCGAGTCCGTCCCACCATTCGTCGGCGAGCGGCGTGCTCAGGACCTCTTCCCAGTCCGTGTCGCGGTCGGGCGGGCCGTATCTTCGCATGAGGTCGATGGTGGGAAGCTCGCGGAGCGCGGCGAACATCTCGACCGGGGGCGGAGGCTCGCCTCCCGGGTGCTTCCGTCCGTTGCCGCGGAACCAGCCGAAGCTCGCGGAGAGCCCGAACGCGCCCCCCTCGAAGATGCCGAAGTAGCCGTACCGGCCGCCGGCCGATCCGACCGACCCGCCGGCGGCCAGGGGGATGGCGGCGGCGTGCGCCGGGTGGCGCTGCGTCATGAGTTGCGTCTGGTTTTCTCCCAGGTAGGAACAGCCGAAGGTCCCCACCCTCCCGTTCGACCAGGGCCGGGTCGAGGCCCACTCGACGGCGTCGTAGCCGTCCTCCCGGTCCGCCGCGGAGAGGAGATAGTCCCCTTCCGACGCATACTTGCCGCGCACGTCCTGGACGACGACGGCGTATCCCTGCCCCGCGAAGAACCGTGCCGGGGAGATCGCGCCGGCCCGATAGGTCGCCTTGTCGTACGGCAGCCGAATCATGACGACGGGGAGGCGGTCACCCCGGTCGGCGGGCCCGGCCGGCAGGTAGAGGTCCGTCGCGAGGCGAACCCCGTCCCGCATGGGGACCATGAGGTCCGTCTCGACCCGCACCTCGAACTTCGCTTCCGGCACCGTGTAGGGATCGACCGGATCCGGCGCGAATCGATCGAGGGCGGAGGCGGCGCCCGGCCCGCTTCCGCCATCGGCGAGCCGGGTCGGGGGCGCGCCTCCATCGCCGGCACAGGCGGTGAGCGCACCCACCAGCGCGAGGACGATTCCCGGCCGAGATTTGTCCATCGGTTCCCACTCCCCAAGATTCACGCGTTCGAGATGTTCTCGAAGATGACACCACACCCAGCCACCGAGCGAGTGACGATGACTTCCGCCGCGGTCGAGACGCTGGACCTGCAGACCATTCCCGGCGTCGGCCCCAGCATCGCGCGCGACCTGACGGAACTCGGCATCCGCCGGGTCCGGGATCTCGAAGGCCGCGATCCGCACCGGCTCTACGAACAACTCTCCTCGCGGCGGGGCCAGCGCATGGACCCGTGTGTTCTATACGTCTTCCGCTGTGCCGTCTACTACGCGGAGACCCATGCCGCGGACACCCACGCGGAGGCCCGCGCGGAGACTCGTGCCGCGGAGGCCCACGCGGAGACGGGAGCGGCGGACCGCGAACTACTCAAGTGGTGGAACTGGAAGGACCGGGTCCACGCCAACGAGCGCTCGCGCGCACCCGCCTGACGGACGACCGACTGCCATGGCTTCGGACCTCCACGAGCGCATCTGCAACGTCGTCGCCCGGATCCCGGCCGGTCGCGTCGCCACCTACGGGCAGGTCGCCCAACTCGCCGGACTCGGCGGACAGGCCCGTCTTGTCGGCTACGCGCTCTATGCCTCGGACCGGCCGCTCCCGTGGCACCGCGTGATCAACGCGCGCGGCGAGATCAGCCCCCGCGGCGACTCGTACTCCGAGATGATCCAGTACCAGTTGCTGGCGAACGAAGGGGTGGAGTTCGACAAGTGGGGACGCATCTCGCTCAAGCGCTTCCGCTGGAACGGGGAGATGCCGCCTCCCGCCAGCCCCTCACCTCCCTCCTGACTCCGGAGCGTCGCATGCGTCGTGACATCCGCACCCGTACAGCAGCCTGTACAGGCCGTCCGCTGGCCGGCCTCCTTCTCGTCGCGCTGGCCGGCGGCGGCTTCGGGGCGCCGCTGGGCGCGCAGGATACCCGCGTCGAGACCGCCGCGGGGAACGTCGAAGGCGTCATGATCGACGGCATCCGCTCCTACCGGGGGATTCCGTTCGCGGCGCCTCCCGTGGGGGACAGGCGCTGGAGGCCGCCTCAGCCGGTCGAAGCGTGGGGGCAGCGCACCCTGCGCGCGCACAGCTTCGGCCCGGAGTGCATGCAGGCCCCCTACGGCGCGGGCTCCTTCTTCGGAGGTCCCCCCGCCCCGACGGCGGAGGACTGCCTGTACCTGAACGTGTGGACCGGCGCCGCCGACGCCGGCGAGCGACGGCCGGTGATGGTCTGGATCCACGGAGGCGCGCTCACGCGGGGGTCGGGCTCCACCGGCATCTACGACGGAACGGCACTGGCGGCGAAGGGCGCCGTCGCGGTCACGATCAACTACCGGCTCGGACCGTTCGGATACCTCGCACATCCGCTCCTCTCTGCCGAGTCAGAACACGGGTCGTCCGGCAACTACGGCGTCCTCGACCAGGTCGCCGCGCTCGAGTGGGTGCGCGACAACATCGCGGCGTTCGGCGGGGACCCGGATCGGGTGACGATCTTCGGCGAGTCGGCGGGGTCGTGGAGCGTGAACACGCTGATGGCGACGCCGCTGGCGGCGGGACTCTTCCACCGCGCCATCGGACAGAGCGGGGGGCGGTTCGGTCCCATGATGCGCCTCTCGGAGGCACCCGAGGGCGGACGCTCGGCCGAAGAGATCGGGGCCGCGTTTCTCGGGGCGCTCGGGGCGGAGACCCCGGAGGATATGCGGAAGCTCTCGGCCGCAACCGTGATGGCAGGGCTCGCCACGCCGGCCGGACGCGGCTTCAGGACGGCGGAGAACGTGGACGGCTGGGTGTTGCCGACGGACGTGACGACGGCCTTCGCCGAGGGAACGCACCACAACGTCCCGGTGCTCGTCGGGTTCAACGCGGATGAGATGACCTCGCTCTCGTCGCCGAGATCCGTGCCGGAGACGCTCGACGCGTGGCGCGAGTGGGTCGCCGGGCGCGTGGGCGACGATGCGGCGAGCTTCGATGCCGCCTATCCCGTGGATGAGGAAGGCGAAATCTTCGACGCCTTCATGCGAAGCCGCGGCGACGCGCTGTTCGGCATCCAGATGCGGACGTGGGCGCGGGCGTCGGAAGCCGCCGGCGCGGATGCCTGGCTCTACTACTTCACGCACGAGCCGCCCGGACCCGCGAAGAACTATCTCAAGTCGTACCACGCGGCCGAGATCGTGTACGCGTTCGGCAACGTCGGTCCCGGCGAACGGGAGGCCGCGGACCGTCGGTTGGCGCGTACGATGGCCTCCTACTGGGTCAACTTCGCCGCGAACGGCGACCCGAACGGTCCCGGACTGCCGCCGTGGCCGGCCTACACGCGCGACTCCGAGGCGCATCTCGTACTCGGGCCGACGGTCGAGGCGGGAAGCAGCCTGCGCACGGTCCAACTGGACTTCTGGGATCGCCGACTCCGGGCCGGCACGCCGTGAAGGCGCCTCAGGCCGACGGGTCGTACCGGTGACCGGACCGCTCTGCCGGCGGCTCGCCGAGATCCGCGCGGAGAAGGAAGCCGCGCGCCCGGCAGCCCTGACCGCGGTTATGAGCGACGGCACGGAGGCACTGCGGAGTTCCGGCATCCTCGACGGGATTCCCGAGGTGGGCGACCGGGCGCCCTTGTTCGCACGGCCGAGCGTGGCCGGCCCCACGGTCCGGTTGAAGACGCTTCTGAAGCGCGGCCCCGTGGTGCTCAGCTTCTTTCGCGGCCGCTGGTGACCGTACTGCCGCGAAGAGCAGGTTGCTCTTCAGTCGGTTCTTCCGGAGATCGAGGCGAAGGGCGCCCGCCTCGTCACGCTATCTCCGCAACTCGCGGAGTTCGCCCGCGGCTGGATCGAGGAGGACGGCATCGGGTTCGACGTCCTGCTCGACCTCGGATTGGGCGTGGCTCGTGACTACGGCCTGACGTTCAGGGTCGAGGGCGAACTGCGCGCGCTCTACCTCGACAAGCTCGGCATCGACCTTGCCCGCTTCAACGGCGACGAGTCGTGGGAACTTCCGCTCACGTCCACCTTCGTCATCGACCGCGAGGGAACGATCGCGTACGCCTCCGCCGACCCCGACTACACGGTGCGCGCCGAACCGCACGAGGTCCTCGCCGCGATCCCCACCTAGAGTGCACGAGCCCCCGCGGGAGGTGCGGCTTCTCCATGGGCTCCGGGGGCGCATGCGCGACGGGGTGCGGCTCTCGGCGGACGTCTATCTGCCCGCTTCCGGAGGCCCATTCCCCACCATCCTGACGCGGACGCCTTACGAGAGCGGCCGGGACGTATTCGTCGAGAACGGCGTGTGGTGGGCGGAGCGCGGGTACGCGTTCGTGGTGCAGGACTGTCGCGGGCGGTTCGAGTCCGAGGGCGTATTCCACGCGTATCTCCCCGAGATCGAGGACGGGTACGACACCCTGGAGTGGCTGGCCGGGCAGGCGTGGTGCGACGGGAAGATCGGGATGTGGGGGCGCAGCTACGGCGGCCTCACGCAGTGGCTGAGCGCGCCGCTCGGGAGCCCGCACCTCACCTGCATGGCGCCGCATGTGATCTGCGACGACCACTTCGGGGACTGTCACTACCTCGGCGGCGCCTTCCAACTGCTTCTGTCGCTCGGCGCGGCCGTGGTCTGGGAGACGAACCTCGCGACCGGGACCGGCCCGCAGGCCGCGCGCCTGTTTCAGAACCCGAAGTTCTGGGCCCATCTGCCCATCATCGAGATGGACGAGCGCGCGATCGGGCGGAAGATCCCGTACTGGAGGGAATGGCTGGAGCACCCGACGCGGGACGAGTACTGGCGGCGCCTCAGCGTCACGGATCGCTACGACCGCGTCACGGCGCCGGTGTTTCAGCAGGGGGGCTGGTACGACGCGTATCCGGGTTCGCTGCTTCGAATCCACGAGGGGATGTCGGGCGCCGCGACCCCGCGCGCCCGCACGCAGAGCCGGAGCCTGCTCGGACCCTGGTCGCACGAGATCCCGGAGACGAGGACGGTCGGGGACCTCGACTTCGGACCCGGCGGCTGGGTGGATGTGCGGGAGGAGGAGCGGCGCTGGTTCGACTGGCAGCTTCGCGGCATGGACGACGGGATCGGCGAAGACCCGCCGTTGCGCTGGTTCACGACGGGCGCCAACCGGTGGCGGGAGGGCGCGGAGTGGCCGCCGCCGGGAACGGAGATAGTGCCCTGGTATCTCCACAGCCATGGGCGCGCGAACCGGGACGACGACGCCCGCCTCGATCCGGAGCCGCCGGGAGACGAGCCCCCCGACCGCTTCGAGTACGATCCGCGCGATCCGGCGCCCTCGCTCGGGGGCAATCTCTCTTCCCGGCTGATCACGACCCACGCCGAGACGCCGATGCGGGGCGGTCCCGTCGAGCAGGCGCCGATCGAGCGGCGGCCCGACGTGCTCGTCTACACGTCGCCGGCCCTGGAGGGCGATCTCGAGGTCACGGGGCCGGTCGAGGTCGTGCTCTACGCCGAATCGTCCGGGCGGGACACGGACTTCGTGGCGCGGGTGACGGATGTCGACCCGGCGGGAGGCTCATTCGTGCTCACGGAGGGGATCCTGCGCGCACGGTATCGTGGCGGGTTGAGCCGGACCGAACTGCTCGAGCCCGGCGAGGTGGCGGAGTTCCGGATCCGGCTCTACCCGATGAGCCATGTGTTCCGGGCCAGCCACCGGATCCGGCTTCAGATCACGAGCAGTTGCTTCCCCCGCTTCAGTCGCAATCTCAACACCGGCGAAGACGTGGGGACCGGCACCCGCATGCGGACGGCCCGCAACACGGTGCTGCATTCGACGGCCTGTCCCTCGCACGTCCTGCTGCCGGTCCGCGCGGGCTCATCCGGCTGAACTCGCCAAGTGCCGCGGTTCGGTCGCCGGGAGCGTCTCCCTCAGAGCGACCTCGTAGGCGGGCGAGTGGAGCAGAAACGCATCGTGTCCGGCTTCCGAGCGCAGGAGGCGAAGTCCCGCCGGCGCCCCCGCCCGGCGCGCCGTCTCCGTTATCAGCCAGGACGGGACGAGGGTGTCCTCCTCCCACCCGATGAACCACGCGGGCACGGCAAGATCTTCCGGCCTCAACTCGCAGAGGTCGATGGACGCGGACAGGGTCAGATAGGTCTCGGCATCGAACCGTTCCGCGAACTCATCGCCGCGTTTCCGCAGAAAACGGTCGATGGCGTGGACCGGCGTCCCGTCCTCCCACTCCCAGTCGAACGGGAAGCGGGCATCGAGTCCCTCGGCCGACTTGTAGGTGGTGAACGCCAACGCCCGCGCCAGCGCCACACCCTCGTGACTCCGCCCCTGCCGGATCGCGAACTCCACGACCCGTCGCTGCACGGAGCGCACGCCGGTCGCCTGCGCGTGGCCGCGGTGCGCGGCGCCGATCAGGACGACGCCGTCCGCGCGGGCGGGTTGGCGGCACCCCAGAGCGAGCGCGACCATGCCGCCGTACGACGCGCCCAGGACACGGTGCACCCGCCGCACGCCAAGGTGATCCAGCAGGGCGACGACGGCGTCCGCCTGGTCGCCGGGAGTGACGTGCAACCGTCCGGGGGGTTCGACGGTGCCCGGCGACCCGAGGAAGTCGAATCCCAGCACCTGCCACCGGTCGGTATCGATGGCCAGGCTCGGGCCCACGAGTTTTCGCCACCAGCCCGGCGAAGGGTCCAGTGCGTTGGCGCAGACGTGGCGGTTGGCGGAGATCCCGCCCGCGACGACGAGGAGGGGGGCGCCTTCGGATCCGACGATCTCGTAGCGCACCCGGAAACGCGCGTCGACGGCAGTGTCCAGTTCCGGTCTCCACGTGGCCGGCATCGGCACGCTGCCCCGTCGCCCTTCCGGCAGCCCTTCTGGTAGCACGGCGTTCAACCTGTCTCTCCGGTGCGGGTCGCGTGGTTCGCGACGCCAACTCCGGAGCAGTCGACCGACCCGTGCGGGTGCGACGCTCATCTCTCGGATCCCCGATCAAGGGTCCGCAGGAGTTGGCACCGCTGGGCGTGCATGTGGGCATGCATGCCCCGGTTGCCCCGGCTTCAAAGGGCCCGTCCCTCAGCCGGTCTCGATGAGTAGCGGCCGAAGCTCGCGGCTCCGGCAGCGGGCGTCAAGAAACGCGGAGCGCGCCGCCCCCGCCCCGGGCGCGCGCCGCCCCGGCCCCCGGCACGCGCCGGTCCGGCGAAAAGTTGACGGGCGGCCCGCGACCCGGTAACCTCTGCCCGCTAACGCTCATCGAGACCGGTCGAGGGACAGGCCCGTAGACACCGGGGCAACCTGTGGAAGGTGGCTCTTCCACTGATGTGCCAACTCCTGCGACGGATGCAATCCGTTGGTAGATGAGTCGCCCGCTGCGCTTCGTTGCGCGGCCGCTGTTTGTTCCCAGGGCGTCGCTTCTCCGGAGTCCGCTGAGCGTGGACCGAGACTCGGGGAGGCGTTTCATTGCGCGAAGTTCGCCGCGTTCACGTACTCAAATTCGGTTCATCCGTGCTGGCGCGTCCGGCCGCGTACCGGTCGGTGGCCGAGGAGATCCGGGCCGAAGTCGCCGGGGGCGCGAAGGTCGTCGCGGTCGTGTCGGCCATGGGTGACACCACCGACGACCTGCTCGCCGCGGCGCGGGAAGTCGCCCCCTCCCTCCCCGACCATCTCATGGGATCTCTCCTGGCGACGGGAGAAGAGGCGTCCGTCGCGCTTCTCCGTCTCGCGCTCGCGACGGCGGGCGTCCGCGCCCTCGACATGTCGTTCTGGCGCCTGCCGCTCCGCACCCAGGGCCCGCTCGGCGCCGCCGATCCCGTGGACGTGGACGTCCACCAGATCGAAACGGCTCTCGCGGCCCACGATGCGGTCGTCCTTCCCGGGTTCGTGGGCGTCGACGCGACGGGCGTCACGTCGCTGCTCGGCAGAGGGGGATCGGACCTCACGGCGATCTTCCTCGGGCATGCCCTGGGCGCCGCCGCGATCCGTCTCGTGAAGGACGTGGACGGCATTTTTCCGGCCGACCCGAAGCGGTTCCCGGACATCGCGCCGCTCCGCCGGGCATCCTGGGACGAAGCGAGGCGGGCGGGCGGCGGCGTCGTTCAGGATCGGGCCCTGCGTTTCGCCCAGCGCCACCGCATCCCGTTTCGCGTGGCGGCGCCCGGCGGCACGGGCACGTGGGTCGGCCGGCACGATTCGACGAACACCGAATTCCGTCTCGCGGGCTGCGCGCGCGGCTGATCGACACGGAGTACCGGTCCGCGTTCCACGGCCGTTCCGCAGCGATGAGACGATCGGCCGGAGGCGCGGACATTCACCGCCCGAGAGATCGGGCACCACCGGAGAGAAGACGGAGATCATGAGAGACGAAACTGTAGCGATCCACCTCGGATACGAGTCCGAGCCCACGACGCACGCCGTCGCGGTGCCGCTGTACCAGACCGTGGCGTACGAGTTCGACGACGCGCAGCACGGCGCGGACCTCTTCAACCTCGAGGTCGAGGGCAACATCTACTCACGCATCATGAACCCCACGCAGGCCGTGCTGGAGGAGCGGCTTGCCCAGCTCGAACGCGGCCTGGCGACGCTTGCGCTCTCCTCGGGCAGCGCGGCCGTCAACTATTCGATCCTCAATCTCGCCGCCGCGGGAGACAACATCGTCTCGGTGCCCCAGTTGTACGGCGGCACCTACACGCTCTTCGCCCACATGCTGCCGCAGTTGGGAATCGAAGTGCGCTTCGCCGAAGGTGACGGCCCGGACGATCTGGCCAAGCTGATCGATGACCGGACGAAGGCCGTGTTCGTCGAGAGCATCGGGAACCCGGCGGGCAATATCGTCGACCTCGAGGCGGTGGCCGACGCGGCGCACGCCCACGGCGTCGCCACCATCGTGGACAACACGGTCGCCACGCCGGCGCTCCTCAAGCCGATCGAACACGGGTTCGACATCGTGGTGCACTCGCTGACGAAGTACATCGGCGGGCACGGCAACTCGCTCGGCGGCGCGATCGTCGATTCCGGGAAGTTCCCGTGGACGGAGCACGCGAGCCGCTACCCGCAGTTCACGACGCCGGAACCCAGCTACCACGGGGTCGTCTACACCGAGGCGCTGGGGCCGGCCGCGTACATCGGGCGGGCGCGCACGGTGCCGCTGCGCAACACGGGGTCGGCGATCTCGCCCTTCAACGCGTTCCAGATCATCCAGGGGATCCAGACGCTGAACCTCCGCGTCGAGCGCCACTCCGAGAACGCGCTCGCGGTGGCGACGCACCTGAAGGACCACCCGGCGGTGGAGTGGGTGAGCTACGCCGGACTGCCGGGCGATCCGTACCACGAGCTGGCCCTCAAGTACCTGAGCGGCCGGGCTTCGGGGATCCTGACGTTCGGGGTGAAGGGCGGCTTCGAGGCGGGCGTGAAGTTCTACGACGCGCTCGAGCTGTTCAAGCGGCTCGTGAACATCGGGGATGCCAAGTCGCTGGCGTGCCACCCGGCGTCCACGACGCACCGGCAGCTCACCGAGGAAGAGCAGCTCAGCGTCGGCGTGCGTCCGGAGACCATCCGGCTCTCCGTAGGCATCGAGCACATCGATGACATCGTCGAGGACCTCGACCGCGCGCTGGCCACGGCGTCGGCCCGGTCGGCCGCGGCGTAACCGACCCGCCCGGCCGCCCGCCACCGGCCCTCCGCGGATCCACGTGTCCGCGGCGGGCCGGCCGGCGGGTCAATCCAGAGGCAGGTCGTAGCGCTCCAGAAACGCCCGGTCCAGTGCGTCGAACGCGGCGACGTACACGGACTCGGGGCCGAAGCCGACCACGATGCGGTGTCCCTCCATCGTGAGCGCCCTCATCCGCCGCCCGATGCGATCGAAAAGGTCGTAGGCGCTGCCGCCGTCCGCGCTCGTGTGGCGGCGCACCCACGCGCGCCCCAGCGGGTCCACGCGGACCGTTCCCGCAACCGGAGCCGGTTTCGCATCCGGCCACGTATAGTCGTCGGGACCGAGCCCCGCCGAGCGGCCGGAACTCCCGCGATAGAACCGCGTCTCGGTCGGGCCGTCCGCGGCAGTCATGACTTCCATCCCGATGCCCGCGTGCCGGCGCCGGTCGTCCAGGTACGCGAGCTTTTCGGCGGCGGTGATGGGCACAGGGTCGTAGGCGATGTCGACGCCGCGCGTGACCGCGCCGCCGTCCAGCCAGTCCACGCCGTAATCCTCCGACCGAGCCACGACGATGGCGCCATCGGCGGCCACGCCCCATGCGTCGCCGGGGGAGAGCGGAATCAGGGACGCACGCACGCGGCCTTCGGACTCTTCGATCGTGACCTCGCGGCGCTTGTAGCTCCCGACCGTTTCGATCGATGCTGCGACCGGGTCGATGCGGGCGATGGCGCCGCTGTCCGGGGGCGGATAGCCGCCGGAAACCGGAACGTAGACGTTCCCTCGGGCATCGACTCCCTGCGGGATCGCCGCGACCATCCCTCCGTCGCCCGCGAGCATTGCGATCGGATGCGTCGAGCCGAATTCCAGACCGGGCCCCAGCCTGACAAGGCGGGCCGTCCCCAGGTCCACCAGCAGCGTAGAGTCGCCCGGAAGCGGCCAGACGGCGTCGGGTTGCAAATACTCTCCGGGACCTTCGCCCATGCCCCCTACGACGGTGCGCACGCCCGCATCCATGTCCGTCCGGTAGAGCACCCCGCCAACCGGGTCGGGCACCAGCACGGCGCCGTCGGGAAGCTCGCGCACGGCGTGGACGTACCCGAAGTCTTCCGGGAAAACGGCACCGGGAAGGCCGAACGGCTCCAGCGCGGACGGCGACGACTCCCCTTCACGAGCATCGCCACAGGCGAGAACGCCGAGGAAACAAGAGAGCAAGACGGACGACAGGGCGGCGGACTTCGGCGATGTAGTGTGCATGAGCTGTTCTACGTCATCCCCTTATGAAATGATCGGCACGTTTCACATATCGACGCCGGGACTCGCGCCTTCGTTGCCCGGTGCCGCGCGCCGCCGCATGGCGAGCCCACGGCCGTTGACGGTCGGCCGGGACGCCGGCTACGGTGGCGCTCGGCCGGCTCGGTTGCGGGCCACCTCATACGGCGACCTCATCGCGGGAGCGTCTCCAGACCTTGAGCGCCCTGGATTGGCTGATCGTCCTCGGACTGAATGGTGCGATCATCGCCTACGGGCTGCGCCGCGCACGCGGCACCTCCACGAGCGGGGAGTGGTTCCTGGGTTCGCGCGCGCTGCCGTGGTGGGCGGTCGGCCTGTCCCTCTTCGCGACCAACATGGACAACTCGGAGTTCGTGTCGGCCACGGGGACGATCGCGAGCGAGGGCCTGCATTTCCTCTCCGCGCACACGTTCGGCGGACTCATCGGGGTCACGATCGCGACCTTCGTGATCGTCCCCGCCATGTATCGCGCGGGGCTGTACACCAACTCCGAATACCTCGAGCACCGCTTCGGTCCCGGAACGCGCGTCCTCGGCGCGCTGATCCAGATCCAGTACCGGACCTCCGTGCTGGGACTCATGATCTGGGCGGTCCACCTGACCCTGGTCGGGGTCGGCGGGCTGAGACCGGGACTGTCCTGGGCGCTGATCGTGTCGCTCGTCGTCCTGTCGGGCGTCTACACGGCCGTGGGCGGCTTGCGGGCGGTCGTCGCGACGGACGTGCTGCAGAGCGTGCTCGTGATGGCGGGAGGTCTCGCGGTGTGCGTCGCCGTCTGGCAGGCCGTGGGCGGGTGGGACGCGATGGTCGCGCAACTGGAGAGCCTGGGGACGGCGGCCGAGGGACTCGCACCGGGACTCGCCGCCGGGGATCTGGCCCACGTGGGCGCCTTCCGGGGACGGGACGGGACCACGTCGCCGGCCGTGATCTTCATCGCGTGGATTCTCATCTCCTGCGGCTGGTGGACCGTGAGCCACACGTCCACTCAGCGGATGATGGGCGCGCGCTCGCTGTGGGACATGAAGATGGCGGGGGTGCTCGGCGCGGGCGTGAGCCTCGTCATCCTGCTTTTCACGGACATGCTCGGACTCTTCGGGCGCGCACAGTTCCCGGATTTCGCCCGGCCCGACGAAATGTACCCGCACCTGATCTCCACCTATCTCGGGATCGGCGCCAAGGGGCTCGTCGTGGCCGGGGTCGTGAGCGCCGCGGTGAGCACCTTCGACTCGATGGGGTCGTCGATGTCGGCCGTCTTCACGCGCGACATCTACGCGCGCTTCATCTCGCGGGACCGCGACGACGCCCACTACCTCCGCGCGGGACGCATCGCGACCGTCGCGATCCTGGTGCTGGGGTTCGCCTACCTGCCGCTGATCCTGCGGGCGCCGACGATGCTCGCCGCCTTCCGCTCGGTCACATCGGTGTTCGTCACGCCGCTCCTCATCGTCTACCTGGTCGGCGCCGTGACGCGTACGAACCGGCGAGTGGGAATGGCCGGCCTGGCGACGGGCGGACTGTACGGGGTCGTCGGTTTCGTGGACCGCGAGGTGGTCGACGTCTCGTGGCTGCCCTCCTGGCTGACCGGACAGTGGGAGGCGTTCGTGTGGGCGGTCGCGTTCACGGCAGCGGGCTGCGCCGTTGCGGCGCTACACCCGCGCTGGCGCAGGTCGGCCGGCGTGCTGGCGAGCGGCGGCGAAACGTCGCCCCCCGGCGATGCGTCGTCACCCGGCGCCGGCGACTGGCTGGCGAAGAGTTCCGGCGAACTCGGCCCGATCCGCCTCCACCCCTTCAGGGAGCGCGTCCCGTTGCTCGCCAGCCCGGCGCTCTACACGGGAGTCCTTCTGGCGATTTCAGCGTGGCTCGTCTTCGGCGTCTTCTGGTGACCGCGCTCGTGGCGCGAGGGGTGACACTGGCGCGCCGCCCACCCGGACCACAGCCTTGGGCGACGCCGAAGTGAAGTCGGCGGCAATCCGTGGCAGATCCGGCGCAATTCGGACCCGCACGCTGGGAGACCCATGAATCAACGCGCAGCAGGCCGCGACCATCTGGAGTACTGGCGCCGCAACCTCCGCTACGTGGGGACGCTCCTCGCGATCTGGGCTCTGGTGTCGTTCGGCGCCGGGATCGTGTTCGCCGACGCACTCGACACGATCCGGATCCCCGGGACGGGCTTCCCCCTCGGGTTTTGGTTCGCGCAGCAGGGCTCCATCTACGTCTTCGTCGTCCTCATCTTCGTCTACGTCGTCCTCATGAACCGGCTCGACCGGGAGTTCGACGTGGACGAGCGTGACGAGGGCGCGGCATGACGGTTCTCCAGTGGACGGCGACACTCGTCGGGATTTCGTTCGCGCTCTACATCGGGATCGCGATCTGGTCGCGGGCTCATTCCACGAGCGAGTTCTACGTGGCCGGCAAGGGGGTCCATCCCCTGGCCAACGGGATGGCGACGGCGGCGGACTGGATGTCGGCCGCCTCCTTCATCTCCATGGCCGGGATCATCTCCTTCCTGGGATACGACGGATCGGCCTACCTGATGGGCTGGACCGGCGGGTACGTGCTCCTGGCGCTGCTGCTCGCCCCGTATCTGCGGAAGTTCGGAGCCTTCACCGTCCCGGACTTCGTCGGCGACCGTTACTACTCGCAGACGGCCCGGGTCGTGGCCGTCATCTGCGCGATCTTCGTCTCCTTCACCTACGTGGCGGGCCAGATGCGCGGCGTGGGGATCGTGTTCAGCCGCTTCCTCGAGATCGATGTGATGTGGGGCGTGATCATTGGGATGGGGATCGTGTTCTTCTACGCGGTGCTCGGGGGGATGAAGGGGATCACCTACACGCAGGTCGCGCAGTACTGCGTGCTGATCTTCGCCTACACGGTGCCGGCGATCTTCCTGTCGATGATGATCACGGGGATTCCGATTCCCCAGATCGGGTTCGGGGCGGCGGAGCAGGAGACCGGGACGTTCCTGCTCGACCGCCTGAACGGCCTGCACGAGGAACTGGGCTTCGCCGCCTACACGGACGGGACGAAATCGACGCTCGACGTGCTGGCGATCACGGCCGCGCTCATGGTGGGGACGGCGGGGCTGCCCCACGTCATCATCCGCTTCTACACCGTGCCGCGGGTGCGCGACGCGCGGATCAGCGTGGGCTGGGCGCTCGTGTTCATCGCGCTCCTGTACACGGCGGCGCCGGCGGTGGCGGTGTTCGCGAGGACGAACCTGCTCAATACGGTGACGGACCAGCCGTACGCGGAGATGCCGGAGTGGTTCACGAAGTGGGAGGCGACGGGGTTGATCTCGTACGAGGACCACAACGCGGACGGGTTGATCCAGTACGTGGGGGCGGACGCGGTGGACGCCGCGGGGGCGCCCGTGCAGAACGAACTCACGATCGACCGCGACATCATGGTGCTGGCGAACCCGGAAATCGCCCGGCTCCCGAACTGGGTGGTGGGACTGGTGGCGGCGGGCGGGCTGGCGGCGGCGCTCTCCACGGCGGCCGGACTCCTGCTCGTGCTCTCGGCGGCGGTCAGCCACGACCTGCTCAAGCGCAACTGGTGGCCGGAAATCAGCGAGCGGGGCGAACTCATCGCAGCGCGGTTCAGCGCAGGGCTCGCCGTCCTCGTGGCGGGGTACCTGGGGATCAACCCGCCCGGCTTCGTGGCGGAGGTGGTCGCGTTCGCGTTCGGGCTCGCGGCGTCGTCGTTCTTCCCCGTCATCATCCTCGGGATCTTCTCCAAGCGGCTCAATCGCGAAGGGGCGATCGCCGGCATGCTGTGCGGGATCACGTTCACCGCCGCGTACATCGTCTACTTCAAGTTCGTGAACCCGGGCGCCAACGTGGCGGAGAACTGGTGGTTCGGGATCTCGCCGGAGGGGATCGGCGCGGTCGGCATGACGGTGAACTTCGTCGTGGCGAGCGTCGTGTCGCGCTTCACGCCGCCGCCGCCGCCGGAGGCGCAGAGGCTGGTCGAGCGGATCCGGCTGCCCCGGGGGGCGGGCGAGGCGCACGAGATCAGCGGCTGACGCGATGCCGGGACGGGACGAGAGTCCGGGGTTCGGGGGCCGCCTGCGGTCGCTGCCGACCCGGCACCGGACGTTCATCGAGCGCGCGCTGGCTGCGGTCCCCGGGGTCGACGGCGTCGTCGGCCTGGCGGCGGGCGGTTCGTTCATCGCGGGCGAGATCGACGAGTTCTCCGACCTCGACCTCGTGCTGGCGGTGGAGCCGGAGGCCTGGCCCGGGGTCCTCGGCCGTCGGCAGGCGATCGCCGTCGCACTCGATTCATCGTTTCTCGCCGGCTTCACGGGGGAGCACGTCGGAGAGCCGCGCCTGCTCGTGTGCCTCTACGGCCCTCCGCTCCTGCACGTGGACCTCAAGTTCGTGTCGCTCGACGACGTGCACGAACGGGTCGAGGATCCGGTCATTCTGTGGGAACGCGACGGCCACCTGAGCGCCGCTTATGCCCGCGCGGAAGCCCGCTACCCGGCCGCGGATCCGGCCTGGATCGAGGCGCGCTTCTGGATCTGGGCGCACTACATCGCGGACAAGATCGAGCGGGGAGAGATCTTCGAGGCGCTGGACGGACTGACGTTGCTGCGGGCGGCGGCGCTGGCGCCGCTCGCGTTCCTGCGGACGGACGCGCAAGCCACCGGGGTGCGGCGGGTCGAGGATCGGCTCCCCGCCTTCGCGACCGATCTCGAACGGACGGTTGGAGGTGTCGGCGCCGCCGCGTGTGCGGGCGCGCTCGAGGCCGCGATCGAACTCTACACCGAATTGCGGGCGGCCGACGACCAGGGGAGCCACGGAGAGACGAGCGACGTGGAACGCGAAGTCCGTAACTATTTGGCAGGCCTGCGCGACCGGCTGCAGTCTGGCTCATCTCGTTGAGCGGCGACCGGCCCACGTAGTATGATCGAAGGGAACCATCAACCTGCGATCAACAGGAGGCGCTCGGTGCCGAGCAGATATGTGATGCGGAGGGGTCTTCCCGGGAGGGGCTACCGTAGGAGCGCGGTTGAGGTCGGGATCCTCGCGGCGGCGTGGAGCTGTGCCGGGTGCGCTCCGGCGGATCCGGGGAGCGGCGGCGGGGCGGACTCCGAGACGGGCGGTCCGGCGCCGTCCGAAGCCGTCCACTTCGAGTTCACGGAGGTGGTGCCCGGCGTCTACCACGCGCGCGGCGCGAGCGATCTTGTCGTGGGGTCGAACGCCGGTGTGGTCGTGAACGAAACGGACGTGCTGCTCGTCGATTCCCACATTTCCCCCGCGGCGGCGAACGCGCTCGTCGAGGACCTGCGCTCGATCACCGACCGGCCCCTGCGCTACGCTGCGAACACGCACTGGCACTTCGACCACGCGCACGGCAACCAGGTGTATCCGCCCGAGGTCGAGATCATCAGCCACGAAGCGACTCGGGCGGCGATCGCGGAGGGACGCTCGAACTCGGGACGGTCGTATGAACTCTTCGTGGGGTCGATTCCCGGCCGGATCGCGCAGATGGAAGCGACGCTGGACACGCTGACTGACGAGGCCGCGCGCGCGGAACTCGAGGCCACGCTCGAAGGGCAGCGGACCTACTACGCGCAACTGCAGGAGGTTGTCCCGACACCCCCCAACACGACGCTTTCGGAGCGGCTCACGCTCCATCGCGGCGGCCGCGAGATCCAGTTCCACTTCTTCGGCCGCGCGCACACGGAAGGCGACGTCATCGTCTACCTGCCCGATGACCGCGTGATCATCACCGGGGACATGCTCACCGGCGGCCTTCCCTACATGGGCGACGGCTATGTGAACGAATGGATCGAGACGCTGGACCGGGTGAAGGCGCTCGACTTCGACTGGATCATCCCGGGCCACGGCGCGCCGTACCGGGAGCGCGAGCGGATCGACCACCTGCAGGCCTACCTGCGGGACCTGTGGGACCAGTCCGTCGCGCTCCACGGCGAGGGCGTGAGCCCCGAGGACGCCGCGGACCGCATCGATCTCACCGCGCACGCCGACAATTTCGACGGCATCAGCGGCCCCGGCGCCAATCCCGTCGCCGTGCTGCGGATCTTCGAGTTGCTCGACGGCACGACGAACTGAGAGGAGTCACGATGTCCACCGATTCGAACCGGCGCGATTTTCTGAAGGTCACGGCTGCGGCGGGCGCCGCCCTCGGGCTCGGCGTCCCCGTCGGGGCGTGCTCGGGCCCCGCGGCCACGCCCCAGGCTTCGGGCAGCGGCGGGAAGCTGCTCATCCTGGGCGGGACCGGGTTCATCGGCCCCTACCAGGTGCGGTCGGCGCTCGCGCAGGGGTTGGAGGTGACGATCTTCAACCGCGGCAACCGCCCCGGGATGTTCGAGGGGGTGGAGGAACTCGTCGGGGACCGGAACGGGGACTTCGAGTCGCTGCGCGGCCGGACGTGGGACGTCGTCATCGACAACTCCACGGCCCGCCCCGACTGGGTGACGAGCATCGGAGAGTTCCTGCGCGACGCGGTCGAGTACTTCTACTACGTCTCCTCGCGCTCGGCGTACGCGAGCCACTCCACGGTGCCGATGACGGCCGAGGTCCCGTCGTACACCTACGAGACGGCCGGCCTGGACCGCGCGACCGCCGACATCACGGATCTGCCCTACGGCCTCGCCAAGGCGGAGTCCGAGCGCGAGGCGATGCGGATCTTCCCCGACCGCTACGGCATCTTCCGCCCGGGCCTCATCATCGGACCCGACGATCCCACGGACCGCTTCACGTACTGGCCGGTGCGGATCCACCGAGGCGGCGAGGTACTGTCTCCCGGCGACGGGACCGACCCGGTGCAGATCATCGACGTGCGCGATCTCGGCGACTTCATGGCGCTGTCCTCGGACCAGGGACACACGGGCATCTTCAACCTCGTGGGCCCCGCGACGCCCCGGCCGATGGCGGAACTCCTGTACGGGATCCGCGCCGTCACGACGGCCGAAACGACGTTCACCTGGGTCCCGCGCGAGTTCCTCGCCGAGCGCGGCGTACGGCCCTACGCCGAGATGCCGGTGTGGCGGCCTCCGACTCCGGGATCGGAGGGGTTCGCGCGCTTCGACCTCTCCAACGAAGTCGCGCACGGACTGACGTTCCGCTCGCTGGCGGATACGACGCAGGCGACGCTGGACTTCCACTTCTCCCGCACGCCCGAGCGCCAGGGGGAGATGCGGCCGGGACTCTCCCCGGAGCGGGAGGCGGAGATCCTGCAGGAGTGGCACGCTTCGCGCTGACGGCGGAACTGTCCGGGGCCGCCCTTGCTGCCCGTCGTGAAGGCGGCAACTGTGGTCAGCGCACACACGCGGGATGACGCGGGGGACCGGGGCGGGAAGCGGGTACGAGACCGACGGAAACGGAGGCGACGTGAACGACCGCGAAGAAGGCTCGGGACTCACCCGGCGAGCCCTGATTGCTGGAGCCGCCGCGGCGGCCGGGGGCGCGATCACGGCCGGCGCCACGCGCGGACTGGTCCAGGACGCGGCGGATCCGACGAAGGTTCCGGGGGCACGTCCCGTCGTGGTCGGGTCCCGTTCTCCCCACGAGACGCCGGAGAAGCTCTTGTCCGGTTCCATGGGCGGCTCCTCGCGTACGCCGCTCCAGGACCTGCACGGGATCATGACCCCGGCGGATCTTCACTTCGAACGCCACCACCACGGGATCCCGCAGATCGATCCCGCGAGCTACCGCCTCCTCGTCCACGGCATGGTCGACCGTCCCACGCTGTTCACGCTCGACGACCTGAAGCGGTTCCCGCAGGTCTCGAAGCTCCTCTTCATCGAATGTTCCGGGAACGGCGGGGGCGCCTACGCCCCGTCGCCCAGCCCGCAGCACACGCCGCAGTCGGTCGACGGACTGCTGAGCACGAGCGAATGGTCGGGGGTCGCGCTCTCGACGCTGTTGGAGGAGGTGGGGGCGCACGCGGAAGCGACGTGGTTCCTCGCCGAGGGCTCCGACGCGGCGGTGATGGGCCGCAGCATCCCGATGGAGAAGGCGTGGGACGACGCGATGATCGCCTACGCCCAGAACGGCGAGGCGATCCGGCCCGAGCAGGGGTACCCCGCGCGCGTCTTCCTTCCCGGGTGGGAGGGCAACGCGAGCGTGAAGTGGGTCCGGCGCATCGAACTCTCCGACCGCCCCGGGATGTTCCGCGATGAGACCTCGAAGTACACGGATCCGCTGCCGGACGGGACGGCGCGGCAGTTCTCGTTCGCGATGGATGCGAAGTCGATCATCACCTACCCGACCTACCCGCGGCGGCTGTCGGAGCCCGGATTCGTGGAGATCTCCGGTTACGCCTGGACCGGCCGGGGCCTCATCGAGCGCGTCGAGGTGAGCACGGACGGCGGCGCCTCGTGGCACGACGCGGTGCTTCAGGCGCCCGTGCTGCCCAAGTGCACGACGCGGTTCCGCCACGGCTGGGAGTGGGACGGCGGCCCGGCGCATTTGTTGAGCCGCGCGACCGACGAAACGGGCTACACGCAGCCGGTCCGGCAGCAGGTCCTGGACGCGCGCGGGCCCGGCACGCGCTATCACTCCAACGCGATCCGCGGGTGGCGCGTGGCGAGCGACGGCTCCATCGAGTTCGCGCCGGTATGAGCCGCGCCAGGGTGGTCTCGCGGCTGCTGGCGCTGGCGGCGCTCGTGCCGATGCTGGCGGCCTGCGGCGCGGAAGAGGGCGGTCGGACGACCGAGTCCGGCGCCAGCGCCATGACCGTGACCATCGCCTCCGGCGACGATCCGCGGGCCTCGCAGGCGTCGGGGCGGGCCGGCGCGGCCCAGCCCGTGTACGGCTTCGGGACGCCCGCGGCGGAATCGCAGATCGCGGCGTGGGACATCGATATCGGCCCCGATGGGGCGGGCCTGCCGCCCGGACAGGGCACCGTCGCGGAGGGACTCGAAGTCTGGGTGAGGCACCGCTGCATACTCTGCCACGGACCGACCGGGCGCGAAGGGCCGAACGACGTCATCGCGGGCCGCATCCCGGGCGACGAGTTCCCGTTCGCGAACGACCGCACGCTGCGCTCGACCGTCGGCAACTACTGGCCCTACGCGACGACGCTGTTCGACTACACGCGCCGCGCCATGCCCTTCGACCTGCCGGGAACGATGACGGACGAGGAGGTCTACGCGGTCGTCGGGGCCATGCTCTACTTCAACGACCTGCTGCCGGCGGACGCCGTCGTCGATTCGGCCACCGTGGTCGACACCCACATGCCGGCCCGCAACCGCTTCGTCCCCGACAACCGAACCGGCGGCCCCGAGATCCGCTGATTCGCGGGAAGCTACACGAGTTCGATTCGGAGCCGCCGGCCGAGCGCTTCGGCGGCCCCTATCAGCGTGGCGAGCTGGATCCGGTCGTTGCCCGGATCCAGGACCCGGTCCAGCTGGCTGCGGCTCGTGTTCATCTTCCTCGCCATCGCGTTTTTGCTCAAACGTTCCGTCGCCATGGCTTCCTTCAATTGCCACGCGATGACGCGCTTGACGGCCGCGGCCGTCGTCTCCTCCAGCGTTCCCTGTTCCCGGAGATAGTCCTCGAACGACGAACCGACGCGGCCTCCTTCTTCAACCATGAGCGATCCCCCTTGCCCGCCTTCGTGCGATGTCCATATCGGACTTCGGCGTCTTCTCTGTCTTCTTCACGAATCCGTGCAGCAACACCAACCGGTTGTCGTGGATCAGGAAGATCACGCGAGCGATCCGCCCGCCGCTGATCCGCGATCGAATCTCATGGAGACCGCGGCCAAGTGATCGGGTGAGCGGCATGCCAACCGGCCATCCGAATTCGACCGTGGCGATGTCAATCCCGATAGTACGGCGGCTCTCGCCGTCGAGATCCAGAAGCCACTCCCGCACGGGTTCGTTGCCGCCAGGGGTGGCATAGAACGCGGCGGGGAGTCGCTTAGGCGCCGGCATGGTGTCTTGCGGGATGCATGTACCTTATGTGGTACATCCCGTCAAGTGGGTCTCAACCGAACTGGACCGCGAGCGCGATACGACCCACAACGGCAAACAACTCACGGTCCGGACAGGGCGAAGGCGACGAGCCGCGCATTCGGGCCGCCACCTGTAGCGGTGACGTCGCTGCCGCTACAGTTCTGTGGCGAGGTGGGCGCGGTAGTCCTGGAGTTCGGCGCGTTCCTCTTCGGGCAGCTCCGGGTGCGTTAGGTCGAGCGTGGCGAGTTGATCGCGCACGAGCTGGGCGACGAGCAGCCGCATCCAGGGCTTCGAGTCGGCGGGGATCGCGTACCAGGGCGCCCACGGGCGGGCGGTTGCGTTGATCGCGTCCTCGTAGGCGGCCATGTAGTCGTCCCAATGCCGCCGCTCCTCGATATCGGCGCGGCTGAACTTCCAGTTCTTGTCGGGGCGATCGATGCGGCGGAGGAAGCGGCGCGCCTGCTCCTCCTTCGAGATGTTGAGCCAGAACTTCAGGATCACGGTCCCGTTGCGGGCCAGGTGCGCCTCGTGATCCCGGATCGACTGGTAGCGCTCCTCGCAGCGTTCCATGATCGGGAGCCGGCGCGGCAGCTTCTGCCGCTCCAGGTAATCGGGGTGGACCCGGACGATGAGCACTTCCTCGTAGTAGCTGCGGTTGAAGATCCCGATCCGGCCCTTCTCCGGGAGCCGGCGCGTCGTGCGCCACAGGAAGTCGTGCCTCGCCTCTTCGTTGGACGGCGCCTCGAAGGCGTTGATCCGGAAGCCCGCCGGGTTCACGCCCGTCATGACCGCCCGCAGCGTCGAGTCCTTCCCGGCCGCGTCCATCGCCTGGAAGACGAGCAGCACCGCGTAGTGCCGGTGCGCGTGGAGACGCCGCTGGAGCCGCGAGATCTCGCGGACGGTCCGTTTCAGCTCCTTCTTGATCGCGGCGTCGGACGGCGCGTCGGGCGGCGGCGCGGTCACCGCCCGGGCGATGTCGAAGTCGCCGTCGTAGCTGATCCTGAACGGACTCTCGGGCGGCGAGAAATCGATCATGCGAGGTGGCTCGACCCGACGGATCTCAGAACCTCGAGCTGCGCAGCCAGGTGTCGGCTCGGACCCAGTAGCGATCGAATTCCCGGCGCGCCTCCTGCGCCTGCGCCGTCTTCTCCTGCGCCTTGAGCGCCTGCATGAGGCCGAACCAGGCCCAGCCCTGATTGGGCAGATCTTCGAGCGCGTCGCGGTACACCCGCTCCGCCTCCGCTGGCCGGTCGTTTTCGAGCAGGATGGCGCCGAGCGTGTGGCGCACCGGCATGTGCCACGCCCGCGGCTCGGAGTAGATCAGGCCGTCTTCCTTCTCGATCCCGTCTCTGAGCGCCGTTACGGCTTCGTCCGCCTTCCCCTCCGCGTTCAGGATCTCTCCGGCGAGGATCGAGCGCGGCAGCGCGACGACGTCCGAGAGCGGGCTGTAGCGGAAGGTGGCGGAAGGATCGGCGTCCTCGAGCACCCCGTCGATCTCCACGAGGTGGTCCCGCGCGGCGTCGACGTGTCCCATGCGGAGGTAGGCCAGGCCGCGCGAGAAGCTCCACGCCACGAGTTCCATGGGCTCGTCCGATGTCGGACCGCTGCCCGCCAGAATCTCGCTCCAGCGGCCGAACGCCGCGTAGGTGAGCGGGATGTAGGCCGCCCACGGGCCGCGGTGCCCCGCCAGATCCTTCGCCGCCTGGATCGCGACGGCGCTCTGCCCGTCCATCACGGCGGCGTTGAGCAGCATGTGCAGGTTGTGCGACGGATAGACGCCGGGAGGACCGCCGTGCTCCGCCTTCTGGTCCGCGTGCCACGCCTGCTGGTTGCCGCGCACCGCGTCGCCCCAGCGGCCGATGTTCATGTAGATGTGCGTCGGCATGTGGTGGATGTGGCTCACCGCGATCTGGCTGCCGAGGTGGTCCGAACACGCCTCGGCCAGGCCCGGCTCCTGCGACGCCTCCACGAGGTGGATGTAGAGGTGACAGGCGCCGGGGTGACGGATGTCGCGCGCCAGGACGGTTTCGAGGATGGGACGGATCTTCTTCACGTCGTCCGCCTTGAGGTCGACATCGCCGCGGCGGGGCCGCAGCAGCATCCACGACTCGGCCTGCAGCGTGAGCACGTCCAGATCGTCCGGGAAGCGCGCCGCGACCTTGTCCATCTCGCGCGCGTACAGCGTGTCGAGCATGCGGCGGCGGGAGCGTTCCGGGTCGGCCTCGAAGCGCACGTCGAAGGCGTCGATCAGCGCCCGCTCGACCTCGGTCGCGCTCGACCTGTGCTCCTTCGCCTTCTGCATGGCGGCGTGGGCGGAGCGTTCATTCCCGGGCGACATGCCGCCGTTCAGGTACGGCGCCAGCGACCACGCTTCACCCCAGTAGCACGAGGCGCACTCCGGGTCCTCGGCCTGTGAGGCCCGGAACGACTCCTCGGCGATCGAGGTCCCGAAGGCGTACATGAAGAGGAGGCCCTCGTCGAAGTAGGCCTGCGCCTTCTCCGACTGCGTGGTGACCGGGCGATTGTGCGGCCCCAGGTTCCCGTACAGCGGCGTCGAGTTGCCGTCGCCGTTGCCCGCCGGCGCCGCGTCCGACATGGAGGCGCCCGCCATCCGCGGAGCGTCACGCCCCGCGCTGCTACACCCGGCCACCAGCACCGCCAGGCCCACCGCCAACATCAGATTACGTCGCCGCATCGGGCTTCCTCCTCTTGTTCGCCGCCCGTGGCCGGAGTCAGACCACGGGGCCCGCCGTACACACGTCCGGCGGGCAGTCGTCCTCGTATTCCCTGAAGTTCTCCTTGAAGAGCCGTGCAAGGTGCGCGGCCTTCTCATCGTACGCCGCCGCATCCGGCCAGGTTGCCCGCGGCCGCAGAATCTCGCTCGGCACTCCCGGCACTTCTGTCACGACGTGGACCCCGAACACCGGGTCCGGCTCCGTCGGCGCGTCGGCCAGCTCGCCCGCGTGGATGGCGTCGACCATCCGGCGCGTATGCGGCAGGTCGATCCGCGCACCGACACCGAACGGCCCCCCGCTCCAGCCCGTGTTCACGAGCCACACGTTCACGCCGTGTTCGCGCATTCGCTCGGCGAGCAGGCTCGCGTACTTCGCCGGGTGCCACACCAGGAACGGCCCGCCGAAGCAGGGCGAGAACGTGGCCACGGGATCGGTGACGCCAACCTCCGTGCCCGCGACCTTCGCCGTGTATCCGCTGACGAAGTGGTACATGGCCTGCTCGGGCGTCAACCGGCTCACCGGCGGCAGCACGCCGAACGCGTCCGCCGTCAGGAAGATCACGTCCGTCGGGTGGCCCGCCACGCACGGCACCTTCGCGTTCTCGATGAACTCGATCGGGTAGCTGCCCCGGGTGTTCTGTGTGATCGACGAGTCCGACCAGTCCACGCTCCCGTCGTCGCGCAACACGACGTTCTCGAGCACCGCTCCGTACCGCAGGGCCCGGTAGATGTCGGGCTCCTTCTCCTCGGCGAGGTCGATCGTCTTCGCGTAGCAGCCGCCCTCGATGTTGAAGATCCCGGAGTCGGTCCAGCAGTGCTCGTCGTCGCCGATCAACAGGCGGTGCGGATCCGCCGACAGCGTCGTCTTCCCCGTCCCCGACAGACCGAAGAGGAGCGACGAGGCGCCGGTCTCCGGATCCGTCGTCGCCGAGCAGTGCATGGAGAGCACGTCCCGCTTCGGCATGAGGTAGTTCATGATCGTGAACACGCCCTTCTTCATCTCTCCCGCGTACTCGGTCCCGAGGATGCAGGCCTCGTTGTCGGCGAAGGAGAGATCGACGCTCGTCGGCGAAGTGACGCCCTCCACGGACGGGTCCGCCGCCTCCTGGCCCGCGTTGTAGACGACGAAGTCGGGTTCGCCGAACTCCGCCAGTTCCTCGGGCGTGGGGCGGATGAGCATGTTGTGCATGAAGAGGGCGTGGTACGGGCGGTTGCAGATGATCCGGACGTTGAGGCGGTACTCCGGGTCCCAGCCCGCGAAGCCATCGATGACGTAGAGGAGATCCCGCGCGTTCAGGAAGGCACGCGCGCGTGCCCTGTTCCGCAGGAAGCTCTCGCGCTCGAGGGGGAAGTTGACCGGACCCCACCAGACATCCCGCTCGGTCTCGGGATCGCGCACCACGTGCTTGTCGTTCGGGGAGCGGCCGGTCTTGGCGCCGGAGAAAGCCACGAGGGCTCCGTTCGCCGCCTTGATCGCGCCGGGTTCGCGTCCGCTGAGGGCATCGGCGTAGATCTCATCGACGGACGGATTCCGCTTGATGCGGGTGACGGTAATCCCGTGCGGGCTGAGGTCCATCGTACCGATTTCGGCTGTTTTATGGGCTGTTGTGGTCGCCATATGTCATCGTCGCCATAATCAAGGGAGGGCCGACACCACGGCGACGAGCCCACGAATCGGGGACGGGCTCCCAGCGCCGTACGGAATCGGCGCCGACCGTCCGATTCACGAGCAATCTGTTAAAATAAGCCTTCAGAGTTGAGATGACTACCGAAACGGGGGAAATCCTCATGACCGGCCCGATACGATCTTCGATCTCTCGCGGACTCGCCGTCGTCCTCTGCGGCGTGGCGGCGGCGGCAGCGGCGGCAGCGATTCCAGCGGCGGCGAACGCGGCTCAGGAGCCGGACGACCCGCCGTGGCGCTGGTCCGAAGCGCGCGTGTTCGAGGCCGTCAACCGCGTGCGGGCGGGGCGCGACCTCAACCCGGACTCGTGGCCGGACGGCGGCCGCGTCGCCGTGCTGCTCTCCTTCGACGTGGACAACGAGACGGTCTGGCTGCGGAACGGCGACACCAACGTGGGCGGGCTCTCGCAAGGAGAGTACGGATCGCGCGTCGCCCTCGGCCGCGTCGTGGACCTCCTCGACGAGTACGGGATCGCCGCGTCGTTCTTCGGCCCCGCGCTCAGCTTCAGCCTCGCGCCGCACCAGATCGACATGATCCAGGCCTCCGGGCGGCACGAGATCGGCGTCCACGGCTGGATCCACGAGCGCAACGCGACGCTCCCGCGCGAGGAGGAGGAACGTCTCCTGCGCATGGCGGTGGAGCGCCTGACGGAACTCATGGGCGAACGCCCGGTCGGCTACCGCGCGCCGTCGTGGAACTTCAGCGACGCGACGCTCGACCTGCTGCTCGAGATGGACTTCCTGTACGACTCGTCGCTCATGGCAGACGACCGGCCGTACGAGATCAACGCGAACGGCGAACCGACGGGCCTCGTCGAACTTCCGGTGGACTGGATCCTCGACGACGCGCCGCTCTTCAACCCGCTTGGAGACCGCTACGCCAACCCGCGCGAGGTTCTGGAGGTGTACAAGGACGAGTTCGACGTCGCGTACGAGGAGGGGACGATGTTCCTCCTCACCATGCATCCGCACTACATCGGGCACCGCTCGCGGATCGTGATCCTGCGCGAACTCATCGAACACATGCGGTCGAAACCGGGCGTCTGGTTCGGCACGCACCGCGACGCCGTCGAGTGGGTTCGAGCTCAGGCACACATGCCGTGACATATTGGCGTCAATAGCGTGTTTTTTTGTGTCATGAGAACCACGATTCGGCTGGACGATGACCTCATGCGAGCGGTGAAGCGTCACGCGCTCGAGTCGGGAACGACCGTGACGGCCCTCATCGCGGAGTCGCTGCGCGAACGGCTTCAACGGCACAGAGACCGGACTTCGAACCCGCCCACGGCGCTTTCTCTCGTAACCACGGGGGAGGGCGGCCTGCTGCCCGGCGTCGACCTCGATGATTCCGCAGCCCTCATGGAGCTCATGGAAGACGGCGCTTGATCCCTCCCGACGTCAACATCCTCATCTACGCCCATCGCCGGGATGCTCCGGACCATCCGCGATATCTCGAATGGCTGATCGCCGAGGTCGACTCCGATGCGGCGTTCGGACTGAGCCCGCTGGTTCTCAGCGGATTCATTCGCGTGGTCACGCACCCGAAGGTCTTCAAGGCTCCGAGCATGCTGTCCGAGGCGACCGCGTTCGCGGAGCAACTACGTGAGCGGCCCAACTGCATCGAGGTGACACCCGGCTCCCGTCATTGGGCCATCTTCGTGCGGTTGTGCCATCAGGCCGGAGCGAAGGGCAACTTGGTGCCGGACGCGTATCTGGCCGCGATGGCCATCGAGAGCGGATGCGAGTGGGTGACGACCGACCGCGATTTCAGTCGATTCGAGGGGCTGAAGTGGCGCCATCCGCTCCCATCAACGGAGTGAGGCGGCTCTCCGAGCCAAACGCCTGGTTCGGCAACCCATCGCGCCGGCGCCTCCAGGCCAGCTTGTCATGGCGGCCGCGAGCGCGGCGGGTCATCCTAAGTCCGTTGTCGGTCATTGTTGCGCCGAAGTGACCGACAAGCCAGCTTGTCGGCCATGGGTGACCGGCAAACCAACACAGAATGCGAGGAGGAAGTCGTGATGGCACGGATTCGACCCGGCCCCGGCGCCGCGGCACGCGTCGTCGTCCCGGCGGCGGGACGAGTCTCGCCTCCGGCGCTCCCGCAAGGAGTCGGCTGATGCCTCCGGTCCGCTACCACGCGGGTGCGTTTCCGCCGACATCGCAGGAATTCGACTGGCACGCGCTTCTGCCTCACCTCGGACCTGCGGCGGCTGCCGTCGCCCGATACGATGGCGTTCTCCAAGGCATTCCGAACTCGGGCGTCCTGCTGTCGCCGTTGTCAACGCAGGAGGCCGTTCTCTCTTCGCGCATCGAGGGCACGCAGGCCACGATGACCGAGGTTCTGGAGCTCGAGGCCGGGGCCGAAGCTGAATCGCCGGAGCGCCGCGAGGACATCCACGAGATTCTGAACTACCGCAGGGCCATGTACGAGGCGGCGCGGATGCTGGAGACGCTTCCAATTTCCGGCCGCGTGATCCGTGGCGCCCACGCGGTGCTTCTGGACAGCGTGCGGGGAGCCGGAAGGTCGCCGGGGGAGTATCGCCGGGCGTCCAACTGGATCGGTCCCCCGGGGTGCGGCATCGAGGAGGCCCGCTTCGTGCCGCCCGCCGCCCACGAGATCCCGGACGGCATGGGCCGGTGGGAACGGTACGCCAACGAGGGTGCGGACGGGGTGCCGGACCGCTTGGTGCAGCTGGCCGTCCTCCATGCCGAGTTCGAGGCGCTGCATCCGTTTCTGGACGGCAACGGCCGGGTGGGGCGCATGCTCGTCCCGCTTCTGCTCTGGCAATGGAGGATGATCGAGCGCCCGCATCTCTACATCAGCGGATTCCTGGAGGCGCACCGGAACGACTACTACGACGCCCTGCTCTCGGTGTCGCGCGACCGCGACTGGACGACGTGGACCCTCTTCTTCCTGAGGGCCGTGCGTGCCCAGGCGGAGGAGAACCTGGCCAAGGCGAAGGGGATTCTGCAGCTGTACGACGACCTGAAGAACCGAGTCCCCAAGATGACCCGGTCGCAATACGCGACGCTGGCGGTGAACTGGATGTTCGGGCGACCGATCTTCTCAAGCACCGATTTCGTGAAGAAGTCGGGCATTCCCGAGTCCACGGCGCGTCGCTTTCTCAAGGTACTGCGAGAGCACGACGTGATTGGGGAGCTCCTCCCGCCTGCCGGGCGGAGGGCCGCGCTGTGGGTCTTTCCCAGCCTGCTCAATTTGGCCGAGGGGCGGAAGGCGTTCTGAAGCAGAGCTGCGGGGTCGCGGAGGCCACCGCGTTGTCGGTCACATGTGAGCAGCAAACCCGGTTGTCGCCCACTTTAAGGCCAGAAGTGATCGACAAGGTCAGGATCAGCCGGCAGCGATCTGAGGACTCTGCTTCGGTCATCCGGGGCCGGCATCGAGCAGGTCGAGGATGAAGGCGAACTCGAAGGCGAGTTCCTCGTACTCCCGGTCCCGGCCGGAGCCGCCGCCGTGGCCCGCGTCCATGTGCGTCTTGAGGAGCAGGCGGTTCTCGTCCGTCTTCGTCGCGCGCAGCTTCGCCACCCACTTCGCCGGCTCCCAGTACTGCACCTGCGAGTCGTGGAGACCCGTCGTGACGAGCAGGTTCGGGTAGTCCTTCGCCTCCACCTGGTCGTAGGGGGAGTAGGAGAGCATGTAGCGGTAGGACTCGAGTTCGCTCGGGTTGCCCCATTCGTCCCATTCGAACGTCGTGAGCGGAATCGACTCGTCCAGCATCGTCGTCACGACATCGACGAACGGGACGTGCGCGACCACGCCCCGGAACAGTTCGGGACGCATGTTCACCACCGCCCCCATGAGAAGGCCGCCCGCGCTCCCGCCGCGCGCAAAGAGTTTCTCCGGGCTCGTGTAGCCCTGCGCGACGAGGAAGTCCGCCACGTCCACGTAGTCGGTGAAGGTGTTCTTCTTGTTGAACATCTTCCCGTCCTCGTACCACGCCCGGCCCAGTTCCTGTCCGCCGCGGATATGGGCGATCGCGTACACGAAGCCGCGGTCGAGGAGGCTGAGACGGGTGGAGGAGAAGGTGGGCTCCATGCTCGCCCCGTATGAACCGTAGGCGTAGAGGAGGAGCGGGTTGTCCCCGTCCTTCTCGAGGCCGCGCCGGTAGACGACGGACACGGGGACTTCCACGGCGCCGTCGCGGGCGGGGGCGTGCAGCCGCTCCACCACGTAGTCCCCCCGGTCGTAGCCGCCCAGGACTTCGTCCTCCTTGAGCAGCGTGCGCTCACGCGTGGACATGTCGTAGTCGTAGACCGAGCGCGGCGCGGAGAGCGAGGTGTACCCGTAGCGCAGGATGTTCGTGTCCAGTTCGGGGTTGGCGGACAGCGAGGCCAGGTAGGCCGGCTCGTCGAAGGCGATCTCGTGCTCTTCCCCCTCCCACGCGCGGACGCGCAGGCGGGTGAGCCCTCCCTCGCGCTCTGACAGCACGAGGTAATCCCGGAACAACTCGAACCCCTGCAGGAAGACGTCGCTCCGGTGCGGGACGATGGTCTCCCACTGGTCCGTCGCCGTCCTCCCGGCGGAGGTCCGCATGAGCTTGAAGTTCTCGGCCCCGCCGAGGTTGGTGCGGATGTAGAAGTGGTCCCCGAGGTGGTCGAAGCGGTGCTCGTGCCCGCGCTCGCGCGGGAGGAAAAGCGTGAACTCGCCCTCGGGATCGCCGGCATCGAGGAAGCGGTGTTCGTCGGCCAGCGTGTGGGAGGAGGAGATGACGATGTATTGCTTCGACTTCGTCTTGCGGACGCGGGAACTGAACTCCTCGTCGTCCTCCTGGTACACGAGCACGTCGTCCGCGGGGTCGGTGCCGACACGGTGCCGGTAGACCTGGTACGAACGCAGGGTGCCGGGATCCCGTCGCGCATAGAAGAGCGTCCGGTTGTCCTCGGCCCACGCCATGTTGCCGGAGGCGCCCTCGATGGACTCCGGGTAGTCCTCTCCCGTGTCGAGATTCCGGATGCGGATGGTGTAAATGCGGCGCCCGCGCGTGTCCTCGGCCCACGCCATCAGGTCGCCGGCGGTGCTCACCGCGGGAAAGGCGGAGTAGTAATCGTGCCCTTCGGCGTGCGCGTTGACGTCGAGGATGACCTCCTCGGCCGCGTCGAGCGACCCGCGCTTTCGGGCGTAGATCGGATAGTCCCGGCCGTCCTCGGTGCGGCGGTAGTAGAAGAAGTCACCCTCCCTCACCGGGACGGAGAGGTCGCTCTGCTTGATCCGGCCCTTGATCTCCTCGAACAACTCCGCCTGGAGATCCCCGGTGTGCGCCATCAGCGCGTCGGTGTAGGCGTTCTCCTCCTCCAGATACTCGATGACGGCCGGGTTGTCGCGCTGGTTCAGCCAGTAGTAGTTGTCGATGCGGGTGTGCCCGTGCGTCTCCAACTGTTCCGGGATCACGCGTGCGACGGGCGGCGCGACCCCGGCATCGGCCGGGGATTCGGGAGCGGGGTCGGCACCCTCCCCGGTGCAGCCGGCGGCCTGGACGCTCACGGCGAGCAGCGCCGCGATGTGGGGGAAACGGTCACGGCATGCTGCCTTCGCTCGCGGCATCGACGACTCCTTCGCTTGGGGCGGGTCACGCGAGTTTTCTCCCGGGGCGGTCGTACAACTCCTCCTCACGCCGCGTCCGTTCGAGCAGCTCGCAGATCCAGCTCGATACGCTGCGGTCGGCCTCCGCCGCCTTGTCCTTCAACCATCGGGCAACATCTTCCGGTACCGTAATAGTGATGTTCTTCACTTCCGGCATCCTTTCCACGAACGGGAGCGAACCCGATGATCCCCAAACGTGAAACCCGTGTCAAAGGCTTCGTGGCGCTGGCGGTGCTTGTTCTCGCCCTCGGCGCGGGATTCGCGTGCTCTCCGCCGCCGGTTGCGGATCGCGGAGCCGATGCGGTCTATCCGGGCGCGTCGTGGGAGCAGCTCGCGGATCCGGCGGCCGCGGGGTTCTCGGCCCCCGCGCTGGAGGCGATCCATCCGTACGTGGATGGGATCAACACATCCGCCGTGATGGCCGTCGTCGGAGGGCGCGTCCTGTTCGAGCACGGCCCCGTGGACTCGCTGAGCTACCTCGCCTCGGTCCGGAAGAGCATCCTCGCGATGCTGTACGGGAACTACGTGGCGGACGGGACGATCGACCTCGAACTCACCCTCGAGGAGTTGGGCATGGACGATGTCCAGGGTCTCCTCCCGATCGAAAAGAGCGCCCGGGTCCTGGATCTTGTCACCGCGCGGTCGGGGGTTTATCACCCGGCCTCGAACGCGGGGGACAACCTCGCAGATGCGCCGCCCCGGGGCTCGCAGGAACCCGGCACGTACTACCTCTACAGCAACTGGGACTTCAACGCGGCCGGGGCCGTCTTCGAGCAGCTCACAGGCCGCAACATCTACGACGCGCTGGAAACCGATCTCGCCCTGCCGCTGGGCTTCGAGGACTGGGACCGGTCGATCCACCGAAAAACGGGGGACGCCACCCGGTCGCGCAACCTCGCCTACCACATGACGCTCTCGACCCGCGACATGGCCCGCATCGGCCACCTCATGCTGCTGGGCGGGGTGTGGGGGGAGGCACGGGTGCTGCCGCAGGGGTGGGCCGAGCGCATCACGAGCGTCGTCACGCTCTCGGAGGAGATGAATCCGGAGGGCCTGCGTGGGGGCGAGTTCGGCTACGGCTACATGTGGTGGGTGTGGGATGGTCCCGCGGTGCCGGAGGGATTCGAGGGGGCGTACAGCGGCCGAGGCGCCTATGGCCAGTTCATCACGGTCATTCCGTCGCTGGACATGGTCGTCGCCCACAAGACCGTGCCGGACGCCCAGACGCCGTGGGATGACTACATGGGCATCCTCACCCGCCTCGTCGCGGCCCACTGCGGCGAGGACTGCTAACCGGGCGGCGGCGCCGGAGAACGTTCCCGCGGGAACGTCCGGCCTGGCCTCTACAGCCCTTCGAGAGCGGGCTCGCGGAACACCTCGCTTCGGTGCCAAGCCACGAAATCCGGGTCGGGAATGGGTTCGGGTTTCCGTGGTTGCCGAAGCGGAGCACCCCGAAAATCGAGCAGTTGGCGGACCCCGGCGCTCTGGCCGTTGACCTCGCTGGATACGAGCACTGTCACTTCCGTTCCAGATGCATCCAGCCCCAACGCGCCAACGTCCAGCGCCTTGTGGTGTAAGGAACAGAGTGCGAGTCCGTTGGACACCCAGTCGGGACCTCCCGCCGCGTGCCATTTGATGTGCGCCGCTTCGAGCCCCAGCAGTTGATCCTCTATCCGAACATCGAAGTCGCATACAGCGCAGCGACGCTCGTACGCCCGCAGCACGCGGTGACGGAACTGGGGATCGCGCGTGCGGATCGGTGTCTCCTTCACGTGGGGACTGCGTGCCGCCCAGAGATCCTGCGCCAGAGAAGGATCGTAGCGGTACCCGGGGAGACCGACCGCGTCGCGAAGGTCTTCATGGAGTGACGGGGGAAAATGGGCATCCAGAATTGCCCGAAAGGCATCCTCTTTGAGTAGCGGATCTTCGTCGAGCAGTTCTTGGACGGGTCCCGGGAAACCACCGGCTGTCTGGCGTAGTTGATGGAGTGACAAGTCCTCTGGGCGGCGGCCTTCGATTCCCGATAATTCCCACAGGCCATCCTTGGGAAGGCGCCGGTAGGGCTGATCCGGATGGTGACTCCGACGAGGGGGCCCGAAACGTTTCAGCAGGATCGTGAGTTCCTGCTCGATCACTGCTCCATAGCCAGCCATGCGATCCTCTCCCCGGCTCAAGCGCGCAAGCCCAAGCAACAGCAGGAGCGGCTTGTGTGGGGCACGCGTGTCGCCTTGCCGCCACACGTTGATGTCGGCGATTTGGCTCAGGAACTCGTCGCGGTCCATTCCACCCACAGGGTTTGGGGCTTCCGGAACTCGTAGCCATACGGGGCGCTGGGGCGGTCAGGGTCAAGGCGCAGTCCGGGACAGCGGGCCCACAGTGTCTCGAGCACCACCCGTGTTTCCAAACGGGCGAGAGGGGCGCCGAGGCAGAAGTGGCGGCCCACTGCGAACGACAGGTGGTCTCCGGCGTTCCGGCGGGTCACGTCGAAGCGGTCAGGGTCTTCGAAGTGAGCGGAGTCCCGGTTAGCGGCGCCGAGCATGCAGTGGACGACCTCCCCCTCGGCGATGTGCACGCCACGGATCGCGGTGTCGCGGGTTGCGTGACGGGCGGCTGACTGTACCGCCGGCTCCCAGCGCAGCGTCTCCTCTATCGCCAGGTCGAGGGCGGCGGGGCTGGCCCGTGCGGTCTCGATCTGCTCCGGGTGGGACAGCAGGGCCCACACCGCATTTGCGATCATCGACTCGGTGGTCTCGATCCCGCCGAAGAGGATGATAAGCGAGTTGGCGCGGATCTCGGCCGCCGTGAGCGGGTCGACATGGTCACACACCAGGTTGGAGAGGAGCGATCCGTCCGGTTCCCGAGCAAGGTCCTCGAGGATCGGTTCGAGCGCTCGGCCGTACGCGTCCGCCGCCCCCTTGCCGGCTGCGCGAGGGCCCGGATCCCCCGCGAAATTCGCCAGCGCCCGGGCGAAGTGTTCGTACCACTCGTTCACACGTTCCATCTCGCTCAGCGGAATCCCGAGTACCGAGAGCACGGAGTGGAGCGCCACGGGTCGTGCCACTCCAGTCCGCACCTCCGCGACGCCCCGGCCTTCCGGTCGAAGTGCCCCCACCAGCCGCTCGACCTCCGCCCTCAGGCGCGGCAGCGACGCCGACTCGAGACGGGCTGCGTGGAACGGGGGCAGACACTTTCGCTTGTAGCGGATCTGCGCCGGACCCTCCGTCGTCATCATGTGGACGCCGAACATGTCGCGGATCGTGGACGGCGCATCCGTCGTGAACAGGTCGGGATCGCGGAGTACGGCGAGCATGTCGTCGCGCCGCGTGAGGAACCAGCGCTCGATCTCCGGCACCCATGTAACGGGCTCCGCCTCCCGCAGTTCGGCGAAGGTCGGGTATGGATCGACCGCGAGGTCCGCGAGACGGACCCGCGCTCCGAGCGGGAACCGATCGACCCGCGAGTCGCTCACGCGCCGGTGCGGCTCGCAGTCGCCCCGACGGCCATCAGAGCCCCGACCACATCAGCACGGCGAAGGCGATGAATAGCGCGTAGACGCCGGCCACCCCGGCCACGATCCAGCGACCCCGCCCCCGGTAGGTTCGGAAGAGGAAGACGGAAACGGCCAGCACGAGGACGACCTCGCCGACCGCCGCGTACCCTCCGTAGTGGTCCGGATCCCAGTACGACACGGGGCTGGTGAACCGCCAGTCGCTGACGGGGAAGAAGTGGCGGTGCGCGTCCTCCCGGTGCAGGGGGAGGTCGCCCAGCGCGTGAAGGATCATGCTCGCGACGAACAGGGTCGCTGCCGTGAGCCTCGCCGGCCGCGGCGTGGCCGCCACCCCGGCCGCCGGGAAGCGCCCGGTCGAGCGCCGGCCGAGGAGCACCAGGAGGATGCACAAGGCAAGCGCGAGCAGCGGGATCGAACTCGGGATGTCGAACACGACCTGCCAGCCGGGGTCGAAGTAGCGCTCCGACCAGATCCGGCCCTCCGACACCCCGCGCACGAGCCGCTCCCAGAGGTAGAAGACGAGCATCGGGGCGTCCGGGGCGACGGCCCCGAGGGCGACCGGCAGCGCGTTGCGCTCCGACCGGCCCAGCACGATCAGGCTGAGCGCCGCGTGCGCCGGCGTCGTCACGCGTCCGTCCGCGGCGAGGGCCCGCGCCGCCGGGACAGTGCAGAGAGCTCCGTCAGACGCCCGCTCCGCGCTTGAGCCGCTGCAGGTGCTGCCGTCGGAACTTCGCCACCTTGGGCGCCACGACGGCCTGGCAGTACGGCTGGGTCGGGTTCCGATTCAGGTAGTCGTCGTGGTAGGCCTCGGCCGGGTAGAACGTCTCCAGCGGAGCGATCTCCGTCACGATCGGGTCCGGCCAGATCCCGGCGGCCGTGATCTCCCCGATCTTCCGACCGGCCGTTTCCTTCTGTGCCTCGCTCTCGTGGAAGATCGCCGAGCGGTACTGCGTCCCGACGTCCGCACCCTGCCGGTTGAGCGTCGTCGGATCGTGGATCGTGAAGAAGACATCCAGCAGATCGTCGAACGTCACTTTGTCCGGGTCGAAGCTGACCCGCACCACCTCCGCGTGCCCGGTGCGCCCCGAGCATACCTGTTCGTAGGTGGGATTCCCGGCATGCCCCCCCGCGTAACCCGACTTCACGCCGTGCACGCCTTCGAGCAACTGATACACGGCCTCGAGGCACCAGAAGCACCCCCCGGCCAGCGTCGCTGTTTCCGCTCTCTCACTCATCTATTCCTGTCTCCCCTGGCTTGGGATTGGTTATCGATGCGCATCATTCGAAGTGTCGGCGCGGAAGGCCCGCGGCGGTGGTCATCGTGCGCTTCTGTTCTTCGACCATTTCGGCCACATCGGCGAGCAGTTGCTTCGCGTCGTAGACGATGCCGTCCTTGATCGTGTAGAGGATGCCGCCGACCGTCTCCACCTCGCCCGTGTCGTCGTTCAGGCGCCGCGCGCCGGTGCCGTACAGGACTTTGAGGTTGTGGATCGGATTCTCGTCCACGATCACGAGGTCCGCCAACAGGCCGCGGCGCACGACGCCGAACTCGATGGGGCGGCCCGTCGGCTTGAACAGCGTCTCGGCCGCGTGCATGGTCGCGGCGCGGATCACCTCCAGCGGATGGAACCCGGCGTGCTGCAGGAGTTCCATCTCCTGGATCGTGGAGAAGCCCATGAGGTTGTAGATGTAGCCGGCGTCCGAACTCGCCGTGACGCGGCCGCCCATGTTCTTGTAGTCGTTGAGCAGGTCGTGCCACACCTCGAGGAAATCGCGCCACGCCACCTCCTCCCACGTCGTCCAGTCGAAGTAGTAGGAGCCGTGGTCCTCGCGGTTCGCCTCGTAGAACTCCCACAGCGTGGGCAGCGTGTAGTTCTCGTGCCACGGCGCGTACATCTGGTCGTCCACGTCCCAACTCGCCTGGTAGGCGGTCATCGTGGGGTCGAGGGTGACGTCGTGCGAGAGCATTTCCTCCAGGAAGGCGTTCCACTCGGGGCTGCCGCGCTCGTGGATCAGATTCCACTGCCTGGGGACTTGGCCGAAGCGGTGCTGCTCGTCGTTGTAGTTCATCTCCGGGGGCCACGGTTGGACGTCGTGGTCCTTGTACAGCGCCTCGAACAGTCCGTAGAAGTGCGTGACGGTGCCGAGGCCGAGGCGCGCCGCGTCGAGCGCGTTCATCTGCGCGACGCCCATCTGGCCGAGGTGGGCCGTGCTGCCGAGGCCGAGTTGGGTGGCCTCGTCGAGCAGCGCCTCCATGATCTCCGGACGGAACGAGTTGAGCTTGAGCCCGTCGCCGCCCGATTCCTTCACGTACCGGACCCAGTCGCGCGCGTCCTCCGGGGTGTCGATCCGGCGGCCGCCCCAGCCCTCGCCGCCCGCGCCGGTGAAGGGATAGACCCACATGCGGGGGGCCACGATCTCGTTCGCCGCGCTCCGCGCCTTCTCCTGAACGGACCAGTCGTGGGGGCCGAAGGCGACGCCGCGGCCGGTCGTGATCCCGTGCGCCATCCACAGCTTGTACGTGTATTCGGCCTCGGGCGCCTTGGGGACGCCGCCGGTGTGCAGGTGGAGGTCGACGAAGCCCGGAAGCACGTACATGCCCGTCGCGTCGATCTCGTGCACGATCGCGTCCGGGTTGCCCTCGACCGTGAGTCCGGGCCGACGGTCCTCATTGATCGGGCGCTGCGGAACGCCCACGCCGACCACGTCGACGATGCGGTTCCCCTCGATGACGATGTCCATCGGCCCGATGGGGGGCGCGCCGGTGCCGTCGATCACGGTGGCGCCGCGGATGATGAGGCGGTCGTACGGTCCCCCGCCTTCGTCCGGACCCCGGTCCGGCGCCCCGACCATCTGGGTCGGCTGCGCGGCCGCGGCCGCTGTGGCCAGAAGGATCAGCGCCGAAACGGCGGTCAGAGCGCTTCGCGCGGCCCTTCGGATGGTACGGTCGGTCGTCTTCATGCGTCCTCCGTTGATCTGGCCTCGCTCGTCGCTGCGGGAGTCGAGATCCGGGTCAGTCATCGAGATGGTACAGGCGGCGGTTGTTCTCGTGCAGGATCATGCGCGCCGCCGCCACGGCCTCGTCATGGTTCAGGATCCCTGCGTCGACGTAGATCCCGAGCGCCTGGGCGAGGAAGCGGCGTCCCCACTTGGCGGCGAGCCAGTAGAACTCCGGCAGGTGGTAGGCGTCGCTCCCGAACAGGATCTTGGAGAGGGGGACGACCTCCATCACCTCGAGGAACATGCGCAGCATGCCGTGGTGGATGAGGGGCGCGGCGAGCGACAACTCGAAGTGGCAGTTCGCGTACAGGTGGGTGAGCCACGCCGCGCGCCCGATCAGCGGGTAGCCGGCGTGGATGAGGATGACCTGGGGCATGCGCATCACGCCGCCGCGCTCGAAGCGGACCATCTCCTCCATGAGGAAGGGGTCCTGGTTGCGCATGATCCCGCGCGGGGCCTCGCCATCGCCTGCGTGGAACTGCATCGGCATGTCCCGCTCCAGGCACGCCTCGAGCGCGAGCGAGTGGAGGTAAAGCAGCGCCTCGCTCTGCATCTGCCAGTACTCGTCGCGGTCCTGCGCGTCGGCCGCCGGGACCTCGCCGCGCGCACGGGTGGTCCGGAACGCGTCCCACGAGCGGCGGGCCGCGGCCCGGTCGAAGTGTGGCTTGAGGAGCCCGAGGCGCGGGAGCAGGTACGACTTCATCCCGTACGAGGGGGCGCCGAGGTTGCCGTTCCCGTCGAGTCCGCTCTCGATCTCGGCCATCATCCGCGTCTCGATCTCGTCAAGACTCAGATCCTCGCTCATCGGTGCCCGCAGGATCGTGTCCACGCGCAGGATGTGTCGGCCGCGGGTCGGGAGGATCGCGTCCTTGAAGCGGGCCACGCCGCCCTGGTCCATCCCTTCCCGGTAGCCCATGTCGAGCATCGCGTTCTCGATGTTCGCGTCGGCGAACATGGCACGGAGATAGCTCGCGTAGTCCCGCCCGCGCTCGTTGCGGGCCTCGATCACCGCCTCGAAGGTCGGGTCGCAGTCGAGGAAGGCGGCGAGTTCCTTCACGAGATAGCGGAGGAAGACCGTCTCCCCCGCCTGCTCGAGGACGCGCGCCCGCGTGGCGGCGATGTCGAACTCGGCGTCGAGCGTGGCGCGTTCCGAGGCGTCCCCCGCCCGCCAGCGCCCGTAGACGGCGGCCGGGAAGTAGCGGTCCATGGGGAAGGCGGAGAGCGCGAGCCGCTCGATGAACTCGTCGGGATCCGTCTCCGCATCATCGAACGTGAGCGGGTGGCAGTGCGTGTCGTCGACGGGGATCTCGCGCAACTCGTCCAGCAGCGCGCGGGCCGTCGGCTCCAGGCCCTCGCCCCCCGCCACGGCGCCGGTGAAGGGGGCGCCACCGGCGCACGCACCGAGGAGCGCGCCCCCGCCGCCGACCCCGGCCAGGCTCAGAAACTCCCTGCGATCCGGCATATTCGCGCCCCTTTCGCGGCGCTAAGCGCTCGGCCTGACCGGCCGCACCGCCGTCAGCCGCGGACTTCGGTGTCCACCCCCTCCTCCCCCTCGGAGCGGGCGATGATCGCGGCGCCGCACGAGTCGCTGAACACGTTGACCGCGGTGCGGTACATGTCGAGCGGACGGTCGATCGCGAGCATCGCGCCCACGATCGTGATCGCCTCCGGGTTGTCGCCGAGGCCGATCGCGTTGAGGACGATGAAGATCACGACCACGCCGGCCGAGGGCACCGCCGCCGCCCCGATCGAGGCGAGGAGCGCTGTCACTACGACGATCGCCTGCTGCCCGATGCTGAGGTCGACCCCGAGCACCTGAGCGATGAAGAGGGCGCCGGCGCATTCGAAGATCGCCGTGCCGTCCATGTTCACGGTGGCCCCCATCGGGAGCACGAACGAGGAGACCTTGTTCGAGACGCCGACCTTCTCGCGCAGCGTCTTGATCGTGACCGGGAGCGTGGCACCGGAGGAACTCGTCGAGAACGCGGTCAGGAGCGGCTCGCGCAGGTTCGCGAAGTGGATCAGCGGCTTGATGCGGCCCAGCACGATGAGCAGTAGCGGCATCGTAATGAAGAGGTGGATCGTGAGCCCCGACCCGATCGTCGCGAAGTACTTCGCGAGCGCGGCGAAGCGGTCGAAGCCGGTCTCGCCCACCATCTTCGTGATGAGCGCGAACACGCCGATGGGGAGGAACTTTATGATCCCCGACGTGAGCGCCATCATCGCCTGGAAGAAGGCGTTGAAGATGTCGGTGATCACGACGCGGGGCTTCTCCGGCAGGCCGGTGATCGCCGCGCCGAAGACGATGCAGAAGAAGATGATCGCCAGCATGTCGCCCGCGGAGGCGGCGGCGAAGAAGTTGTTCGGGACGATGTCGAGGACGAGGTCGACCGCGGAATCCGGCGTGCTGAGTTCGGGCACTTCCTGTTGGGCCGCCGCGCCCATGTCCGCGTTCCGGCCCGGCCGTATGAGGTTCACCATCAGGAGCCCGGTCAGCGCCGCCAGCATGCTGGACAGGACGTAGTAGCCCATCGTCTTGCTGAACAGGCGGCCGATCGCCCTCCCTCCGCCCACGGAGGCGACCCCCGACACGATCGAGGTGAGCACGAGCGGCACGATGATCATCCGGAGCAGCTTCATGAACAACTCGCCGATCCAGCCGATCGCATTGGCCGCGGGCAGCCCGAAGGCCCAGCCCACGCCGAGGCCCAGGATCATGGCCGACAGCACCTGCCAGTGAAGGCGTCGGTACCAGGGAAGCGTGGGATCGTATTCCATTGGCGTCTCCGGTGCGGCGCCGTCGGGCGGCGCATGTCCAGCGTCTGGGGCGGCCGGACGTCGAGGCGGTCCAACCGCTGTTCGAACGATCGATCCAACGGGGGTTGATCGTGGTGTCCAGACGGCGGGCGGGCAATGGGCGTCACCTCCCCGCCCGCGTTGAGCCCCTTGTACGACGGCTCTAGCTTCCCCGAGCCCGACCCGCTCCACGCGACGTGGGCGCCACCGCGCCGGGAGATGCCATGCCCAGGATCATGCTTGCGGACAACCTCGACGCGCTCCGGGGCATTCCGGACGGGCACGCGGATCTCATCTACATCGACCCGCCCTTCAACACCGGCCGGACGCAGCGACGGACTCGGATCAGAACCCGCCGCACGTCAGACGGCGGACGCGGCGACCGGACGGGCTTCCAGGGCGAGCGCTACGAAACGACCGTCCTCGGGACTCGGCGTTTCGCGGACCGGTTCGACGACTATCTCGCGTTCCTCGGCCCCCGGCTCGTCGAAGCGCATCGGGTCCTCGCCCCTCACGGGTCGTTCTATCTCCACGTCGACTACCGGGAGGTGCACCACTGCCGGCTCTTCCTGGACGACCTGTTCGGCCCGGAGAATCTGCTGAACGAGATCATCTGGGCGTACGACTACGGCGCGCGCCCCAAGACCCGTTGGCCCGCGAAGCACGACAACATCCTGTTCTACGTCAAGGACCGGACCAACTACGTCTTCAACGTGGATGAGGTCGAGCGCATCCCCTACATGGCCCCGGGGCTCGTCGGGCCCGAGAAGGCCGCGCGCGGGAAGCTGCCCACGGACACGTGGTGGCACACGATCGTCCCCACGAGCGGCGCCGAGCGGACGGGATACCCGACCCAGAAGCCGCTCGGCATCCTGCGCCGAATCGTCACAGCATCATCGAACCCCGGCGACCTCGTGCTCGATTTCTTCGCGGGCAGCGGCACGACGGGCATGGCCGCCCACGAACTGGGACGGGACTTCATCCTCGTGGACGACAACCCGGAAGCGCTCGAAGTGATGGCGAAACGATTCGGAGACGTACCAGACGTCCGCTGGGAAGGCTTCGACGCCTGACCGACCCTCGCTACGGATCGCGGTGGACGGTGTCGGAGGAGAAGGCGGGGAGGCAGACGGCGATGTACTCGGCCCCCTCCGGGCCCGGCGTGCTGTAGCGGATCCACTCGCCGGCGCGGGTCACGACCGCCTGGCCGGCTTCCACGTCGATGACGCCGCCCTGGTGCTCCACGCGCAGTGATCCCTTCAGCACGACGGTGATCTCCTCGAACTCGGGACGCTGACCCGGTTCGACCCACCCGGACGGCGCCACCATGCGCGCCACGCTGACGCCATCGTGTGCCGTCCGGACACGGCCGGCGTACTCCTCGATGCGCTTGGGCTGGTTCCCGGCCGCCTCGATGACGGCCGGGGCTTCGATCAACGTCGGCATGTCCCGGACCGGGCCGGGCGTCCTCCCCGCTGTCCCTACATCCCTGCGCCGGCGAGGGCCCGGATCGCGTCGGCCAGCACGCGGACTTTCGCGGCGTCGCCCGCGCGGCCGGCGTCGCCGGACACATCGTCGGCCAGCGAACGCAGCGCCCCGGAGCGTCCCGAGCCCGACATCGCCTCGGCTGCGGAGAGTTCAGCGCGGATCGCGCCGATCCGGTCGGCGGAGAGCCCCCCGTGCCGCTCCAACTGGTCCAGGTAGGCCCTGGCGAGCGCGAACGTCGCGGGCCACTCGAAGATGGGCTGGCCCTGGGAATTCAGGTGCGTCAACTGCACGGAGTTGGCCGC
>LXNJ01000076.1_pt1 | contig 63738 bp, 63 predicted proteins | sample 809081 | NCBI WGS metagenome assembly LXNJ01 (sample SAMN04870510, study PRJNA318959) | sponge metagenome | biome: sponge; feature: marine sponge reef; material: water | host: Petrosia ficiformis | place: Greece: Milos, Mediterranean Sea | collected 2013-05-29 | depth 5-7 m
CCTACGCCATAACGCGTTGTGGCATTCGACGGCGGCGCCGCCCGCCGACGGCGGGCTGTGCCGACCTGGAGGTCGGCATTCCCGTACCGGTGGGCTGTCGAGGAGCGGGAGGTTGTGCGTTTCGCGGCCCTCTCGGGCCGCGATGCCGGCCAGAGGCCGGCGCTCCGAGCGGTCCCTACGCGTCGCCGAGGCGGTCCAGGATCAGGCGGTCGATCTGCCAGAGATGATCCTCGCGATTCGAGTAGGGGCCCGGGCGGTAGCCGCTGGAACCGATGCCCTTTTGGGAAAGCTCGCAGACGTGCCAGTCCTGGCGGTTCGTCTCGTCCCAGAACTCGACGGCCCGGGAAGCGTCGAAGTCCTCGTTCGCGAGCGTTTCTTCGCTGAACAGCCAATCGCAACGGATGGTGGTGTGGCCGACCCCGCGGGGACGCATGAGGTAGCGGACCACGAAGTCCGGGTGGAGGCAGAACAGCGCGTTCGGAAGCAGGATCTCGTAACCCACCCGCCGCCGGAACGCGGCCGGCAGACCCGGTAGCGGCGCCCCGACCAGCCGCCCGTCGCTGGAGAGCGTCTCGACTCCCTCCTCGAGGTCCATTGCCGCGCCGATGGCATTGGGGTCGGCCGGATAGTTCTCGCCGCTCAGGTAATGGGACAGGCGCGCCAGTTGGGGGTGGATCACCGGGCAGTGGAGGCACTCGGAGAAGTTCTGGATGATCAGCTTCCAGTTCGCCTTCACCTCGTAGGACACGGTCTGCGCCGTTCGCAGGCGGGGCAGCCCCCAGACCTCCACGCGGGCGCCGGCCGGACCCAGTTGTTCCGCGAGATCCGGCCCGTCCTCCGCGGCCCGGACGAAGACCAGCCCACCCCACTCCTCGCACGCCGCCGCCGCGAGCGGAAAGTCCGAAACCGAAAACCCCTCCACCTCGTCCATGTGGGGCGCCCGCCGAAGCCGCCCGTCCAGCCCATAGGTCCAGGCGTGGTAGGGGCACTGGATCGAGCCCGCCAGGCACCCCTCCTCCGCCTCGACCATCCGGGTCCCCCGGTGCCGGCAGACGTTGTGGTGCGCCCGCACCACGCCGTCATTCCCGCGAACCACGATCAGCGAATCCCCCGCGATCTCGACCAGTCGGTAGTCCCCGGGCCCGGCGAGTTCCTCTACCGGGCATGCCGCGTTCCACAGCGCCCGGTGGATCCGCTCTCCCTCGGCTTCGAAAAGCGCCGGATCGCAGTAATAGCGGGCGGGCAGCGTCCAGGCGCCCTTCGGAACGCGCCGACCCGGTGCGCCGGGCGAGGCGGTGGTCATGCCGCCGCCGGCGTGGCCCGCTTCCGGGGCGGATCGAAAAACGGCAGCGCCGCCACCCGGGACCGCGCCCGCCGCCGGGTGTATTCCACGGTCATCTCGATGTCCAGCGGGGTGCCTGGCGCTTCGTAGCCCCGGCCGACCGTGGCGAGCGCCAACTGCCGCTTGAGGAGCGGCGACCAGCAGACGCTCGTGGCCCGGCCGACCTGCTCGCCCCCCGAGTAGACCGGAACCCCGTCCCGGTTCACCTCGTCGCAGACTTCGGGGGCGAGGTCATCAAGGGCGAACAACCGTTCGATCTCCATGATCGAGGTCTCGATCCCCACGAAGAAACGCTCCGGCCCGCGCGCCCGCTCGGCCATGAGCGCTTCCTGGCCGATGAACGGTCCCTTCTTCGCGCTCACCGCCCAGCCGAGGCCGAGCTCGTAGGGCGTGGACTTCTGCGCCTCGGTCAGCGCGAAGTCCGCGTTCCAGAAATCGACGTCGATGAGCGGAAACCCGGCTTCCACCCGCGCCCGGTCGAGCGCGAGCATGCCCGCCGGGACCAGCCCGCGGGGATCGCCGGCTTCGAGCAGCAGGTCCCAGAGGGCGCAGGCGGCCTCCTGATCCACCCAGATCTCGTATCCCAGGTCACCCGTGTATCCCGTTCGGGTCACCACCACCGGGATCCCCCCGAGGTGCACCTCGCGGAGCCGAAAGAAACCCAGATCCGAGAGATCCCGATCGGCGAGCAGGTTCAGGATCTGGCAGGACGTGGGCCCCTGGAGCGCGAGCGCGCCGAGTTCCTCGGAGACGTCCTCGACCTGGACATCCATTCCCGCCGCCACCCGCTCGAACCAGACGAGCGCGGGGTCCACCGCGGTGGCCCGCACGAAGTCCGTCGCGAACCGCTGGAAACACCCGTCCTGGAGCAGCTTCCCGCGTTCGTCGCACCAGCCGGAATAGAGCACCTGCCCCACCCGGGACCGCTTCACGTTGCGGGTGATGAGCCGGTCGGTGAGCGCAGTCGCGTCCGGCCCGACGAAGTTGTACTTGTAGAGCGGGGACACGTCGATCAGCGCCGCCCCGGAGCGCGCCGCGTGGTACTCGGGATCGTGGAACGGGTCGAAGGCATCGACCACGAAGTAGCCGGCCCACTCCTTCCAGCGCATGCTGGTGCAGAGCGCCTGGGTGCGGGGATGGAACGGGGTGCCGCGGGCCATGGTGGGGCCGCCGGGACCGGCGGGGTGGAAGATGTTAGTCAGTGCGGGGCCGGGAGGTCACGCCGACAGGATCGTGCACTCCAGGCCGGGGATCCGCTCAAAGTCGCGATCGAAGGTCAGGAGATGCCCCCCGCACTCCATCGTCGCCGCCGCGATCCACATGTCGTTCGGTGTGACGGGAGTTCCGTCGGTCCGCAAACGGGCGAAGATGCGAGCGTACAGCCGGGCGGTGGCCCTGGTCACGTCCAGCACCCGCACCGCGGCGTCCGCCAGGAACTCGTTGAGCGCCTGTTGATTCCCGGCAGCACGCCGGCCCCATGCAAAACCCGCTTCGAGTTCCCCGACCACGATCACCGGCATGGTGATGACTCCCGCCCTCGCCACCAGATCCACAATGCCACGGTGTCCGTGGCCGAGGTGCGAGTAGGCGCTCGTGTCCAGGACCACGTGCCAGAGTGGGATCATTTCCACATCTTCTCGTCGATCACGCGCTGCGCCCGAAGCGCAGCGTTGAACTCCTCGAATTCCTCGTCGGTCCAGGTCGCGTAACGGAGCAGGCGCTCACGGCGGGCGTCCACCCCCACGGCGTCCCGGAGAATGCGCAGGACCGTCGCGTTCAGGCTCTCGCCGGCCGCGGCGCTGATGGCGCGCAGCCGTTCCGAGAGGTCCTCGTCCACATTGCGGATGGTGAGTTGCTGTGCAGGCATGCTGTCAGGATTATGACTGCATGCCTGCATGCCGGCAATCGCGGAGCGGGAGCCGACGCCACTGCGCCTTCCCTTCTTGTTACAGTGCGCCGGACCGGAGGACAGACATCCATGCGCAAACAGGGACCCGGCGGACTCGCGCTTCTGGCCGCGCTGCTGCTGCTCGCGGCGCCGGCGGCCGCGCAACCCCTCGCCGGCGCCGCCGCCGAGGACGTGGCCCACGGCAAGCGCGTCTTCGACATCCACTGTTCCCGCTGCCACGGACTCGACGGCGTGGGCGGCGAGGGCCCGAACCTGATGCGGGAGAACCTGCGCCGCTCGACAGAGGACGACGCCCTCCTCGAGATCGTGGACAACGGCATCGCCGGCACCGACATGCCAGGCCACGGCTCGCTGAACACCCGGGAGATCCGGAACGTCGCCGCCTACGTCCGGTCGCTGGGCGTCGCGCCGCGGGAGGACCTGCCGGGCGACCCGGTGGCGGGCAGGGAGCTCTATGACATGACGCTCTGCTCGACCTGTCACATCGTGAACGGCGAAGGAATTGCCATGGGGCCCGATCTCTCCGACGTCGGCCTGCTGCGCGGCAGCGTCTACCTGCGCGAGTCCATCCAGGACCCGCCGAAGGTGGTGAATCCCCGCTACCGGACGGTGCTGCTCGAGACCAACGACAGCCGCACCGTGATGGGCGTGAGGACGGGTGAGGACACGTTCACGATCCAATTGATCGACGAGGCCGGCCGGCACCGCTCGTTCCGCAAGAGCGAACTGCGGGAATTCCAGTTGCTCCCCGAAGAGAGCATGATGATGAGCTACGCCGACTTCACGGACCAGGAACTCGACGACCTGGTCGCCTACCTCGCGACGCTCCGCGGCCCCGAAGGAGGCTCCGAATGACCCGCCTGAGACTGCTTGGGACCCTTGCCCTCATCACCCTGATCGCCGCTCCCGCGCTGGGGCAGGTCTCCTACTCGCGCCTCGAGAACGCCGACAACGAACCGGAGGTCTGGCTCACCTATTCCGGTAACTACCGCTCGGAGCGGTTCAGCCGGCTCGACCAGATCAACAAGGAGAACGTCTCCCGGCTGCGGCCGGCGTGGATCTACCAGACCGGCACCATCGGCCGCGTCGAGGTCACTCCGTTGGTTGCGGACGGCGTCATGTACATCGCCGAGCCGCCGAGCACGGTCGCGGCGCTCGACGCCCACACGGGCCGGCGGCTGTGGCGGTATGACCCGATCGTCCCGGACGAAACGCTGAACATCGGCTTCCCCCGGACGAACCGCGGCATCGCGATTCTGGGCGACACGATCTTCTTCGGAACGCTCGACGCCCGCCTCATCGCCCTGGATCGGACACAGGGCGACGTGCGCTGGATCACGCAGATCGCCGACAACGCGGTCGGCTACGCGGTCACCGCGGCGCCGCTCGCGGTGGACGGCAAGGTCATCGTGGGGATCAGCGGTGGCGAGGCCGGCGTACGCGGATTTCTGGACGCCTACGACGCGGAGACCGGCGAGCGCGTCTGGCGCTGGTGGTCCGTCCCCGCCGAAGGGGAGCCGGGCAACGACACCTGGGGCGGCGACAGCTGGAAGACGGGAGGAGGAGCCACCTGGCTGACCGGCTCCTACGACCCGGAGCTCGGACTCCTCTACTGGCCGATCGGGAATCCGGCCCCGGACTGGAACGGCGATTCCCGGCCCGGCGACAACCTCTACACCGACTCGCTGGTCGCGCTCGACGTGAACACCGGCGAGATGAAGTGGTACTTCCAGTACACCCCGCACGACGTCCACGACTGGGACGCCAACCAGATCCCGGTGCTGGTGGACGCCGAGTTCGAAGGCACGATGCGCAAGCTGGTCATCCACGCGAACCGCAACGCCTTCTACTACGTGCTCGACCGCGAGACGGGACAGTTCCTGCGCGCCACGCAGTACGCCACCCAGACCTGGGCCGAGCGGATCGACGAGAACGGCCGGCCGGTGCGCATTCCGGGGACATCGCCGAGCGAAGAGGGCACGCTGGTTTGGCCGAGCCTCGCCGGCTCGACCAACTGGTACAGCCCGGCCTATGACCCGGGCCGGATGTCGCTCTTCGTACCGACCCGGGAGATGTCCTCCATCTACTTCAAGAGCGAGGCCGAATACGAGCCCGGCACCCCCTTCCTGGGGGGCGGCGAACGGCGGCCCGACGCGGACGAGACCTACGGGGCGGTGCGCGCCCTCGACGCGCTGACCGGCGAGCTGAAGTGGGAGTTCAGACAACTCACGCCGGCCGTTTCCGGAGTGCTCGCCACGGCCGGAGGGGTCGTGATCTCGGGGACCCAGGAGGGCAACCTGTTCGCGCTCGACGCCGACACCGGCGCGGCGCTTTGGGACTTCTACGTGGGCGGCGGCGTCCGGGCGGCGCCGATGAGCTTCGCGCTGGACGGAACGCAGTACATCTCGGTGGCGGCCGGGCAGTCCATCTTCACCTTCGCGGTGGCGCCGGGCGGGGACGCCGGAGGCAACGACGACTGATGCGGCGGGCCGGGTTCCTGCCCGCAGCGCTCCTGTGGGTCTTCGCGGCCGGCTGCGGCGGTTCGGGGGATCCCGGGCCGGCGGCGGAGTCCCCCGCATCGGCGCCGGCTGACCCCGCCGCCGGCCCGCTGCTGCTGGTCACGAACGAAGACGCCGGCACCCTGAGCGTCGTCGCGACGACCACTCACGAAGTCCTCGCCGAGATCGAAGTCGGCAGGCGGCCCCGCGGCGTGCGGGCTTCCCCCGACGGGGGCATGGCCTACGTGGCGGTGTCCGGATCGCCCAAGTGCCCGCCGTGGATGGAGGAAGAAGGCTGCGCCGAACCCGACAAGCGCTTCGACGGCATCGCCGAAGTGGACCTCCGCCACCAGGTCCGGACCCGGATACTCCCCGGCGGCTCGGACCCCGAGAGCTTCGACATCACCCCCGACGGGGCCCGGATCGTGGTCTCGAACGAGGACACCGACGAAGCGAGCCTCGTGGACCTGGAATCGGGCGAGATCTTCCGCACGGTGCCGGTGGGGGCGGAGCCCGAGGGGGTGCGGATCAGCCCAGACGGCACCCTCGCCTACGTGACCGGCGAGACGGACCACGACGTCACGGTGCTCGACACCTCGACGGGCGACGAGATCACCCGGATCACGGTCGGCCACCGGCCCCGCGACCTGGTGTTCACCCCGGACGGGATGCATGCCTACGTCTCGGCCGAGATCGCCGGCACGGTCTCCGAGATCGTGGTCGCCGAGAACCGGGTGAGCCGCACCATCGCACTTCCCGAGGGCTCGCGGAGCATGGGAGTCGCTCTTTCGCCGGATGCCACCACGCTCTACGTGGCGAACGGCCGGTCGAAGACGGTTTCGGTGATCGACCTCGCCTCAGGCGAAGTCACCGCGAACGTGGAGGTGGGGGAACGGCCCTGGGGACTCGCGCTCTCCTTCGACGGCAGCCGGCTCTACACCGCCAACGGACCCTCGAACGACGTCACGGTGCTGGATACCGGGACGCTCGAGATCGTGACCCGGATCGAGGTGGGCGCGGGACCGTGGGGCCTGGCGCTCGTTCCGTAAGACGGCCTCCGCCGAGGTCCGGAATCAAGCCTGCCCGGATCGCGCTGCTTTCCCGCGCGACATACGGACAGGCTGTCTCGCACCGTGCGCGGTGTTCATCGGCGGCGCGAACACGGCTTGTTCGGCGAGCAGTTGAGCATGCTTTCTCGCGCGTGTCTTCCGCTCTTCATCGTTCCCCGGAGCGCCCGGAAGATCAATGTCCGCATGGTAGGGATTGTCCGGCTGGGGGGTGGCGCGCACGGTTCGACCGTGCAGCCGCGCCGCCGCAACCAGAATCGCCAGCCAGCCACGGAACGCCCTCGCGCCCTCCCGGGATTCTGCCGCACGGGTCGCCAGTTCCATCAACCGGGCAAGCTCGGTGCGGTCCAGACAGTCCATGGACAACGAGGATGCCTTCCAGTCGTAGAAGGCCCTCCACCGAACCCGCGAACTCCGCCGTTGGCGCCGAGAGAAAACGCGCCGTCCGAGACGCTCGTTGGCGCGAAGGTCAGGCGTGGGCTTCGACTTCACCATGGACCGGAACCCCCACCCGCTGGAACGCAGCACGGCCGAAAGTTCCGAGAAGCTGGCGCCAGTCCTCGAATCTCTCGGTCAAGACATCGCCTGCGATCAGTTCCTGATAGATCGCGGAACCGTCCGCCTCCACGATCAGGAGCAACCGGCGCCCTTCGGGACCGTAGAACTCGATGCCCACACCGCCGTCGGCATCGTCGTCCACGGCGGGTGCGCCATCCACCCATCCGGCCAGATGACGGAGCAGGGAGCGAGCCTCGGCGACCACCTCGCGGGAGGGCTGTGGTCCATCCACGTCGACCCCGTCGGCGACCTCGTCCAGTCCCCGCAGCGCTTCTGCGAGCCAGGCCCCCTCTGCCGGACGGGACGGGGGAAGCCGGAGCGACCACGGGTCTCGGCGCGGAGTCGTTTCGGTCCTGTCGGAGACGAGCGACGCGACCGAGGGGTTGCCCGCCGCGGGCCGATGACGGGACGTCCGCCGCGCCCCCTTTCGGTTTCCGCTGCCGGAAGGAGCCTGACCAGTCCCCATGGTGTTGCCGATTCCGAAGCCTAACCTGCCCGCGGCGTGACCGACCCGTCAGGGCTCCCTCGGCGGCCCGGAGTCAGGGGACGGGGACGGGAGACGTGCGCGCGAGCAGTTCTGCCGCCAGTTCCCGCAGGCTGATGGCTTCCACGTACTCAAGAGGAACCTTTCGGCGGTCCTCAGGGAGGCTCGGAACGAACCCGTGGTGGTCCTCAAACGCAATCACCCGGAGGCGTTGCTCGTGCATCTCGGCGACGACTCGCTGCTGGCCGAACCGGGCATCCGGGAAGCGGTCGCTACGGCGCTCTACCGCAACCGCACCCTGTCTCTGGGCCGGGCGGCGGAGATCTCGGGGATGCCGATCGCGGAGTTCATGCAGCATGTCTCCCGCCTGGGCATTCCGGTCGTGGACGGGAACGCCGCGAGCCTGCGCGAGGACGCGGGGGCGTTCTCCCGGTGGATCAGGGAAACGTCGCAGCCGACGGCGGCCCGCTGAGTACCCTGGCCTCGGCCGCCGACGTCCGGCGGCGCTACCGGAGGGCCGCCAGCACGGTTTCGGCGCTGGCCTCGTGAACGTCCGGCCCCCGGGAACGCGGCTCGGCGGCAACCGGGACGAAGCGGGCATGGATCACTTCGGCATCCCGCGCGCCGGGGACGTGGGCGGCTTCGATCTTCTCCGCCGGCCTCGCGGACCGGGATTTCGCCGTCCACTTGACCTCGCCGACCAGCAGCCGCTTGCCATCCACCGAACGGGCGACGAGATCCACTTCCGGCTCGTTCCGCCGCCAGTAGCGCTGCGCGGGCTCCCAGGGACCGAGCGCACCGAGCGGGGAGTCCGTCCGGTGGAGGGTGGGCGCGGCCATCCGGCACAGCTCCTCCCACGCCAGGGACTCGAGGGCCGGCCGGGCGCGCATCCAGTACGCGAGCCGTGTTTCCGGGGGCGCTGCCGCGAGTGACGCCCGGTGGGGCGCGACCACCCGGAACCAGAGCCGCAAAAACGGATCGTCGATCCGGTAGAGGCTGCGTTTTCCCGAGCGGGGCGGGCTTCCGAACGGGGTCTCCCGGCGCAGCAACCGCATTTCGCCAAGCGTGGCGAGCGGCCCCGAGAGGCTCGAGGCCGGTTTCCCCAGGCGCCCGGCGATTTCGCTGAGCCGGTGAGAGCCCGCACCGATCACGTCCAATAGCGGTCGCAGGGACGACGCCGAGGGGGTTTCCGCGCGGAGCAGGCGGTCCGGCTCGTCGTGCAGCGGCCCGGCAGGGTCGAGCACCAGGGAGTCCACCGCGGCCTCGAAATCGGTCCCGAAGCGCTCAGCAAGTTCCCAGTACCGCGGCGTGCCCCCCCAGAGGGCGTAGAGCGACACCTGCTCGCGCGGACCGGAACCCGGGAAGGCGTCGCCCAGATACGCCGGGCGGAGGGGCTGCACCGCGAACGCCTCCACCGCGCGGCCGTAGAGGGGCGCCGCAGCGCTCAGGAGCGCTCCGTGCATCATCCGCCAACTGGAGCCGCTGACCACCAGCGACGGACGCGGGCCGGGGCGGTCGAGCCAGTTCTGGAGGACGCTCGCGAGAGTCGGGTCCGCCGCGAGCAGATACGGCAGTTCGTCGAGGATGAACGGTCCCGGCCATCCCGCCGCCGCGGCTTCGGCCCGCAACCGGTCCAGGAAGGATCGCCAGTCCGGATACTCCACGGAGGCAAAGCCGGGGAAGCGCTCCGCCACCGCGGCGGCGAGATACCGCCGTTGGACCGGGGCAGCCGAAAGGTCGGCCACCGTATAGAGGCCGTCGTGGCGCGACGACCATTCGAGCAGCAGCCGCGACTTCCCGACGCGGCGGCGCCCCCAGACCGCCGTGAAACCTCCCGGATGCCCAAGAGCCGCATCAAGACGGCGGAGTTCGTCGGCGCGGTCGAGGAAGCGCATGGAAGTATTATTGCGTGAATGATTATTGCGGGACAAATAATCTAGTCGAACCCGCGACCACGCGAGCGAAGCATCCCGCCCTCCGCACGATCCCACCCGGAGAGTCGGGATAGGATCGCGCGGCCTTCGCGCCCGCGGCGCCCCGAACTTCCGAGAGCTCCAGGTCCATTCCTTGAACCGCTACGACGACATCGTCATCGGGGGCGGCCACAACGGGCTCATCGCCGCCGCCTACCTGGCGCGGGCCGGCCGCAACGTCCTGCTCGTCGAGAAGAACGAACGCGTGGGCGGCGCGACCTACAGCGAGGAGATCCTGCCGGGATTCACGGCGACCGTCTTCTCCTACGTGGTCAGCCTGCTGCGGCCGCAGATCATCGACGACCTCGACCTCGCCCGGCACGGCCTCCAGCTCCAGGCGCTCGACGGGACGTTCACTCCCCTGCCGGACGGCAGGGCCCTGACCCGCTGGCACGATCCGGCGAAGACCCGGGAGTCGCTGCTCCAGTTCTCCCGCCGGGACGCCGACAACTACCCGCTCTTCGGACTGCGGATGCACCAACTGAGCCGGGGAATCCGGGATCTGCTCTCGATGCGGCCGCCGCGGGTGGGGTCCGTCCGCCCGCGGGAGCTGCGCGGCCTGGTGGAGCTGGCGTCGCATTTCTCCGGGCTCGGGGACCGGCGTTTCCACGAACTGGCCCGGCTCATGACCGCGAGCGCGAGCGACTACCTCGGCCGCTGGTTCGAGACCGACGCCCTCAAGGCCACCATGGCGGCGAGCGGCATCGTCGGCACCTTCCTGAGCATCTCCTCGCCGGGGACCGCCTACGTGCTGCTCCACCACTACATGGGCGAGATCGACGGGGCCTCGCGGTCGTGGGGTTTCCAGCGCGGCGGGATGGGCGCGGTCGCCGACACGCTCGCGAACGCGGCCCGGAGCTTCGGCGCCGAGATCCGCACGAACGCCGGGGTCGAGCGCATCCTGACCAGCGGCGGACGCGCCGCCGGGGTGGTCCTCGAGGGCGGCGAGGAGGTCTTCGCCGACCAGGTGGGTTCGAGCGTGGACCCCCGCCGGACGTTCCTGGGAATGCTCGATGCGGACGAGCTGCCCGGCGAGTTCGTGGAGGCGATCCGGCGCTACCGGTTCCAGGGCTCCTCGGGAAAGGTGAACCTGGCGCTCGACGCGCTTCCCGGTTTCACCGCGCTCCCCGGCCCGGGGCCACACCTCCAGGGCGCCATTTCGATCAGTCCCGACAGCGTCACGCTGGAACGCGCCTACGACGACGCCAAGTACGGGTCCTTCTCGCGGAGGCCGTTCATGGACGTGATGATCCCGTCGCTCATCGATCCCGGGATGGCGCCCCCGGGCAAGCACGTCATGTCCATCTTCGTGCAGTACGCGCCGTACCACCTGAACGGCGAAGGCGGCGATTGGGACGCCCGGCGCGACGCCTTCGGGGACGCCGTGATCCGGACGCTCGCCGAATACGCGCCGAACCTCCCGGACATCATCCTCGAGCGCCAGGTGCTGACCCCGCTCGACATCGAGCGCCGCACCGGGCTCACCGAGGGCAACATCTTCCAGGGGGAGCTCGGGCTCGACCAGCTCTTCTTCCTGCGCCCGGCGGCCGGCTGGGCCCAGTTCCACACCCCGGTCCGGAGCCTCTTCCTGTGCGGATCGGGCGCCCATCCGGGCGGCGGAGTGATGGGCGCGCCCGGAAAGATGGGCGCCGAAGCGATGCTGCACGCCGCCGGCGCCGCCTGACCCGATGCGCGGCTCCTACGACGTCTGCGCAATCGGCGGGGGGCCGGACGCCCTCGTGGCGGCGGCCTATCTCGCCGAATCCGGGCGCTCGGTGCTGGTCGTCGGCGAGCAGGGGCATCCCGGCGGGGTCGCCGCGAACGTCCGGATCGCGCCGGGATTCCAGTTCCCGGTCTTCCCCGAGACCCTCCCCTCGGTCGATCCCGCGGTGGCCGCCGACCTCGACCTCGCGCGGTACGGCCTGGAACTCGTCGCTTCCGATCCGGTGCTGACGGCCGTCGGGGCGGAGGGCGCCTGCTTCACGCTGCCGCGCGACCCCGAGCGGGCCCGGTTCGCCATCGCCGGACTCTCGGCCCGGGACGCCGCCCGTTTCCCGGGATTCGTCGCCGAGCTCGCTGCGTTCGGCGGCTTCTTGCGGAAGCTCCTGGAGCAACCGCCGCTGCAGCTCGATGCCGAACTGCCCGACGCCATTCCCGCCGCGTTCGCGGCCTTCGGGCTCGGAGCGAAGCGGGTGAACGCGCTGCTGCGGGCGCTGCCGATGCCCCTCACCGACTATCTGAACGACTGGTTCGAGAGCGACCCCCTGAAGGCGGCGCTTGCCGGCTCCGCGCTCACCGGAACCCGGCTCGGCCACCGCGCTCCGGGCACGGCGGGCCTCTTCCTCCACTTCCACGCCTTCGGCCACGCCGAACCCCTCGGCTGGATCCGGCCAGCGCGCGGCGGGTCGGCCGCCGTGGGACGGGCGCTTCGCGAGGCCGCGCGGGCCGCCGGGGCCCACCTGGATGCGGAGTCCGGTGGCGTGCGCCGGATCGTCACCGATCGCCGCACCGGAGCGGCTGGCGTGGAACTGCTGGACGGCCGGGAACTCACCTGCGACATGGTCATCTCCGACGCGGCGCCCGGAACCACGCTGCTCGGCTGGACCGGGGCCGTAAATCTGTCCCCCGACTTCGTTCACGAGGTCCAGAACATCCGCTACCAGGGGACGGCGGCGCGGGTGGGGCTCGCGCTGTCTTCGCTTCCGAGGCTCGCGGGCGCCTCGGGCGACGACCCGGCGCTCGGCGGCGTCGTGCAGATCGGCGCCCGGATGGACGACGTGGAGCGCGCGTCCGACGCCTGGAAGTACGGCCGGATTGCGGAGGAACCGCTGGTGTTCGCCTCGCTTCCCTCCGTCCACGACGCCGCGCTGGCGCCGGAGGGCGGGGCGGTGCTGGCCGCCACGGTCCAGTCGGTTCCCCAGGACGCCGATGAGGACCAGGTCCTCGAAGCGACGCTCAGCGCCCTGGAACGCGCCTTCCCGGGGATCGGGGAACTGGTGACCGCGTCGCGGGTCCTGACGCCGGGGACCCTGGAACGGGGCTTCGGGCTGATCGAAGGCAGCTTCCACCAGGGCGAGCCGGCGCTCGACCAGTTCTACTCCCTCCGACCGGTCCCCGGCTTCGCCCGGCACCGGACGCCGGTCGCCGGGCTCTACCTCACCGGGCCGGGGACATACCCTTACGGCGGACTCCACGGGGTTTCGGGCCGGAACGCGGCCCGGGCCGTGGAGGAAGACCTGGCCTAGACGGCTCCCCAGGAGGTCTCGATGCCCCGCTTCAAGCCCGGACCGGGTTTCCTGGTCACCGCCGCCTTCATCGGGCCGGGCACCGTCGTCACCGCCAGCCGGGCCGGCGCGGGATACGGGACGACGCTCCTCTGGGCGGTCCTGTTCTCGGTGGTCGCCACGATCGTGCTCCAGGACATGGCGGCGCGGGTGGGGCTCGCCAGCCGCCGGGGCCTCGCCGAGGCCATCCGCGACAGCCTGGCGAATCCGGCCGTCCGGGCGATCGTGCTGGGCCTCATCGCCTTCACCATCCTGATCGGGAACGCAGCGTTTCAGACCGGCAACCTGCTCGGCGCGTCCCTCGGACTCGGCCTGCTCACCGGGGTGCCGGCCGGCCTCCTCGTCCTGATCGTGGGGACGCTCGCCGGCGCCCTGCTGATGACCGGGACCTACAAGATCATCCAGAACGCGCTGGTCTTCCTCGTGGGCCTCATGAGCGTGGTGTTTTTCCTCGTTGCGATCCTGAGCGCTCCGAGCATCGGCGATCTGCTGAGCGGCTTCTTCATTCCGCGCATCCCGCCGGACCCGCAGGGGCTGCTCACGGTGATGGCGCTCATCGGCACGACAGTCGTTTCCTACAACCTCTTCCTGCACACGAGCGCCACCCTCGAGCGCTGGCCGGACGCGAGCCGCAACGAAGAGAACATCCGCGAGAGCCGGCAGGACACCCTGTTCTCGGTAGTGCTCGGGGGCCTGATCACGGCGGCGGTGGTGGTGGCCGCCACCCCGCTGCTCGGACAGGGCGCCGACGCGGCCGACGCCGCGACCGTGGCCTCGCGCCTCGAACCGCTGCTCGGGCGCGCGGCGCCGATCTTCTTCGGGATCGGCCTCTTCGCCGCCGGGCTGACCTCGGCGATCACCGCGCCGCTGGCGGCGGCCTACGCCGCAGGGGGAGCGCTCGGCTGGGGAGCCGACCTGAAGAGCAACCGGATCCGCCTGCTGTGGGGCTTCGTGCTGCTGACGGGAATGGGCTTCGGCATCTTCCTCGGCGCCTCGCCCTACCAGATCATCCTGCTGGCGCAGGCCGGGAACGGAGTCGTCCTCCCGCTCGCCCTGATCCTGCTGCTGGTGGTGGTGAACCGGACCGCGATCATGGGCAAGTACCGGAACTCGCGGATCCTGAACGTCCTCGGCGCCCTCGTCGTCATGGTGATCTCCGGCCTCGCGCTCTTCCAGTTGGCGCGCGTGCTCGGTCTCGCGGGGTAACCCAGGACCACCGGCGTCACAGGCCGGCGGATGGGACCACCGGTCTCCATCCAGGCCGGCGCCGCGGCCGCAGGCGCGAATTCTCCCTTCGCGAGCAGTGCGGCGCAGTCCGATATCGAGCCCAGCCTGGATCAGCAGACTCGAATATCGATCCCGGATATCTCGATATCGAGCCCGGATCGCATTAGCAGACTCCAATATCGACCCCGGATATCTCGATATCGAGCCCGGATCGCATTAGCAGACTCCAATATCGATCCCGGATATCTCGATATCGAGCCCAGATCGCATCAGCAGACTCCGATATCGATCCCAGATAACGCGATATCGAGTCCAGATCGCATTGGCAGACTCCGATATCGATCCCGGATAACGCGATATCGAGCCCCGATCGCATTGACAGACTCGGATATCGATCCCAGATATCTCGATATCGAGCCCCGATCGGATCCACGGACTCCGATGTCGGACCCGGTTCCGCAAAGGAAAACGCTCGACTGGCGCGAACCGCACCTCGAGCGGCGTGTGAATCACCGTGGCACGCGTCCGATGACATCGAATGTAACGAACTGTAAGGACACGGGCTTTTATATTCTTGGACTTAACAAGACCGTCCCATGCCCGACGCACGTCTGTTCCAGGAGCCGGAAGAAACGCCGCCCGGACTCGACGCCATCCGCGCGTGGCTCAAGAAGCCCCGGCCGCGTCTCCACGGACTCTGGATCTGGGTCCGCTGGATCCTGTCCAGGATTCCGGCCGCCTACCGGTACCTTCGAAAAAGATGGCCGGCGGCCCGCAAACGGATCGGCCAGTTCGCGGCGGCAGGCGAGAAGATCGCGCGGGGCGCGGTGCAGGTCGGTTACCAGACGCGCCAGATCGGCGGGGGCATCATCCGCGCCACGCGAGCCCTCCGCGGACCCGACGGCAAGGTCAGCGGGGTGACCGCCCGGGTCCGGGAACTGGGCCGCAAGACGCGGGCGTTCGGCGGCCGGCTGACCGAGGGCGGGACGGGTGGCGCCGCCGTCTTTGCCGCGCTGGGCCACATCAACCGCGCGCTCCGGGGCAACCGCCAGACCGGATTGGGGTTGCTGGAGCCGGACCCGCCCGAGACGCCACCCGAACGCCTCGCCACCTCCGGAGGGGCGCAATTCCCTGAACCCGAGCCCGCTCACCCGGAGCGGCGGCCGGCTCCGCGACCCGCTCGCAAAGCGGAGGTGCGTCCATCGGCCACCAACTCGCCTCCGACGCCGGCTCCCACCGAGTGGGAAACACGTCTGAAGGATCTACCCGGGATCTTCGTCCCACGCGTGAAGGCGCTCGGCAAACTTCCGCGGCGCACTACCCTCCGGCCGCTCATCCTCGAGATCTGCGCCGCGCGGGAGTGGACCACGCCCGCGGAACTCTCGCGGTGGTTCTCGCTCAACCAGCGGAACCTCGTCGGGCGTCACCTGCGGCCCATGACGAAGGAGGGACTGCTCGAGTTGCGTTATCCCGATCAGCGAAGCAGCCGCCACCAGGCGTACCGCACTCGGGGCCCGGACAAAGGGCCCGGGGCCGAACCTGACGCCAACCGATCGGGAAACACGGGGGGCTGACGCACCCGGAAACCGGGGCCGGCGACTCCCGATGCCGCAGCTTCCGCCCGGCTACCTCGATTCGGTGGCGCTGTTCGCCGCCCCCAAAGACGGCCTGTTGCGGTATTCGGCGACGGGTTTTTTCTGCCGCCACCGAACAGGATTCGCGGACAGTTTCGACGGGTTGTTCCTGGTCACTACGGCCGCCGCGGTGGGCGGCAACCTGGCCGACCTCACGCTGCTCTGCCGCCGTCGGCGCGGGAGGCGCCCCCGGTCCTACCCGGCCACCGGCGAAGGCGGACTGGGGCTCGGAACCTGGATCACGGAGTCCAGGCGCGGCCTGGCAATACTGCTCGTTGACCGTGAGCGCCTCGCCGCCGACGGGGTCCGCTTCCGGGAATTCGATGCGGACTACAGCGCCCTCAGCCCATACGACATGAAGGAGCGCCGCCTCGCCGAGGGCGACGACGTGCGGATTTTGGGATTCACGCCCTTCAACCCAGAAATTGCGATGGCGACCATGGTCCGTAGGGGCATGATCGCCCGGATTCAGGACTGCTACCACGGCCGGTCGGACACATTTCTGCTGGACGCCACCATTGCCGAAGCCAATCGCGGAAGCCCGGTGATCGCGAGGCTCGATCGGAGCGCGGACGGTCGCCCCCTCGCCCGGCCAGCGATTCGGCTGATCGGCGTCGTCGGCGGCTACCTGCCGAGTCAGGATCCGCTGGAGCGAATGGGCGACGACGGGAAAACGCTGCTCATCCAGCCGCACACCGGACTGGTCCAGGTCATTCCCGTGAACGATCTCCTGAACCTCCTGGAGACCGCCGCCGAGATCGCCGGCGCGTAGCCCGAGTCGACCCGGAGGACTCCTTGGCCGCCCGGAAGCGCCGTGATCGCCCGTCCCCCGCGTGCCGGCCCTGTCTGGACGCGGTGGTGACCGTGGCGAACCCGGGTCGCACGGGCCAGACGCCGCGGTGGGGGACCGGTTTCTTTTGCCGGGCCACCCACTGGCACAACCCGGCCCGCCAACTGCTCTTCCTCGTCACCAGTGGCCATGGGGTCGGCTCCGGCGCCGCCTGCATCGAAACGTTCCTCCAACCGCGCACGGGCCGGGAATCACTCGTTGGCTCCGTGACCGGCGCCGTCGGCCCGGGGCCGACCACCTGGCACGCGGACCGGACCCATGACCTCGCCGCCGTCCTGCTCGATCCGGAGCGGTTTCCGGAGGACCTGGTTCGCTGCCGGAGTTTCGATGTCGAAACCGACGTCCTGTCGCTCCGCCAGCTCCGTCGGAAAGGAATCGTCGAAGGCGACGAAGCGCTGCTGGTCGGATTCGTCCAGCCGGAGTACCCCGATGACAGGCGCGAATACCCGGCGGTGCGGCTCGCAACGCTCTCGGAAATCCCGCCCCGGGTGACGCCCGAATGGCCGATACTGGCGGAGGGGACCGCACTGCCCGGGGACAGTGGCAGTCCCGTCATGCTGCGCGGTGACGGGATGGCATGCGACCCGCACCGGGACGAAGGCGTCGGAGAACTGGTCGGCGTCGTCCAGGGCGCCGGGACCCCAGCGAAGGTGCTCCGATCCGGCGGTGACGGCCGCCCGGTCGAGGTCGAGCAGACGAACGGCATGATCCGTCTCGTCCCCGGGGACGCGTTGCGCGATCTGATCCGTCACGCCGTCGGAAACACCATCCTCGCCGAGACGTTCGGACCGATGGTGCAGAGGGTGCGCGGTTGGTTCCGGCGGAAGAGATAGCGGCTCCGACGGGTCAGGTTGGCGCGGCGTAGCCGGGACCGGGAGCGGCGCCGGCGAGCGAAATCCCGGCGGCATCCGCGATTTTGGTAGCATCACCTCCATAAATACTGCGGAAATGGCGTTTCTAAATCGATTTTTTCAGCCTCCGAAGGCGAGCCACTTCCTGTTCGGCCCCCGCGGCACGGGGAAGTCCACCTTTCTGAGGCAGGCGTTCGCCGACGCGCTCTGGGTCGATCTCCTCCAACCGGAGGTCCACCAGCGCTTCGCCGCGCGCCCCGAACGGCTCCGGGAACTCGTGGACGGGAATCCCGAAACGCGGGTTGTCGTCCTCGACGAGGTGCAGCGGGTCCCGGCCCTGCTGGATGTGGTTCACCATCTCATCGAGCGCCACGGCCGCCGGGCGGCGCCGAGGTTCGTGCTCACCGGCTCTTCCGCCCGCAAGCTGAAACACGCGGGCGTGAACCTGCTCGCCGGCCGGTTGCTGCTGGAGCGCATGCACCCCTTCATGGCGGCGGAGTTGCCATCCTTCGACCTCGCGGGCGCGCTGCGCCGAGGCATGCTGCCGGTCGTCTGGGACTCGGATACGCCCGACGCGACCCTGAACACGTACGTCGCGCTCGCCATCCGCGAGGAGGTGCAGGCCGAGGGCCTCGTGCGCCGGCTGGAGGACTTCGCCCGCTTCGTGGAAGTCATCTCCTTCTCCCACGGCTCCGTCCTCAACATCGCCGAGGTGGCGCGCGAGACGCACACGGGGCGGAAGGCGACCGAGGCTTACATCGGGATCCTCGAGGACCTCTACCTAGCGTTCCGTCTGCCCGTCTTCCGGAAGCGTCAGAAGCGGCAGCTCGTCGCCCATCCCAAGTTCTACTGGTTCGACGCGGGCGTATTCCGGTCAGCGCGCCCCGCGGGTCCGTTCGACCGCCCCGAGGAGATCGACGGCGGCGCCCTCGAGGGTCTGGTGGCCCAACACCTGCGCGCCTGGATCGGCTACTCGCGCCGAAACGCCAGCCTTTCCTACTGGCGCACCAAATCAGGCAGCGAGGTGGATTTCGTCGTCTACGGCGAGGACGGCCTGTGGGCGTTCGAAGTGAAGAACGGCGTGACAGTCCGGGAACGCGACCTCAGGGGACTGAGGGCGTTCCTGGAGGACTACCCGGAGGCGCGGGCGCGGCTTCTCTATCGCGGGGACGAGACGCTGGAGATGCGGGGGGGGATCCGCTGCGAGCCGTGCGGACCGTACCTGGCGGGAATTCGGCCGGGACAGTCGCTCGCATAGGGATATCGGACCGACCACCAGTGAACCGACGTCCCCAACGGTGCGCCGCGCCGACCCCAGTAGCTGAGAGAATTCCCGATTCCAGCGGAGTGGTCGGAACGAACCCCGTCTGCTCGAGGGAGGTAGCCAACCAAATGACTCTCGACGAATGCCAGCACGCCGTAGAAGCCGCAGCTCGAAAGATCTACGCAACCCTTCCGGAGGGCTACGCCGAATCTGTCTATGAGAAGGCGATGGCCGTCGAGTTCCGCAAGCAGGGCGTCCCCTACGCCATAGAGAACAACGTAGAGGTCCTGTACGAAGGCGAGTGTGTAGGCACCCAGCGGCTGGACTTCGTTATCGATGGCCGGATGGCCGTCGAACTCAAGGCAGCAGCGTCACTCGCCAAGAGCCATCTCGCTCAGACGCGCGCCTACCTGAAGACGACGGACTTTGGGCGCGCCATCCTCATCAACTTCCCGTCTCCCGCGAAGGAAGAACCGCAGATCGAAGTCATCGAGAGCGAATAGTCGCTGGCAACGGGTTACGACCGAGTGCCATAGACCCGTTCCAGCTCTTCGACCCATAACCGGCCTCTGTCGGCTTCCGTGTCCAGGAAGGCTCGACCCCGATCTCGCGCCAGTTTGTCGAAGAATCCGCGGCCCGGTCGGCCGTCTTCCTTGCGAACGACCACGGCGGTGAGTAGCCCGCGGCCCGCGATGTCCTCCTCGGTTGAAATCTCGCCGAGCATCTTCGCCAAGGGTTCACCGTACGGCTCAAGATCACAGCTCCTGATCTGCTTCACGAGGTCCGAATAGAAGATCCAGCCCCCGTCGCTCACGACCTCCATGATCGCTCGGCGCGCTTCCTCCTTCGCTTCGTCCCACGTGTTAACGGAGACTCCGTACCTCAGATGACGGGTTCCCATGAGAATCTCTACCTTCGGGCGCGACGGATTTGCGTCCCTAAGCCGAATACAGTGGACAGCGTCATTGCCCTGCCCCGCCAGACGTTACTTGGATCCTGTAATCCCCACTATCCGACAAGAAACTTGATACCTCAATCCAGTATTGTCCTCTCTCAAGGTCTTCGCTCAACAGTGAGAACAGACTGACACCCGTTGGTTCCAAGACTACAGCGCCGTCATCGTCAAACCCAATTTCCCGCAAGCAATCCTCGTCGCGTCGATAGAGTCTCACGACCGTGTCCACGTCCTTGCCGCTTGGTTGGCTCAATGTAAGTATCCGATATGTCGCGAACTCGTCCACGTCAGTCCGATACCAAGCGTGTCCGTCACTATCCAGACGACCGTCAGTCGGCTCTTGGTCAACCTCTAGAGGCAAGACATTGACGTCCTTCGGTACGCTGACGCATGGAGCCGCGAGTGTATCCGCTTCCTTCACGACCGTGACTTCAAAGCTACCTAGGCCTCCGCAGTAGCTGGAAACCTTCAACCAGTACTCACGGGCACTTAGATGCTCGTTCAGCAGTGAATACATCCCATCTCCCTGATCGTCGTCATACCCGATGCGCTCTCCCAGAGGAGAGCCGCGTTCGTAGAGAGTCAATTCTGTATCAACCGGATCGGCGTCGAGACTAGGTCGAGACGTCGTGATTGTGTACATCCCCGAGTCTTCTATCGACAGCAAGAACCACACATCCGAAGCCGCCTCGAAATTTCTCTGGGCGGGCGCACCGACCCGCAACTGGGCCGCCTCGCCAGGCACACTCAAACGCCGGGCATCTCGATTGCACGCGGCGAGATCAGTAAGCTGTGGGACGAACTCCCTGCGTTCCGTCAGCTGAAGTTGTTCTCCGTTAAGCTCGACAAAATTCAACTCACGGAGCCGCAAGACATCTCTGAGTGTCGACAGCGGTGCAGCCTCCAGATCGTCGCGGCTTCTCGGTTGTTCCAGCCACTCAAGTGTTTCTCTAGCGTCCAGTATCTGATCGGCATCGTAGGAAGAGAGGGAGGGATCCACCTTGCGTGCCTTCTTCGTAGTATCGTCAGGAGCATCAACGGCACTCGCATCCGCGACCAACCATCCAATGATTTGCTCCCGGGCACTGCCACGAGCACCAAAGAACAACGAAAAAAGGAGCACGGCACCACCCATACCCATAAACGTGACACCTGGTCCACATCCACTGACAACAAACTTCGTTAGTGGCGCCCGGAAACCAAAAGAATTTGTCTTCCCGGATACCCCATGCAAGTAGAGTCTGTATCCCAGCCAAATCGGAAACAACGCGGCTGGCACGATGATCAGATGCCTAAGCCCTGTCAAGAATACGGCGTCAGTCCACGGCATAGGAAGCCCCCCGCTGTTAGGCGCTCGCTACTGTACTCGATCGTCCCCTACCAGCTCGCCGTTCAGCGCCATGTACACACGCCTGAGCGCCATCCTCCGCTGACTCTCCCGCAGCGAACAGGTCTCGAGGGCACCAAAGTCGGCGTCGGCTCTCCTCCCGGCTGAGTCCCATCTCGTGGCGTCGTGTGGACTCAGGGATCACCGCTTCAACCGCTACCTGTAGCTCATCGCGGGGCACCTCGAGACTGTCCACGAAGCCCTTCCCGGAAGCGTTGATCCACGCGCTCATCTCCCTCGTACAGTGCAGTGTCGCGACCCACTCGGTCGGATAGGAGGTCGTCGCGGTGCGCGATCTCGATCATGGCTCTATGCGCTTCAACTCTCGCCTCACTCCAGATGTGTTCCGGGAATCCATGTTCGAACTTGTGATCGTCGCGCATCAACGACCACCGGTGTCATAACGCACTGATCTCGGCAGAAGACCGAGACCGGTGGACGTCACCACGTAATGTGCAGAACAAGGCGGTGCAGTCAACGCTGCCTACGTCTTCGACGTGTGCTACGCCGCGAAGAATCACAGGATTCGACCAAAGGGCATGAACCGATCAATACCACGGCAATAAGATTAAGGAGGGAAACAATCAGAAGTCCGCGCACGTGTCTCACGTTTCGAGCCGCGACGTATTCAGGGTGCTCGAGGCGCAGCGCTTTGCATTGAATCATGTCGCCGCCAATGCAAACGGGTGTACTGATGATTCGGAAGCGCTCCCGGGTTATCACGTATCGCTTGTCTTCTTGCGACGTCCTCTCGATGTCCGCATAACTACCAACTGTTGCGTTCTTTTTCTTGTCCACTTTGAGTTTTAGGGTGCCTAATTCGTCACCCGCAAGCCCAAGCCGAAGCAACCATTGCCGAAGGGGCCCGGGTTCAGGTGGCTCGAATTTCTCCGCCCTGATTCCCGAAACGCGATTCCAAGTTTCTTGCTCAGCATCTACGAGCGTATTGAAGAGAATCTCATCGCGGTCCTCGTCCGATTTTCGGTTCTTCTCGCTTTCGCTCACTTCAATGCTCCATTGCCGCTGTCACGGGCTTCGATGCGTTAGGCATGACCTTCCCGACACCCAGCAGTCATCCACTGAGATATTGACTGACCACGGATTCGTTTGGCAAGCCTTGTCAATGAACATGTGTGCTATGGCATTGACCTCATGTTCCAACATGACTGATACCCAACGAACCATCTTCGTCACCGGTCGCGATTCGCCGGGACGCTCGACGTCCCCTACGGCAGCTCCCCGTTCAGCTCCATGTACACGCGCCGGAGCGCCATCCCCCGCTGACTTTCCCGTAGCGACCACGTCTCGAGGTCGCCGAAGTCGGCCTGCTCGTCCGCTTCCTCGGGGCTGAGCCCCATCCCGTGGAGCCGGGTGGACTCGGCGATCACCGTCTCGAGCGCCTCGATGGCGACCTGCAGCTCCTCCGCCAGCATTTCCGGGCTGTCCACGAAGCCGTGCCCCGGGACGTTCACCCGGGCGCCGAGCTCCTGGGCCCGCCGCAGCATGGCCACCCACTCCGTCGGATACGCCGAGCGCATCGCCGGATACACCCGGTGGAGATAGGCCTCGGTCAGGAACAGCACGCTCTCTTCCGGCAGGTGGACCACCAGGTCGCCGCCGGTGTGCGCCCGGCCGAGGAACAGGATCTCGATCGCCCGGCCGCCGAGCGTCAGGTCCAGCCGGTCCGAGATCACCGTGCCGGGCATCGGAATCTCCGGCATCCGCTCCCGGTTGCGCTCCATCGCGGCCACCGAGTTCTCGTGCACGATGTACTCGACGCCTTCCGGGAAAGCCGCGTTGCCCGCGGTGTGGTCCCCGTGGTCGGAACAGATCACCACGTGGGTGATCGGCTGGTCCGTGATCTTGCCGATCTCCTCGACCATCCGGGCGGTCTCCTCGAAGTTCCCCTGTCCGTCTGCGACCAGCACTCCCTCACCGGTCACCACGAACATGCTCACCGTGGTGAACAGCTCCTCACCGGCGGCGCGAAGCTGTTCGTAGGAATACACCCCCGGCGCAAGTTCCTGAATCCGCGGAAAGTCCGCTTCGGTCAGCCCGCGTTTGAACGGATCGGCAGTGCGGGCCGGCACCTCGGCAACCGCCGGCTCGGACTCCGGCGCGGGCGCCGGTTCGGGGGCGCCGCAGGCGAAGAACCCGGCGGCAAGCAGCGCGATCGCAAGCGGATTACGGATCATGGACAGCCTCCCAACCCGCGCCCGGAAACGCGGCGCGGGCTGAAGGATCGTACCGGGGCGGCGGGGCGCGTGTCAGGTAAGACAATCCGCCCCGTGACGGTAGCCACCGCGCCCCGTTCTGGCGGCGGCGACGGACTGCCTGACCGCCAACCCGACCCGGGTCGGCCTCGCGTAAGATGCGGGGTTCCCCCGAATGGGGAGGAGGGACCGTCATGCGGCTTCCGTTTCATCGTCTGCTGATCGTTCCGGCCGTCACCCTGGCCGTTTTCGCTGCCGCTGCCGCCACCGCACAGGACGGCTACCAGATGCCGCCCGAGGACATCGTGCGCATCGCGGAGGCCCCGCCGACGCCGGGAATCTCGGTGTCGCCCGACAAGGCCCGCGTGGTGCTCACGCAACGCGAGAGCCTGGTCCCGCTCGCCGAGCTGTCCCGGCCGGAGCTCCGGATCGCCGGCCTCCGGATCGATCCCGCGGCCAACGCGGCGAGCCGGCGGCGGATGTTCCGCGGAATCACCCTCAGGGCGCTCGACGGCGGCGCGGAGACGGCGGTCACCGGCCTGCCCGACCCCCTCCGCGGCGACCACCTGAGCTGGGCGCCGGACGGCTCCCGGTTCGCCTTCACCCACACCGGGGATGACGGCATGGAGCTGTGGACGGTGGATGCCGGCAGCGGCGCCGCGTCCCGCGTCACCTCCGGCGTCAACGCGATCTTCCGGAACACGCCGTTCCACTGGCTCGGCGACAGCGCCCATCTCGCGGTGCGGATCGTGGATGCCGGCCGCGGCATGCCGCCGGAGGCCCCGGCGGTGCCCGAAACGCCCGTGATCCAGGAGAGCACCGGGCGCGTGGCGCCGGCGCGGACCTACCAGGACCTGCTCACGAGCCCCCACGACAACGCCCTCTTCAGCTACTACGGCGCGGCCCGCGCGGTGATCGCGGACCTCTCCGGCGGAACCACCGAGATCGCGGGTCCCGGCATCATCGACCGCTTCGCGCCCTCCCCGGACGGCAACTACCTGCTCGTCAGCACCGTCCACGAGCCGTTCTCCTGGCTCGTGCCCTACTCGCGGTTCCCGCACCGGATCGAAATCCGGGACCGCAGCGGAGCGGTGGTCCGCGGGATCGCCGACCTGCCCCTCCACGAAGAGATCCCGATCGGCCGTGATTCCGCGCCCACCGGACCGCGGTCCATCAACTGGCGCGGCGACCACGACGCCACGGTGGCCTGGGTGGAGGCTCGCGACGGCGGCGATCCGCACGCCGAAGCGGCGGTCCGGGACGTGCTGGTGCAGCTTTCGGCGCCCTTCGAAGGCGATCCCGAAGTGCTGCTCCAGGTGCCGCTCCGCATGATGGGAGCGACCTTCGGCGGCGGCCGCGGGGTGGCGATCACCCGCTGGTGGATCACCCGCGCCGAGCAGGTCTGGAGCATCCCGACCGCCGGCAGCGGCGAGCCCACGCTGGCCTTCGACACCTCCTACGAGGACCGCTATGCCGCACCGGGCACCCCGCTGACCACGCGGAACGAGCGGGGAGCGCGGGTGCTCCTCACTTCGGCGGACGGCTCGAAGGCGTACCTGACCGCCGAGGGGGCCTCCCCCGAGGGCAACCGCCCCTTCGTGGACGAGTGGGATCTCGAAACCGGCGAGACCCGCCGGCTCTTCCAGTCGGACGCCGACTCCTACGAGACGCCGCTGGCGCTCCTCGATCCCGAGGCCGGACTGCTCCTCACCCGGAAGGAGACCCGGATGACGCCTCCCAACTACTACGTCCGCGACCTCGGGAGCGGCGGCGAGGCGAGCGCGATCACCGACATCGATCACCCGTACCCCGGTCTTCAGGGCGCGGGCCGCGAACTGATCCGCTACCAGCGCGCCGACGGCGTCGAACTGAACGCCCTGCTCCACACCCCGCCGGGCTACGACCAGACCCGCGACGGACGCCTGCCGCTCATCGTGTGGGCCTACCCCCGCGAGTACAAGAGCGCCGCGGCCGCCGCCCAGGTCCGGGATTCACCGCAGCGGTTCAGCTTCGTCAGTTGGGGCTCGGCGCTCTACTGGCTGACCCAGGGCTACGCGGTGATGGAGAACGCCACCATCCCGATCATCGGCGAGGGGGACGAAGAGCCGAACGACAGCTACGTCGAGCAACTCGTCGGGAGCGCCCAGGCCGCGGTGGACGAAGCGGTCCGGCGCGGGGTCGCCGATCCGGAGCGAACGGCGATCGCCGGCCACTCCTACGGCGCGTTCATGACCGCGAACCTGCTGGCGCACTCGGACATCTTCCGGGCGGGCATCGCCCGCAGCGGCGCCTTCAACCGCAGCCTGACTCCCTTCGGGTTCCAGAGCGAACCGCGGACCTTCTGGGAGGCGCCGGAGATCTACTTCCGGATGTCCCCGTTCATGCACGCCCACCAGGTCAACGAGCCGATCCTGCTGATCCACGGCATCGTGGACAACAACTCCGGCACTTTCCCCGTGCAGAGCCGCCGCTTCTACCACGCCCTCAAGGGCCACGGGGCGGTCGCCCGGCTCGTGATGCTGCCCCACGAGAGCCACGGCTACGTCGCCCGCGAGTCGGTGATGCACACCCTCTGGGAGCAGCACCGGTGGCTGGAGCGGCACGTGAAGAACGCCGCGCCGCGGCTCGAGACGACCCAGGAGAGCGGCCGCCGGTAGATCGGCGCGCCGCGATCTAGGTCCGGCAGCCGGTCTCCCCGGGGAACAACGGACGGGCGAGGAGCTGGACCCGCTCCTCGCCGTGGACCCAAAGGGTCGCCTCAAAGGCCGTGGCGAAGACTTCGATCAGCCCGGCTGCCGCAACGCCTTCAACGACCTGGCACGAGAAGGACCTGACCCCGTCCCGTTGCGGCGGATCCGGCAACGGCCACGGCCTCTCGTCCCGATCTCCGGGGTCCTGCCGCGGGGCGTCGAACACCGTGATCACCTGCAGCCGGTCGGCCGGGTACTGGGGGAGATGTTCGCTGGCCTGCGCAAACGGCTCCAGCAGGTCCAGCAGCGCCCGCAGGTGCGGAACGCGCGGGTCGGTGTGGGATTCGCGGATGCCCGCTACCCGGAGCACATGGGCGCCGGCGGTGTCGCGAAACAGGAATTCCACGGTCAGGACTTCGGGCACCGCCGTGCTCGGATCGAGCATCTCTGGCGAGGCGACCGCCGGCAGGCCGGCCGCAACGATCTCGCCGAGCATCGCATCCAGCTCTGCCGCGGGCATTTGAGCTTCGACGATTGTTGACAGCAGCGGTGGGGGCCAGATCGGCAGCCGTTCGTGAGGCAGATACAGGGTTCCCCCGGCAGTCAGCCAGGAAACGGGCGGAAGGTTGAGGCTGTAGTGAGGCGGCAGGAGGCCACCGTGGACCCACACCTCCAGGATGACAGCCGACGGATCGTCGGGCAGGAGCAGTTCCGGGGCCGGTTCGGAATCGGGCGGGGGCGCGGGAACCGGCAGCACGGACGGCGACCCGGAATCGCCGCCGCAAGCAGCCACGAGGAGCGACGACGCCAGCGCGGCGACCCGCCAGGGCCCCGGATTGGACCGCTGATTCACCACGGCGCCAGTCTAGAACGCTCCCCGCGGGTCAGGTGTCGCCGGGTTCTCTTGAAGGCGACGTCCGCCATTCAGGCAGAGGTCATGGAGGGTCCGTACACTCCGGCGCCATGACCATGAACCGTCGCTTCTTTCTCGGAACCTCCGCCCGCGCGGGACTCGTCCTCCCGTTCGCGCGGGCGCTGCCCGTTCTCGCACAGGAACAGGTCTTCGCCCACGGAGTGGCGAGCGGCGATCCGCTCACCGACCGGGTGCTGCTCTGGACCCGGGTCTCGGGTTCTTCCGACGAGCGGGTCGCGGTCCGCTGGCAGGTGGCGCGCGACTCCGGGATGCAGGACGTCGTCTCGGAAGGGGAAGGGACCACCGGACCCGGGCGCGACTACACCTTCAAGGCGACCGCACCCGGGCTGAAACCCGGAACGACCTACCACTACCGGTTCGAGGCCCTCGGCGAGCAGTCGCCGATCGGTCGGACGAAGACCCTGCCCCGGGACACGGATCACGTCCGGCTCGCGTTCGTCTCCTGTTCAAACCTCCCCTTCGGCTACTTCAACGTGTACCGGCGGATCGCGGAGCGGGACGACCTGGACGCGGTGCTCCACCTCGGCGACTACCTCTACGAGTATCCGAACCGCGGCTACGGCGACGGCACGCGCTTCGGCCGGGCTCCCGAGCCGAACAAGGAGATCACCACCCTCTCCGACTACCGCACCCGGCACGCCCAGTACAAGACGGACCCCGACCTCCAGGAGGTGCACCGGCTTCACCCCTTCGTCTGCGTCTGGGACGACCACGAGATCACCAACAACGCCTACACCGACGGCGCCCAGAACCACCAGATCGAGGAAGAGGAGGGTGACTGGTTCGTGCGCCGCACGGCCGCCGTGAAGGCCTACTTCGAGTGGATGCCCATCCGGGAGCCCGAGCCCTGGCCCAGCCAGCGCACCTGGCGGACCTTCCGCTTCGGAAAGCTACTCGACCTCATCATGCTGGACACCCGCCTGGTCGGGCGTTCGCGGCAGGCCGAGTGGGGGGACGTGGAGGGAATGCGGCACCCCGACCGCACCCTGCTCGGCGACCGGCAGGAACGGTGGCTCTACGGCGAGCTCGCGGCCACCAAGGCGGCGGGGATCCGGTGGCCGGTGCTCGGGCAGCAGGTAATGATGGGACCGATGCTGGACGCCGACGGGAATCCCCAGAACCCGGACCAGTGGGACGGCTACGAGACGAGCCGCAACCGGCTCTTCGATTTCCTCGAGAGCGAGCGGATCGGCAACCTGGTGGTGCTCACCGGCGATGTCCACCAGTCGTGGGGAATGGACGTGCCCCGGAACCCGCTCGCCGGCTACGACCCGGACACCGGCGCGGGCTCCTACGGCGTGGACTTCGTCGCGACCGCGGTGTCTTCACCGAGCTCGAAGCTGCGCCGGCTCGGGAACGAGGAGGCCGTCGCCGCCGAGGTGGCCGCGGAACTCGCCGCCAACCCGCACAAGCAATTCGGGGAGGCGTTCCACCGCGGATACTGCGTCCTCGACCTCAAGCCCGACCGCATCCAGAACGACTGGTACTTCGTGCCGACGGTGGAGGAGAAGTCGGACCAGCAGCGCTGGGCGGCGGGGATCCGGGTGGCGTCGGGGACCCAGCACGGGGTGCGGGCGGACGGCCCGGCGTAGGGAAGAGAGGCTCCTCCGCGAGATTTGGCGCCACGCGGCGCCGACCCTTGAGGCGAAGTGTCTGGGTGGTGGGAAATTTTCGCCCGGAATTACGTCTATAGACATGTAGGAACCGTTCGCTTCCCAAGCAGGGACGCGACCAGCCGGCGCGGGCCAACTGGCTCGGCGCCAAGGAGCCTCCATGTCGGGAATCCAGGAACATCCGTCGGCGCCAGTGCGGACCGAGAAACCGGAAGCGGGGGCGCTCTTCCAACTGCTGACAAGCGGGAACCGCGATTCCGGACAGGTCTATACTGCGATTCGGGAAATCGAGTCCATGGCAGGACAAAGCGTTGTCGCCCAACTCACCGCTCAGATCCGGACAACGGTCGCGCAACAGACCGCACCGCTTCAGGCGGCGATCGCGGAACTGACCGCTCAACTGCAGACAACGAACGCGAGACTGGACTCGGTCGAAAAGCAGTTGGGGCGAATCTGGACCTTTCTGTTCCTGATCCTCGGAACCCTGCTCGGGACGCTGACCACGCTGCTGACGACCCTGCTCCTGCGGAGTTGACGGCTCGCGCGCGGCTGCGATTCGGGAAGTCGAATCTATGGCAGGACAAAGCGCTGTCGCCCAACTCACGGCACTCATCCGGTCAACGGCCGCCGAACAAACCTCGCAATTCCAGGCGGCGATCGGGGATGTTGATTCGCGACTGACCACTCAGACGGAGACGACGAACGCGAGGCTCGACTCCGTCGAAAAGCAGTTGGGGCGGATCTGGACCTTTCTGATCCTGATCCTCGGGACACTGCTCGGGACGCTCACCACGCTGCTGACAACCCTGCTGCTCAGGGGCTGAGCGCGTCGCCTGAGACCGCCACTCCGGCGCCGACCTTGCGCCAATGACGAAGCGCGAAGTCGCCGAGAGTTTGGTGACGATGAGGACCGCAGCCAAGCGTAGCCAACTGACGGCCATGACCCAGCCTTCGCGGCCCGTACAACTCCCGGCGGCAAGCGCGCTGGCGGAGCGCAAGCGGGACAACGCCCGGTTCCCGACCCGGAGGCCGGCCGTCACCCCAGTTCAGCGAGGCGCGTGATCGCGTCCGACAGATAGGGATGGCTCCCGACGCGGTCGCAAAAGCGCATATCCGCGGTGACGAGCGGGGCCTTCTCCTGAATCGCGAGCGCGAGGTAGAAGCAGTCGTAGATCGGGTGGCTCAGATCGGCGGCGAGACGGGAGGCCGCCGCGGTGAGTTGGAGCAGCGTGCTCGGGACCAGGACGGGAGCCCCCCGCAACGTCTCGACGGCTTCCTCGAACTGGGCATCCGTCAACTCTCCGCGCTGCCGCATGGCCCACAGAGCGTTGGCCGCCTCGGCGAACAGCAGCTCCGGAGCCATGAGGGAAATGTCGCCGGCCAGAAGACGCGACGCCTCGTGGGAGAGTGGTTCTCGAACCAGCCATTTGACGGCGACACTGGCGTCGACGACGTAGCGGGTCATCCAGGGAAGTCGCGATCCCGGTCGGCCCGGATGATGTCCGTGCTGTCCACGCTCGAAACCAGCCGTTCGCGCAGCTTCGCGGCGCGTACCGCGAAATCCTCCGATCCGCGCAGCAGCGTCCGGCGGAGGATTTCGCGGTGCTCCGCTTCGGCGGACCGGCCGTTGGCCGCGGCCCGTAGTTTCAACTCCCGTACGATCTGATCCGTCACGCGACGAACCGTCAACTGCGCCATCGTAGTACCTCCAATGAATGCGCTGTCATTGCATGCATTCTAGCGGATTGCTGAGGGACCCATGCGGTACTTCGCCTACGGGTCGAACCTGCTGACCCGGCGCCTGACGGATCCGTTGCGCGCTCCCTCCGCCGTCGCCCGCGGGATCGCCACGGTGTCCGGCTTCGTCATGCGGTTCCACATGATCGGAACAGACGGTTCCGGCAAGTGCACGCTCATTCCGACCCGAGACGATGCGGATGTGGTGTACGGGGTCCTCTACGAGTTTGCGGCTACCGACCTCGCCGGGCTGGACCGGGAAGAGGGCGTGCATCTGGGCGGCTACGCGCGATGTCCCGTTCGGGTGCGCTTCCCGGATGGCGGCGCCGCCGAAGCCATGACCTACATCGCCGGTGACCGCTACCTCGATCCGGCCTGTCTTCCCTTCGATTGGTACCGGGATGTGGTGGTGGCGGGGGCCATCGAGCACGGGCTGCCGCCCGCGTACATCCGGGAGTTGGAGCGGACTCCGGCGGTACCCGACCCGGACGCGGCGCGGGCGAACCGGGCGCTGAAGCTGCTGGCGAGCCTCCCAGCTACTCCGCGCGGCGGGCGCTGACGATCGGCACCGGCTCGTTCAGGATCTGTCCCTGGACGATCTCGCTGGCGGCGGGGGCGTCCGTCGGCAGGCGATGGATCTCCTCCAGCACCTCCATGCCCTCGACCACCCGTCCGAAGGTGGCGTAGCCGAAGCCGTCCCGGGTCGGATCGCCGGCATCGGTGTCCAGCACGAAGTTGTCTCCGACGTTGAAGAAGAACTCCGTGTTCGCGGTGCCGGGCTCGCCGCGGGCGTAGGCGAGGGTTCCCCGCTCGTTCCGGATCCCGGTGTCAAGGGTCGTCTCGTGGGGAATCGGCAGGAACGGCGGCTCCTCCTCCGCCTCACCGCCGTCCCGCACCAGCATCGGCAGGCTCCGCATGCCCCCCTGCACCACGTCGTGCGCGTCGCCCGCGGCGGTGTGGGTGGCGCGGTAGAAGGCGGACTTGCCGTCGTAGTGGCCGCCGTCCACGTAGCGGAGGAACTGCGCGACCGAGATCGGCGCGCGATCGGGATAGAGCTCCACCTCGATCTCGCCGAGCGCCGTCTCGATGACGATGCCCACGGTTTCCTCGGCGGCGGGCTCCGCAGCCGGCGTCTCCACGGCTTCCTCGGGGGCGCTCGCCCCGCACCCGGCAAGGAGTGCGGCGACGAGGAGGACAACGAAAGCGGTGGTTTTCGGCATGGCGGGCTCCGAGGCGAAGGACTCGAGGCCGGAGAATATCCGGCGTCTCCCGAACCGATCCGACTCGAAAACGCAGTGAAGAAGCGCATCGCCCTCGCCACCCTTCTCCTGAACGCCCTCTGCCTCGGATCCGCGGCCTCCGCCCAGGACCCCGAAGCGCGGGCGGTCCGTATCGAGACCCCGCCCCGGATCGACGGCGTCCTCGACGAGCCGTTCTGGGCGCAGGTCCCTCCGGTTACGGGGTTCCGGCAGCGCGACCCGGTGGACGGCGCGCCGGCCAGCGAGCGCACCGAGGTGCGGATCGCCTACGACCGCGACTCGCTCTACTTCGGTTTCACCTTCTTCGATTCCGAGCCCCACCGCATCAACCGGGCCATCCTCGACCGCGGCGGCCGCATCAGCAAGGACGACCGGGTGGTCATCGCCCTCGACACCTACCTCGACCGCCGGAACGGCTACATCTTCGAGGTCGGCTCCCTCGGCACCCAGGACGACGCGCTGTTCACCGACGAACGCCTCGAGCGTCCCGACTGGAACTGGGACGGGGTCTTCACCACCGAGACCACCGTCAACGCCGAGGGCTGGGTGCTCGAGATGGCCATTCCGTTCACCACCATCCGCTTCGCCGACGTCGAGGAGCCGGTCATGGGGATCGCCATCCAGCGCTCCATCCGGCGGAAGAACGAGAACGTCTACTGGCCCCACATTGGCCAGGATTTCGTGGGGGGAATCGCCCAGGCGTCCCGATACGCGACCCTCACCGGCCTCAGGGACGTCCGCCGGGGCCACCGTCTCGAGGTGAAGCCCTACGCCTCCCTCGGCGGCCAGCAACTCGCCGGCGAGCCCGACCTCGAACGCCAGTCGAAGGCCGGTCTCGATCTCAAGTACGGGGTCACCTCGAACCTGACCCTCGATCTCACCTGGAACACCGACTTCGCGCAGGTCGAGACGGACAACGTCCAGATCAACCTGACCCGGTTCGACCTCTTCTTCCCGGAGAAGCGGGAGTTCTTCCTCGAGCGGGCCGGCCTCTTCGAGTTCGGAACCACCCGCGAGACCGAGGTCTTCTTCAGCCGCCGGGTGGGTCTCGAGGGCGACATCCAGGGCGGCGCCCGGCTCACCGGACAGGCGGGGCCGATCTCCGTCGGGGCACTCGCGCTCCGGACCGGGGTAACGCCGACGAACTCCAGATCCGGGGACGAACAAAGTCCGGAGGCCTGGAACTCGGTCCTGCGCCTGCAGGCGAACCTCTCCGAACGCACCACCGCCGGGGTGATCGCCACGAGCCTCGACCGCGTCGGCGGAGGTTGGGGCCGCGCGGCCGGCGCGGACTTCCACACGAGGTTCTGGAGCAGCTCGTCCTTCCGGGTGTGGGGGGCGCGCCTGTGGGATTCAGCGATGAACGGATCGGGCCCAGGACAGCAGGCCGCTCGGGCCGAGCTGGATCTGGAGAACGACCGCTACGCCCTGTCGCTCGACCGCGTCCACGTCGGCAAGGACTTCGACCCCGCGCTCGGTTTCGTCCGCCGCCGCGACATGGACGAGTGGCAGCTCTGGGGCGGGTTCCGCCCCCGTTTCGAATCCAGCGGGTGGGCCCGGCGGTTCTCGGTGTGGGGAGGCGGGGTCCGCACCCGGGGGACCGGCGGAGAGCTGCAGTCGGAACGGCTCTCCTCGAACGCGGACTTCCTGTTCGAATCCGGCGAACAGGTTTCCCTCGTGGTGGACGACCGCTTCGAGCGGCTCCACGTCCCGGCTTCCATCAGCGGGCGCATCCTTCCACCCGGGGACTACAGCTTCCGTTTCTGGGAAGCCTTCGCGAGCACCAACGAGAGCAGGACGTTCTCCGTCTCGCTCGAAGGGTCCCGGGGCGAGTTCTGGAGCGGGCGCCGCACCCGCTACGGCGGCCGCGGGGTCGTCAAGACCGGGCCGCACCTCACGGTCGGCGCCCGGCTCGCCCGCAACCGGGTTTCCCTGCCGGTCCCGGGCGGCGACTTCACGACCACGCTGATCGCGGTGGATCTCGTGGGCGCGGTCAGCCGCAAGCTCTTCGCCGGCGCGCTCGTACAGTGGGACAGCCTGTCCCGCGAACTCCAGGCGAACATCCGGATCGACTGGATCCACACCCCCGGAAGCGACCTCTTCCTCGTCCTCGACACCGGCTACATCACGGGCGACACCCTCGATCCGCGACTCGATCCCCGGTTCGATCGCTGGACCCGGCGGACCGCGGTCGCCAAGCTGACCTGGCTGAAGGCGTTCTGAGCAGAAACAAGACCATCACTATGATCTAGAATAAGGTCATGATTAAGGTCAACATCGCGGAAGCAAAGGCCAGTTTCTCCCGCATCGTCAACGCGGCCCTTCAGGGTGAACGGGTGATCCTGTGTCGCCACAACGTGGAGATCGCCGAAATCCGTCCCCTGCCGCAGCGATCCACGAAGCTGCGCCCGGTCGGGATCGACCGCGGAATGAAGATCCCGGAGCGCTTTTTCGAACCGCTCCCCGCGGCGATCCTGGACGCCTTCGAAGGCCGGGGAGATCACGGTGAGACTGCTCGTTGACACCTGCACCTTCCTGTGGCTGGCAGCCGACGACCCGCGACTCTCCAAGCTCGCGCGAGGCGCCTGTCGCGACCCCGGCAACGAGGTCTATCTGAGCGCTCTTTCCGCCCTCGAAATCGCCATCAAGCACCGGCTGGGCCGGCTGCCTCTGCCCGAGCCTCCGGGGCGCTATGTCGTGAGTCGGCGCGAATGGCTGGAGATCCGGCCGCTGCCGCTTGAGGAGCGGGCGGCCGCCCATGATGCGCTCCTGCCGTCACATCACCGGGACCCTTTCGACCGCGGGCTGATCTCGCAGGCCATCCTGGGCGGCATGACCATCGTGACTCCGGACGAGTGCTTCGCCCGCTACCCCGCTCCGCTTCTCTGGTAACGGGTCCGCGAGGGCCCGACGGAACTGCCGTCGGACGACTTCGGCGGCAACGACATCTCATGGGCGACGACGAAAGACGAGTACATCCACGTCGATCACTTCGTCGTCTCCACGGAGTGAATCGAGCAGTAGACCCGCGGCCCGATCGCCGGACCCGGCGGACCGCGGTCGCCAGGCTGACCTGGCTGAAGGCGTTGTGAGCATCAACCGCCCGCGCGGTTCCGGCCGTTGACGCTATGGTGTGCCGGCTCCCGGCCGGGCCGGAGTGAATCGAGGAACGCGACGTGAAGAAATACATGGTGCTCTACCACATGCCGATGTCCTTCATGGAGATGGCGCAAAACGCCGATCCAGCGAAGATGAAGGCCGGGATGGAAGCCTGGATGGCGTGGTTCCAGCGATGCGGCGACCAGCTCGTGGACATGGGCACACAGCTCTCCGGGGGACGGCGGCTGACGTCCGACGGAAATTCGTCCAGCGAGCGGAACGTCGTGTGTTACTCGATCGTTCAGGCGGAGAGCATGGAAGCGGCCGAAACCCTGCTCGGCGACCACCCGCACCTCACCTGGTCGCCGGACTGCGAGATCGAGGTGCACGAGATGGCCGGGGGGTCCGGCTGACCCATCGGTCCCTCAGCCGGCGGAGCGGGGCGGCAGCGCTGCTCCTCGCCGGTTTGCTCTTCGGTTCCTCCGCGGCGGCGCAGGACCGCGAGGCACGCGCGGTCCGGATCGACACGCCGCCGCGCATCGACGGGGTCCTCGACGAACCGTTCTGGGCGGACATCCCCCCGGTCACCGGGTTCAGGCAGCGTGATCCGGTGGACGGGGCTCCCGCCAGCGAGCGCACCGAGGTGCGGATCGCCTACGACGAGGACGCCCTCTATTTCGGCTTCACGTTCTTCGACTCGGAGCCCGACCGCATCCGGAGGGACATCCTGCAGCGGGGAGGCCGGATCGACAAGGACGACCGGGTGATCATCGGGCTCGACACCTACTTCGACCGCCGGAACGGCTACATCTTCGAGATCGGCGCCCTCGGCACCCAGGATGACGCCCTGTTCGCGGACGAGAGCCTCGACCGTCCGGACTGGAACTGGGACGGCGTCTTCACCACCGAAACCACCGTGAACGAGGACGGCTGGGTCCTGGAGATGGAGATCCCCTTCACCACCATCCGCTTCGCGGACGTCGAGGAGCCGCTCATGGGGATCGCCTTCCAGCGCTCCATCCGCCGGAAGAACGAGACGGTCATCTGGCCGCATATCGGCCAGGACTTCAAGGGCCACATCGCCCAGGCGTCCCAGTACGCCACCCTCTCCGGGTTGAAGGGCGTCCGCCGGGGCCACCGCCTCGAGGTGAAGCCCTACGCCAACCTCGGCGCGCAGCAGCAAGACGGAGGGGACGGCTTCGAACGCGAATCCAAGGGCGGTCTCGACCTGAAGTACGGCCTCACCTCGAACCTCACGCTCGACCTGACCTGGAACACCGATTTCGCCCAGGTGGAGACCGACAACGTCCAGATCAACCTCACCCGCTTCGATCTCTTCTTCCCGGAAAAGCGCGAGTTCTTCCTGGAGCGGGCCGGCCTCTTCGAGTTCGGCACGACCCAGGAGACCGAGGTCTTCTTCAGCCGGCGGATCGGGCTCGAGGACGACATTCTGGGCGGCGGCCGGCTCACCGGCCAGGCGGGGCCCATTTCGGTCGGGGCGCTGGCGCTCCGGACCGAGAGCCGGGTCCCCGAAGAAGACACTGGCGCCTGGAACTCGGTGGTGCGGCTCCAGGCGAATCTCCACGAGCGCACCACCGTGGGGGCGATCGCCACCAGCCTGGACACCGAAGGATCGAACAGCCGCACTGCCGGCGCCGACTTCGTGACTCGATTCTGGGGGAGTTCCCAGTTCCGGATGTGGGGCGCGCGGGTCTGGGACTCGGAGGACGAGGGCGCGCGGGAGGACGCCTCCGCCGCCCGCGCGGAGCTGGAACTGCAAAACGACCGCTATGGGGTCCGCGTCCGCCGTACCCATGTCGGCAAGGGGTTCGACCCGGCGCTCGGCTTCGTCCGTCGGCGCGACCAGGACCAGTGGTACCTCTGGGGCGCGTTCACCCCTCGCTTCGAGGCGAGCGACTGGGCGCGCCGGTCGTGGCTCTGGCTGGGCGGAGAGCGGACCCTCGGGACCGACGGCGAGCTTCAATCCCGCCAGGCCGGCTCCCACGCGGGCCTGGAGTTCGAATCGGGCGAGTCGGTGTCGTTCGACGTGGACAGCCGTTTCGAACGGCTCCACGGCCCCGCTTCGATCCGCGGACGCGTGCTCTCGCCGGGTGACTACCGCTTCACCTCTTACCAATTGGGGGCCAAGACGAACGACAGCCGGGTGTTCTCCGGCTTTCTCAGCGGTTCCACCGGGAGCTTCTGGGGCGGCGACCGCACTCAGGTACTGGCCGGGGTCAGCCTCAAGACCGGCCCGCACCTCACCATCGGTGGCCAGGTCTCACGGAACGAGATCTCCCTGCCGGTGCCGGACGGCGACTTCACCACCACCCTGTTGGCGCTCAACCTGCAGGGCGCGGTCAGCCGCAAGCTGTTCGCCGGGGCGCTCGTGCAGTGGGACAACCTCTCGAAGGAACTCCAGGCCAACATCCGGGTGGACTGGATCCACACCCCGGGAAGCGACCTCTTCCTGGTCTTCGATACCGGCTACATCACCGACGACACGCTCGACCCGCGGCTCGATCCCTGGACGCGGCGCACGGCGGTGGCCAAGCTGACCTGGCTGAAGGCGTTCTGAGGGCACCACCCCGAGGCTCGCTGACGGGCGATCCCGGGATCGCGCCGATGCTCAGGACGGCTGGAGTGGATGGCGCCAGCGAAGCCCCGGAAAGCGGGCGAAATCGCGGTCGGTCGTGATCCATTCGCATCCGCGCTCGATGGCCAGGGCCGCGAAGAACGCGTCCGGGACGAGGTTGCCCTTGACGCCGGCCTCATCACACAACCGGCGGAAGATGCGCCAGTGGTCGGGACCCGGAGTCACCGCGACGCGATTGGGACGCGCCCGGAGAACCTCGACGAACTCCACGGCGTGAGCCGGAGGACTGGGCGGCACGAGAATGCGCGGATGGGTGACGACGCGCAGGAAACCGCTGAGCACGAGATCGCTCATTCCGAAAGCAGAGTCGGCGTTGATCGTCGCCTCCAGCCACTCCCGATAGTCAGCGTGCCCGACGGCCTCTTCGCGGTACGCATAGATGAGCACATTGACGTCGGGAAGAATCACGATGTCTCGTTCATCAGGTCCAGCAGGGCCACGGAGTCGTCCAGGTCCACGCCCGGGGCGAGGCCCTGCCCGCGGAAGGTCGGCAGCCGCGCGCGGCTCCGCCGCTCGGCGGCGCTCGCGGTCCTCGCCAGCCGTTCACGCAACGCCTCCTCGATGATCGCAGTCAGCGTCATGCCGGAGCGGGAGGCTTCGCGCTTCGCCTCCCGGAGGAGGGGATCATCCAGCCGGATCGTAGTTCGCATACATCAAAACATATTGTGTATGCATCAATATGTCAATCTTGTCTGACGTCATCGCCAACCTGGTCGCCGGCAGTGAAGGTCACGAACGGAAGCGAGTCAGGTGTCACGGCGTTCTCAGCAGGCGGAACCCCAGGAAGTCGTAGCGGACGCACCGTGCCGGGCAAGAAGCTCGCGACTCCCCGTGGGCCACAATTTGCGCCATGTCGTGCCGTACCGGACCTTCGCAGGATTCTTCGTCGACGGAGCAGACCCATCGGGGTTGCAATAGATCGACCCGCGCCTTGATCCCCGGCCCCGCCGGAAAGCAGTCGCCGAGCTGACCTGGCTGAGGGCGTTCTGATCGGGCCCGCGCGATATGCGCGTGCCTTCCAGTGCCGGTGGCGCCGCCAACACCGCCGTTTGACATACCCTTCGCCGCCGAGGAACCAACCGCCATGACCATTTCCCACCGCCGCCTCGTGCCCTCGCTTCTCGCCATCGCCCTGATGACCGCCCCTGCCGCATTCGCCGGCGAGAGCGATCCGCCCGACGTCGCCTCGCTGCAGACCACGTTCGAGACCGCGGTCGCCGCGCTCAACAGCGGGAACCTGAACGGCTTCCTGGACACCGTCCACGACGAGGCGCTCTCGTTCTACGCCTGCGGGCCGACCTCCGGAAAGCAGGGCCGGGAAGCCTGCGCCATCGACTGGAACCTCTTCTTCAACAACACCACGGGCGCCGAGTTCCGGACCACGGGCGAGCAATACCGCGTCATCGGCGGCACCGGGATCGCCTACGGCGAATACGCGCTCTCCGTTCTCTACGACGGGAAGGAGCGGATGACGGTCCACGAAGGCCGTTACACGATGACCTACATCAACGCGGGCGACCGCTGGCAGATCATCATGCAGCACAACACCCCGGCCGGCGACGATCCGCAGCCGGTCAAGAACCTGCGCCAACCGGGGCGCTAGGCCCGGGGCGCTAGCGGCCTGTGGTGAAACCCGCAGGGGTTTTGGCCGCAGACTGCTAGGACCGGGTCGCCGCCGCCAGTTCTTCCAGGAACTCCGCGGCGCGGGCCGGGCCGAGTCCCTCCAGATAGGCCACCAACTGGTCCCGGGTCCAACCCGAGTCCGGGGCGTGGTCCGCGATCATCTCCGCGGCCAGACTGACGAGCGGCGCGCCCCCGTAGTGGGCGCCGTCGGTGACCCGGTAGGCGCGCTCGAAGCCCTCGACAAACGGCTGGGAGGGCGAAAGCGCGTGGATCTCCTCCGAGAGCCGGCGGAGTTCTTCCGCGAGTTCGGGCGCCTCCGGTAGAACGGACAGGCTCCGGGACAGCGAGTCGAAAATGTCCCCGAAGCGGCGCCGGGCCTTCCCGGCGGACCGGCGGCCTTCGGCGGGAGGAGTCACGGCCCGTCAGTCTAGGGCACCCGCGGGCCCCGCGTTGCATCGGCAGAGGACCGTCCTGCGGTATCGTCGCGGCCGCCGCACGACACAGGTAAGGAGGTGCTCGTGGCACCGGACGATGCAACCTACGTGGAGTTCGAGGGGGTCTCGAAAACCTACGACGGGGTGACCCCGGTCGTGCAGGGGCTCGATCTCCAGGTCCGGAAGGGCGAGTTCCTGACCCTGCTCGGCCCCTCGGGGTCCGGCAAGACCACCTGCCTGATGATGCTGGCCGGGTTCGAGGCGCCGACGTCCGGCTCCATTCGGATTCGGGGCCGGCCGATCGGCGATCTGCCGCCGCGGAGGCGGGGCATCGGGATGGTGTTCCAGAACTACGCGCTCTTCCCGCACCTGACGGTGGGGCAGAACCTTTCCTTCCCCCTGGAAGTGCGGGGAGTGGACCCCGAAGACACCCGTAAACGGGTTGGGCGTGCCCTGAGCCTCGTCCGTCTCGAGGGGTACGAAGACCGCAAGACCACCCAGCTCTCCGGCGGCCAGCAGCAGCGGGTCGCGATCGCCCGCGCCCTCGTCTTCGAACCGGATCTCGTGCTCATGGACGAACCCCTCGGCGCTCTGGACCGCCGCCTCCGCGAGGAGATGCAGTACGAGATCCGGCGGATCCAGCGGACACTCGGGATCACCTGCATCTACGTCACCCACGACCAGCAGGAAGCCATGGTGCTCTCGGACCGGGTCGCGGTGTTCCACGACGGCCGCCTTCAGCAGATCGCCAGTCCGGAGGGGCTCTACGAAGAGCCCATGCGGAACTTTGTGGCCCGCTTCATCGGCGAGAACAACCGGCTTCCGGGGCGCATCGAGAGCATCGACGGCGCCGTTTGCGAAGTCCGGGTGGGAGACGCGCTGATCCAGGCCCTCCGGGTGGTTCCCGCCGAGGTGGGAGAAGAGACCACCCTTTCCATCCGGCCGGAACGGGTGGGGCTGGCGCCCGACGCCGGGCTCTACCACAACGAATTCGAGGCCGAGGTCCAGGACATCACCTTCCTCGGGGACCACCTCCGGGTCGGGGTGAGCCTGCTCGGGAGAGATGACTTCATCGTGAAGATCCCGAACATCGTGGGTCATGGCGCGGTGATTCCCGGCGACCGGATCCGCCTCGGGTGGACTCCCACGGACTGCCGGGCGCTCGATCACGAGCCCGAATCCGCGGAACCGTGACCGGCCGCAGGCGGGGCGCGCCAGGAATGTTTGCCGCTTTGGGTGTGCTGACCGGGATCGCCTGCGGCGGCGATCCCCCACACGGCTCGCTGACCGCCGTCTCCTGGGGCGGCTCCTTCGCCCGGGCCGTGAACAAGGCCTACTACGAGCCCTTCGAGGCGGCGACCGGAGTGGTGATCGGCCGGGAGGACTACAACGGCGGCCTCGCCCAGGTCCGGACCCAGGTGGACATCGGCAACGTGCACTGGGACGTCCTCTCGCTCGAGATCTTCGACGCGATCCGGGGCTGCGACGAGGGACTCCTGGAGCGGATCCCGCACGACATCCTCGTGCCCGGGTCCGACGGTTCCGCGGCGGAGGAGGACTTCTGGCCCGGCACGCTGACCGAGTGCGGCGTCGGGCACACGTTCTATTCCACGATCTACGCCTACCATCCGGACCGCTTCCCGGGCGAGAAACCGGCCACGATCGCGGACTTCTTCGATCTGGAACGCTTTCCCGGCCGCCGCGGCATGCGCCGCAGCCCTCTCGTCAACCTGGAGTTCGCGCTGCTGGCAGACGGCGTCCCGCCCGAAGAGGTGTACGCCGCCCTGGACACCCCGGAAGGACTGCGGCGCGCCTTCCGCAAGCTGGACACCATCCGGGACCACGTCGTCTGGTGGGAAGCCGGCGCCCAGCCGCCGCAGATGCTCGCGGACGCCGAGGTGGTGATGTCCACCGCCTACAACGGACGGATCTTCAACGCCCAGGTCCTCGAGAACCAGCCGTTCGTCATCGTCTGGGACGGCCAGGTGCTCGACGGCGGGCAGATGGCCATCGTCGCCGGCTCCCCGAACCTGAAGACGGCGCTCGAGTACATCCGGTTCATCACCTCGCCGGAGTCGCTCGCCCGGCTGACCGGTTACATCGCCTACAGCCCGGTGCGCCGGTCGGCGCTGCCGCTCGTCTCCACCCACGTGGAAACCGGCACCGACATGCGGCCGCATCTCCCCACGAGTCCCGAGAACCTCCGCCGCACGCTGCGCAGCGACGTGGAGTGGTGGACCGAGCACCTCGACGAGATGAACGAGCGGTTCAGCGCCTGGCTGGCGAAGTCATGATGCGGATCGGAAAGCGGGGAGCGGCCCTCGCGCTCCTTGCCGGCGCGGCGTGTGGCGCCGGAGATTCCGGACCCGGCTCCCTGACGGTGGTCTCCTGGGGCGGGGCCTACGCGCGGGCGGTCACCGCGGCGCACTACGAACCCTTCGAGGCCGCCACCGGAGTCCCCCTGGCCCGGGAGGACTACAACGGCGGCCTCGCCGAGATCCGCACCCAGGTGGATACCGGAAACGTCCACTGGGACGTGGTGGACCTCGAGACGTTCGATGCGACGCGGGGCTGCGACGAGGGACTCCTGGAGCTGATCCCCGACGACCTGCTCGGACCCGGCGCCGACGGCAGCCCCGCCGCCGAAGACTTCTGGCCCGAGACGCTCACCGACTGCGGCGTGGGCAACGTCTTCTACTCCACGGTCGTCGCCTACCACCCGGACCGCTTCGCCGGCGAGAAACCGGCCGCGATCGGGGACTTCTTCGATCTGGAGCGGTTTCCGGGACGACGCGGCATGCGGCGCAGCCCGCTGGTGAACCTGGAGTTCGCGCTCATGGCCGACGGGGTGGCGACGGACGAGGTGTACGCCGTCCTCGACACCGATGAAGGCATGGACCGGGCGTTCCGGAAGCTGGAGACGATCAAGGGAGAAGTCGTCTGGTGGGAGGCCGGCGCCCAGCCGCCGCAAATGCTCGCGGACGCGGAGGTGGTGATGTCCACCGCCTACAACGGGCGGATCTTCAACGCCCAGGTCCTCGAGAACCAGCCCTTCGTCATCGTCTGGGACGGCCAGGTGCTCGACATCGGGCAGGTCGGGATCGTGGCGGGCACCCCCCATCTGGCGGAGGCGCTCGAGTTCCTGCGCTTTTCCTCCTCGGCCGAGTCCATGGCGCGGCTCGCCGGGGAAATCGCCTACAGCCCCACCCGGCGCTCGGCGCTGCCGCTGGTCACCACCCACCGCGAGACCGGGGTTCCCATGGCGCCGCACCTGCCCACCAGCCCGCAGAACGCCGGACGGGTCCTTGCCAGCGACACGCTCTGGTGGAGCGACCACCTCGACGAGGTGAACGAGCGCTTCAGCGCCTGGCTGGCGCGATGACGGAAGAGACCGCAAAGCGGGGAGTTGCGCCGCCCGCCCGGGCCCGGCTGCGGGCGGCGGGACTCGCCCTGCCGCTCGTCGCCTTCGTGGGCGTTTCCTTCCTCTTCCCGCTCGGGACCATGCTGTCCCGCAGCGTCTACGACCCGCTGGTGGCGGACACGCTCCCGGAAACGCTGGCTCTGCTCGAAGCGTGGGACGGGGAGGACCTGCCCGCTGAGTCAGTGTTCGCCGCCGCCGCCCGGGAACTCGAGCGCGCCCTCGACGACCGGCTGGCCGGGCGGCTGGGGGGGCGGGTGAACCGGGTCGCGAGCGGGATGCGGAGCGTGGTCGTGCGGGGCGCCCGGGCGGCCGCCGAGACCCCGGCGGCGTCTGCGCGCGACACCCTGATCGGCGGGCACCCCGCGTGGGCCGAGCCGGCCACCTGGCGGGCGATCCGGACCGCCGGCGAGCGCTTCACCCTGCGGCACTACCTGCGCGCGCTGGATCTCGACCGGGATGCCGGCGGATCCATCGTCCGCCAGCCCGAAGAGCTCCGCATCTACGTCCCGCTGCTGCTCCGGACACTGATGGTGAGCGCGGCGGTGACCCTGCTCTGCGTGCTGCTCGGCTACCCGATCGCCCACCTGATCGCGAACGCCCCGCCGCGGCGCGCCCGCTGGCTGTTCCTGCTGGTGCTGGTGCCGTTCTGGACTTCGCTGCTGGTCCGGACGACGGCCTGGATCGTCCTCCTTCAGACCCACGGGGTCCTGAACAGTCTGCTGGTGGCCCTCGGCGTGATCGGCGACGACGGCCGGATCGCCATGATCTACAACATGACCGGCACGCTGGTCGCGATGACCCACGTGCTGTTGCCGTTCATGGTGCTCCCGCTCTACTCGGTGATGCGGACCATTCCGCCGCACTTCATGCGGGCCGCGTCGTCGCTGGGGGCGAACCGCCGACAGTCCTTCTTCCGCGTCTACTGGCCGCTCACCCTGCCGGGAACCGCGGCGGGCTCGCTGCTCGTGTTCATCCTGGCGATCGGCTACTACATCACCCCGGCCCTGGTGGGCGGATCGAGCGGGCAGCTCTTCTCCAACATGATCGCCTTCCACATGCAGACCTCCCTCAACTGGGGGCTCGCGGCGGCGCTCGGCGGCATTCTGTTCGTGGTGATCGGGGCGCTCTACGTGGTCTACGACCGGCTCGTCGGCGCTTCGAGCCTCAGACTGGGATAGGCGGATGCCACCTCGCTTGCGGGACGGAGCGGCCTCGCGGGCCGTCTACCTGGCCTTTTGCGCCTTCGTCTTCGTCTTCCTGGTCGCGCCGATCCTGGTGATCGTCCCGCTCAGCTTCAACGCCGAGCCCTACTTCACCTTCACCGAAGGGATGCTCCGGCTGGATCCCGACGCGTGGTCGCTCCGCTGGTACGACGCCCTGGTGGAAGACGCCCGCTGGTCGCGGGCGCTCGTCAACAGCCTGGGCATCGGGGTGGCCGCCGCGCTCCTCGCCACGTTGCTGGGAACCGTCGCGGCGCTCGGGCTCTCCAGCCCGGCGATGCCGCTCCGGCGCCTCGTCACCGGGATTCTGATCTCTCCGATGGTGATCCCCGTGATCATCGCGGCGGCGGGGATGTTCTTCTTCTACTCCGAACTCCGCCTCACCCAGTCGCACTTCGGGCTGATCCTCGCGCACGCCGCCCTCGGCACCCCGTTCGTGGTGATCACCGTGACCGCCACCCTGTCCGGCTTCGACCGCAACCTGGTCCGCGCCTCCCAGAGCCTCGGCGCGGGCCCCGTAACCACCTTGCGCCGGGTGCAGTTGCCGCTGATCGCCCCCGGAGTGCTCTCGGGCGCGCTCTTCGCCTTTGCCGCCTCCTTCGACGAGGTGGTCATCGTCCTTTTCATGGGCGGCCTGAACCAGCGCACCATCCCCCGCCAGATGTGGTCGGGGATCCGCGAGGAGATCAGCCCCACCATCCTCGCGGCGGCGACCTTCCTCATCGCGTTCGCGCTGCTCTTCCTCTTCGCGGTCGAGCGCCTCCGCAGCCGAACCCGCTGATCCGGAAACGGTCGGGAACGCCGGCCTTCCGGGCGCCACGCCTTGCAACCCCACGCTCGATCGGGGCCGGCGCCCGCGCCCGTCCCTCCCGGCGGGGTCAGCCGGCCGTTTCGCCTCCCACCGCGCGCACCCCTGTTTCACCATGGACGTCCCGCTTCACCTGCGCCGGCACGGGGCGCAGGTCCCGGACGATCCCGAACCACGACATGACGACCAGCAGGTAGTAGGTCACGTCGATCTCCCACCAGAAAAAGCCCTGCCGCGCCGCCGCGGGGTAGCGGTGGTGGTTGTTGTGCCAGCCCTCGCCCAGCGTCAACAGCGCCAGCACCAGGCTGTTGCCACTGTGGTCGCGCGTCGCGTAGCGGCGGCGGCCGATCTGGTGCGCCAGCGAGTTGATCAGGCAGGTGGCGTGAAAGAGCACCACCGTCGAGATGAAAAACCCCCAGACCAGCAACTGCGCGCCGCTCGTGTTCACTCCCGCACCCTCGAGCAGCCCGCCCGCGAGGAACAGGCCGCCAGCCAGCAGCGCGGGCACCGCCAGATCGAAGCGGTCGAGAAAACGCAGTTCGGGATAGCGCGCCAGGTCGGGCACGGCGTCGAGACGGGTCGGAAAGTTGGCCGGCGCGGTGATCCAGCCCATGTGGCTCCAGAAGAAGCCGTGCTGGTGCGGCGAGTGGACATCTTCGGGTCCGTCGGCATTGCGGTGGTGCAACCGGTGGTGCGCCGCCCACCACAGCGGTCCCCGCTGCACCGCCGAGGCGCCGAGCAGGGCGAAGAGAAACTGCCCGGGCCGCGACGTCCGGAACGCCCGGTGCGAGAAGTAGCGGTGATAGAAAGCCGTCAGGGCGAAGGCGCGGATCCAGTAGAGCGCCACCGCGACCCCCACCGCGGTCCAGCTCCATCCGACCCAGAGGGGACCGAAGCACATCAGGTGGAGCAAAACGAAGGGCGCGACCCGCGCCCAATCCACCCTGAGGGCGTTCGCGCCCGGCTCGGGGCGGTAAGTCCAACTGTCGAACCAGACGGTGACCACCCCCAGCCGCCGGACCAGGGACGTCACGGCCGCGCCTCGTCTCCGGAACGGGCGGCGCCCCGCGACAGCACCAGGCCCCGGGCAATGGCTCGCAGTTCGGCCATGGTGTGGCCGACGAGGATCTCCTTCTCCCGTCCGAGCGCCAGCCGGTCCACCCGGGCGCCGCCGACCACGAGTATGGCGCCGAGGTCCCTCAGCCGCTTCGCCAGCTTCACCACCGCCCGCCGCATCCCCCCCGCGTCGTCAACCGAGCTGAAACTGATCCAGACCAGTTGGGCCTTGAAGGCGTTCGCGCCGGCCGCGAGCGTGTCAAGCGGTGTCTGGGGTCCAAGATTCACGGCGCGGAAGCCCTCGTCCTCGACAACCGCGGCCGCCGCGAGCGGCGGTAACACGTAGGGGTCGCCCGACGGCGCGCAACCCACTGCCACCGGCCCGTCGAACACCGGAGGCAGCAGGGCGCGCAGCCGAATGACGGCCTGGATCGCGGTCTCGGTCGTGCGGTGCTCGGTGAGGATGCCTTCCGAGCTGGTGCGCCACAACGCGCCGACCCTGGTCATCACCTGCGCCAGCGGACCATCCACGAGTTCGGCGACGCCGGCCCCGGCCACGAACCGCGCCTGCAGGAGGCCGGCGGCCGCGGCCGCCTGACCCCGGGTGAGGTACTCGAAGAGAGCTTCGCCCGTCTCGGTGTCCGCCCCGCCCCCGCGCGCGTAGGCCGCCAGGTCGGGCAGGCCGAGCCGCTCGGGACGATCAAGGGCCAGCCCGGACGCGCGGATGTAGCGCGCCGCCTCCTCGACGCTCACCCGGCGGTGGCCGCCGGCGGTGCGGCTGGCGGCGATTCGGCCGTCGTCGATCCATCGTTTCACGGACGACTCGCTGACGCCGACGGCGTCCGCCAACTGTGCCGTCGTCAGAACTGATTGCATGTTTTGAACGTTTTACATAGTACGTCGTGGCGGCCCTCCCGGTCAACAAAAAGAGTTTGTCAGCTTGACAATACTCGCATCCACACAACAGAATCCCAAGACGATTCCATCTTTCCGATAGAGTTACTATGAACGTTGTGCCGGTTTACAAAACCTCCGTGAAAGCTCTCGTTCCCGGCGCCCGGGTGGCCGTTGTCGGCACCGGCATCGCCGGACTGGCCGCGGCGCGGCTCCTGAGCCGGCGTCACCATGTCACCGTCTTCGAGGCCGCCGGACGGATTGGCGGACACGCCGTCACGACCGAGGTCCGCGCCGCGAACGGACCGCTGGCCGTGGACGCCGGCTTCATCGTCTACAACGAGCCGAACTATCCGAACTTCGTGAAGCTGCTGTCCGAGCTCGGCGTTCCCAGCCGAGCCACCTCGATGAGCTTCAGCGTTACCGACGAACGATCGCGGGTGGAGTACGCCGGCACGAACCTCAACACCTTCTTCGCGCAACGCGCCAACCTGCTCCGTCCCCGCCACTACTGGCTGCTCGCGGAGATCCTGCGCTTCAACCGCAAAGCCAAACGCCTGATCGCCGAAGGGTCGGGCGAGAGCCTCGGCGACTTCCTCTCGACCCACCGGCTGAGCCGCGTCCTGGCCGAGCGGTACGTGATCCCGCTGACCGCCGCCATCTGGTCCACCGACCCGCAGCGGATTCTGGACGCGCCGGCCCTGTTCCTGCTGCGCTTGCTCGACAACCATCGTCTGCTGGACCTCGCCGGGCGTCCCGTCTGGCGGGTGATCCGGGGCGGTTCGCAGCAGTACGTCCAGCGCCTGATTGGGCCCTTTCGCGACCGCATCTTCGTCAGGACCCCGGTGCGGCAACTTCGCCGCCGGCCGGACGGGGTGGAGGTGGCGACGGATTCCGACCGGGCCCGTTTCGACGCGGTGGTGGTGGCCGCCCACAGCGACCAGGCCCTCGCCATGCTTGCCGAGCCCACCCGCCCGGAGGCGGACGTGCTGGGAGCGATCCGCTACCAGGAGAACCGCGCCCTGCTGCACACCGACGCCTCGGTCCTGCCCCGCCGCCGCCGCGCCTGGGCGAGCTGGAACTACCGGGCGCCGTCGGAGGCCGGCCGTCCGGTGGCCGTCACCTACAACATGACCCGGCTCCAGGGCCTGCCGACCGATACGGCCTATTGCGTTTCGCTCAATCTGGAGGACCAGATCGACAAGCGCCGGGTGATCGCAAGTTTCGACTTCCAGCATCCCCTGTTCGATCGCGCGGCGGTGGCGGCGCAGGCCCGGCACGCCGAGGTGAGCGGCACCGACCGGATCCACTACTGCGGGGCCTACTGGGGACACGGCTTCCACGAGGACGGCGTGGTGAGCGCGCTCGCGGTCGCCCACCGGCTGGGGGTGGAGGCATGACCGGCGCGAGCCGGCAGAGCGCGCTCTACGTGGGACGCGTCCGGCACCGCCGCTTCGAGCCGCACTCCCACGCGTTCGAGTACCCGCTGTTCCTGATGTACCTGGACCTCGCCGAGCTCGACACCGTCTTCGAGGGCCGCTGGCTGTGGTCCGCCCGCCGCCCGAACCTCGCCTGGCTCGACCGCCGCGATCACCTCGGGGACCCGGCGACGCCCCTCGACACCGCCGTCCGCGACCTGGTGGCGGCCGAGACCGGCCGGCGGCCCGAGGGCTCCATCCGGCTGCTCACCCATCTGCGCTACTTCGGGCACTGCTTCAACCCGGTGAGCCTCTACTACTGTTTCGATCCGGCCGGTGGGCGCCTGGAAGCGCTGGTGGCGGAGGTCCACAACACCCCGTGGGGCGAGCGGCACTGCTATGTCCTCGACGGGGCCGGCGATGAGGCCGCGGGCGCGGGACGCAGCTACCGGGCGCGAAAGCGCTTCCACGTATCGCCGTTCCTGGGGATGGACATGGAGTACGTCTGGCACACGACGCTCCCGGCGGCGCATCTTGCCGTCCAGGTCGAAAACCGTTCCGGCGGCTCCAGGGTTTTCGACGCCATCCTGCGGCTCGAACGGCGCGAGATCACCGGGCCGCGACTCGCCTGGGCGCTGGTCCGCTTTCCGATGATGACCGCCCGGGTGGTGGTCTGGATTTACTGGGAAGCCCTGAAGCTATGGCTGAAGAGAACGCCGTTCCATCCGCATCCGGAACGCCGGCCGCTGTCCTGAACCCGGCGGCGGGGACGCCCGGCCGGCCCTGGGCGGAACGGCTGGCTCGCCGCCTGGTGCTGGAGCGGCTGCGCTTCATCGAGTCGGGACGCCTCGAGGTGGAGGAGGACGGCACGCTCCACCGCTTCGGAGGACCGGCCGGCGATCCCCCGCTCGCGGCCCGGATGACGATTGCCGACCCGGCTTGCTGGAACGCGCTCGCCTGGGGCGGCTCGATCGGCGCCGCCGAGGCGTATTGCCGTCGCTGGTGGTCCGCGCCCGACCTGACCGCGTTGGTGCGGGTGCTGGCCAGGAACCGGGACGCGCTGGAACGGGTGGACGGGGGTACCGCCGCCGTGCTGAAACCGCTGCGCCGGCTCCTCCACCGGCGGCGCCGGAACACGCGGGCCGGCAGCCGGCGCAACATCGCGGTGCACTACGACGCCGGCAACGCCTTCTTCTCCACCTTCCTCGATCGGACGATGACCTATTCCGGCGCGGTTTTCGACCGCGCGGACACGTCGCTCGATGCCGCGCAGCGGGCCAAGCTCGACCTCGTCTGCCGCAAGCTGGACCTCGGCCCCAGCGACCGGCTCATCGAGATCGGCTCCGGCTGGGGCTCCCTCGCGATCCACGCGGCCCGGGACTACGGCTGCCGCGTCGTGACCACCACGATTTCAGAACAACAGTTCCAGCACACCACCCTCGCGGTCGCCGAGGCGGGGCTCGCGGACCGGGTGACGGTGCTGAACGCGGACTACCGCGCCCTCGCCGCCCGTTTCCCCGGAGGTTTCAACAAGTTGGCCTCCATCGAGATGATCGAGGCGGTCGGCCACGACTATCTGCCGGCGTATCTGCGGACCGTGAGCGGGGTGCTCGCGCCGGAGGGGCTGGCGCTACTCCAGGCCATCCTGATCCCGGACCAGCGGTACGAGCGGTACCGCCGGTCGGTGGACTTCATCCAGCGCCACATCTTCCCCGGGGGGCTGCTGCCCTCGTTGGCGCGGATCCAGGCGTGCGCCGCGGAGTCGTCCGACCTGCGCCTCCTGGACCTCGAGGATCTGACCCCGCACTACGCGCGCACCCTGGCCGCGTGGCGGACGCGGTTCGACGCACGCGAGGACCGGATCGCTGCGCTTGGATTGCCCCCGGCGGAGCGGCGGAAATGGCGGTTCTACTTCGCCTACTGCGAGGGGGGGTTCCTCGAGCGCACGATCGCGAGCGCCCAGCTCCTGTATGCGAAGCCCGGCTTCCGGGGCGCCGTACCGAAGGGCCGGAGGCCGCGATGAGGTGGGCCATCGAACTCGCCGAACGCGGACTGGTCCCCGACGCTTTGTTGCGCCGGGGCATCCGCCACCTGTTGCGCGAACGCCTCCGCCGGGTCCACGCGGCGCCCGAGTCCGGGGGCGCTTTCGCGACGCGGATGCGGGAGGAGCCGGTAGCGGCCGATACGGGCGCCGCCAACGTGCAGCACTACGAGGTGCCGGCGGCGTTCTTCAAGGCGGTGCTCGGGCGCCACCGGAAATACAGTTGCGGCTACTGGCCCGAGGGCGCGCAGTCCCTGGACGACGCGGAGGCCGCGGCGCTCGAGCTGGTCTGCAGCCGCGCCGGCGTCCGGAACGGGATGGACGTGCTGGACCTGGGGTGCGGCTGGGGATCGCTGACGCTCTGGATTGCGGAGCGCTACCCCGACTGCCGCGTCCTGGCCGTTTCGAACTCCCGGTCCCAGGCAAGATTCATCACCCAGATGACCCGTGCCCGAGGCCTCGCGGGCGTCACGGTTCGCACCGCCGACGTCAACGACTTCCGGCCGGAGGGAACGTTCGACCGGGTGATCTCGATCGAGATGTTCGAACACGTGCGGAATCACGCCGTCCTGCTCGGGCGGGTGGCGCGCTGGCTCGCGCCCCGGGGGAGCCTCTTCGTCCACCACTTCTGCCACCGGTCCCGGCCTTACTTCTTCGAGGATCGGGGGCCGGGCGACTGGATCGCGCGCAACTTCTTCACGGGCGGGCTGATGCCCTCGGAACGGTTACTGGACCACTCTGCCGGGCCGGTCCGGCTGGAAGAGCGGTGGCGGCTGAACGGGACGCACTACCAACGCACGGCCGAAGCCTGGCTTGCCAACCTGGACCGGCGGCGGAAGGAGGTCCGGGCCGTCCTCGCTCCGGCGGCCGGAGCCGATGCGAACCGCCGGCTGCACCGGTGGCGGCTGTTTTTCCTCGCGTGCGCCGAGACGTTCGGCTACCGCGGGGGGCGCGAGTGGTTCGTCTCGCACTCACGGTGGTCCCGCGCGGGGTAACAGCCTGTGCCAAGACCCGCGCGGCGTTCGACAGGCGATCCATCCCGGCTGGCCCCCACCGGGAGAACCAGCCGCGCCGCGATTGCGGCGCTCATCGTTGCGTTTCGGCCGAAATACACCCGGTATTCCGGCCTCACGCGCCTTTTCAGCGCGCCGCCTCGCCCCCGGTTCTCGCGGTGGGGGCCTCGGCGCTGACGCGCTTTTCACCACCGGCTGTCAACACAATCGAGGAGGCGTCATGGGCATCCTGAAGGCCGTTTCCTGGGCCATCCTGCTGGCGATGATCGGGCTCACGCTCGCGGCGGGCGCCGAACAGGGCCTGTTCGAGGCCGGCGCCGCGCTGTGGCCCGACGCCTGGTTCCGGGCCACTCTGGCTGACGCCTACTTCGGCTTCCTGATCGCCTACTGCTGGATCTTCTACCGGGAGGCGTCGCCGGCCCGGCGGGCGGTGTGGTTCGTGCTGGTGATGGGCCTCGGCACCATCGCGGTTTCGACCTACCTGCTCATCCGGCTCTACCGGCTGCCGCCGGGCGCCTCCGTGGCGGCCTTGCTGCTGCGCCCGGGTTCCGCGCGATGACCGGGCAGTTCGCCGCCGTAGGACTGCCCGGGCTCCTGGCGGTGCTCGGCCTCGCCCTGGCCGTCTGGCTGGTAAGCCTCGTCCGGCGCGACGCTTCCATCGCGGACATCTACTGGGGACTCGGCTTCGTGGCCCTGGCGTGGCTCTACCGGGACCTCGGCGCCGCCGAGTCGGTCCGGGCGGCCCTCGTTCCGGTCCTGGTCACGATCTGGGGGGTGCGCCTCGCGGCCCACATCCTGTGGCGCAGCCGGGGACGCGCCGAAGACCCGCGCTACGCGGCAATGCGGCGGCGGTGGGGGCCCCGGTTCCCGCTGGTTTCGCTGTTCACCGTCTTCTGGCTCCAGGCGGCGGTAATGTGGATGGTGGCGCTGCCGCTGCTGCAGGTGCAGACGGCGGCGGCTGGTTGGTCCTGGCTCGATGGCCTGGGGGTGGTCCTATTCGCCGCGGGATTCGCGTTCGAAGCCATCGGAGACCGCCAACTGGCCCGTTTCCGGGCGGACCCGGCCAGCGCCAATCGGGTCCTCGACCGGGGCCTGTGGCGCTACACGCGCCACCCCAACTATTTCGGCGACGCCACGCTCTGGTGGGGTCTCGGCTGCCTGGCGCTCGCGACTCCGGGCGGAGCCTGGACCCTGGCCGGGCCCGCACTGATGAGCTTCCTCCTCCGGCGCGTGTCCGGGGTGACGCTGCTCGAGAAGGGCCTCCGCGAGAGCCGGCGCGGCTACCGCGACTACGTGGCGCGAACCAATGCCTTCTTTCCCTGGCGGCCCCGCACCTGACGCCACAACACAGCAGAACCGCCCTGGAACGCCGCCCTCCCGGAACGCCACCCGCTGCGCGAGAGCGCCGCGGAACAGCGGCAAACGCCCGGGATGAGGATTCCGTTCAGCGCCTGAACTCGAACCCCCGCGCCAGCACGCAAGCGACAAGCGCCACCACGAAGACCAAGAGCAGCATCCAGGCGATTCCCTGGAGCGTCTCGATCACGGTCCGGTAGATCTCCAGGGTCCAGCGCTCCGCGTTCAGCACCAGGATCTCCTCATCCTTGTCGGGCGCCGAGATGTACGGCTCCAGCTCGCGAATGCGAACCCCCGCCGAAATCCCCACCACGTAGGCAGCGAACCTGATGTAGTGGTGTCAGCAGCCTGTGAAGAAAGTCGCGCGGCGTTCGGACGGCGATGCATCCCGGCTGAACCGCGCCTCTTCGAGGCGCTCAGCGTTGCGCTTCGGTCGAAATACACCTGGTATTCCTCCCTCGCGCGCCTTGTCAGCCGGGCGCCTCCCGATCCTCGGCGCTCACGCGACTTTCTCCACCGGCAGCCAAGCCCCACTCAGTTCCTCCGCGACGATCCGCTGCAGGATCGACGCGATGGGCCGGTCGAAGAGCCGCACCGCCCCGAAGGACACCGCGAGCGCGATCAGGAAGGTGACGGTCAGCAGGGTGAAGAACGTGGAACTTCTCTACTCACCGGGGTCGTGGACGCGGCCGTCCTTCATCACGAGCCGCACCCGCTGGAGGGCCCCGACGTCGCTCGCCGGATCGCCGTCCACCACCACGAGATCGGCGGTGTAGCCCTCGGCCACCGTTCCGATCGCATCTGCGAGTCCGAGTGACTCCGCGGCGAGCGAGGTGAGCCCGACGACGACCTCAGCCGGGTCCTGTCCGCCCTCTTCGACCCGGGCCACCGCTTCGCGGGCGTTCTGCCCGTGCGCGCCGGCCACCGCGTCGGTCCCGAAGACGATCTTGAGCCCGTCGGTGGCCAGCGCCATCCCGAAGGTCTCCATCGCCCGGACCCTGCCGGACTCCATGGCGGCGAAGCCTTCCTCGGTGTAGTTCCCGATCCCGAGATAGCGGTCCTTGTTCTCGAAGTAGTTCTGGAAGATCAGGTAGGTGTTCGGGTCGTAGAAAGTCCCGTTCGCCGCCATCAGGTCCAGCGTCTCCTGGTCGAGCAGCGCGCCGTGTTCGACGGTGGTGCAGCCGGCGCGCGAAGCCCGGGTCGCGCTGACCGGCCCGTGGGCGTGCACGAGCGTGCGCAGGCCGCGTTCGTTCGCCGCGCCGCAGGTGGCGTCGAGTTCCTCCTGGGAGAGCGTGGGGCCCCCGCCGACGCGGATGCTCTCGGACGCGAAGATCTTGATGGCGTCCGCCCCGGCGTCGGCCAGCCGGTTCACTTCGGCGACGAGTTCATCGGCGTCCCCGGTGCTGGCGGAGAGTTGTCCCAAAGTCGTGATGATCCGGGGACCGGGAACCACGCCCCGGTTCACCGCGTCGCGGACCGGGCCGTCCACCGCCGCACCGAGGCTCTGGACGGTGGTGAACCCGGCCTCCAGCATCCGGATGCCGTTCTCCAGCGCGTGCATCGCTGCCGTTTCCGCGGCGGAACCGCGCGCCAGCTTGCCGTCCTCGTCGAAGTGCCAGCTCAGGTGGACGTGGGTATCGATGAGGCCGGGGAGAATCGTGCCGCCGGGGAAGTCGTGCCGTTCGCCGGCGGGAAGGTCGGCGACGGCGGCCACCGCGACGATCCGGCCGTCCCGTACCGCCACCCCGTGGCCTTCGAGCACCCCTCCCCGCCCGTCGAGCACCCGGTCGGCGGTGAGCACCACCGTGCCGTCATCGACGGCGGGGGGAGGCGCTTGACCATTTCCGCCGCAAGCGGCGAAAAGCAGGACGGCAAACGAAAAAAGGAGGCAGAACGAACGGAACAGCATGGCGGGTTCGGAGTCTAAGGCTCCGCCGTTCCCCTGCGACACCGCGGAGCGGGGTGTCGGTCACTGAGCGCTCAAGGTGCTAGACTGTCCATGATGGTCATGGACACCATCGTCGGCTTCGAGTGGGACGAAGGGAACATGGGCAAGGTCGAGGCGCGCGGCTTCACGGTCGCCGATGTCGAGCGCGCGTTCCTGAATGGACGCGGGACCTACTTCCCGGACTTACGCCACTCCGAGACCGAGGAGCGATATTGGTTGATCGGAGTCACCGATGACGGCCGGCACCTCACCGTGCCGTTCTTAGTACGGACACGGCGAATTCGGCCGATCACCGCGTGGACGACATCCCGCAAGTACAGGAAGTGGGTCCGATGAAGGAAGAACGAGACGAAGCGGAATACCTGGAGAGCCAGGCGGACCGGCTTGAACGGTTCGTGGATTTCAGCCAGCCGAGACCGGCGGTCTTCCCGAATCTGAAACCTTCGACCGCACGCATCACGGTCCGCATGCCGGGCTGGCTACTCGCCGAGTTGAAGCGCGAGGCCAATCGCCGCGACGTGCCGTATCAGTCGCTGCTGAAGGTGATCCTGGCGGACTGGCTGCGCGAGCAGTCCGCGGCCTGAGGGAGGCGCGGGGAAACGCGCCGTCAGTCGCGGGGGCGGTGGATGCGGCCGCCTTTCACCACGAGCCGCACCTCGCCGAGCGCCCTGACGTCTTCGGCCGGGTTCCCGTCCACCACCACGAGGTCAGCGGCGTAGCCCTCCGCGACCCTCCCGATCTCGTCCCCGAGCCCGAGCGATTCGGCGGCCAGCGACGTCAGGCTCACGACCAGGTCGGCGGGCGCCTGGCCGCCCTGCTCAACCCGGGCCACGGCTTCGCGGATGTTCTGGCCGTGGGCGCCCGCCACCGCGTCGGTCCCGAAGACCACCCGCAGGCCCTCGGTGGCGAGCGCCATGCCGAAGACCCCCATCCGGCCTTCCGAGTTCTCCGACATGAGCCGGAAGCCCTCCTCGGTGTAGTTCCCGATGCCGAGGTAGCGGTCCTTGTTCTCGAGATAGTTGGCGACGATCAGGTAGGTGTTCGGGTCGTAGAAGAGTCCCTTCTCCGCCAGGACATCGAGGGTGGCCTGATCGAGCAGCGAACCGTGCTCGATCGTGGTGCAGCCGGCGTTCGCCGCCCGCGTGGCGCTCACCGGCCCGTGTGCGTGCACGAGGGTCCGGAGGTCGCGCTCATTCGCCGTACCGCAGGCCGCGTCGAGCTGTTCCTGCGAGAGCGTCGGCCCGCCGCCGTCCCGGCTACTCTCGGAGGCGAAGATCTTGATGGCGTCCGCCCCGGCGTCGGCCATCCGGTGCACCTCGGCGGCCATCGCCTCGGCGTCCCCCGTTCGCGCGTTCAGCGATCCCAGCGAAGTGATGATGCGCGGGCCGGGGACCACCCCGCGCGCCACCGCATCGCGGACGGGGCCGTCGATCGGACTCCCGAGGCTCTGCACGGTGGTGAAGCCCGCCTCCAGCATCCGGATCCCGTTCTCGACCGCGTGGAGCGCGTTCACCTCCGGCGGGTCGCCACGGGTGAACCGGCCGTCCTCGCCGAAGTGCCAATCGAGGTGGACGTGGGTGTCGATGAACCCGGGGAGAATCGTCCCGCCCGGAAATTCAAGCCGCTCGCCTTCGGCCGGCAGTTCCGCCAGTGGCAGAACCGAGGCAACCCGGTCTTCCCGCACGACGACCCCATGGTCTTCGAGGACCCCACCCCGGCCGTCCAGCACCCGGTCCGCGGTGAGGACCAGCATGTCGTCATGCGTCGGGTCCGGCCGCGGAGGAGGTTCGGCGCCACAGGCCGTCACGAGCCAGCAGGCGGCGTACAGGAGAACGAAGCGATTCATGGGGCGGCCTCTTGCAGTTCCCGGCTTCCGCTCCGGGCCCGTGTCAGATCTCCCGGGCGAGCCGCGAGGCGGTACGGAGCGAGAGCGCGGCGAAGGTCAAGGTGCCGTTGTTGCATCCCGACCCCACGATGGTGGGAGCCCCCGCAACCCAGAGGTTCTCGTGGTCGTGGGTCCGTCCCCACGCGTCCACCACGCTGTCGTCCGGATCGCCTCCCATCCGGCAGCCGCCGCCCGGGTGGTCGTAGTCGGAGGCGAAACTGATGCTCAGCATCGTGCCGCCGCCGGCGCTCAGAATCCGGCGGAAGCGTTCCTCGATCTTCGCCTCGGTGTAGCCGCGGAGTTCCGCGGAGACCGGATCGTCCACGAAGTCGATCCGCGGAAGCGGGTCGCCCCACGGGTTCTTGCGGCCCGCTTCCAGGGTCAGGGCGCTCTCCCGCGCGGGGATCACGTCGTAGTAGCCCCGCATCCGGAGCGAGCCGGTCTCGATGCGCCGCCGCCAATCGTTGAGCGCCGCGTCGCCGAGCAGCAGGTTGCCGTTGTCGTCGCGAAGGCGAGCCCGCTTGCCGACGTCCGATTCCCAGATCCGGAGGTCGTGGCGGATGTACTTGCCATCGGGCTGGGCCTCGTCGTCCCGGTGCTGGAAGCGCTTGGAGAGGAGGCTGTCCGAGCCGTACACCCCCGGATAGAGCCGCATCGGCACCGAGACGAAGGCGTTCACCCAGCGGTGTCCCGTGATGAAGCGGCCCACGGTCCCCGACCGGTTGGCGATCCCGTTCGGGAAACGTCCCCCGGCGCTCATCAGCAACAGATGCGAGGACCAGGCGTAGCCGGCGGCGAGCACGAAGTGCCGGGCCCGGATGGTGACCGGATCGTCCGGGTTGTCCCGGTGGAAGGCGTCGGCCTGCTCGACATCGTCCGAGTCGGCCTTCGGAACCAGCCGCCGCACCATGGTGCGGTCGTGGAGCGTGATCCGGCCCGCCTCCAGCAGACTCTGGAAGGTGAAGTCCGGGCTGTACTTGGCCCCCGTGGGGCAGATCGAACAGGTGTCGCAGCGGACGCACTGCCGCCGGCCGCGCCAGGGACGCGAGTTCTTGGAGACCGGGTTCCGCCAGTAGGGGATCCCCGACTGCTCGGCCCACTCCTTCGCGAGGCCCAGGTTGTAGGACGTCGGCAGCGGGTCCATCGGATAGCCGCCGGAGCGCGGGTCGTACTCGGGCGGTCCCTGCTCGCCGGCCACCCCGATCCGTTCCTCGGCTTCGAGGTAGAAGGGATCGAGGTCGTCGTAGGAGATCGGCCAGTCGTTTCCGACGCCGAAGAGGCTGTGGAGCCGGAAGTCCTCGGGCGAATAGCGGGGAGTGGTCCCTCCCCAGTGCATCGCCAGCCCACCCACCGACATGGCCCGCGACTGCGCGTTCTTGCAGTTGTGCCCGGGGATGTGGTCCTCGTGGTACGGATTCTCGCCGTAGTCCAGGAAGCGCCGGCGGGTGTTGAAGCGGTTTTCGAAGTCGAAGATCCGGTTCCCCGCCTCGATCACCGCGATGCTGGCCGAGGTGTTCTCGGCAATGCGCTCCGCGACCATGGCCGCACTGATTCCGCCGCCGATGATGGCGACGTCGGCTTCGATGAGCTGGGGCACGATCAGTTCTGCGCCTCGGTGGTAGCCAGCGGCGCGGGCATGTCCGCCCCGGAGGCGAGATCGCGGCAGGCGCGGGCATTGATGCGGGCGCCATAGGCCAGGTCGGCGGCCCTCGACCGCGAGTAGAAGCGGGCGAGCAGCCCCACCGCCGCGTGGCCGGCGTACGCCGGCCGCGGGAAGTCGGCTTCCGCGTCGTGGCGCTCGAGATCGGCGGCGATCAGGTCGCGGCGCTTCGCGAGCGGCAGTTCGCTGAACCCGGCGCCGTGTTCCCTGGTCGCGAGCAGGTCGAGCGCCTGGAGCTGGGACGCCCACCGGGGCGCCGGGTGCGGCGGCCCGTACTGCACTTCGACGGACGAAAGGTAGGGATGCGGCAGCTCCGCCACCGGCTCGAAGCCGTTGATCCAGGTGACAAAGTCGCGGAGCGCGTCCCGGACGCCGTCCGGTCCGATCTCCTCCGGCAGAACCGCCTCCGCAAACGCCTGGAGCAGAGGAAGGTCCAGGGAGAGGGACAGCGATTGGGCTTCCTGCGCCGTCTTCGCGGCCACGCCGGCGGGCGCCGCCACCGCGGCCACCACGGCGCCGGAACTCTTCAGGAATGTGCGGCGGCTGCTCGCTGGCTCACCGCCGGCTCTTCCCGTGGGGGTGCGAGCACTCATGAAAACCATTCTACCGGGGTGCCCGGCGCCCTTTTCCTCCGGACGGATGTGCCAACATCCGCCTCCGTCATGCGGAAACCCCGGCTCCGGAAAAAGCTCCGGGGCCTCGCCTCCGGGTTTGTCCTGATCGGCTTCGCCGGTGCCGGAGCCGCCGGAACCCAGCCGCCCCGGCTCGATCCGCAGCTCGAAGAAGTCCTGAACGCGGTGCGCGACGGCGAGTTCGAGGTCATGGAGGCCGCGATCGATGGCGGGATGGCGGTGGACGCCAAGGCGCCGAACGGGATGACCGCACTCCACGTGGCGGCGGTGCTCGGCCGGGAGGATTTCGTTACCTACCTCCTCGAAGAAGGCGCCGAGGTGAACGATCCGGCCCAGAACGGGATCACGCCGCTCAACCGCGCCGCGATGGGCGGACATCTCGGAACGATGGAGCTGCTCCTCGAAGCCGGCGCGGACGTGAACGCCGCCGCCCGCTGGGGGGCCACCCCGCTGCTGAGCGCGGTGGACCGGGGCCGGACGGACGCGGTGCGCCTGCTGTTGTTGGCGGGCGCGGATCCCACGGTGACGGCGATGAACGGCGAGACCGCGCTCAGCCTCGCCCGGAAGAGGGAGCACCGCGACATCGTGGCGCTTCTCTCCGAGGATCCGGAGACCGTGCGGACCGAAGGCGAGGCCGAAGCCGATCGCCGTTCCTCCCGGGCCGACACGCATCACCGGACGGGGGTGGCCTACGACGACGCCGGGGACATCCGGCGCGCGATCGAGTCCTACCGGCTCGCGGCCGAACAGGCGCCGGACAACCCGCTGATCCGCTACCGCCTGGGACGGGCGCTCCACCGCTTCGGCGAACGCGAAGCGCTCGTCCACCTGATCGAGGCGGTGCGCGGTTGGGAGGCGATGATCGAGGCGGGCGAGGAACTCGCGCCCATCGTGCCGCCCGCGCTCGAGGACGCCTGCGGGGTGCTTGGGGAAGCCGGGCGGACGGAAGACGCCGCCCGCTGCCGGGAGGCGCTCGCGCAGTCCCGCCGCTGAGCGGTCCTCTTCGCTTCGAGTTTTCCACATTCGGTCCGGAAGTGGGAAAAAGTCGGGGGGAATTCCGTCTATGTCGGTAGGGGAGACATCGCGTCTCTCGCTGACCGCATCCCGACGGAGGAATTCCTGATGCCGCCGACATCCCAAAGCCCCGATGAACCCGTCTTCGGCCCGAGGGCCGTCCGCGCCGGAGGTGGTAGCATGAAATCCGCTGAGGTTGCGGAATTCGTGTTCGACAGTCACCGGTTCGTGAAGCGGCTGACCGGGGCGGGGATGGACGAGCGCGTCGCCGAGGTGCTCGCCGATGAGCAGGTCGCCCTGCTGACCGGGAACCTGGCCACCAGGACGGCGCTCGCGCACACGGAAGCGGGGCTCCGGAAGGACCTGAAGGACACGGAAGCGGGGCTCCGGAAGGACCTGAAAGCCGTGGAAGCGGGGCTCCGGAAGGACCTGAAGGACACGGAAGCGGGGCTCCGGAAGGACCTGAAGGCCATGGAAACGGGGCTCCAGAAGGACCTGAAGGACACGGAAGCGGGGCTCCGGAAGGACCTGAAGGCCATGGAAACGGGGCTCCAGAAGGACCTGAAGGCCATGGAAACGGGGCTCCGGAAGGACCTGAAGGCCATGGAAACGGGGCTCCAGAAGGACCTGAAAGACAGTGAGCAATCGCTGCGGAAAGACCTGAAGACCATGGCAACAGGGCTGCAGAAAGACCTGACAGCTACCGAGACCCGGATTCGGTCGGACCTGGAGCGTCGCCTCGCCGAACTACGGGCGGACCTGATGAAGTGGATGTTCGGGGCGCTCATGGCGCAGGGGGCCCTCATCGTCGCCCTGGTCAAACTGCTTCCGTAGCCGCACGCACGGCGGGCGGAAGACGCCGTACGCAACGGGGCTGGCGGAGTCCAGCGTGACGGAACGCGGCGAACCGACCTGCGCCCCTAGAATGCGGGGCAAGGAGGATCGTTGCCATGTGCTCGGCCAGCACCCGCCGATTCGCGGCGATCGGGTTCACCCTGGCGTTCGCCTCGTTCCTGGCCGCCGGGTGCGATGAAGACGCGAGCCCGACAACACCTGTTCCAGCGCCCGCGCCTCCGCCACCGCCGCCCGAGGATCCCGAACCGCCCCGGATACGCGCGGAAGAGGTGGTGGACCGCGAAACGCTCCGCCTGTTCGTGCAGGAAGCCGTCCGTATCGCTACTGCCGAGGTTGCCTCGGTGGACGAGGCCTATGCCTATTTCGACGCCAACTTCCGGCCCGAAGGCCAGTGGAAGCACGGTGAGATCTACCTGTACGTCTCGGACCTGGACGCCGTCATGTTCTTCCATCCCGCGTTACCCCACCTCGAGGGTCAGGACCTCTCGGGCCTGACGGACTCCCAGGGGGTCAAGGTCACCGAGGAACTGCTCGCCGCGGCCGAGGCCGGTGGGGGTTTCGTCGAGTACCTGTGGCCCAACCCGGAGGTCGAGGGAGATGAAGAGACCGGATCACCAAAGGTGGGGTACGCGACCTACGCGACGATCGGAGGACGGGAGTTCGTGTTCGGATCCGGGATCTATCCGCCGGTCACCGCCGCGGATGTACACAACCGGGGAACGCTGTATTCCTTCGTGGAGCGGGCGGTGGCGGAGCTGGAGGCAAATACCACCGACCTGGAAGCGGCGTACGCTTTTCTGGACGCCAACTTCCGCCCCGAGGGCGAGTGGCGGCACCGTGACATCTACGTGTTTGTCGACACCATGGAATTGGTCAACCTGTTTCACGCGGCCAGACCCGAGATCGAGGGGGTGGACCGCTCGGATGCCGTGGACGCGAACGGAGTGAAGGTCGGTCACCTGCTCCGCGCGGCCGCGCTGGCGGGCGGCGGGTATGTCGAGTACCACTTCGACAACCCGGTGGTCGAGGGTGACGAGGAAACCGGGTCTCCCAAGCTGGCCTACGCCACCGCCGTGACCATCGGCTCCGTGCCGCTCATCCTCACCTCCGGGTTTTATCTCGACGAACCCGGGGAGGATTGATCCGGGAAGCCGCCGAGGTCCGCGGCGCCGGCGGCGGGCGGCGATGCCGGCCTGAGGCCGGCGCCCCCTCCCCCCTCAGCTCGCGTCGCGGACCAGGTCCTCGCGGGTCTTGCGGATGTTCTCGAAGCTGTCCTGGGAGATGACGTAGTACCAGTCGGCGAAGCGCCGGGTCAGGGTTTCCTCCAGTTCCCGGCCCTTCTCGACATCGTCCTCCCAGCGGTCCCAGGCGCGCGCCCGGTCGCGGTTCTCGCGGTCCGCGTCGGTGAGTTCGTCGGACGGCTTGTCCTGGTAGTCCCGGTTCACCGGCCGCGGCGGCTCGGGGAAACGCTCGGGCCGGAACTCCGCCGTCACGAAGAGGTAGCGGTTCTCGGCGGGGCCGGATGAAGCCGCGGGCTCCATGTCTTCCCCCTCGCTCCCGGCGCTCACGTCCTCGTCCCGTCCGTAGACGACCTCTCCGAACCGGAGCGTGTAGCGGATGCCCTCGTCGGTCTCGAGCCGGACCTCTCCCTCGTTGGAGAGCAGGCTGCCGCCCTGGGTCAGGTAGTAACCGCGGCTCTGCAGCGAGAGGATGTCGGCGTTCGACACCCCGGCCACATCGCCGGTCAGGGTGCCCGCAATGCCCTCGGGCTTCGGCCGCACTCCCACGATTTCGAGTTCATCGGCGGACCGGAGCAGCTCGTTCACCCCGAAGGAGTCCACTTCCTCGCCGGAACCGAGACCCTCCGCCGTCCACTCCTCTCCCACCTTGCTGAGCGCGAGACGTCCGCGCCGGTCCACCTGGAGAGTTCGTTCGTTGATGGTGTAGTCCTCGAGGACGGCTTCGTCCACGCGGTTCCGGTCCATGAGCAGCAGGTCGCGCTCGATCCAGTCTCCGAACTGCGCCGAGATGTCCACCCCGAGCTGCGAGACGTAGACGCGCTTCTGGCCCGGGACCCGCACGAAGTAGGCCCCCTCGCGGTCGGGCACCTGCCGGCCGATGATGAGGTCGGCGAGCACGCGGTCGCCGGACGCCTTCACCGTCACCCGGCGTCCGCGTCCGATCAGCGACACGGCGCCCTCGTCCAGCGGATCCACCACGCCCAGCGCGGGATGGTCGGCCACGTTCTCGGAGCGGAAGTCGTCCTTCTCGAGCAGCATGACGCCGGCGGCGGTCTGCGCCAGCCGGTCCTGGCCGTCGGCGGGATAGTCGTGGTGGCTGGGGATGGTCCAGATCCCGTTCTCGTTCTGTACCCGGAACGGGATCGCTTCGGCGGTGGCTTCGTCGAACTCGATGATCTCGAGGGACATCGCCTCCTCGGGATCCTCGAAGCTCGGGAAGAAGCGCTCCCCGAGGTCCACGAAGTCGCTCGGCTCGGGATTGCGCGGGGCGCTGACGGCCGCCAGCACGGTGAGCAGCAGGGCCGCCCCGGCGATGGTCTGGGTCCGCCGCAGTTCGGGGCCGGCCGGCCTGGGTTCCTGCTTCGCCGCGGTTGCGGTTTCGGCGGTGGGCTGCGATTCGGTCATCCTGTCTCTCTCCTTCCTACTGCTGCCGCAGGCGGCGCGCCGCGGCGGCTCCCTCGAACTCGGCCTTTCGCCTTCGCACGAAGGTGAAAACGCCGAGCAGGAACACCGGGATCGGCGGCAGCAGCACCGCCGCCGTGCGGATCCCGCTCTGGATGCGGCGGATCTGCGCCTCCATCCGCTCCTCGCTGGCGCGGATCTGGGCGTCCTTGTCGGCGTTGATGTTCGCTTCCAGCACGCTGAAGCGGCGGTTCTCCACCTCCTGGAGGTTGCGGGCCATGATCTGCTTGGCCTGGGCGTCCAGATCGTCGCGTTCCTCGACCGCCGCGACCCG
>LXNJ01000077.1_pt1 | contig 62979 bp, 62 predicted proteins | sample 809081 | NCBI WGS metagenome assembly LXNJ01 (sample SAMN04870510, study PRJNA318959) | sponge metagenome | biome: sponge; feature: marine sponge reef; material: water | host: Petrosia ficiformis | place: Greece: Milos, Mediterranean Sea | collected 2013-05-29 | depth 5-7 m
GCACCGTCATGTTGGCGTGCAGGATTGAATCCAGCGTGGACATGGCGGCAGCCGCAGCCCCGGCAAGAATGACGCCGGTAAGCCACACCGGGGCATGTGCAAAAAGCAATTCGGGGAAAATACGGTCGGCCGCTTCCAGTTCCGGCATGACCAGCGCTCCACCCAGTCCTACGAGTGCTGCTGGAATATAAAGCGTCATCAAATAGATAGGCGTGGTTGCGCCGAGCAGTTTGAGGGTCTTGCCATCCACCGCCGTGTAATAGCGAATCATCATGTGCGGCTGAAAAACGATCCCGAAGGAGAGCGTGATCACCATCCCGACCCACATGCCGGGCGTAAAGAACCCCGAGGGACCCGGAAGTGTGAGCAGATCGGGCCGTTCTGCGGCAACGTGCCGCCACAATTCCAACGGACCGCCGAAAAGTTCGAAGGAGAGCAGAAGGGCTCCCGACCAGATAGCGATATACATCCAGATCCCTTGAAATACATCGGTCCAGTAGACTGCACGCAATCCCCCGATCATAAGGTGTACGACCGCAACGACCAGCATGACGATAACGCCGATCTCGAATGGGATACGCCCACCGGAGGCCACATCCATGATGTAACCGAGAGCGATCGCCTGCACTTGAATGTAGAGAATGGTGAATGCCACGGAGACGATAGCAACCGCTATGCGCACTGCTTCCGACTCGTAAAAGTCAGCGAGCATATCCGCCGGCGTAACGTATCCGAACGCTTTGCCAAGCGCCCAGATGCGGGAACCGAGTACGTAGGTGATGGCGCCGACAAGCACCGTCCACGCCCCGGCAGCCCAGAAACCGATCCCGTGCGTAAAGAAGAAGCCTCCTGAGCCGAGAAAGGCAAACGCCGAGTGGAAGGTGGCGACGACCGTAAGATAAAGCACCACGAAACCGGCTCGGCGTCCGTAGAGAAAGAAATCCTCCATATCGACCGTCAAACGACGGCCCGCCACTACGGCCAACCCGAGCGTGACCAGCAAGTAGATAAAAATCAGGCCAGTGGCAACAATCCAGGTTTCCATCATACCGCCCCCTGACAAGGAAAAATATCTCCGATGACTACACGCCCCGTCGATACGCCAGGATCAGAACGGCGATGAGCGCCACATAGACAATAAATAGCGCCACATATAAAAAGGGCACTCCGAAGAAAGACGGCTCTATGCGGTTTAGGAAAGCATGGGTAACCGGTGGCATCGCGAGCAAAAACAGCGCTACGAAGGCAAAGGTTACAATGCGCCCGTCACGAGTGCGCGGAAGAAATCGGCGACGTTGAAGAGGTGAAGGAGCCATAGAGGAAGATACGAAGGGCCCCGCGGCGATGCACCAGACCCTATCGTAGTCCCCGATCTTGTCGTCAGCTATCTACGAAGATGCCTCCGAAGCCTTACCGGTCGGCTTGTTTTTTTTATCCTCGGATGCTTCCGGCCCTGTGTCGGATGTTGCCAGCTCCGTGTCGGATGCTTCCGGCCCTGTATCGGATGTTGCCAACTCCGTGTCGGATGTTGTCGACTCCGTGTCGGATGCTTCCGGCTCCGTGTCGGATGTTGTCGACTCCGTGTCGGATGCTTCCGGAGAAGGTACTTCCGTCTCGTTCATCTCCTTTACCTCTTCAGCCGATTTCTCATGCATGACTTCCTCGTCGCCGGAATACTCGGGCGCCTCCGCCGCAGAGATTTCGTCCGCTTGTTTCGTTGTCGCCGGTGTCGCCGACTTGCTGCGGCGGCCGCCACGGCGCGTCCGTTTACTGCTTTTCTTCGATCCGTCTCCGGTCGTTCCGCCCGTCTCATTGTAATCGACAAGTTCGACGATAGCCATAGGAGCAGCATCTCCTGCACGACGGCCAATCCTGACAACGCGCGTATACCCGCCTGGACGCTCTCCAACCTTCTCGGCCACTTCCGTGAACAGTGCGGTGACGGATTGCTTGTCCCGCAGATGCCGAAACGCCTGCCGACGATTATGCTGCGAATCGTCTTTAGCCCGGGTAATAATGGGCTCGATGAAGGTGCGCAGGGCCTTGGCCCGCGGCACCGTCGTCGTAACGCGCTTGTGTGCGATCAACGCATTGCCCAACGCTACGAGCGTAGCCTTTCGATGAGATGCGTTGCGACCAAGTTTGTGTCGCTTTCTCTGGTGTCTCATAATATCCGACTACGCCTTTTCCTCGTGTTTTTCGTCGCTCATACCAAAATGCAGACCCCGATCACTAAGCACACGAACCAGTTCCTGTAACGATTTGCGTCCAAAATTCCGAAATTTCAGCATCTCCGATTCCTCTCGACTGACCAGATCGCCGATATTCGTGATATTGGCAGCCTTCAGACAATTCTGCGCACGCACGGACAGGTCCAGTTCGTCTACGGGTTGTACAAGCAATTCGCGAATACGCTGTGTTTCCGTATCGACGACCTCTGCCTTTTCGGTAGGATCAGGTACGCTATCCATCGAAATAAACAGGTCCACGTGATTCCTTAGAATGGTCGCGGCCTGCATCAGCGCCTTCTCTGCCGAAATGGAACCGTCCGTTTCGATCTCTATCGTAAGGTATTCGTAGTCGATCTTTTGCCCGACGCGCGTCGTCTTGACCGAATACTTGACATTCCGAATGGGTGTATAGATAGCATCCATGGCGATCACCCCTATCGGATCGTCGGCGCGCTTGTTTTCGTCAGCAGGTATGTACCCCCTCCCCCGCTCAATGCGCAACTCAATGCTCAGCGCCGCATTTTCATCCATTGTGGCGATGTGATGATCCGGATTGAGCACTTCGTAATCGTTCGTGGCGGCGTCTATATCTTCGGCCGTGAACGAACCGGGACCTCGGATCACAAGGTGAATGACGCCGTCTTCCGCCTCTACGTTCGCACGAAAGCGTACTTCCTTGAGATTCAGAATGATATCGGCAACATCCTCTGTTACGCCCTCAATCGTCGAAAATTCATGCTGTACGCCGTCGATCTTCACCCCCGTAACGGCAACGCCTTCCAGCGACGACAAAAGAACACGCCGCATCGCGTTCCCGATCGTTACGCCGTACCCGCGTTCGAGAGGCTGCAACGAAAACCGCCCGGAAAAATCCGATGCATCTTCAATCTGAATGCCGTCCGGCATATGGATTACATGACTGCTCATGGCTTCTCAATCGGTCAAAGTCTTGCAAGAGTGGAATAGCGGATACCGTAACGCATCTGTTCGGCGAAAATCGTCAGGCAACTACCTCGAATACAACTCGACGATCAACTGCTCGCGAATATTTTCCGGGATGTCTTCCCGGGCCGGCATATCCAGCATTTTTCCTCGGAGATCGCCGCGATCGACCTCGAGCCAGGCGAACGTCCGTCGGTTCTGCGTAACCGACTCCACGATCGGTCGCATGGCGCGGCTCCTTGGTCGAATCGCAATCGTGTCGCCCGGGCGCAGTTGCGCCGACGGGATATTTACGATCTGGTCATTCACCATGATATGTCCATGGTTTATCAGTTGTCGGGCCTGACGCCTCGTACGCGCAAAACCGAGACGAAACACCGTATTGTCCAGTCTGGCCTCCAAAAATTTCAGCAGGTTTTCCCCGGTGACGCCTTTTTTTCGGGATGCCTTTTCGAACAGGTTGCGAAACTGGCGTTCCTGGAGACCATAGGTATACCGCGCCTTTTGTTTTTCCTTGAGCTGCACGGCGTAATCGCTTTCTCTGGACCGGCGTCCCTGTCCGTGCTGGCCTGGCGGATACAACTTGCGCTCAAGCGCCTTACTCGGACCGAAGATCGGTTCCTTGAAACGCCGGGCAACTTTCTGTTTGGGGCCTCTATATCGAGCCATTATCTGCTGTCCACTGTTTCTGCTTTCTTGTATCTGGCTGCCTCGTCGATCAACAGCGCTGCTATCGTCACACGCGGCGACGTTTTGGAGAACGACAGCCGTTATGAGGAATGGGCGTTACATCCCGGATCGACGCAATATCGAGTCCCGCCCCGGCAAGCGCCCGAATGGCCGACTCCCGCCCCGATCCAGGACCCTTCACATACACATCTACACGCCGCAGGCCCAAGCCATGCGCCTCTTCCGCAGCCGTCGTAGCTGCTACCTGAGCCGCATACGGCGTATTCTTGCGGCTGCCTTTGAAACCCATCTTACCGGAACTGGCCCACGAAATAACATTTCCGTACTGGTCCGTCAATGTTACGATCACATTGTTGAACGTGGCCTTGATGTGCGCCTGTCCATTCGACTCGACTATAACGTTTCGTTTCCGAGCCGAACGGCCGGAGCGCCCCGATCTTTGCTGCTTCTTCGCCATATAATTCTGAATTTACGAGGGGTCGAGACGGTACGATTACTTCCGCGGCGCCTTCTTCCTTCCGGCTACGGTCTTCCGACGTCCCTTGCGCGTACGTGCATTTGTACGTGTGCGCTGTCCACGTACAGGAAGACCCCGGCGATGTCGAAGACCCCGGTAACAGCCGATGTCCATCAATCGCTTGATATTCATCTGTACTTCCGAACGCAACTGCCCCTCGACAAGGTACTCGTCCTCAATGAGGCGCCGTACGCTCCGGGTCTGCTCCTCCGTCCAGTCGTTCGGATGCACATCGTGCTTGATGCCGACACGATCAAGAATTTCGAGAGCACGAGAACGTCCGATCCCGAAAATCGAGGACAAGGCAATTTCTCCGCGTTTATGCGGAGGTACGTCCACTCCGGCTATTCGAGGCATATACTTTCAGGTTTCCCGGCAGCATCCGTTCGGAAACACCGCATCGTACACCGAAGGGTTTCAACCCTGTCGCTGCTTGTGCTTCGGGTTCTTTTTGTTGATGACGTAAATGCGCCCTTTGCGCCGAACGATCTTGTCGTCGGAGCTGCGCTTTTTGACACTGGCACGAACTTTCATGCGTTCGCTCGGTCTCGTTCGTGAAAAATCAAGGCATAGCCGTTACGTAACGCGCATCGGCTACGCAGGTTCATAAATTTTGTATGTAGTCGGCGAATCAAAAGCAATGCCGGACGCTTCTTCGATATACTCGAAGGTGCTTAGCACTTCGGCCTTTTCGGAAGACACAACCACCATGTGCTCGTAATGCGCAGCGGCTTTCCCATCCACTGCGCGAATAGCCCAACCGTTCGGATCCGTTACGATCCTGGCGGTTCCGAGGTTAATCATGGGTTCGATACATAGCGTCATACCGCGCACCAACCGGGATCCGGTTCCCGGTTCGCCGACATTCGGCACATTAGGTTTTTCATGAAGTTTTTTGCCGATGCCATGGCCCACGAGTTCCTGCACGACGCCATACCCCTTGCTTTCACAGTGCTCTTGTATGGCAAAGGATATATCTCCGATGCGCCCCTTCGTCGTGGCGTGCTCAATACCTTTGTACAAGGCTGCGTACGTCGTTTCGCACAAGGCGCGCTTTTCGTCGGATATCTCGCCGACAGCAAAGGTATAGGCGCTATCGCCGTAATAGCCATTCAGCCGCACACCGCAATCAACGGACAGCAAGTCTCCCTGTCGAAGTGGGCTGTCATTCGGAATGCCGTGTACTACCGTATCGTTTACGGATGTACAGAGCGTGCTGGGAAACACCAGGTTGCCCAAACGATATCCTTTGAATGCCGGCTCGGCGCCATGGTCGCGGATGAATGCTTCCGCTATCCGATCAAGCTCGCGCGTCGTAACACCCGGCTCAATGTGTCGTGCTACCTGGCCAAGCGTCTGCCCGACAAGCTTCGCGCTTTCCCTGAGACGGTCGATTTTGTATGCGCTTTTCGTCAAGGCCATGGGCTTGGGGAGACGGTAACGGTCTTACGACCGGCCTACCGCCACTACTACATATATCGTCCTCGAACACGTCCGCTTTTCATGAAACCATCGTAATGACGCATGAGCAAATGGCTTTCGATCTGTTGGAGCGTATCCAGCGTCACCTGCACGAGAATAAGCAGACTCGTCCCTCCGAAGAAGATCGCAAAACCGGGCGAGACGCCAGCCTGCATAGCGAATGCGGGAAGAATCGCAACAAGCCCGAGAAAAACCGATCCGGGCAAGGTGATTTTCGTGAGGATGTTGTCGATGAACTCACTGGTCTGCTTACCCGGCCTGATTCCGGGGATAAATCCACCCTGCCGCTTCATGGTGTCCGCCATTTCCCTCGGGTTAACCGCAATAGCGGTATAGAAATACGTAAAGAATACGCAGATCACGAAGAATACTGTCGAATAACCCCAGCCGGAAATGTCTGAGAACCAGCGTCCAAATTCGACCATGAAGGCACTGTCGGGAAAAAACGATGCGACCGTCGCCGGAACGAACATGATCGACTGCGCAAAGATAATAGGCATGACCCCCGCCGCATTGACGCGAAGCGGAAGGTACTGGGTCGTGCCGCCGTACACTTTGCGCCCCACGACACGCTTCGCATACTGCACAGGAATACGGCGCATACCCTGAGAAACCAGCACGACGCCAAGCATCACGAGCGCCCATATACCGATCTCCATCAGGAAGATGAAGAGATTGCCCGCGAGCGTAAACTCGTTGAAAAGCGCATTGGGCAAGAAGGCGATAATACCCACCATAATGACGATGGATATGCCGTTCCCGATACCGTTTTCCGTAATACGCTCCCCAAGCCACATAACGAATATGGTGCCGGCGGTCAGCACGATTACCGTCGAGATCATAAAAAACGTGGAATTGATTACGATCGCCTGACCTGTGGCCCCATACTGCAGGTTGATCGCATATCCGATGGACTGGAAAGCGGTAATACCTACTGTCCCATACCGTGTGAGTTGGGTGATTTTGCGGCGGCCTTCCTCGCCCTCACGCTGAAGCTTCTGAAAATAGGGAACCACCGCACCCAACAACTGGATGATAATGGAAGCGGTGATATACGGCATAATGCCGAGTGCGAAAATACCCGCCTGGCTAAAGGCTCCTCCCACAAACATGTCGAGAAAACCGAAAATGTCGTTCGGATTTCCTTGTGCATTGACATCCGCCAAAATACCGGCATCCACACCGGGAAGCGTTACGTATGCCCCCAATCGATACACGAGGAGTAACCCGACCGTGTACAGGATCCGGCGACGGAGCTCATCTATCTTCCAGATGTTGCGTACGTTCTCGCCGATACTCGCCATAATGGAGTGTTGGATAGAGGACCGTTGCCGGTCCGTACATTAGTCGAGGACGGTTGCCTTGCCTCCGGCAGCTTCAATCTTTTTTCTCGCGGAGGCACTGAAAGCGTGCGCGGTAACCGAAAGCCCTTGCGGAGACTCGCCGGTCCCGAGAATTTTAATCCGATCGGCCTTGCGCACAACCCCGGCGCCCATAAGCACCTCGGGCGTCACCTCCGCGGCGCCATCGATTCGCCCCTCCTCTGCAAGACGTGCTATCCAGGACAGGTTTACTGCACGGTATTCGACGCGAAACCGGTTATAAAATCCGAACTTCGGAACACGGCGCTGAAGTGGCATTTGACCTCCCTCAAACCATGCGGGAATACTTGCCCCCGCTCGGCTCTTTTGGCCCTTCGTCCCCTTTGTGGAACTGTGACCGCCCTTGCCCGAACCCACGCCGCGGGCAATGCGCTTGTTTTTTCGAGTAGCGCCCTTAACAGGCTTCAGATTGCTGAGATCCATAATGCATTTCGAATGGATGTCCGTCCTCGGACGGAAGCCAGGGAATGAAAAACGCCCGGTCTTTAAAACGAATCAGGCTTCGGTAACGGTAACGAGATGTCGAACCTTGTCGATCATCCCTCGCAGTTGCGGAGAGTCCGTATGTTCGACGCGCTGGTGCATCCGCCGGATACCGAGTGCCTCCAGGGTACGAACCAGACGCTTCGATGAACCGATTGAGGATTTTGTCTGGGTTACGATAATCTTGTTCGCCATATCCTTGTACGATCTGACCGCGAGCCATCGCGCGCAAAAAACCCGGTTGTCGTTTATCCCTCGAACACCCTCTTGAGCGAAACGCCGCGGCGTTTGGCCACTTCCATAGGGTCTTCAATCCGCTCGAGCGCCTGCATCGTTGCAGAGACCTGATTGTGCGGATTGCTGGATCCAAGGGATTTTGAAAGAATGTCCCGAATACCGGCGCATTCCAGTACAGCTCGTACGCCCCCCCCGGCAATCACGCCCGTCCCGGGAGCTGCGGGCTTCAGCAACACCTTTCCGGCATCCTGCCGACCCACGACGGGGTGTGGAATCGTATGATCCTTGAGCCGAACGCGAATAAGATTCTTCTTCGCATCTTCCGTCCCTTTTGAGATGGCGTCGGCCACCTCGTTCGCCTTGCCGAGACCGGCCCCGACCGTTCCCTGCCCGTCGCCTACTACCACGACGGCATTGAATGAAAAACGGCGCCCGCCTTTGACGACCTTCGCCACACGGGAAACGGATACAAGCCGCTCCTGCCAATCCTGGCCTTCCGCCGCTTCACGTCGTCGTTGTTCCTTTCGTGCTGCCATACAAAACCTTAATGAGTGTACCTAATGTCTTGTGAGAAACTACAGTTGTAATCCCCCTTCGCGGGCGCCGTCCGCCAAAGCTCGCACGCGCCCGTGGTACCGATAGCCGTTCCTGTCGAACACAACCCGTTCAATACCCTTTTCGAGGGCGCGGCGGGCAAGATTCGCTCCAACGGCTTTGCTGACTTCCATGGGCGTATCGCCGACCATGTCAGACTCTGCGCTCGAAGCCGCCGCCAGCGTAACGCCCGCCCGGTCGTCAATCAGTTGTGCATATATGTACCTGTTCGAACGAAAGACGGAAAGACGAGGGCGCGAAGGGGTACCTGCGACCTTATCGCGCATGCCGCGTTTTACGCGTCGTTTCCGTTCCTGCTTTTTATGCAGCGCCATAATTCCTGTCGGATACTCAAATCAAGATGCTGAGGATTGAGATGGGAAGCATTTAGCGAGCTGCCGTCTTCCCGGCCTTTCGGCGAACATATTCGCCCACATAGCGAATCCCTTTGCCTTTGTACGGCTCGGGGGGACGTAGCTCCCGGATCTTCGCGGCTACCTGCCCGACGATTTGCTTGTCCGTTCCTTCGATCGTAACCACCGTGTTCCTGCCTCGCTGGGCCTCTACCGTAACAGACACCGTCCCTGGCGGCACAAAATAAATCGGATGCGAAAAACCAAGGGCCAGTTCGAGAACTTCATTGTTTACCGAAGCGCGGTAACCGACGCCGATCACTTCCAGTTGCTTTCGATACCCTTTCGTAACGCCCTCGACCGCATTATCGATCAGCGAACGATACAACCCGTGCATCGCTTTACTACGCTTGTGCTCGTCGGGGCGCCGGACCACGATACTTCCGTCTTCGTACGCCACCGTAATTTCAGGAGCGACCCGGACGGACAGTGCTCCCCTGGGCCCCTTGACGGTCACAAGATTGTCCGCCGAGATGTCCACGGATACGCCGTCACTGGTCTCAATGGGTCGGTTGCCTACACGAGACATGTTTCTTCTCTTTCGGGATTCACGGATAGTGTGGGTATACCTGCAATTCGCAACGGCACAGCTTCAGAAATCAATAGAGATACGCAAGCACCTCGCCGCCGATGTGCGCCTTGCGCGCCTCCTTGTCGGTCATCATACCACGGGATGTGGACAAAATAGCTATCCCCAATCCGTTCATTACGCGGGGCAATTCATGCGCCCCCGTATACCGACGCAAGCCTGGCGTGGACACACGTTTCATCATGCGAATGACAGGCTCGCCCTGCACATCGTACTTCAGACGGACTCGAATGAGTCCCTGCTTGCCATCGTCCACATTCAGGTAACTGCGGATGTAGCCTTTATCCAGCAAAATCTGCGTGATTGCACGCTTTTGTTTCGAGGCAGGTATATCCACGTACTTTCGGCCGGCCTGCTGGCCATTTCGAATGCGTGTCAGATAATCTGAAACCGGGTCTGTAATGCCACTCATATCGTATTGGGTAGAAAAACGTTACCAGGATGCCTTGCGCACACCGGGTATCTTACCTGCAAGCGCCATCTCGCGAAAAGCAATACGAGAAATGCCGAAATCACGCATATAGCCCCGGGAACGGCCCGTAAGCGGGCACCGGTTGTGCAACCGGACGGGGCTTGCGTCGCGTGGAAGTCGTTGCAGACCGACCCAGTCGCCCTGTTCCTTGAGCAGGCGACGTTTCCCGGCATACTTCTCGACAATACGCCGTCGCTTCCTTTCGCGCGCCATCCAACTGGTTTTCGCCATAGCGTTGAAGATTTTCTTAAGTGCAGGTGTCGAATATAGGAGGGATACAAAGACCGTATACTAAGGATCAGGCAGCTGCGGATCTTTCTTCTCGTCGCACAAAAGGAATACCGATTTCCTTTAGAAGCGCATACGCCGCATCGTCTGTGGCTGCCGTCGTTACAAAAGTAATGTCCAGCCCGCCGATCCGGTCAATCTTGTCTACATCGATCTCGGGAAAGATGATCTGTTCCCGGATGCCCAGTGTGAAGTTGCCCCGACCATCGAAACTGCGATCCGATACGCCACGAAAGTCGCGCACGCGAGGCAACGCCAACGTAATGAGACGATCCACAAACTCGTACATGTGATCTCCGCGCAACGTCACGTTACAGCCGATAGGCATACCCTGCCGCAGTTTGAAGTTCGAGACGCTCTTCCGCGCTCTCGCCACCCTGGGCTGCCGCCCGGTGATGCGCCGCAATTCGTCCATGGCGTTGTCCAGCGCTTTCTTGTCCGCAGAAGCATCTCCCACTCCCTTGTTGACAACTACTTTCTCCAAGCAAGGGACTTGCATAACATTCCCATACCCGAACTGCTTCATCAGCGCGGGTACGATCTTCTTTCGATACCGGTCCTTCAATCTCGGTGTGTATGTCATCTGTCCAATCTCAATGGGAAAGGTGTGGAGAAATAACGCTCCGAAATCTCGAGATCCGTGCGAGCGCATGCCTCATGCAAGCTCTTCCCCCGTGGTTTTTGCATATCGGACCCATTGTCCGCGCCCTGTTTCCATATCCGTAATTCGCTTGCGCCCCACCCGCGTCGGATTGCCATCCGAAGCGATCGGTTGTACGTTGGATACATGGACAGGCGCTTCTTTCTCTATGCGCCCTCCCTGGGGATTGGCGGCATTCGGTTTTTCGTGATGGAAGCGGAGGTTGACCCCCTCGACAATCACACGTTCCTTCTCCGGGAAAGTCACGAGTATCTTCCCTTCGTAACCCCGATAATTGCCCGCAATCACGCGTACGCGATCTCCCTTCTTCACGTGAATCTTCTTTTGCGCGTTGTATTTTCTAGGCATGGCTGCTAAAGCACCTCCGGGGCAAGGGAAACAATGCGCATAAAACGTTTTTCGCGCAATTCGCGGGCCACAGGCCCAAAAATACGCGTGCCGCGCGGCTCGTCCTGGGGATTCAAAAGTACGGCGGCATTCTCATCGAAGCGGATATACGAGCCGTCCTTGCGGCGAAGTTCTTTCTTCGTGCGCACCACCACTGCCGGCGAAACGTCTCCTTTTTTGACAGCGCCTCCCGGCATAGCGGATTTGACCGTCACAATAATTCGATCGCCGATGCGGGCATAGCGTCGGCCGCTTCCGCCGAGTACACGGATACACAGCACCTCTTTGGCGCCGCTGTTATCCGCAACGGTAAGTCTCGACTCCTGCTGAATCATGGCTTCCCTGAGAGTATTGGGGGCTATCTGGCCCGCTCTATGACTTCTGCAAGACGCCAGCGCTTGCGTTTGCTAAGCGGGCGCGTTTCCATGATGCGAACGGAATCTCCCCGCTTCGCATCGTTGCGCTCATCATGCGCCATCAACTTCGTGGTCTTCTTGATGAACTTGCCGTATATCGGATGCTTGATCTGGCGCTGCACCGCCACCAGAATCGTCTTGTCCATGCGATCACCGATGACAATGCCGATACGCTCCTTGCGCGATGGCCGGCTTACCTGCCGTTCCACAGTTTCTGTAGTGTCTGTACTCATAGTCTTTCCGTTCCGATTCAGGCCTCTTTTTCCTGCTCGTGAAGGATGGTCCTCAGCCGCGCAACCAGGCGCCGCTTTCGGCGCAGCAACGTCGGATTCTCAATCTGCGCAATGGCATGCTGAAAATGAAGCCGGCGCAACTGATCCTCTTCCTCGTCAATGCGTTTTCGGACCTCTTCCAGACCGAGTTCACGAATTTCTTTTGCCTTCAACATGGCATGCTCCGATGAGATTTTCTATCGTCCGACAGATTCGGAGGGCTTGTAATCCGGGCGCATTACAAACTTTGTCTTGATCGGCAACTTGTGCCGAGCAAGCCGAAGCGCCTCCCGAGCCAGTTCTTCCGGGATACCCCCGCCGATTTCGAACAAGATGCGTCCCGGTTTCACATTGGCGGCCCAATACTCCGGAGAGCCTTTGCCCTTGCCCATACGAGTTTCCGCCGGTTTTTTCGTAATCGGCTTGTCCGGAAAAATGCGAATCCACACCTTGCCGACACGCTTCATTCGACGCGTCATGGCAATACGTGCGGCCTCGATCTGCCGGCTGGTAATACGCCCCGGCTCCAGTGCCTTGATACCGAAATCTCCAAAATTGACGCTTGCTCCCCGGTGCGCATTCCCCTTGATGCGTCCTTTCTGGTATTTCCGATACTTTGTGCGCTTCGGCATTAACATGGCTATCCTCTATCTCGAATCTCTGAGTGAGAGAAAAAAATGGTCAGGACGATTGGTCGCCACCGCGTGGCCGACGGCTTCGACGCTTGCGAGCCGGCGGCTGGAACTGTTGCTGCATTTGCTGTCGCTGCGCCTGAATATTCGGGCTCAGATCTGGCTGACCGAGAATTTCGCCCCGATAGATCCATACTTTCACGCCGATAGAACCGTAAATGGTGTGGGATGTCGCCTGGGCGAAATCGATGTCGGCCCGGATAGTGTGCAGGGGAACGCGTCCTTCAAGATACTGTTCTGTGCGGCCCATTTCTGCACCGCCAAGACGCCCTGCAACACGAATACGGATACCCTCCGCCCCCATGCGCATGGCCGCCGTAACCGCCTGCTTCATGGCTCGACGGAACGAAACGCGGCCCTCCAACTGTTGAGCCACGTTCTGAGCGACCAGTTCGGCATCAAGTTCAGGACGCTTGATTTCGTTGATGTTTATCCGAATGTCCTCTTTATTCGTCAGTTTCTTAATCTCCTCCCGGAGCTTCTCCACCTCGCTGCCACTGCGGCCAATGACAACGCCGGGGCGACTTGTATGTAACGTCAGCACCACGCTCTTCAACGTGCGTTCGATAACGCAACGGCTTAAGCCCGCACGACGCAGGCGCGTCGCGAGATACCGGCGAATTTCTTCGTCCTCAACAAGTTTTACCGGAAGATCCCGGGCCGCATACCAGTTGGAATCCCAACCCCGAATGATGCCCAATCGAAATCCGATCGGATGTGTTTTCTGACCCAATGTCTTTCTCTTTTTAGCGTGTCATGTCCTTTGGTTACGCGATGGCGCTTCACGCATCGTCATCCGACTGTTCCGATTCGGCCTCGCCCGTCGTCGCCACCACCACAGTCAGGTGGCACGAACGCTTGAGTATGGGGTGCGCGCGGCCACGAGACACTGGACGAAAACGCTTCATGCGTGCTCCTTCGTCCGCTCGTATCTCCTTGACCACCAGATCGCTTTCTTCAAAACGATCATCCGGGTTCCTGTCCATCAGGTTGTAGACCGCCGATTGAATCGTCAATTCGACCGGGCGGGTTATCCGGTGCGGCTGATAGTGAAGAATGCCGAGTGCGTCGGCGACCGTCTTCCCGCGAACGAGATTGATCACCGTACGCATCTTGCGAGGCGAACTCCGAATGTGCTTTCTGATGGCGCGTGCTTCCATATACATCGTGCGTCCCGGTATATCATGCGGAGACCGACAAGGCTAGCGCGGTAACGCGGAGCGCGATTTTTTCCGTTATCGTTTCATGCGCTTGTCCGTGTTCTTCCCGGCGTGTCCCCGAAAAGAACGTGTGGGTGAAAATTCGCCCAATTTGTGTCCGACCATATTCTCCGTCACATATACGGGGATAAACTGCTTCCCGTTGTGTACGGCGAATGTATGCCCGACGAATTCCGGCGTGATCATGGAATCCCGGCTCCAGGTTTTGATCACCTTTTTTGAGTTACTCTTGTTCAAGGCGTCGACCTTGCCTTGCAACTTAAAGTGAACGTAAGGCCCTTTGCGTAGTGAACGTGCCATCTTGCTGTAATCTGATCCTTCCGGAAACGATCGGACGCGGAACGGCGCCTATCGGCCTCGGCGTCGGACAATGTACTTGTCGGATTGCTTGTTTTTCTTGCGTGTCTTGTATCCCTTGGCCGGCACACCATGCGGAGAGCGTGGAAGCCCCCCGGAAGCCTTCCCTTCCCCGCCGCCCATCGGGTGATCGACCGGATTCATCGCCACACCGCGCGTCTTCGGGCGTATGCCGAGCCACCGGCTACGTCCGGCCTTTCCGATGTCGATGTTCATATGATCCGGATTGCTCGCCGTACCGATTGTCGCCATGCACCGCACAGGAACAAGGCGAGTCTCTCCGGAAGGAAGTTTGAGTGTGGCGTACTTCCCTTCGCGCGCCGTTAGCTGTGCACTGGCGCCGGCCGAGCGAGCCAGTTGCGCTCCTTTTCCGGGACGCATTTCAATAGCATGTACTTGCGTGCCGAGGGGAATGCTGGACAGCGGGAGGCAATTACCCGGTTCGGGCGGCGCATCCGAACCACTCTGAAGAGTCATACCCACTCCTACGCCATCGGGAGCAATGATATAGCGCTTCTCCCCGTCGGCGTAGGCCAGTAGCGCAATGCGGGCCGAACGATTTGGATCATACTCGATGGTGGCAACCCGTGCAGGGACCCCCGTTTTGTCGCGCTTGAAGTCGATGATGCGGTACCGCCGCTTGTGTCCCCCGCCCTGGTGACGGGTCGTAATCCGACCCGTGTTGTTGCGACCGGCCTTATGCTTCAGCGGAGCCAGCAGACTTTTCTCGGGCGTCGACGAGGTAATGTCGTCGAAGGCATCGAGCGTATATTGCCGTCTGGCGTTGGACGTTGGCTTTACTTTCCTGATGGCCATGAGATATAAGCGATCCTGCAGGGGATAAGATCCTTGCTTCGCAATGTGTATTAAACCTGCTCGAAAAAGTCGATCGGTTCCGAATCCGGGTGGAGCGTTATAATAGCCCGCTTGTGCCGTGCGGTGCGTCCCTGCACGATGCCACGCCGGGTACGCTGACTGCGTTGCTTGCCCCGAACGATATAGGTGCGAACCTTCCTGATCGAGACGGACGGATAGCGCTCCTGCACTGCTTTTTTGATCTCGATCTTATTGGCGTCCAGCCGGACATGGAATGTGTAATGGTTCTCTTCCATGAGCCTCGTCAGCTTTTCGGTAACCAGTGGCTGGATGAGTATGTCGTTATGCATGGCGATTTTTCCGTCGATCCGTTCGAAATATTGCGGCTCAAGCCGCAGCTTTTTCACTTGATCCCAGCAGCCGAGTGAGGAGCGCCAAGGCCCCTTCCTCAAGTACCACCACATCTGCTTCGAGAATGTCTAGTGTCGAAACATGCCGCGCCTCCTTAACCCGGACGCGCGGAAGGTTACTGCTTGAACGATACACCTCCGGGCTATGCGTTTCCGTAAGGACAAGCACCTTGTCGCCGGAAAGCTCCATCGTCGTCATGAGCCCAGAAAGTTTTTTTGAACCGGGCTGGTCATATCCAAGATATCCCACAACTCGCAACGCATTTCCCTGCGCCTTGTAACTGAGCGCCGACCGGCGAGCAAGGCGACTCGCCTTCGTATTCATCTTGAAACCGTATTGCCGCGGACGCGGGCCAAAGAACGTTCCGCCACTCCGGCGAAGCGACGAGGTTCTGGCGCCCGCGCGCGCATACCCTGTACCTTTCTGGCGATACATCTTTCTGGTGCTCCCCCGCACTTCGCTGCGTTCCTTCGTTTTATGCGTCCCCTGCCGGGCACTGGCCTGTATTCTCCGCACATCCAGCCAGATAACATGGTCATTGGGTTCGATGGCGAACACCAGGGGGTCCAGTTTCACCTTACGCTTTGTGGCACTCCCGTCAGAACCGAAAACCCTGGCATTCATAATGTATCCGGACATGCACGTTCCTGCACGAGCGAGCGGCGGAGCATCCCCCGGCCCGAAACAGGACGATCATTTCTTTTTATGGATGGTGACAAAGCCTCCTTTGGGGCCCGGTACGGCGCCCTTCAGCAGAATAACATGCTGCTCGCCCAGCACCTGCACTACTTCAAGATTCTGCACGGTTGTACGAGCGTTGCCCTGACGCCCGGCCATCTTCATGCCGGGAAACACACGCGAAGGGTCGGAGGATGCACCAATGGACCCTGGCGCACGCTCCCGGTTGTGCTGCCCGTGCGTGCGCGAGCCGACCCCCTTGAAACCATGCCGGCGCACCACGCCCTGGAAACCTTTCCCTTTCGAAACGCCGACAACATCCACAATATCACCTTCCGCGAACACATCTCCCACGGCGATTTCGTCCCCTGGCGATATCTCTTGTCCGACAAAATCACGGCGAAATTCGACCGATTTCTGCTTGGGCGAGGTCCCCGCCCGCTCATAATGACCGCGCCGGGCGCGCGTTACTCGCCCAGCCTTGCGTTCGACTGCTGCAAGTTGCACCGCATCGTAGCCATCCACTCCATCGCCAGACTTCACCTGGGTGACTACATTCGGCGTTACTTCGACGAGCGTACAAGGAATATTATTCCCGATCTCGTCGAACACACTGGTCATGCCAACTTTTCTGCCGATCAGCCCGCCCATGATTACGACTGCTTTTGAATAATGACCGTGACCGTACCCTCGTACGGGTCGGTCAGGTTGAAAATCGGATTAATGAACGCCGCATTGGACGAAAGATTCACCCGCATGTCGTTCTGGAAAGCATAGTTGAACGGAAGATTAGCGCCACCGGGAATCGTTAGCGTGAGGGTTTGTGCTCCGTCATCCACCGCGTAGGTTCCGCTAAGTAATACATCGTCGCGCTCCGCCTCCTCGTTGTAATCTAACGTAAGCAAGAAAGCAGGGTCCTCGTCGCCCGCTCGAAATACGGCTGTCAGGTGGTTTACAAGCGCCATAAATTCTTCCGATTGATCTCCATTGCTGTCACTGACACCGGCAGCCATCCAGGTTCCGACAAACCTCTCCGCGTCGGAGGGATCATCGTTCGAATCGCACCCCGCAACCGGAAAAGCCAGTAAGGCCACTATGAAGAATGTTCTCCTCGCCATCGTTACTTTTGCCCGATTTGAGATCAGAAGTCACACTTTGATCTCCACATCGACACCGCTCGGAAGCTCCAGCTTCATAAGCGCATCCACGGTCTTGCTGCTGGTGGACAGGATATCGATCAGGCGCTCGTGACTCCGTGTTTCGAATTGCTCTCGACTTTTCTTGTCCACATGCGGACTGCGCAGCACGGTATAGACCGACCGCTTCGTAGGAAGAGGAATCGGTCCACTTACGACAGCACCTGTCGATTTCACCGTACGGAGTATCTTCCCCGCACTCTTGTCGATCAGTCGATGGTCGTACGACCTGAGCTTGATTCGAATTTTCTGATTTACCGCCATGATCCTTCCGTTCACGCCACCACTCCGAAGAGCCGGCGGCTATACCTCGTTCCTGCTAATCCAGTATTTTCGTCACCACGCCGGCGCCCACGGTACGGCCGCCTTCACGAATCGCGAATCGCAACCCTTCCTCCATCGCCACGGGCTGAATCAGCTTCACCTCGAACTGCGTATTGTCGCCGGGCATGACCATCTCCACGCCCGCAGGCAATTCGATATCCCCCGTTACATCCGTGGTGCGGAAGTAAAACTGTGGACGATATCCCTTGAAGAACGGCGTATGACGCCCTCCTTCTTCCTTGGACAACACATATACCTCGCATTCGAAATGACGGTGAGGCGTAATAGACCCCGGCTTGCAGATCACCATCCCGCGCTCGATAGCCTCCTTGTCGATGCCGCGAAGAAGCAACCCTACATTGTCCCCGGCCTGGCCGGAGTCAAGAAGCTTCCTGAACATTTCCACTCCCGTCACCGTGGAGGTCAGTTTCTCTTCTTGCATACCCAAAATCTCCACCGGTTCACCCACATTGACAACGCCGCGCTCGATGCGCCCCGTGGCGACCGTCCCGCGACCCGTAATGGAGAAAATGTCCTCCACAGGCATCAGAAAAGGCTTGTCCATCTCGCGAACAGGCGTCGGAATATAGGAATCCACTGCCGACATCAACTCGATGACCTTGTCCTCCCACTCCGTTTCGCCATTCAGCGCACCCAGTGCAGAACCTGAAATTACCGGCGTATCGTCTCCGGGGAACTCGTATGTATCCAGTAGCTCTCGAACCTCCATCTCGACGAGTTCCAGCAGCTCCTCGTCATCGACAAGATCCACCTTGTTCAAAAACACCACGATGTAGGGAACGCCCACCTGACGAGCAAGCAGAATGTGCTCCCGGGTTTGTGGCATGGGACCGTCGGTTGCCGCCACCACGAGAATCGCTCCATCCATCTGGGCCGCTCCCGTCACCATGTTCTTGACATAGTCCGCGTGTCCCGGACAATCCACATGTGCATAATGGCGCGCCTCCGTTGCATACTCCACGTGCGCCGTAGCGATCGTGATGCCGCGTTCGCGCTCTTCGGGGGCATTGTCGATTGAATCGAACGAACGGATTGCATTCGCCGGATCTTCCACGCGACGATTCAAAACCAGCGTAATTGCTGCCGTCAGCGTAGTCTTTCCGTGATCCACATGTCCGATCGTGCCTATGTTCACGTGAGGCTTACTGCGTTCAAAAGTTTCCTTGGCCATGGCTGAATGCTTTGTTTGGCGATAACGTGTTCAGAAAAATGGTTTCAGTGATGGCGCCATCCCGGCGGTTATGCCGCAACGGCTCCGGTGTTTGACGAAACGATCCCCTCGGCAATGCTCTTCGGCGCCTCTTCGTAATGGTCAAATTGCATCGTATATATAGCTCGCCCTTGTGTAATGGACCGAAGGTCGGTCGAGTACCCGAACATCTCCGACAGAGGTACGGACGCCGTAATGCCCTGTGCATCCTGACGCGGAGCCATACTCTCGATACACCCCCGACGGCTATTCAGGTCACCAATCACGTCGCCCATGTACTCCTCCGGCGTGACGACCTCCACATGCATAATGGGCTCCATCATAACCGGCCTTGCTTTTCGAGCCGCACTACGAAAAGCCATACGACCCGCAATCTCGAAGGCGTTCTGGTCGGAATCCACATCGTGGTATTTTCCGTCGTAGAGACGAGCCTTGACCCCTTCGATGGGATAACCGGCCAATGGTCCTTGCATCATAGCGGCCTTGATACCCTTCTCTACGGAGGAAATGAATTCCTTCGGAATATTTCCTCCCTTGACCTCGTCGACAAATTCGAACCCCACACCATCCTCTGTGGGCGTGAACTCGATGTGCACCTCTGCAAATTGTCCGCGGCCCCCTGTCTGCTTTTTGTGTACGTAGCGCTCGTCCCATGAGGCGGTAATCGCTTCGCGATACGCTACCTGGGGGCGACCGACATTGGCGCCAACCTGGAACTCGCGTTTCAGACGGTCCACAATGATTTCAAGGTGTAATTCGCCCATCCCCGCAATGATCGTCTGTCCGGTTTCGTCGTCGGTACGGACTACGAACGTCGGATCTTCCTCGGATAACTTCATGAGGCCCTGCGACATTTTGTCCCCGTCCGCCTTGGTCTTCGGCTCGATCGCAATGCGAATGACCGGCTCCGGAAATTCCATGTGTTCGAGCACAACCGGGTGTCCGGGATCGCACAAAGTGTCTCCCGTTCTGATTTGCCTGAGCCCGACTCCGGCCGCAATGTCTCCAGCCACTACATGCTGGACATCCTCGCGGTGATTCGCATGCATAAAGAGAATGCGTCCAATCCGCTCCTTCTTCTGCGAGGAGGCATTCAGCACTTGGGAACCCTTGTTGAGCGTACCGCTATAGACACGGAAAAAAGTCAGTTTTCCGACGTAGGGATCCGTTGCGATTTTGAATGCAATGGCGCTGAACGGAGCCGACGGATCCGGATAGCGTTCCGCTTCCTGTCCGGATCCGGGATGCATGCCCGATACCGCCGGAATGTCGACAGGGCCCGGCAGATAATCAATGGCGCCGTCCAGCAAACGCTGCACGCCCTTGTTTTTGAACGCGGAGCCGCAGAAAACCGGCGTGATGTCGATGTTTAATGTAGCCGCGCGCACCGCCGTTCTGATTTCCTGCGCCGTAATATCTTCGCCTTCGAGATACTTCATCAGGAGCGCATCGTTGTACTCCGCAATCGCTTCGAGAAGGTAAATGCGCCAGTGTCGAGCCTCTTTCCTGAGATCCGCAGGGATATCGATCTCATCCCAGGTCGCCCCCTGCGATTCGTCGTGCCAAACAATAGCCTTGTCCTCGATCAGATCTATTACACCCCGAAACATGTCCCCGGCGCCAATAGGAATCTGCACAGGGATCGGATGTGCTTTCAGCCGTTCGCGCATCATCTGCACGGTATTCTCGAAATCGGCCCCCGTGCGATCCATCTTGTTTACAAAGGCAATGCGTGGCACGCCATATTTGTTGGCCTGACGCCATACCGTCTCGGATTGCGGTTCCACCCCTCCCACAGCGCAGAAAAGCGCAATAGCTCCATCGAGCACGCGCAGGGAACGTTCCACTTCGATAGTGAAATCCACATGACCCGGCGTGTCGATAATGTTGATGCGATGAGCTTTCCAGAAACAGGTGGTCGCCGCACTCGTGATCGTAATGCCACGCTCCTTCTCCTGCTCCATCCAGTCCATTGTAGCGCCGCCTTCGTGCACCTCTCCCATGCGATGGAGGCGACCCGTATAGAACAGAATGCGCTCCGTCGTGGTGGTTTTCCCCGCATCAATATGGGCCATGATCCCGATATTGCGGGTTTTTTCAAGCGGTATCGTCTTTACGTTGGCCATAATCTTGTTTTCGATGGATCGAACCCACAGCCGTAAACAAACATCCACAGGCTGCGAATCACATCGTTTCCATTAAAACCGAAAGTGTGCGAATGCTTTATTGGATTCGGCCATTCTGTGCGTATCGTCTTTCTTCTTCACAGACCCTCCTTCTCCATTTGCAGCAGCCTGCAACTCGTTTGCAAGCCGCAACGCAAAGCTCTTGTCGCTGCGGGCTCGCGCATATCTGATAATCCACCGGAATGCCAGCGCTGTGCGTCGCTCGGGGCGCACTTCGACGGGTATTTGATAGGTGGCGCCCCCCACCCGGCGGCTCCGAACTTCAATGAGCGGCGCTACGTTGTTCACGGCCTTTCTGAATACCTCGACGCCCGGTTCGCCGTTACGCTCCCCTGCAATCTCGAAAGCATTGTACACAAGTCGTTGCGCCGTGCTTTTCTTGCCATCTTTCAGCACACTGCTGATAAAACGGCCAACGAGCTCGTCGCCATAAACAGAATCTTCGACCGCCTTGCGTTTTTCCGCTCTGTTTCTGCGCATGATTCAGACCCTGTTTCAATACGGATCGAGTATCCTGTGTTCGAACAATAAAATCCGGTGCGTTACTTCCGCGGCCTTTTCGCGCCGTACTTCGACCGACTCTGCATTCGATCTCCGACACCTGCCGTGTCCAGTGCGCCACGTACAATGTGATACTTCACGCCGGGCAAGTCCTTTACGCGCCCTCCGCGCACAAGTACAATCGAATGCTCCTGCAAATTATGCCCCTCGCCCGGTATGTAGGCGATAACCTCATAGCCGTTCGTAAGCCGCACCTTCGCTACCTTACGGAGTGCAGAGTTGGGCTTCTTCGGCGTCGTCGTGTAGACGCGCGTACAGACGCCCCGCTTCTGCGGACTGCTTTCGAGCGCCGCAGCCTTGGTTTTTCCAGGCTTTCGGGTTCGCCCCTGTCGAACGAGTTGCTGAATGGTTGGCACAATATCGGTATCGGTTCAATGTGGTGGGTGCGCGCATCGGGATGCCGTAGAGTCGTCTTGAACGATTCCGTAGCAAAAGCCAGAATAACACAAGCCGAATAATATAATGCTTCTCGAGTTTTTATTCAATGAAATCGGTTAAGATCAAGTAAAAAATCGAAAGGCCTCGAGGAGTGGGAGTACCCCTACATCAGATTTGCGTGCTACTGGCAGCTTCCCCGGTCTCTTCAGAATTTGCCTCCGAATCCGGAACAGCCTCGCCATCCAATGCTGCGCCAAGGCCGTCTGCAGCAACCCCGTTTCCACCAACCTCTGCCTTGGCTTCCTTGTCGGGAGCGCCGTTCAGCGAAATATATTCGCCATGGGGGCGCGGCCCGAGAATCTCGACAATTTCTTTCGGACCCAGCACTTCCTTCTTCAGCAACGCCTTCGCCATATCTTCAAGCGATGCGCGCTTCTCCTCAAGTAATTCGCGCGCGCTCGCGCGAATCTCGTCAATGATGGCTCGCACCTCCTCGTCGATAATGCGGGCAGTTTCGTTGGAATAAGGTTTTTCGAAAACCGGTGCGTCTTCATCGCGGTTCGAGCGATTATAAGAGACACACCCGACTCGCTCGCTCATGCCGTAATAGACCACCATGGCATACGCCATCCTGGTAATGCGTTCGAGGTCGTTCTGCGCACCGGTCGAAATACGCCCGAAAACGATTTCCTCGGCAACGCGTCCGCCGATAGCCATGGTCATCCGATCCAGCAACGCCTCTTTGGTGTAGAGATAGCGTTCTTCGGGCAGATACTGGGCATAGCCGAGAGCGGCCAGGCCACGTGGTATAATCGACACCTTGACAATCGGATCCGTATTCTCCAGAAACCAGCCCGTAATTGCGTGGCCCGCCTCATGGTAGGCAACAATCTTTCGCTCTTCCGGCGAAATGAGTTTGTTCTTTTTTTCAAGCCCGGCGATCACTCTGTCGATCGCATGCTCGAAATCCTCCATCTCAATGGATTCCTTTTCTTCGCGGGCAGCAAGCAAGGCAGCCTCATTACATACATTGGCGATCTCGGCGCCTGCAAATCCTGGTGTTTGCCCGGCCAGGACCTCCGGATTCACGTCGTCATGCAACACTAACCGGCGGGTATGCACCCTGAAAATTTCTGCACGCTCACGCCGGTCGGGTTTGTCGATCATGATCTGCCGATCGAAGCGGCCGGGACGTAGCAATGCACTGTCAAGTACGTCCGGGCGATTGGTGGCGGCCATGATAATGACCCCCTTGTCGGTATTGAACCCGTCCATCTCGACAAGTAACTGATTCAGCGTATTCTCGCGTTCGTCGTTGGCTCCCATCATCATGCCGCGCCCGCGAGTCCGTCCGATGGCGTCAATTTCGTCTATAAAAATGATGCAGGGCGCCTTCTCCTTGGCCTGCTTGAAAAGATCGCGCACACGGGCGGCGCCTACCCCCACGAACATCTCGACGAAATCGGATCCGGACAGGGAAAAGAACGGAACTCCGGCTTCCCCGGCGACAGCCTTTGCCAGCAAGGTCTTGCCCGTCCCCGGGGGCCCCACCAGCAGCACGCCCTTGGGGAGCTTGCCGCCCAGTTTGATGAACTTTTTCGGATTCGTTAGAAAATCGGCAACCTCGGCAACCTCTTCCTTGGCTTCGTCGAGTCCCGCCACATCCTTGAACGTCAACTGCTGGTCCCCCATAGCGTCGAAAAGCACTGCCTTGTTCTTTCCGATATTGAGCACCTGGGACCCCGGGTTCATACGGCGAATCAGAAAAATCCACAGAAAAACAATAAGAAGCAGGGGGAAAATCCATACCAGCATCCCGCCGAACCACCGCTCCTCGACCCGTGCGGAAAATTCCACAGTCGAACCGCCATCGGCGTTGGCCTGCTCATTGTAATCCCGCAAGAAATCGGTCAGATCATGGTCGTCCGGTTTCGTGCTGGCAAAAGCAAGGGAGGGTTCTTCGGAACGGTCGGCAAGAAAATTGTTTGTCGGCTCCGGTACTTCGACTACTCCCCGTTCGACGGCTTCCAGCGTATAAACGCCCTCAATACTCCGGTCGTTGACAACGACCACCTTATCGACATACCCGTTCTCCACATACTGAAGAAATGTGCTGTAGTCGATCGGATCCAATGACCCGACAGACCGGAAGAGCAAAATGTGGAAGAGCAGCATCAGAAATACCGCCAGATATATCCACACTGCAAGCCTCGGCCTGCGTTTCAGAGGCCGCGAACTATCCTCTCTGGAGGAATTGTCCACTTCCGGTTGTGTGTGTTCAGGGCCGGTTTCCGGCATATCGCAAGTGATTGTTCCAATACGGCGGTACGCCCCGTCAACCTGTTTGTCGCATTCCGATGCGTTTCATACGTAAGGGCAAACATTGTTTACCTGTAACAGATGGCGCTGTTCCTCCGGGAGGCACGGCGCATCGGGAAAAAGAACGAGGCGAATAGCGCCAGGCCACCCTGCCCCCGGACAGGGAGTCTACGGAAGGGCGAGTGGTTCGACGCGGGAGTTTCCCGCAAATTCCCCGAGCATATACCCAAGTCCTTCCAGCGCCGTACCGGCAGCCGCTTCATCCGGAAAATGTCCAATTGCAGCACGATAAAAAATCCTGTCGTTCACCGAGCCGGGCACCACACCGGCACGAAGACCCTGCTGGATATATGGAGCGACAAGCATTTCCATAGATTCGCGGTCGGCGTGCGTGTCGAGCACGATCGTGAATCCGCCCAATTCCGGCCGTATGCCCCCGGGACCGTACAAGGAAAATTCATCGCTCGGGATCGCAGGCAGGGTTGTCTCATTGGAAAGTAAAGGCGCCTCGTCAAAGGGTAAAGGCGCCTCGTCAAGAGATAAGCGGGTTTCGTCGGGGGGCAAGAGCACCTTGTCGGGAACAGCAGGAACATCGCCAACCTGTTCGCTGGCAAGGGAATCCGGAAGAGATGAACCGGCAAGGGAATCGGCTGCTACAGAGTCCGCAGCAGCTTGCAATGCCTGAAGTTCCTGATCCAGCATGTCGAGAATATATCCGGCTCTATCGGCATAGGTCGTGGATGGATACAAGGTGCGCACGCCGGTATACACCGAACGGAGATCGACCATATCCGTGCCCGCGGAAGCAAGAAGATCATGTTGCGGCGCAACGTCGCTCCCGGATGGCGCACCAAGCGTATCCGGGGCGGCGTACTCTTCCGAATCTTCCGTAAAAAGACTTGTGTTGGCTTCGCGCTCTTCGACCAGCAGCGTGTCTGCAGAAGAGGGAACGGCCGGAGCAAGTTCCAGAATCCCGGCCTGCGCAAGCACCGAATCGGGTAGCCGTACAGGCAACGGACCAAACACATCCAGCGAATCGGAGACCGCCCATTCGAAATAAATACGCCCCGCTGCAAACAGCGCCCTCGGCGCCACCTCCATATTTCGATATCGGGAGGCAATGAGCACCATGCGGTTGAGCGCTTCTTCGTACGCCCCGCGACGCCATCGGAGCACCGCCTCATCGTATTCCTGCAGCGCCACAGCGAGACTATCGGACGTTTCCTCGGGTTCCAGGCCAAGTTCTATGCGGACCCTGGCCGCAAAATCAGAATCCGGATAGTCAGCCAACACCTGTCTGTATATCCCTTGCGCACTAGCGATATCGCCCAGTGAGCGCTGCACTTCGGCCAGTGCATAAAACGCCCGCTGAGCAACTTCCGTATCGGCATCTTTCTCAATCACCATGCGATACAAGACTGCCGCGGAATCCGCCTGATTCATCGAAAGAAAAAGGACATTCCCCAGTTCGTATCGGGCCAACGCCCGTTCCTCTTCCATAATCGCCTGACTCAGCGAATCACGCGGAACGCCCGAAATATCGATCAAGGGCAACGCATACATCCCTATACCTTCGCCGCCGTCGTCCGAAAAAACCGCTCCCTCTCTCGAATCGGGATCCTCTCTCGCACTCAAGGCGATCGACACGGCTTCCATACGGCGCCAGCCGGGCACATGGGGACGTTCACCCCAGCGCGCTACAAAGTTCATACGCGCTTCCTGCACGCGAGTACGATCCCGATGATATAAAAAACCGGCCTCACCGGTATCGGCGACATTGGAACCTGCCCCCGCACCTTCCACACCCGTCCGGGAGGCCACATCCTGAAAGCCGCGTTCCGCTTGCAATTGTTCTGCGCGCCGGCGCTCTTCGGCAAGCTCTTCGGCTTTCTGCTGCTGCAATACACGAATACGCTCGTCGAATGCCTCGTCGGGCAAGCGCCCCAACTCAAGTAACGAATCCATACGTGCGATGTTGTTGCGCACTTCGGCGAAACTGGCGAACACTTCGGCCTGATGGGCCGCATCCGTCACAGCTTCGGGAGCGTATTGCGCGGATGTCCCAGAGCCGGACGAGGAGGAGGGAATTGCTGTGCGCGCAGTATCGAAGTGCGCCGAGGCAAGAAGGTAATCCCTGAAAACGTCCCGGTACAGTTCGGCCAGCGCATAGTGGGTCAAGCCCCTGACAGCCTGACCTGTGTTTTCTTCCTCATACAGGATATGCCGGTACATGGAAAGCGCATCCCGGGATTGTTCTTGCGCATGATAAATACGGCCGCGCACGTACGCGAGTTCGAAGCGCCGATCATAATGCTTGTCGTCACGATCCATGCGACGCAATGCTTCAAGGGCCGCAACACTATCGAGGTGCATGCCCTGTACACGCACGATACTCAACGACGCAGCATAGTCAAGTTCATACGGGGGACGCGCCTTGAGCACACGCCTGTAGGCCTCGACCGCTTCTTCGTACCGCTCCAGTGTTTCGTACACCTGACCGAGCAAAAAAGCCCCTTTAGCCCGGAGCTCGTTGCTGCGCACATCCAGCAAACCCGCTTCGAGTTCGGTAGCCGCTTTTTCGAAGGCCCCCTGTTTAACGGAAAGTTCGCCGAGAGCAAGGCGCAGACGCGCCGCCGATCGCCGGGACGTGTTTTCCCTGCCCAGGCTGCTCGCAAGATGTTCCTGCGCCGATTCGTAGGCTCGCGCCGCCATCAGTGTCCGGGCCAGCCATATCCGGGCCTCGTCTTCAAGACTGGTCCCGAAGGCGATTACTTCACGGAATTTCTGCTCGGCCCCCACATAATTTTCCTGATAGAAATAGGATTTTCCGATAAGTACGAGCGCATCGTCCACCCATTTGGAGCGCGGATGGTCTCGCAGCATATTGGCGCTTCTATCTATCGCATTCTGGAAATTTACATTACCGCCCGACCGGGGCGGGGCGCCGAAGATGCCAAGATAGCGTGTCCGGTCTACAGGCTGTTCGGAGGACTCCATGGCGTTAACGCCAGCCTTATAGTCCTGCCCTGCGTTATAGAACGTGTTGTAATAGGAAGTGAAATTGTCGTACCGCTTCCCAATGAAGGAATTGCCCCCGCAGCCGGCTGCAGCGAAAAACAGGATCGCCGCAAACAGATAGACGCCGGTGCGAACGGATGGCGGCATAAAGCGGCAGTCGAATGTGCTGCGCAAGAAAGAGAGAAAACGTGAAGGAGCCCAACCAGAACGCAGGAAAACGGGGAATAGTATCCTGTACTATATGCGGCTTACCTGAATCATATTGGTTCGCCCCTTTGCGGGCAACGGCATCCCCGCCGTAATGACGATCAGGTCTCCGGACCGGACCAACCCATGCTCTCGCAAGACGGAGTGAACGCTCTGGACTCCTTCGTCGGTGTCCCGCTGAAACGGGATCAGGAACGATGTTGTTCCCCAAAGAAGGTGCAGACGACGCATCACCCTTTCGTCATCGGTGAATGCATGAAGGGGCATGCCGGGACGATGGCGGGCGATCGCGCGCGCCGTAGTTCCCGTAGCCGTAAGACAAGAAATGGCGGTAGCGCCTACCTGCTCGGCCAGATCGACCGCCGTAAAGCTTACCGACTCCGTAAGGTCGTCGGAGATAAAACGGCGCTCCACCGGCTTGGAAAGCGGGTTCTGGTATTGCCACCGATGCCGTTCGGCTTCCTCGACAATCCGGGACATGACTTCGACGACTCGAACGGGATGTTTTCCCACCGCCGTTTCACCGGAAAGCATAACCGCATCACTCCCGTCAAGCACCGCATTGGCGACATCGCTTGCCTCGGCTCTCATCGGGCGAGGATTATCGATCATGCTCTCGAGCATCTGCGTAGCGGTGATCACCGGCTTGCCAGCCGCAATACACTTGTGGATGATCATTTTCTGCGTGGATGGCACCTGTGAGATAGGCATTTCGATGCCCAGATCCCCGCGTGCCACCATGATGCCCTCGCTGGCCTCCAAAACGGCATCGAAACGGCGAACCGCTTCCGGTTTCTCGATCTTGGCTAATGCCATAACCTGTTTGCCCGATGCACGTATACGCTGCAGCAAGTCGATTACGTCGGAATCGTCGCGCACGAACGACAGGGCAATCATATCGACATCCTGTGACAAGCCGAATGCAAGGTCGCGCCGATCTTTTGCAGTAAGCGCCGGCGCAGACGTTTTGATGTCGGGCAGATTGACTCCCTTTCGGGAAGACAAAGGCCCGCCGACAATCACCTCGGTAACGACATCGGTGTCGACAATATCTACTACTTGCAATTCTAGCAAGCCGTCGTCGACCAGAATGCGCCCGCCTACACTGACATCCTGCGCCAGCAGGTCGTACGTGATCCGAACCCGCTCGGCCGTGCCGTATTCGATGGGTTCGGTAGTCAGTGTTAACCGCTGCCCCTTGCCGATCGGAACGGCGCCGTTTCTGATCGGCCCAAGCCGGATTTTGGGCCCCTGCAGATCCTGGAGAATCGGCACCACCTTCCCCTGTTCGTCGGCTGCCTCGCGCACGTACCGAATAAGCCGGGCATGATCATCGTGATTGCCGTGAGAAAAGTTGAGCCGGGCAATATCCATACCCGCCCGAATCAACTCCCGGATCGTGCCGGCATCCGACGAAGACGGTCCCAGGGTACAAACAATTTTGGTGCGTCGCCTCATAGTCACAGGATACTCTGGTCGAGTCCGCGAAGTTCAGAGTATCCTTAATTTCAACGATGGAATCATGATGTCATCTACGCGCGAAAGTAAAGTGCCGGGCGAAGCGGTTTTGATCAGAGTATCCTGAATATTTCTACCCGTACACTTCATCCGGGTCAAACACGCGTTCGCTGTCCGTAACAAGGCGTGCATGTTCGTATCGACGATGAAAACACGACTTGTGCCCGGTGTGACAGGCAGCTCCTCCATGCTGCTTCACCTTAAAAAGAAGCACATCGCCGTCGCAATCGATCCGGATTTCCATGACCTCCTGAATATGACCGCTGCTTTGCCCCTTCACCCAGGTTTCCTGACGAGAACGACTCCAATACGTCATGACGTTCTCTTCGAGTGTGCGTTGCAGGGTATCCCGGTTCATCCAGGCAAGCATCAATACCTCGCCCGTTTCGTGATCTTGCGCCAGTGCCGCAACCAATCCATCGGGGCCGAATTTTATTTGTTCGAGCAATTCATTCCTGTCCATGATTCCACATTCGGTTTTGCTGCCGCACGAGAGCTTCTTCCAAGGCCCCCGCACACAAGCGGATTGCATAGTATGCAGGAACCGGAGCTGTCTTCGCCGAATTACACGGAATCCCTGACGAACGGTTCTCTGCCCGTTTCCCGGTCCCGACTTTGCGTTCATGCACCGCACGATCACACACGTAGTACGTATCCCGCGCATCCTGCTCAAGGGGCTCGTGCGATGCTACCAGTACGTCCTGTCTCCGCATATGCCGTCCAGCTGCCGCTACACGCCCTCGTGTTCGGAATACGCCGTGGAAGCCCTCGAGAAATACGGCGCATTGAAAGGGACGGTGCTGGCTATTCACCGCCTCCTGCGATGCGCTCCCTGGGGCCAGGGAGGATACGACCCGCCGTGCTGGTATAACGAAAAAGAAGTGGCGAAGCATCCGTGAGCTACGACGAACACAAGCAAGCCGCACAAAACACCCCCGTGCGCGCTGGCGTGATCACTGTCAGCGATACGCGGACGGAAGCGACGGATACCAGCGGTGGATACATAGTGGAAACCCTGACGGAAGCCGGCGTCGAGATCATAGAAGCCCGTATCGTACCCGACACCCCGAAACGCATCGAATTGGCGCTGGATGAACTGGTCACGCGTTGCGAAGTAATCGTGACCACCGGCGGCACCGGCATTAGCCGGCGGGATACAACCATTGAGGTTGTGACTCGGAAATTCGAGCGAACGCTGCCGGGATTCGGCGAAATTTTCCGGATGCTTTCCTATGAGCAAATCGGAGCAGGCGCCATGCTCTCTCGCGCTGTCGCAGGAATGTGGAGTAATGTGCTTATCTTTTCCCTTCCGGGTTCGTTGCATGCCGTGCGGCTGGCGATCGAACAATTGATCCTGCCTGAAATCCATCATCTCGTTTGGGAAACGATCCGGCAACAAGCATAGGATACTCTGATCGAAACTGCATATCACGCCCCGATGCCGGAAAGAATCTTCCGCATGTACAACTCGCTGACGCGAAGCACGGAGACCATCGAACCGGCCCAACCAGGCCATCTACGATTCTACGCATGCGGCCCGACGGTCTATTCCTATGCGCATATCGGGAACTTTCGCTCGTTTCTGACCGCCGATCTCGTGCTGCGAACCGCACAAGCCATCGGATGGAAAACGACCTATGTTACAAACATAACGGATGTAGGACACCTGACCGAAGACGATATCGCGGATGCGGAAGGGGAAGATCGTATGACGAAAGCGCTGCGATCGAAAGAAGGCGAACGCTTTGCGAACATCTGGGATCTGGCGCGCTATTATACGAACACCCTACTGTCCGACTGGCGGGCGCTCAATCTTCGCGAACCCGATGTGCGCCCGCGGGCCACTGATCACGTAGCGCAGCAGATCCGCGATGTGGTCCGGTTATTTGAAAAGGGGCATGCCTACGAAACGGCCCAGGGCGTCTATTTCTCGGTGAACTCCTTCCCGGAGTACGGCAAGTTGTCCGGCAATGTATTGTCGAACCCATTGGACGAGGGTGTCCGCGATGTGGTGCAGGACCCGGAAAAAAGAGATGCGCGCGATTTTGCTTTGTGGAAAAAGGACCCCGACCATCTTATGGTATGGTACAGCCCATGGGGATGGGGATTTCCGGGATGGCATATCGAATGCTCAACCATGGCGCAAGCCTACCTCGGAGCGTCTTTCGATCTTCACACGGGAGGCGAGGACAACAAATTTCCCCATCACGAATGCGAAATTGCACAGGCCGAGTGCCTCACCGGTAAGCCGTTTGCCCGATACTGGCTACACACGCGCTTCTTGCAGGTGGAAGGTGAAAAGATGGCTAAAAGCGCAGGAAATTTTTTTACCGTCCGCGGCCTCGTCGGCCCCGAATCGGAGGAAGGGCGCGACATACACCCTCTTGCCCTCCGCCTGGCGCTGATCTCGGGACAATACCGGAAGCCCCTCAATTTCACCTTCGACCAACTCCGGGCGTGCGCAAAACATATCCAGCGATTCGAAGAGGCCATGGACCTTGCAGAGCACGGAATCGCTCGCGGCGCATCCGGCAAGAACCATCTGGCGGAACCGCTTGAGGAATTGTACGAACATGCACTCGACGCCATGCTGGACGATCTTAATACGCCGGAAGCCATCGCCGCCTCGATCGAGGGAGCAAAATTGATTCTCAGATCCGGACAGGAGCTCGGTGGCGGCCCGGCGCAATCCGCAAAAACCTGGCTGGATAAAATCAATGTCCTGCTGGGCATTGTGCGTCGGGAAACGCTTCATGAACCCCCGCAAAGCCCCGAATCCGACGCCACAGAGGACCTGTTTTCCCGACAGGTGGAAAAGTTGCTGCGTCAACGCGCCGAGGCCCGTGCGCAGCGCGATTTCCAACGGGCCGATGCCCTCCGGGACCAACTCGACGAGATGAATGTCGAAATTATGGATACCCCCGAAGGTACGCGGTGGCGCCGCAAAATAACCGGTTATGTTTCATAGCGCATCTCCATGCGCCGCTTTACACCCTTTTCGATGCATATCCGCCCGCGAAGATTGAGAGCAAATTCCGGCATACGCCGACTGGCTCGGGAAACGCACCTTGCGACAGATCACCTCATTGCGCCATTGTTCGTGATCGAAGGCGAGGGGATCCGCGAGGAAATCTCTTCTATGCCCGGTCAATACCGGTTGAGCCTCGATGAAATGGCAAAGGAAGTGCGTGAACTGGCCGAACTCGGGATTCCGGGTATTGCGCTGTTTCCTAAGATCGAGAATGTCCTGAAAGATGCGCAAGGAAGCGCATCGCTGGATCCGGAGGGCCTTATCCCGCGAGCCGTTCGAACAGCCAAAGAGGCGGCGGGGACTATGTTGGTCATTACGGATGTGGCCCTGGACCCGTATTCTTCGGACGGCCACGACGGAATAGTGCGAAAAGGACGCGTACAAAACGATGAAACGCTGGAGCTGCTGGCCGATATGGCCGTCGTGCAGGCCGGTGCAGGCGCAGATATCGTCGCCCCGTCGGATATGATGGACGGGCGCGTGAAAACGATACGCAACGCGCTGGACGCCACCGGACATACGGAGGTCGCCATTCTTTCCTACACGGCCAAATATGCATCCGCCTTCTACGGCCCCTTCCGGGATGCCCTCGATTCTGCGCCAAGGACAGGCGGAGACATTCCCGTGGACAAAAAAACGTACCAGATGGACCCCGCCAATGGCGAGGAAGCGCTTCGCGAACTCGAATTGGATCTTGCAGAGGGAGCCGATATGGCGATGGTTAAGCCTGCTCTCCCTTACCTGGACGTGATTTACCGGCTGCGACAATATTCGACCGTTCCCGTAGCCGCATACCATGTGAGCGGGGAATACGCCATGCTGGTTACAGCGGCAAAAAACGGATGGATCGACCGGCAGGGGGCGATGATGGAATCCCTGACGGCTATCCGGCGGGCCGGAGCCGACATTATCCTGACGTATTTCGCAAAAGAAGCCGCAAAACACCTGCGCTGAATCCATGACGCAAACCAACGAAACCCTTCGCATCGTCCACCTTGACTACAGCCATCTCGGAGGAGGGCTAAGCCGCATGATGGATCGCTTCAGAGATGAAGGTACGCTGACCGGCGAACCCGATGCGGACGCTTTCCTGCGCAATAACCCGGCCGGTGCGCTGCTCGGCCTTCTTTACGATCAGCGGGTTCGGGCGGAATATGCGTTCACAGGGCCGATTCGCCTGCACGACCGTCTTGGCCATCTGGATCTTTCGCTTATTGCAGACATGGATTCCGGGAAACTGCAATCCCTGTTCGCAGAAACCCCCGCTGTACATCGCTTTACCAACAAGATGGCCGAATACACGCAACAGGTTGCCCGCTTTGTGACGGATACCTACGACGGGGATGCCTCGCGTATCTGGAGTGACGGAGCTCCATTCGCCGTGATCGAGAGGCGGGTACGCGCGCTACCGGGATTCGGAGCCCTCAAAGCCGCCAAGATGAAGTACGTATTGCACTACTTCGGCTACCGCGATTTTTCGGAGTAACTATTGCGGGCGCCCGGAGTCCCGGTGCAGGACGACATGGCGCCGGCGACATCACCGTTTCCAGAACGCTGGCGCCAGTACGATGAGCACAGTGAACAACTCGAGCCGGCCGGCCATCATTAGAAAGGAGAGCACCCACTTCCCAAGTACAGGGATATCCGCATAGTTGCCGGTAGGGCCGAGCGAGCCGAAGGCCGGGCCGATATTGCCGATACTGGCAATGGCGGCGCTAAATGCACTGAGAAGATCAAGTCCGAGAATAAACATGATCATCGTGCCCAACCCGATACCGCCCACATAGAGCACAATGAACGAAAGTACGTTATTCAAAATATCTTTGGGAACGACATCGCCGCCCAACCGCACATGAATGACCGCCGCAGGATGCAATAGCTGTCTGATCTCACGGAAGGAATTTTTGAACATCAGCATGTGCCGGATAATCTTGACCCCGCCGGATGTCGAGCCAGCCATTCCACCGCAAAAAAACAATAGAAATATGATACCTGCGCCGAGCGGGGGCCATATCTGATAATCGGCAATGCCGTACCCGGTTGTCGTCATGATGGCAACCGCCTGAAAGGCTGCATGGCGTAACGCATCCCATAACGTGTCGTATCCATGAAAGGCGCCTGCCTGGCGCCCTGCCCACGGCATGATGTTCACCGTAGTGTCCCAGGTGCCGATGGCGACAAGCAGAATCGCAGTAACGGCAATGGTAGCATACACGCGAAACTCGGCATCCCTGAAAAGCAGACTGGCGCGCCCCTTCAGCATGTGGTAATGCAAAACGAAATTAATGCCCCCGATAAACATGAATACGGTGACGACCCACTCCACGTAGGAAGAACCATAGTCTGCGATAGACCCGTCTTGCGTGGAAAACCCGCCGGTGGCCATTGTGGTGAAAGCATGATTGACGCTGTCGAAAAGCGACATGGCCGGCAGCAAAAGCAAAACCTGAGCCACTGTAAAACCGACATAAATAAACCATAAGCGCCGGGCTGTTTCACGCACGCGGGGCGTGATTTTGTCAGCGGCCGGCCCTGGAACTTCCGCTTTGAAAAGCTGCATACCCCCAATCCCCAAAATGGGCAGAATCGCAAGGGTGAGTACGATAATTCCCATCCCTCCCAACCACTGGGTAAGGCTGCGCCAGAACAAAAAGGCATAAGGAATCTCCGATATGGCCGGATTTCCACTTCCCCCCAGGATCGTAGCGCCGGTCGTAGTGAACCCGCTCGTCGTTTCAAAAAAGGCGTCGGTATAGGAATCCAGTACACCGCCCAGAACGAATGGGACCGAGCCAACCAGCGATAGCACAAACCAGGAAAGGGCCACCACAGCGAATCCTTCCCGTATGCCGAGATTCCCGGAGAAATCCTTCAGGCTGCGCCACATCGCAAATCCGGCCAGGCAGGAAAGCGCCGCCGTAACGCCGAACGTCCACCATGCCGCCTCGGCATGGTATACCCCGACAGCCATGGGCAATAGCAGGGCCGCCCCCAGAAACATGAGCAGCGCGCCAAGGGTGGCGCATACGGCCTTTATATTAAAATGCATGGCGCCCTTCCGGAACAGCGATAAAATGGATGTTTATGGGGTTTCGCACATGCTTTTACGCTGGATAAAGCCGTGGCGAGCCACGTAAAAGTAACTTAGGACCATCAAGAAAACACGGGGACATTCCTGCGCTCTGAAACACCGGAGCCGACACGAAATCACTATTTGGGGATACTCTGATCAAAACCACTTCGCCCGGCACTTCACGTTCGTGCGTAAAGGATATCATAATGGCATCGTCGGAATTAGCGGGAAACGCTGCGGATCAGGGGCAGTGCGGGCGTGAAGCGCCCTTCGGGAGGCTGCGAGAAGTACGCTGGCTGCGTCATTCCTCATTATGCAGGGCCTGCCACACTGCTTCGTCATTCCTTGCCGACGCACCCCTCTCAGCCTCTGAGCCTTGCGGACTTAATCAGAGTATCCTTTGCGGAAAATTTCCGCTCGATATCGTCAATGCGAGAAGGCATGACGAACACGATAGCCCGATCCCCGGCGGCTATATGCGTATCTCCAGTGGCAATGCATGCTTCGCTGTTATGCAACACGGCGCCGATGAGCGCCCCAGGTAACAGTTGCAACTCCCTGAGAGGCTTTCCGGATATCCACGACCGGGGTTTGGCCTCGATTTCGATGATCTGGGCATCCAAACCATAAATGGTAGCCACGCTCCGTACATGCGTTCCGCGCAGATACCGGTGAATCTCCCGGGATACGGCCAATTTTTTACTGACGGCCGCATCCAGGCCGATACTCTGACTGATCGGGATATACGTATTCTTGGAAAGCAACGCCACCGTCTTCCTGACGCCAAGATGTTTGGCCATAAGGCAGGTGACCAGATTCGATTCTTCGTCGTCCGTCACCGCCACAAAGGCATCCATCTCGCCCAGCCCTTCCTGAACCAGTAAATCGATATCGGTGGCGGCGCCGTGAATGACGAGCACATGCTGCAGCATCTCCGCCAGTTTCGCTGCCCGTTCTCTGTTTGGCTCAATAAGTTTCACGGCCTTGTTCTTTTCGCATCCGAATTGGGAAGCGACACTCACACCCACTGCGGTCCCGCCAAGAATCATGATGTGATTTGCCCGGGTTTCCGCTTTGCCCATCATAGCAGATATATATCCCATGTATTTCGGCAAGGCAAGCACGAAAACCTGGTCGCCTTGCCGGAGCGTATCGCTACCGCCGGGAATAATCGTTCGGGCGCCCCGGCTAATACCCATCACGCGAAACCGCACATGGCTATGCGCCGCCGCCACTTCCTGGAGTGTTTTACCCGCGACGGGAGCATCGGGATCGATCCGGAGGCCCATCAACTGCAACCGGCCATCGGCGAAATCGAGAATGTCGGTGGCGCTGGCGCGGCGCACCAGCCACACAACCTCGTTGGCGGCGCTTTCTTCCGGATGAATGACAAGATCAATCCCAAAATCGCTCGTCTTGAGCACAGATTGGGCGCGAGTAATTTCATCGGACCGAACGCGGGCAATGGTCGTCGATACACCGAGTCGGTCCGCCAGCATACAGGCAATGATATTCACTTCGTCCACAGGCGTTACCGCTATCAGCATATTCGCCCTGGCTATACCCGCCTCTTCAAGTACGTCCGAGGACGTACCATTGCCGACAATGGCCATCGCATCGAGTTTTTCATGGACCTGCCGGATGGCGTCGGCATCCTGGTCGATAACCACGACGTCATGCTCCTCGCACGACAGCATACGAGCCACATCGTAGCCCACTTCACCTGCTCCTACGACAATAATGCGCAATTCAAACAGGCCAGGTCTAAAATATCCACGCCTGCCGGCAGAGCATCCGCCCGTAACATGTACCGAGCAGGAAATGCCCCCGGCGCGTTCCCGAGTCGCTTCGTCCAGTGTATCGACGAAACATGGCAGGCGTTCGAAAAGATCGTCGGTGAAAACCGTAAAGATCGGATCGGCTTACGTGCGAAAGTCAATCCGCATACGGATACTTGTCGGAAGCGTCGCCGTACATATTCCGGAGATGTTTCCCCGGCGAGGCATACCACCGCGGACATGGGGGCAGCGCGACAACGGGTCTTGCCGGCCCTTCGAACGCAAGATGTGCAGGAAAGGTTCAGGAAGCAGTGGGGTTGTCGTCCATCAAGGGAAGCCGTACCCAAAAAATGGTCCCCTTGTCGGCTTCTGTAGTGAATCCGATGGTTCCCCGTATCTCCTCAATGCTCTTCTTCACGATAGCCAGTCCAAGCCCGGTACCGCTCGTTTTCGTCGAGAAGTGCGGTTCGAAAATTTTCCGACCCACCTCTTCTTCAATGCCCGATCCGTTATCGACCACATAGCTGCATCCCCATGCCTGTCCATCCGCCTCTTCCCGTTCGGTGCGCACCTCGACCTTGCCCGTTTCCGGTTCCGAAATCGCCTGGAGGGCATTCTTGATCAGGTTGATGTAAGTACGGCGCAATTCCGCCCGGTCGGCCTCGACAAAAAGCGGCGCCTCGGACAAAGAGGATCGAATACCGATCTCACTTTCTTCCTGCATCAGTGAGATCGCTTCCCGAATCGCATCATTCAGATCCATACGCTGCATCTCGCGGGAAGGCATCCGGGCGAACGCATGAAACTCGCTTGCAATACGCGCCAACGAATCGATCTGCTCGATCAGCGTAGCCGTAATACGGTCGAAAACCTGACCGAATCTGTTCCGGGCGCCCGGCTCGTCGATCCGATCCGCGAAGGCCTGACGCAGGTGCTGCACGGACAGTTTCATGGGAGTAAGCGGATTCCTGATCTCGTGAGCCACCCGCCGCGCCATCTCCCGCCATGCAAGCTGCCGTTCTTGCCGGGCCAGCTTGATATGACTCTCGGCAAGCTGTTGCTGCATTTCATTGAACGTTTCGACAAGTTCCCCGATCTCATCGCGCGAATCGACAGGGAGCGTGTTGCCGAAACGCCCCAAAGAAACCGCCTTCAGGCCGGATCGGAGCCGGGCGATGGGTTTCGATATGGCGTTCGCAAGCAACAAGCCCGTCAACACGACAAGCAGCACGAGAAGCAACAACGAACCGAAGAGGTAAGCGACGGTATCCGCACGTTCCTCCTCGATGATTTCCTGCTCGGGAAGAATGGGTGTGGAAACGACATAACGCGGGCGTCCCTCCTCTCCGGCAAGCGCCTTGAATCCCGCCATATACGTAAAACTTCCTACGCGCTCGTCGGTGAACGTAACCCGATCCGCATCGGTATACAGCGCCTTGTACGCCTCGATCGGCAACCGCCGATCTACGAGCCGGTCGCGAATCAATTGCGGGCGACTGAGGCGAGAGATCGTATACCCTTCATATACATTCAAGTCAATGCCCACACGGGCTGCCAGCGAATCGATAGGCATGCGGTCAAGCACGCTGGACGGAGGCTCACCGCTACGCGCCTCTGCCGCCAGCACCTGTTCGACGCGGTCAAGGTGCCGATGGAGCCACATCCGTACGGATTGCCTGCTTTCGACCGTGACCGCTTGCTCCCCCACCACGCCGACAAGACCTACCAGGATAATGCCAATTCCGATAAGCGCGTTCAGCACCTTGTCCCGGAAACGAATATGGAGAGCCGGCAATAAGCCCTGCCGGCGACGAAACCAGACGCCAGCCATATAACACAACAAACCGATCGCAAGGCCGCCCATTGTCAGGCGCAACAGGTAGTACAAATGATCGAAGAGCGTAACGCGAGGAGCGCGCACCGCAAACACCTGCATCGCATCCGGTAATGAATCCATTGCCGGCGCAGGTTCTCCGCGTATATAGTAGCTCTGCCAGGCGCCGCCTTCCAATCGCTCGTTCCGCCAAATAACCGGTTGGCGTAACAGCGCCTGCGCCACGTCTTCCGGAAGCCGGTACCGTCCGAAATCGCGCCCGGTACTCCGAACCAGAAAACCGTCTCGAAACTCCGCTGCGGAAAACGTATCGAACAGGGCATCGTTCGACCCCGAAGGCAATAACACACCAGATATGGGCGTACCGCCTTCCGCAAAAGAGGCGCGCGGCCCCCCGCCTTGGGCAAATGTCTCGGCAGCCGCAATCATACGTACATGCCGACTGGCGTCCATCCCCGGATAAAACATGGGGTATAGCAGAAAGGTCACAAGAAAAACCAGCGGGAAAACATTCCGAAGCGTGATCAGGTTCGTCAGCCGAACGGGCCGTAATATGGTAAGGCGCACCAGTCCGAAAACAGCTACAAGCATATAACCCAATACGGCAAGAGGAAGCACTGTCCCGATCGGAGTCAGCATATACACTGTGGCGACAGGTGCTGCAACGGAGAATCCCGTAACGATCCCGAATGTCCATGGAGACCTCTTGGGCGGCAACCGGTGAAGCGCTTCCGTAACCGCCATCCATGTCACACCCGCGGCAAGCAGGATCGCACCGATCTGCATCAGAACGAGACTGCAAAAAACGACAAGCAGGTGCAGATCGGGAATAAGCCCCCCCTTGGCAAAAAAGTCGAATGTGCTGTACAACGCCACATGCCGTGCTACAAGCGTCGGTAAAAACAGCAAACCCGCAAGGATACCTGTGCATGCTGCCGCCACACCGGCAAAAACCGCCCACGAAGTGCGACGTGGGCGAAACGGCCGGTCTCGCGCGCTCTGGAGTGCACCGGCCCATTCCAGGAAAGCCCCGGAAAAGGCAACCAAAAACAGAACGGTGATCGACAATTCGCCGGTGGACCCGAGCACCCCCCCGAATAATCCCGACGAAAGATGTGCGGGGTCAAAAAGCGGAGCAAGAGGCGTCTTGCCTTGTTGCCACCGGGACGGAACGTCCGTCTCCAACAGGATGAAGCGAATCGACCACAAGTATACAGTAAAAATCGCGAAACCCCCGAAAGCAGCCCACCGCCGATTACGGCTCGGTTTCGCCTGCAAACGCCGAAGCTCCCGGCGATACAGGCGCCATATCCCTCCCAGCGTCCAGAAGAGAAACAATGCGGTCCAGAGCGCCATGAGATGATTGGGCAGCACAGCAGTTAGGGCCGTCATTTGCCTGACGGAAGGAGCGCCTACCGTCACAAGACCCAGCACCGTGCCGTCCGTCCCCTGCAGCAAACGCGAGGAAACTGCAGTCTCTCCGGAAGACACATCGAATATCAGCTCGACAGGCAGTTTCGCCAGCCTCCGCCATTTAGGAACAAGGCTCACGTCCTTGATATATTCGTTGTGGACCGGGGGGGCATACTCCACAAGGCGCATTGCCCTGACGACACCCAGGACACGGGTGTCGCGCTGTACCGGACGCCACGCAACCATCGCTTGGCGAAATGCCCCGTCCTGTGCAATGCCCGTGTGCAACCCGGCAGGAAATCCCGCCGAAGCCGGAGCTGCATCCATGGGCATACTGAATCCATTCCAGGCCACCAGTTCCATTTCCGGGGTATACAGCTCAACCGATGTTCCGTAGGGTACCGCCATTGCAGAAAAGTAGCGCACGAGCGCTGCAGAATCGGGCCGAGCAAGAGTTCCTTGCGTATCGAGAGCCGCCATGACTGCCGGGGCAGAGGCAATGCGTCCGGTGCGCTCGAAGAGATCGCCCTGAATAACCCCGAAGTCACGCTCAATGCGGTCAAGCGCTGCCGACACGATCTTTTCGCGGTGCATCCGGGGAGCCTGCTCGATCCCGGCAATGCGCACTTCGCGAACCATCCACGTGAGTGGTATCAGCAAGAGAAGTACCCCTCCCGCCACCATGAAACGCATGAGGTGACCTCGAACCGGAAAGAGTTTTGTCATGATGGGTTAGTCATGGTCGAGGTAAAGCACAAAATGAGAACCTGAATAGTATGATATACCATAGTGCCGGACGTGATCCGCCAATCGGGGATACCACATAGTCGAGCGGCCTGCAAAATCGACGAAAACCCCGTTTGTGGAGTGCTTGCCAAATCAAAAGGCGCCCGCTTTGGGCTGGTTTCAGTCGGCGAGGTATACGAATATCCGCTCGTACACCCGCAATCGGAGACCTGCCGGGGCAACGTGGATCCCACCGGCTATCGCGGCGTCTACGACGAATCCGAACGCTTTGCGGAAGCCGTGACCATGGCTTGCCGGCGCACCCCGCTCAGCCTCTGAACTTCGCGGACGTAATCAGAGTATCCTTAGCGGGAAACACTCCGGATCAGGGCGTCGCGGACGTAATCAGAGTATCCTTAATTAAAACGCCGAATACCTTGCGAAATATTCATCTCGAACGGCTGGAATCCGAAGCCATATACATCATGCGGGAAACGGCCGCGCAATTCGAGCAGCCATGCTTGATGTTCTCGGGTGGAAAGGATTCTCTGGTCATGGTGCACCTCGCCCGGAAGGCGTTCTGGCCGGCGCCTATCCCGTTTCCCCTGTTACATGTAGACACCGGACACAATTTCCCCGAAACGCTTGAACTGCGAGACAGGCTGGTAAAAAAGATCGGGGCGAAATTGATTGTCCGAACCGTACAGGAATCGATAGATCGAGGGCGTGTAAAAGAAGAAGAGGGCCCGAATGCAAGCCGCAATATGCTGCAAATAACTACGCTCCTCGACGCTCTTAAAGAACTCAAGGCGGACAGCGCTCTCGGCGGTGCACGTCGGGACGAGGAAAAGGCCCGCGCCAAGGAGCGTTTCTTCTCGCACCGGGATCGTTTCGGGCAATGGGACCCCAGGAATCAACGCCCGGAACTGTGGCATATTTTCAATGGACGCAGGCACCTGGGGGAGCATTTCAGAATTTTTCCACTAAGCAACTGGACGGAATTGGACGTATGGGAGTACATCCTCATGCAAAGCATCGAGATTCCGTCCATGTACTTCTCTCATGAACGCGAAATTGTAGAACGGGATGGCGTGCTGCTCGCAAAATGTGACTATATCTCTTTGCTCGATGGCGAAACCTGGAAGCGGGAAACGATCCGTTTCCGGACCGTGGGCGATATGACATGCACCGGCGCAATCCGGTCCACCGCTGCAACGCTGGAAGAAATCATCGAGGAGGTCGCCTCGGCCCGCGTCACGGAACGCGGAGCGCGCGCCGACGACATGCGCTCGGAGGCTGCAATGGAAGACCGCAAGAGACAAGGCTACTTCTAACGATCCTGGCCGGATCGAAACCTGCTCGCACCAATTCGAAACCGGCTCTTTCGACAACCGCTCCCTTCAATGGATTTATTAAGATTCACCACAGCAGGCAGTGTAGACGACGGCAAATCGACGCTGATCGGCCGCCTTCTCTACGATTCGAGAGCCATTCACCAGGATCAGTACGAAGCCATTGAGCGCGCCAGTGCAGTGCAAGGCAACGGCGCGATCAATCTGGCCTTGCTCACAGACGGACTGCGTGCAGAGCGCGAGCAAGGGATTACGATCGACGTCGCATACCGGTATTTTTCCACCCCGCAGCGAAAGTTCATCATTGCCGATACACCGGGGCATATCCAGTATACGCGCAATATGGTAACCGGGGCGTCGACCGCCGAACTGGCTATTATCCTGATCGATGCACGCAATGGCGTATTGCAACAATCGCGCCGGCACGGATTCATTGCCTCGTTGCTCCAGATTCCCCACATTCTGGTGGCGATCAATAAAATGGATCTCGTGGGCTACTCCGAAGAAGCATACCGCGAAATCGTCGCCGATTATCGGGAATTCGTTCAAAGAGTAGATATCGACGATGTCGTTTTCATCCCCATTTCCGCACTGGAAGGGGACAATGTCGTCGAACAAAGCGATCGAATGGACTGGTACAGGGGACCGACCATTCTGCACCACCTCGAAACAGTAAAGGTGGGCGAAGGACGTAACGTGGTCGATTTCCGATTCCCGGTGCAATACGTACTACGCCCGAACCAGAATTTTCGCGGGTATGCGGGTCGCGTCGTATCGGGGTCCATTGCGCCGGGCGAGGATATCGTCGTGCTTCCGTCCGGTCAGGAAAGCCGTGTGCATTCCATCGTTAGCATGGAGAACGATATCCAGCGAGCCCGTGCGGGCGATTCGGTCGTGATTACTGTCGAAGACGACATAGATATCGGGCGCGGAGAAATGATCGTCCGGCGCCGCAATCAACCTCAGATCACTCGTAGTATCGATGCCGACATATGCTGGATGAGCGAGCAGCCGATGAAAACGAATCGGCGATGGATTCTCCAGCATACTACCCGAAATGTTCAGGCGGTCGTCGGCAATGTAATCTATCGCATGAATATCGATACGCTACATCGCGAAACAGCGGATACCTTCGGTTTGAACGACATCGGACGAATCGAATTTGAACTGGCCGACCCGCTTTTCGTGGATGCATACCGGGTCAACCGGGAAACCGGGAGTTTCATCCTGATCGATCCGGATACCAACAACACAGTGGCTGCCGGCATGATCCGCGGCGCAGCGCAGCACGTTCCGCCAGTCGGACGCGTTACAGTAATGGAACGCCCTGTCTCCCCGGGAGTCGTGTGGGATGATTTGTACATTCCGCGCGAGGAACGCGAACGGCGGCAGGGCCACCAGGCCGCAGTGATCTGGATGACGGGACTTTCCGGATCGGGCAAATCGACCATCGCGCGCGCTCTGGAAAAACGTCTCTTCGAGCAAGGTGTCCGCACCATGTCGATCGACGGTGATCATGTACGTCACGGTTTGTGCGGCGATCTGAGTTTTTCCGAGGCGGATCGCACCGAAAACATTCGTCGCGTCAGCGAAACGGCCCGGTTGTTCTTCGAACAGGGCAGCATTACCATTTGCGCGCTCGTATCGCCCTACCGGCAGGATCGCGCATACCCCAGACACATCATTCCGGAAGGGAATTTCCTTGAGGTGCATGTGGATTGCGACCTCGATATATGCAAGGATCGCGATCCGAAAGGATTGTACAGGAAAGCGCTCGACGACGAGATTCTTGATTTCACGGGCATTTCGGCGCCGTACGAACCCCCGGAAAATCCGGAACTTCTGCTGCAGACCCATGCCTTGTCCGTAGAGGAATGCGTGGATCGGATTGTTGCCATGCTCGTAACGCAAGGCATCATACAGGACATCCCTTAGCAAATTGCCGATATGCATGCCGCACGCCGCCGGATGCCTTGCTGCCTGCGCAAACCATCCAGATCCTGATGCCCTGGCAAGCCTGGTTTACCCTCGCAACCATTCTGGTCATGATCGTTGCCCTTGTGCGCGAATGGGCACGGGTGGACGTAACCATTCTGTTGGCGCTGGGCACACTTCTCGTGGCCGGAGTGGTAAGCCCTATTGAAGCTTTTTCGGGGGTCGCATGGGAAGCGGTCATTACGATCGCTTCACTGTACGTGGTGGCCGCCGGTATTCATCAAACAGGGATTCTCACCTGGATAGATCGCTGGCTGGCGCCTGCCGGCGGTACCGTGACCTCGCTCCTTTTCCGCGTCATGGCGCCTACCGCAGTGTTGTCCGCCTTGCTGAATAACACGCCGGTGGTCGCCATGCTCATACCGCGGATGCAAGCGGTGTCCCGAAAAACCGGTATATCGGTATCGAAGCTATTGATGCCTCTCTCTTTTGCTGCGATCGCAGGAGGCATGATCACGCTTATCGGCACCTCGACAAACATCATTGCTTCGGGACTTATTCGCGACGCCGGTCTGCAGGAATTCGGGCTGTTCGAGTTTGCCTGGATAGGCCTGCCTGTGGCCGCCTTGACCGTTTTGTACTTGTCTCTTGTCGGACACCGGCTAATGCCAGACACTGCGCCCGGCGACCGAGACAAGGCCGATACGCTGGATTACCGATTCCACCTGTGCGTCCCTGCCGGATCGCGCCTCGCGGGCATCTCGATCCAGAAAGCGAATCTCCGGTCGCTGGGCGACGCCTATCTCGTATATATCCGGCGCGACCGGGATACGATCGGGCCTGTCGCTCCGGAAGAGATAATCCGGGAAACGGACATTCTCACGTTTATCGGGCGTACGGACGCCAGGGAGCGCCTTCTTCAAGAGACCGATTTTTTTGCACATCCCACCGAGAACGGGCAGCATAACGAGGAAACGGAACCTCCACTTTTTCAAGCAGTGATTTCAACAAACTCGACCCTGGCCGGCAAAACGCTGAAGGACGTTAACTTCCGGGAAAAATACGAAGGGGTCGTACTGGCGATCCATCGCCGGGACGAATCGATCCGTGGAGCGCTCGGCAATGTCCCACTCAAGCCGGGCGACCTTCTTATCATCGACGCCCAAAAAGGATTTGACCGTCACTGGCGCCAGGGCCAGGAAGGTTTTTACCTGGTCACGCAAGATATTCGGGAACATCAGCAGATAGACCGGAGAACAGGGGCGGTTCTGGCCATGCTGGCAATACTGATCGCCTTGCACATCGCCGGCGTTCTACCCCTCGCCGCAGCAGCTTTCGCAGGTGCACTGGGTATGATTCTCATCGGTTTTTTGCGCGGCGCCGAGCTACGCCAGTCGGTCGATATGGGCGTTATCCTGACGATTGCAGGAGCTTTCGGTATTGGACACGCTGTCCAGGCAAGTGGTCTGGCAACAGGACTGGGGCATACCATCGCAACGATATTGCCAGGCCAGCATCCTCTGATCGCGTTGCTCTTCCTGTACCTTGGCACAATGATCGTCACAGAAACCATCACCAATAGCGCCGCGGTCGTCATCATGATTCCTGTTGCCCTGGCGACAGCCACCGATATAGGCATGGAACCGCGCGCCGTAGCGCTGGCGGTGACGATAGCGGCCTCGGCGAGCTTCCTTTCCCCGCTCGGCTATCAAACGAATTTGATGGTAATGGGCGCCGGCGGATACCGTTTCAGGGATTATTTTCGAGCTGGCCTGCCCGTAAGTATCGCTGTCATGGCAATCACATTAACCGCCGTGTACCTGAAGTGGCTCTGATAGCCACATCCCGCACGCCAGGGACCGGCTATGCGACCCGGTACGGAATATGCCTGGCGCCGCTGAACACAGCCTGAACGGCTTCGGCACACATTTGCGCCATTCTAGAGCGCGTCGCATTCGTTGCGCTCCCAAGATGCGGCGCCAGCACTACATTGTCGAGATCGAGCAAACCCGGATGCACCGAGGGTTCATGCTCGAAAACATCCAGGCCTGCCGCCCGAATCGTGCGGTTGCGAAGCGCATCGACAAGCGCCCCTTCATCCACGACAGCGCCACGAGCCGTATTCACCAGGATGGACGATGGCTTCATACGCGCAAGCGCCTCGCGCCCGATGAGCCGCCGACTGGACGCATTCAGGCTGCAATGCAAAGAAACGACATCGCTGGTTTCCAGAAGCGTATCCATGGAAACAAGTTGGGCGCCCAGTTGTCGCTCCACAGACAGATTGGCGGGAGAGCGATTGTGGTAGTATACACGCATCCCGAAACCGATGGCGCGGCGCGCCACTGCAGCCCCGATTCTACCCAAACCCACGATACCTATTATACTACCACTCAGATCGGCTCCCAGCATGAGATCCGCTTCCCATCTTGAAAACGCCCCGGCTCGTACATACCGGTCCGCCGGCACAACATTCCGGGCCGCCGCCAGAAGCAACGCAAACGCCATATCCGCTGTGGCTTCCGTGAGTACACCCGGCGTATTCGTTACAACAACCCCTCTGGCGCGCGCCGCTGCCAGATCAATGTTGTCGTACCCTACCGCATACTGCGCCACCACCTTAATACGGGGGCAAGCACACAACACCCGGTCGGTCACCGGATCCGACAATAACGTGATCAGTGCATCGGCCCCACGGGCAATATCGATCAATTGTTCCTCATCCGGGCCGCCGGTCGAAAATTGATGCTGGACAAGCTCGTGTCCATTAAGCAGGTGCAGTCCCCCGAAGGGCAACTGTCGCGTTACAACGATGCGCATGATTGGCGGAAGAAATCAGGAAACATAGCCCACAAGAAAAACAAAATCGAGCAGAAAGTACATGCAAGAGCACGTTACGAAGAATGTTTTTGCAATAGCCGTGGAACCACAACCTTCCATGGGAAACCGCCGACGGAAAAACATCGACATGCCAGGGAGATATCTGGAAACCGGTAAGGGTGGGCGATGGTTATCGAAAGGTTAGAGCCATTTCCCCGCGTCATTCCGATCGCTGCCGTCATCGAAATGAAAATTCTGTTTATTGTGCAAGGGGAAGGGCGAGGGCATCTTACACAGGCGCTCGCCCTGCAAACCATGCTGTGTAAAGCAGGTCACGAATTAGTCGGTGTGCTCGCCGGGAACGTTCGTAACCGAGATATTCCCGACGTATTTGCCCAACGAATCAATGCCCCGATCCGTCGTTTCGGATCGCCGGGTTTCAGCATCGGGAAAGAACAGCGTGCTATTAATTCACTCGACACGCTTATCGAAAACATCAGGCGCATACCCATCTTCAAGCGTAGCCTGCAAGTTCTCGACCAAACGATTAAAACAACGCGTCCGGATCTTGTGCTTACTTTCTACGAACCGATGGCTGGCGTATACCAGGCGCTTTATCGCTCGAACGTACCGTTTGTAGCTATCGGGCATCAGTACATGTTCGATCATCCGATATACGACTTTGCCCCAGGCAAGCCGGTCGATCGTTCGGCCATGAAGCTGTTCACCCGCCTTACCGGTTTCCGGACCACATGGAAGCTCGCGCTCTCCCTGTATCCGGCAGAAGATCTTCCGGACGCTCGCCTTTCGGTGATTCCTCCGCTTCTGCGCGAGGAAGCACTGGCCCTGTCGAACACCAATGTCCGGGAGGATTTTTTTCTGATCTATCTCCTCAATCGAGGTTATGCGAAACAGGTGATCGAATGGCACAAGAAACACCCGGCGCAACGCCTCGAATGCTTTTGGGACAACCCGGAAGTCGACGACATCGTGCAGTACAGCAATACGCTTCGCTTCAACCGATTGCACGATACCAGATTTCTCGAGCTCATGGCCCGTTGCAACGGGCTGGTATGTACGGCCGGATTCGAATCGGTTTCCGAAGCGCTCTTCCTCGGGAAACCTGTGATGGCGGTACCGGTCGAGGGGCACTATGAGCAACTGTGCAATGCTTTCGAAATAGAAAAAATGGGTTGCGGAATCCGCAGCGGCAAATTCGACATGAACTTACTGACGAATTTCATTGCGCAGTACGATGCGAAGCGGGACGACTTTCGAAGTTGGGTCCTGCAAGCGGAAGATCGCGCCATGTCTGTCCTGGAGACCGTGGCCGCGAACCATCCCCCCGCGACCGGCAGCGCTTTCGGCGGACATGGACTTGCGCAGAAGCCCACCTCTCCGGCCCCGTCCGCCACACGCATAGTGCGCACGCAAGCATAACGCGGTCGGCATACAGCCAATCGACGGAAATCGAACCTGTGCCTATACCTTCAAACACCGCTTAGTGCGCACCCGGAGGAATAGAGATAATCTCCGCATGATCGCCGATGTTCAGTATCCGGGCGTCCGGATGCACATGGGCATATCTGCCGACAAGAGAATCCGTCAACACCGCACCGCGCACCACGGCATGAGAAAACACAATGGACCGCTCAATGATACAGCGGCGCACATCGGCGCCCGCCTCAATTGAAACGTAAGGACCTACGACAGAATCCACGACACGTGCACCCGGCCCGATATACACAGGAGGAATGACGATACTGTTTTCCACATCCCCCTCTGACGCGCCGGCGTCTTCCTTTTCAAGAAGACGCCGAGTCGTATCCATTAGTGCAGAGATGGTGCCGCAATCGAGCCATTCCGTTACGGAAGCGGTCGTAAAGGCATCGCCGCGCCTTATCATGCGATCAAAGGCATCGGTTAGTTGAAACTCCCCACCTTTGCCACGCAGGTTGTCGGCAATAATCCCCTCGATCGCTCCCCGGAGCTCCATGAGTTCACGTACATAATAGATGCCGACAAGCGCCTCGGTAGATATGGGTTCGGATGGTTTTTCAACCAGTTTCACAACCCGATCGCCCTCCCGTACAGCCACTCCGAATCGGCTGGGGTCCTCAACATGTTTCACCATAGCGACCACATCGGCATCCTTGAAATCAAGGCCCGCATCCATGTCGAAAACCGTGTCCGCAAAGACCACGACGCCAGGACCTTGCAGATACTCCCGGGCGGCATCGACCGCATGAGCTGTGCCTTCCGCGGTCTCCTGCACAGCAAATCGGGGGCGCATATCGTGCCGGGCGCATATTTCCCGCAGCATTTCATACACATTTTTTCCGAAATCCGGACCGAGGACAAAAACTCCTTCATTCAGACGTACGGGCAATACGCGATTGAACGTATCCACTATTCGCTCCACCATACTACGCCCCCTGACAGGAATCAGGGGCTTGGGCGTAACATGCGAATGGGGCCGAACGCGCGTACCGCGGCCGGCCATGGGGACAATGAGTTTCATAAAGCAGATCTTCTATCGGGCATCCGGGAAACCGTGTCGCCGGACAAACACTTTGTGAACATGAAATGAATAGAAAGACGCCGCAGGGAGTGCATGACGGGTGCGGCAGCATATCCATGGAAAGATACGAATATCTTCCCTGCCCGACGATGCGGAAGAAAATCGTCGGGATCACTATCTTGTAGTAGTAAGCACGAGGAATCGTTTTCTCAGTCGCAAGGGGAACCCCATCCCTCTGCGCATGTATTCTCTTGCCGATTCCACCCTGTCCGAATTCCATAGTCGTACAAACACGCAATGACGATGAGTGCCTTCAAGTCCTTTGCAGTGCTTGCACTGCTTTTCTGCCTCCTTACGGGAATCCAGGCCTCTCCGGTTCAAGCCCAGGCCTACAAGGAAGCGTTCAACGCCGCCATAGAAGCCGCCAAGGCCAAGGATTACCCCACAGCCCGAGATGAGTTCGCACGCGCCTCTGAATTAGCGAGGCAGGAAAACGATGCGGAAATCGCTGAGAAATCAGCCAGCAATGCAGCGAAAATCGACTATAATATAGGCAAGGGACTCGTCGAGCAGGAAAATTTTGCAGGCGCCCTTGAGCGATTCAACAACGGTATCGAGTTGTATCCGAGTTACGTCAAGAATTACGAAGGCAAGGCGCTTTCCCTGAAAAAACTGGAACGGGTCGAAGAAGCCATCCAGGCTTACGAGGACTTGATCGCTTTTGGAAAAGAGCACAACGATACCCAAGCGTTGCGCAAGGGGGAGTCCGGCATTCGGGACCACTTTAATTTTCTGGCTTCTTCCGCATTGGGCCGTCGATCCGAGCCGTCGGCCTCCGATGCCCGCGAAGCCATCGCTAATCTGGAAGAACTCCAGAAGCGTGTCGATGCGGATGCGGATACGTACTTCTATCTTGCCGTCGCCCACAATGCGCTGGGCAACTACGATCAAGCCGTATCTCTTACCGACCAGGCACTCGGCATTCACCGTGGCAGCCGAACGGATGCAGCAAAAATTCACTTCGCGAGGGGTGAAGCGCTCATGTATGCCGGGAATATCACGGCCGCCAAGGAATCGTTCGAAAATGCCCGGTACGGTAATTACAAGAGCCCGGCCGAACATTATATCGAAACCCTTTGACGACGCATCGTACTTCCCTGGGTGCTGTATGAACATCGTGCGTACGACATCCTTGCGCCGACAAGAAGAAAGCTCTGTACCCGGTTGAGTACAGGGCTTTTTTTTTGGAATAAAAAGATGCTCTCGTCATCATATACGAAAGGAGATGTCATGACCCAGCGATCAAGGAAGTCCACCGGAGTAAAGGGGCAATTTACTTTCAGCGCCGATTCGATCTCTGCCGGAAAAGAAGTATCTGTCGGACACCACGTTATCGTTGAAGATGGGGTTCGCATCGGCTCATACACTCGTATAGGGCACCACACTTCCATCGCTCGTAATGCGCAAATCGGCGAAGGGTGTGAAATCGGCGGACATGTCGTCATCCACGAAGCGGTGCAGATAGGCAACGATGTCCGGATCGATGACGGCGCCGTCATCGGCAAACAACCTATGGCGGCGCAAAACAGCGCAGTAACCCGAAAACGGAAGCAGCCACCTTGCCGAATCGGATCGGGATGCCTGCTCGGAACAGGGGTAATCATATATGCGGGATGCGTTCTGGGAGAACATGTGCTGGTAGCGGATCTGGCTACAATCCGCGAGGAAGTACGTGTCGGGAGCCATACTATCGTTGGGCGCGGCGTCGCTATCGAAAACGAATGCGCCATTGGGCAGTTTTGCAAAATCGAAACGAATGCATACCTCGCCGCATACTCGGTGCTGGAAGATCGTGTATTCGTAGCCCCGGGCGTGCTCACAAGCAATGACAACTTCCTGGGCCGCACGCAAGAGCGTTTCCGGCATTTCAAGGGAGCGGTCGTGCGCCGGGGCGCCCGCCTCGGCGCCGGATCGGTAATCTTGCCCGGGATGGAAATCGAAGCCGATGCGGTCATAGCCGCCGGGGCGCTTCTTACCAAAGATGCCGCAGCGCGTACGATCTACGCAGGTGTTCCCGCACGTACGCATCGCGCCGTTCCTGAAGAGCAATTGCTCGAAAATCAGGGATGGGAAGACGTATAACCCGCACGTTTGATTTCGACATACCGCACCATGAACCACCCAAAGCATAGCTCGCCGGATTCGAAATGAACGTCAAGATGGCGGATCTGCGCGGTCAATACGAAACGATCGCACCCGAAATCGACAAGGCCATCCGGTCGGTTCTGGAGCACACGGCTTTCATACGGGGCCGGGAAGTGGAGGAACTGGAATCCGAACTGGCCGACTACCTCGACGTATCGCATGTCCTCGGCGTCGCAAACGGAACCGACGCCCTGCAAATCGCCATGATGTCCCTCGGCGTCCGACCCGGGGATGAAATCATCACCTCTGCATTCACGTTCATTGCGACGGCCGAGGCAGCAGCCTTGCTCGGCGCAACACCCGTCTTCGCCGACATCAACCCCCGAACCTTCAACATCGACCCCGAATGCATCGAGGCGTCGATCACGCCGCGTACGAAAGCCATCGTTCCGATACACCTGTTCGGTCAGCCGGCGGATATGGCGCCCATCATGGAAATCGCCCGCAGGCATGGACTGGGCGTCATCGAGGACAATGCACAGGCCATCGGTGCGAAATACCGGGGCAAAAAAACCGGATGCATCGGCAACATCGGGTGCCTTTCCTTCTTCCCCACCAAAAATCTGGGGTGCTACGGAGACGGAGGAGCGATATTGACCAACGACGCAGTCCTGTACAAAAAGGCCCGCATGACATCGAACCATGGCGCCGAACGAAAATACTACAACGAAACCGTCGGTATGAATAGCCGGCTCGACACAATCCAGGCCGCCATTCTGAAGGTCAAACTCCGACATCTCGACACAGACCATGCCCGCCGTCGACAGGCTGCACAGGTCTACGACACCCTGTTCGACGGCCATCCATTTATTACGACACCGCATCATACCCCCGATCGGGCGCATGTATATCACCAATACACGCTCCGTATCTCCGAGGAAGCGCCCGGAAAAAGAGACGGCCTTGCCGCACATCTGACAGAGCACGGCATTCCACACGCGATATACTACCCCGTACCTCTCCATAACCTTCCCGTTTTTGCAAGCGGCGGTTGCCGAAAAGGCCCGCTCGACGAAACAGAAAAAGCTTCCCGCGAAGTGCTCTCCCTCCCCATGCATCCCCTGCTCACGGAACGCGAACAGCAATACATTGCAGATAACATCATGCAATACTTCGACCGTGTCGTATCGACCGGCTGAAACCGAGCAGAAAAACTGCGGACACAATCACAGCGAATTCGTCGCTTGCTTATCGAAGGGCCATGATGCTCCAGGTCCGGATTTTTTCTTCGGACTTCAGGCGGACAATGTAGAGACCGGGCGCAATCCCTTGCCCGGAAATATCGCACCCGTCCCATTCGAACTCGGAATGTTCGGTACGCGTACGGAAGACACGCCTGCCGAGCATATCGAATATCTCTGCTTCTGTGCCAGGCGATAACGAGGGAATACGCAGGATGTCTCTGCAGACATGGAATGGATTCGGATACGGCGGCTTTGCATCCGTATCCGGATTTGAATCGGCAGGGGGAAGTAATGTGGGGGGGCGTTCCCGGACCACGATCCGGTTGCGGGCCTTGTCGATCACGGTAGCGTAACGCGGCGAATCCACCGGACCCGACAGGACGATATCCATGACCCCGGCCTCCAGCGCCTCCCCGTCCGAAACATATCCCACGATACGGACCTCGCCCCTCATGTCGTCATAACCGCTTCCCAAAGCGACCCGGCTCTCCGTAGAAGCATACACCGAGGCGCCCGGCGCCGGAGAAGGCGCAATAAACTGAAAACCCCGCATGGAGGTATCGTATCGCAGCCTTAGCACGTACTTGCCTCCCCCCTCATCGATACGTTCCACATGCGCCATGGCGTCCCCTGTTTTACCTGCCGGTACGGTGTCCATCGGAAAAAATACCCCATCGGGCCACTGACCCCGTATAACCGCTTGCGAAAGCACGGTCAAATCACGTACGTCGAGCGCATCGTCTCCTGCGGGAAACGGAAAGAGGTCCACGGCAGCCACTTGCAGAGGCGTGGCCGTCAGCCGCGCCAATACGAAGTCGATGGCATGCACAATGTCCATGACATCGACGGAGCCGTCACCCTCGGCGTCGCCGCGACCGCCGCGGCCCTTTCCGGTTATCGATACGATGGACGGGGAATTATCCCCGTTATGTTCGAAGAAAATCATGGCCTGCTGATGGCCAAAAGCCGTACTCGATGGAGAAAACGTCACATACATATCCATGCTGTCCCCCGGCGCTACCATACCGGAACGCGGGTGCACGGTAAAAAGCGGATTATCGCTCGTTATGTTTGTCACCTGCAGATCTGCTTGATCGGCAGTGTTTTTCACCCGAACGAGCACGCTGTCGGACCCCCCCACATCGATATCGCCCACATCGAAAGCTGTGGAAGAAACACTAAAAACGGGCACGGGAGGACGCACGGTGAGCGCATATTTTGCGGCTCCGATCGCAATACCCGCATCGGCGCCATCCGATACCGCTTGCGCTCCCACCGCATTCGACAAAACAAGCGTATCGTTTTGAGAAACGGCTACCGCATCGGCACGGAGTTGCAGCGTAAGAAGAGGATCGTATCGTCCCGATGGCAAAGCAGAAGTCCCTTGCCCCAGCAACACGACCCTGAGGTTGCTTCCCGATACAGCGTATCGCAAGGTCCAGGACACGTTATCGGACACCGCATCGCCCCGCACGATATCCCCGAGACGCAGCTTGCCAAGCAGCCAGCGCACATCGAACTGGATACCCGTTACGCCAGGAAGCGCTGTCAGATCAAGCGAGAGCGGTACATCTATGGCGTGATCTCCGGATCCGGATACAAGACTCCCGCTACTTTCGCTGAATTGCAAGGCGCCGCTGACGGCATCGGCCGTGGCGTATGCTATCACGCGTATATCGTCGATACGGATATTGCCGGAACTACTCGCACCGAGCCCCTCGAAACGAAGCGCTACGCTGGATTTGTCGAGAAGAGAAGACGGCAACGGTACAGAAATATCGCGGTAACTCGATGTTGCCTCCGGTACAGCTGTCCCCGCCCCCAGCACCACGATCGGAAACGTGACCCCGCCATCGATGGAGGCCGTTATACGCAGATTGGCGCGATCGTAGGAACCGGTCCGGCGAATCGAATACGTTAGCGTAGCAAGCCCGGCGCCTTCCAGGCTGAAGCCGGGTGTGACAGCGGACGTAGCGCTCGAACCGCTATGCTCCAGATTATTCCCCCCCGAGCCGGAAGAAGGGGTCGTAGTACCGGTCTTCCAGCCAGCTCCCAGTATCCACCCGGGCGGACCGTCTGGCGGTATCGCCCCGGTAAAATCCTCTTCAAAAGCGGTCGTCTGTGCATATCCGGCGGCCACGGGCAACAGCAGCCAGAGAAAAGAAAAGAAAACGATGGAAACAGGCATGATGGACGATGCGCGACATCTCCGATGTGCGCCGTGTCAAATGAGGCATAAAAAGCAGCCCATGGCCCCCGACCATACGACCGCCGCATTCCGCCCATAGACACCCAACCTGCACAAATGTAACCCCTGAAATTTATTCCGAACGTTTTTTTGCGGTCCTGGAAGTACCCGGAGGCGCCGCTACAAATCCCCTCCCCCCAATAGCATGATTTTCTCCCGGTCGCAGACAATGTTCTTCAGAGCGTTCCGCGTATCCACAATGCACCGGGTATGTTCGGCAATATCCGCATAAGGAAATGCACTGTGATCCGTGACGATGACAGCGACATCGAACGAACGGAGCGCCTCCTCGGTAAGCGCAACGGACGCCAGCCGAAACCCTGCGCCGGGTACATCGAGTTCCGGAACATGCGGATCGCTATAGGCAAGGTGCGTCACGCCGCGCCGGGACAATAATTCCATAATACGGAGCGCCGGCGAGTGCCTGGTGTCCGAAACATCTCGTTTGAACGCCACGCCAAGCACAAGCACTCTGGCATCGGACAACCGTACAGGCTGTCTTGCGATAGCTCGCATTACGGCTTCCACCACATAATGCGGCATCGTCTCGTTGATCCTTGCCGAAAGCGTGATAAAGGCTGTCTCGAAGTCATGGCGTCTCGCCAGCCAGGACAGGTAATACGGATCCACAGGAATGCAATGGCCACCCAGACCGGGACCGGGAAAAAAGGGCATGAATCCGAAGGGCTTGGTTGCCGCCGCTTCCACCACCTCCCAGACCGAAATATCGCCCATCCGATCGCACAATTGCGCCAGCTCGTTCAAGAGCGCAATATTGACGGAACGAAAGATGTTTTCCAGCAATTTCTCCATTTCGGCCACTCTCGGCGAAGAAACCGGGTGCACCTGTTCGCACACCTGATTCATAGCCAGCACGGCCAGTTGCGTACAGGTCCGGGTAACGCCCCCCACTACTACCGGGGTGTTCGCGGTAGCGAACTGGCTGTTTCCAGGATCTATTCGTTCGGGAGAAAACGCGAGAAAATAATCGCGACCCGCAACAAAACCATCCGCCACACCCGCCCCCTTACCCTGTTGCTCCAGCAAGGGCTGTACCAATTCCTCCGTGGTTCCGGGATACGTGGTGCTTTTCAATACGATCAACTGCCCCTTGCGAAGGTGTTCCGCCAATGCGCACGCCGCCGACTCGATATATGTCATTTCGGGGTTCTTTGCCGTAGTGACCGGCGTAGGCACACAGATAAACACGATATCCGCTTCACCGGCTCTCGAAAAATCGGTGCACACCTCTACCATTCCTTCCCGAAAAACCCTGCTCAATACTTCCCCGGACGTTCCTTCAATCGAAGGATCTCCAGCGGCAACCCGGCGCACGCGCTCAGGATCCAGGTCGATACCGATCGTCCGGAATCCGCGCCCGGCAAATTCGACAGCGAGCGGAAGTCCTACATAGCCCAGGCCGGCGATGCCGATAATCGCCTGTTTCGATGAGATTCTCTCCGCCAGTTCACGTGCAACACCTGTAAAAAACGTCGCTTCGGAATGGGGCGCTTCCGCATTCGATGCCTGATTATCCATACCGTGTTACAATAACGTGAAACGAACGAGAAATACCTGTAGCCGGCATAAGCAATGTCCTCTCGAGGCGCTAATCCATCCGAATAGTCCGGATCCAGTCGCGATGTTCGATATACCATGCGGCCAAACGACTTGCCCCCTCCGCAAAGTCAATCTGCGGAGTCCATCCGAGCAGGGCGCTTGCTTTCGAGATGTTCGCCCAGGTGGCGGGCACATCGGCTTTGTGCCGGTCTGCGAAAACAAGATTGGCCTCCTTGCCCAGAAGCTCTTCAAACGTACGAATAACATCCAGTAATGCGGTCGGCCGGTCGGAGCCGAGGTTGAACACGTCGTATCCCACTGGTGCAAGGGCCAGTATCGTGCCGCGGGCCACATCGTCGATGTACGTAAAATCTCGCGACTGCCTGCCGTCTCCGTAGACGGTCAGAGGCTGTTCCTCCGCAATCCAGCGAACAAAACGAAAAGGCGCCATATCCGGCCGGCCGGCCGGGCCGTACACCGTAAAATATCGCAAGACAGCGATATCCATGTCGTGCAGACAATGATAGGTATGGCATAGCGCCTCCGCTGCCTTTTTCGAAGCAGCATAAGGAGACAAAGGTCGATCCGTTAGCTGGTTTTCGCGGCAAGGCGCCTTCGTTGCGGCGCCGTACACGGCGGATGTCGAGGCCTGCACAAATTTCCCGACGCCGAACGTCCTGCAACATTCCAGCAGCGTCAACGCCCCCTCGGTATTGGTCTTTATATACAGATGGGGATCCGCAACGGACGGCCGAACGCCTGCCCGTGCAGCCAGATTGATCGCTGCATCGAAAGATACTCCCTCGAACACCTTCTCCCGAAGCGCATCCCGATCGCATATGTCCAGTTCGCGAAAAACGAATCCCGGACAACACAGGCGCTGTAGCCGCCATTGTTTCAAACGCACGTCGTACGCATCGTTGAGGTTATCGAGCCCTGTAACCGTATGCCCATCGTCAAGCAAAAACTCGACCACCTTCGATGCAATGAACCCGGCAGCACCTGTTACGAGATAATGGCCCATGCTTAAGGATACTCTGATGAAGTCCGCGAAGTTCAGAGGCTGCGAGGGATTCGCTGACCGAAGCGGTTTTGATCAGAGTATCCTTTAATGCAAACCGGTGAGATCGGGACGTGTGTGCAGCCACTCGATAGACGATGTACCTGTTATCCGTTTTGTCCTACGGCATTCAACTGGTCCGTACCCAATAACGCAAGGTCGTGTTCTACCATCTCCTCGATCATTTCCTGTACCGAGTAGCGAGGGAACCATCCCAGTTTCTCGCGTGCCCTGGAGGCGTCCCCCTGCAGAAGATTGACTTCGGCGGGACGAAAAAAATGCGGATCGACTTCCACGATTAAAGCACCGGTCTTTCTGTCGTATCCTTTTTCTTCCACCCCCTCCCCTTCCCAACGAAGATCGATACCCGTGTAGCCAAAGGCCATTTCACACACCTGACGCACCGTGTGGATCTTGCCCGTGGCTACGACGAAATCTTCCGGTTCGTCCTGCTGAAGAATACGCCATATTGCATCCACATAGTCTTTCGCATGCCCCCAATCCCGACGAGCCTCCAGATTGCCGAGATACAGCCGGTCGTCGAGGCCGAGCGCAATGCGCGCCGCCGCTCGTGTAACCTTGCGGGTCACGAACATTGCGCCGCGCCGGGGGCTCTCATGGTTAAACAGGATGCCGTTGCACGCATACATGCCATACGCCTCCCTGTAATTCACGGTAATCCAATAAGCATATAACTTGGACACCCCATAGGGACTACGAGGATGAAACGGCGTGTTCTCGTTCTGGGGAATTTCAGCTACCTGGCCGAAAAGTTCAGAGGTGGACGCCTGGTAGAACCGGACATGGTCGCCCATCCCAAGCAGACGGATCGCTTCGAGCAAACGCAACGTCCCCAGCGCATTCACGTCCGTGGTGTATTCCGGGGTTTCAAAGCTCACCTGTACATGACTTTGAGCAGCAAGATTATAGACCTCGTCCGGCTGTACCGAACGAACGATATAAGAAAGCCGCGTCGAATCCGCCATATCCCCATGGTGCAAAATCAACCCCTTGGGCCGCGCGGACGTATCCCTGATCAAGTGATCGATTCGCTGCGTATTGGGACGACTGAGGCGTCGCCGCAGACCATGCACTTCGTACCCCTTCTCAAGAAGCAATTCGGCAAGGTACGCACCGTCCTGGCCGGTAATACCCGTGATAAGGGCTTTTTTCGCTATAGACATACGTTGTTTTTCAGTTACCGAAAAGGAAAAGCCGGTGGTGACCCTTCGTTATGAATCACTTCGGACGGCTGCATCGCGGACCGGAACGTGCGGCCTGCCAACGCTAAAATAATCGAATCCGATTTCCGCCATGCGTTTCGGGTCGTAGACATTGCGGCCATCGAAAATGATCGGTTGTTTCATGCATTTCTTCATTCTTTCGAAATCGGGGCGCCTGAACTCGTGCCATTCGGTGCACACGACAAGTGCATCGGCGCCCAGAAGCACCTCGTACATATCCCGCGAGTATTGCACGGCGTCGCCCAGACTTTGGCGCGCCGCATCTATAGCTTCCGGATCGAATGCCCGAACATGCGCGCCGTCGGCAAGCAGTTTGCGGATCACTACATGCGATGGCGCCTCGCGCACATCGTCGGTATTCGGCTTGAACGAAAGCCCCCAGATCGCGATCGTTCGGCCGGCAAGCGCTTCTCCGGACGAAAGTTCATCCTCACCCTTTGCAAAATACGTGCGCACGAGCTCTGCGGGGATACCGCGCTGGCGCTCATTCACCTGGGTCACTGCACGCAAGATGCGAAAATCATACGAATGTTCTTCCGCTGTATGACGTAACGCGTGAATGTCCTTGGGAAAACAACTTCCTCCAAACCCGATTCCAGCATACAAAAAGTGCTTCCCGATACGGTTGTCCGCCCCGATGCCCGCACGAATACGATCGACGTTGGCCCCGACCCGCTCGCACAGATTCGCAATTTCATTCATAAACGTGATCTTGGTCGCAAGAAAAGCATTTGCTGCATATTTCGTCAGTTCCGCCGAACGTTCGTCCATCACCATAATGGGATTGCCCTGGCGTACGAAGGGTTCGTAGATCAGGACCAACGTTTCGGCCGCTTTCCTGGACGATGTGCCGATCACCACACGATCGGGCTTCATAAAATCCTCAACCGCCGCGCCTTCGCGCAAAAACTCCGGGTTCGATACCACATCGAAATCCTCGCCGGGAACCAACCCTCCGGCCATAAGGGTCTCTCGCGTACGATCCGCCGTACCGACCGGCACCGTGCTCTTGTTCACAATGATCTTGTACGTGCGAGACGAAGTCTTGCGAAGCAATAAGGCGATATCGGCCGCTACGCCGAGAACATAGGAAAGGTCGGCAGAACCGTCTTCATTCGGAGGTGTCGGAAGAGCCAGAAAAATCACGTCGCATCCGGAAACCGCCTCTTCAAGGTCCAGCGTGAAACGAAGGCGCCCCTCGCGGATGTTCCGTGCGAAAAAGATTTCCAGACCGGGTTCGAAAATCGTAATGCGCCCTGCACGGAGTTGCGCCATCTTCTGCGCATCGACATCGACACAAACGACGTCGTTGCCCATCTCCGCAAAACACGTACCTGTTACCAGGCCCACATACCCCGTACCGATTACTCCAAGTTTCACTACGTTTACCGCGTATAGCGTACTCGTTCTCGTGATTCCGACGATTTGAAACCGGCCGACATCGGATGCGCCTCACCTGAAAACAGCTTCACGGGCTTGACCAACCGGATGGTGTCCGCCAACTCGATCGCAGGTCGAATGTCTGCAATCCGAAAACCGCGCCCCGCAAGAGTCTCTTCGTACACACGCGTATGCAGGTCATCGAATCTGTTGGAAAACTCAACCTGTCCGCCATCGACCTCGATGGATCGGTACGTTCGCTGCCGGTCCCTGACCTCATCCGGTATATCGCGCTCGTCTATCGACAGAAACCATTGCACATCCGCGTTCTTCAGCGTCAGGAGGCCACCGGCACGCTGCGGTTCCATAATGTGAATGCGGTGCCCTTCGACACCGCCGAACAACCACATCAGCAAATCGAAAAAATGAATTCCGATGTTCATCGCGATACCTCCGGACTTCTCGTCATCGCCTTTCCATGAATACCGATACCAGATGCCGCGTGAAGTGACATAGGTAAGACGTACGCTGTGCCGGCGATCGGTTTGCTTTTGTAGCCGTGCACGCAAGGCCAGAATATCCGGATGCAGACGCAATTGCAGTACGGTATAGACCGTTCCGGGATGTTCTTCTTCGAATTTCTGCAAATAATCCAGGTTGGACCGCTTCAGAACAATCGGCTTTTCGCAGAGTGCGCTGGCGCCCAGGCGCAGGGCAAGACGAATATGCGCATCGTGCAAATGGTTCGGCGAACAGATGGAGAGGTAATGCAGTTGCCGAGACGCCTTTTCTCGTCGAAGTTTTTCGAGGTGACGATCGAATCGTTCTATCTCGGTAAAAAAAGCGGCGGCCGGAAAATACCGATCAAGGATACCCGCCGAATCGTGCGGATCGATGGCGGCCAGTAAATGGTTGCCCGTGTCCTTTATGGCTCTCAAATGCCGAGGAGCGATATAACCGGCTACGCCGGTGATAGCAAAGTTGTGCATAAAAACGTAGAGAGGACGAAAAACCGGAACGTGTGCATCAGGATTGACATCCGTACACGCGTACGTAGTCAACCTGCAGACGCTGGGGCCAAATGTCGGGATCTACCCCCTGTTGCCCGCCCCAGGCCCCGCCCACGGCAATGTTTAAAATCAAATGGAACGGGTGATCGAACGGCCAGTGCCGATCGTCGGCCTGCAAATTGGCCAACCGCTCGTTCGTAAACGTAAAATAGTGCGTTTCATTGACATAGCCGCGTATCTCCGACGGGGTCCATTCCACCGCATAGATATTGAATTCCGAACGAGCCGTCGGCGCCACGATGGACGCGCCCCGCTGCGTACCCTTCGTATGATTGTAGGCATCGGTATGCACCGTGGAATGCACCCGGTCCGGATCAAACCCCACATGCTCCATAATGTCAATCTCCCCGGCCCGGGGCCATCCTCCATATTGTTCCAGATCCGGCAACATCCATATGGCGGGCCATGTTCCTCTGCCGGACGGCAGGATGGCGCGGGCCTCGAACCGGCCGTAGGTCCATTCCGCTCTCGAAAGCAAACGGGTAGACGTGTAATCGCTGCCCTCCCAGGATTCCTTGCGCGCCTCGACGATAAGGACTCCGTTCTCGACCCGGGCATTCTCCGAGCGCGCCGAGGTATAATACTGCAACTCCTGATTGCCCCATCCGTGGCCTCCTGTGTCATAGCGCCACTTCGAAGCGTTCGGGAGACCATCCTCATCGAATTCGTCGCCCCATACCAGATCGCCTATTTCGCAAACGCGTAGCTCGGAAAGAGACTCGGGCTCTTCCTGCGACATGGCGCATGCACTACACATACACACGAGAGCCGGCAAAAATAAACAGGGTATACGATTAGTACGAATCACGCCCCGCTTCTTTCAATTCATTGGCCAGATACCAGGCATAGGTTTTCGAAAACCCATCCCTTAAAGGAGTCCGGGCGTTCCAGCCAAGCGTCGTCATCCGGGAAACATCCATGAGTTTTCGAGGGGTACCGTCCGGCCGGGTCGTGTCGTAGCGTATAGCGCTTTCGCTGCCCACAACGTCCCGGACGATTTCGGCCAATTCCGTGATGGAGCTATCCTTCCCGACGCCTACGTTAAGCATGCCGTCGCTTGCCGTTCCGTACAACCGGTCTGCAGACAGGCCGAGTACGAAGACGATCGCATCCGCCAGATCGTCCACATACATGAATTCGCGGCGCGGCGTCCCGGTCCCCCACAGCGTCACTGGCGCATCCGGCGAGCCAACACGCTTCGCCTCGTGGAATCTTCGCAACAAGGCTGCCGGCACATGCGATGTCTCCGGATCGAAATTATCATTCGGACCGTATAAGTTCGTTGGCATTAACGTAACAAAATCGTCCCCGTATTGCTTCCGATACGCCTCGCATGTTCTGGCGCCGGCGATCTTCGCCACGGCGTACCATTGGTTC